>Ga0310344_10002364_pt1 | contig 14178 bp, 9 predicted proteins | sample HC15DNA20200_MG_FD_203801 | JGI IMG/M metagenome (GOLD analysis project Ga0310344, IMG submission 203801) | Marine microbial communities from station ALOHA, North Pacific Subtropical Gyre - HC15-DNA-20-200_MG | ecosystem: Environmental > Aquatic > Marine > Oceanic | place: Pacific Ocean: North... | reverse complement strand
CTATCCACGTGCATGTTGCACTCCGACAGGCCTCCATTTGGCTTCCCGCCTCCAGAAACGGCCGGCGGTGCGTGTGCTCAATGGCGGGCGCGTCCGCCTTTCAGCACGCGCACACCTTGAATTAGCGGCTTTTGCTGATAGACTCGTGGGAAATCAAAATTCCTATCAGCATCAGCATCAGCATCAGCATCAGCCCTATCAGCATCAGCTCCTATCAGCAAATTCCTATCAGCTTCCTATCAGCTGAGGAATCGCATGAAAATCAGCAACTACTCACTGAACTATTCGGAGCCACTCTCCAGCGGGGAGATGGATCTTTTCGGATTCCTCTCTCTTTGCGGCCAGCTAGACCTCGAAGGCGCGAGCCTGCACATCCGCAACTTGCCGGATACCCGCGCCGAGCTACTGAAGAAGATCCGCCGCGGGTATCTCGACAACGGCCTATCGGTGTCGATGTTCAGCGTCTCGACAAACTTCGGCCTTCCTGAGTCGCAGCACGAGGCAGAACTGGCGAAAGCTCGCGAGGCCATTCGCGTGGCAGCCTTTCTTGGCGCGCCACTGCTGCGTGTCTTTGCCGGTAGTCCGCCCAATGATGGCGATCGCGACGCGGCGTTGCGGCGCTCCGCGGCGGGGATTCGGCGCGTCGCTGAACTCGGCGCCGAGGTCGGATTACCGATCGCGCTGCAAAACCACAACCACGGAGCTCTCTGCGGAACGGGAAAAGAGGTGATCCGATTTTTCAACCTGGTCGATCATCCGAACTTGACGTTCATGCTGGATACTGGCGAGTTCGCCGGTTCACGAGGTGCGAGCGGAAAAGCACGTGCTGGTTTGGCTAAAGCCGATTACCTGGAGAGCATCCGCGAGACCGCGTCACTGGCCCGCTATGTGCGAGTGAAGTTTTACAATCCGAGGGCGGACGGATCCGAGCCGTGGATCAACTACGACGAAATCTTCGACATCCTGCGCGGCGTGCACTACCAAGGCTTTGTTGACATTGTCTACCAACCAGGTGCCACTGGCGACGATCCACTCGCGGCGATCCCACGCATCATTGGCTTTCTGCGCTCGAAGATCGAGGTTGATGACAGCCGACCGTCGGTCGCCAGGGCAAAATCCTCGGCCCGCTACGCCGGCTTGGAGACCGGCAAGTACTTCGTCGAAACCGCCGCTCGTCGAGAGCGCTCACTTGTGTTTCTGGAAGGCCCCGCGGTCGACCGCTCTGGAGACGTCTATTTCACTAACATGTCCGAGGATCGGATCATGAAGTGGAGCCCCAAAGAGAGTAAGCTCAGCATCTTTCGCGAGAAGAGCAACGCCGCGAACGGCCTGCTCTTCGACCGGGAGCGAAGGCTGCTCGCCTGCGAGACCAACGGGCGCGTCACACGTACGGACATGCAGACGGGAGAAGTCACTGTTCTTGCGGATGAGTACAATAGCAATCCACTCGGGGGACCAAACGATCTCGACGCCGACGGTCGGGGTAGGGTTTACTTCACGTCACGTCTGGCAAATCGCGACCCGGATAAGGGCAACGTTAACTCCGTCTATCGCATCGATGCGCCGGGCAAGGTCGCGCGGGTCCTCCACTGGCCGAACATCGACAAGCCGAACGGCATTGTCATCTCTCCGGACGACAAGATCCTGTACCTGATCGACGCTGACGGTGCCGCGAACAGAGCGCGCCGCGTGCGCGGCTATGAACTCCGGCGCGACGGCACAGTCGGCAAGGAGTGGCTGGTCTACGACTTCTATCCCGGTCGAGGTGGCGACGGCATGTGTATCGACGCAGAAGGCAACCTTTACGTCGCTGCTGGCCTGCATCGGCGACGAGGATCAAGCGAAACCCTCGACACCCGGCCCGGGATCCACGTCATTTCTCCCGACGGGAAGCTCGTCGCATTTGCCGAAACATCTGAGGACACGATCACCAACTGTACATTCGGCGGTCCGGACAGACGAACCCTGTATGTAACCTGCGGAAAGTTACTGCTAAGTTTGCGAACACGAATTCCCGGTAAGTCACTAGCAGGAATATAGCGCGGCAGACGAATACTAGCAAAGGAAACGCGCAAGGTGTCGTTTAACCGACCCGCTAGGGGAGCGCGTGAAGCTGGTATCAACGTCAACTCAGACTCGCTCCCCGACCAATCCGCCTAAGGGCGATCGGTACCCCGGTGTCGCGTTTAGACCAGGAATTCTTCATTGCCTTGGTGTTCACCGACTGCGCAAGTGCGACCAGTCGACCCAATATTCTCTTTATCTATACCGACAAACACAACTACAAATACATCATGAACCTGCTGGAGACCAATATCGAGGAACTGTACGATCTGGAGACAGACCCCGAGGAACTGGTTAACCTGGCCTTTCATAAAGACTACCGCGACACGCTCGCGCAATTGCGACGAGAAGCCATCGCCGAACTGCGCCGCACAGACTGCCCGTTTGTTGACCAGCTACATGCCGATTTGGGAGAACAAAAGTGAAACATTTTACAATCGCGACCATCATCTTGATTTCGACCACTTCGACCGCTGTCAGTGCAAACGTCGTGCACCTGGCCAACGGGGTTAAGATCGGAGAAGTTACCAGCACCAGCGGCATCATTTGGGTCCGCTTAACCGCACAGGCGGAGTACAAAAGCGACGGGCCCGAATTTCAACAACCCCAACTGGTCGAGACGCCTGACGGGAACAAAGTCGACGCCGCCATCGCCGCGCCAGAAAACGGCTACTGCCACCAGATTCCACAAGGCCTTCGGCTGCAGGAAATGCAAACGGTTGTACCGGGTACACGTGGCCAGGTGCGACTACGTTACTGGCCGGCAGACGCCGAAAGCGCTAAATCGGTAACTTTCGATTGGACTGCTGTTGATGCCGCACGCGACTTCACCCATCAATTCCAGCTCAGTTCCCTGCGCCCGGGCACGCGCTACGCGTTTGTTGTCGAAGGCCGCGCTGCGGCCAGTGCTGACGTCACCGCGAGTGTGCCCAGTTCGTTCAAGACCGCTCCTGCGCGGGACGACGCTAGCGCCAACGTGACCTTTACCGTCGTCACGGGCCAGAAATGGCAAACTCGCGACGATCCGCGTGGCCAGAAGATTTATCCCATCATGAGCGGGCTTGAGCCGAGCTTTTTTGTTCACACGGGTGATATCGTCTATTATGACCAACTCAATCCCTGGGCGACGCACATCGATCTCGCCCGGTTCAAATGGAACCGGACCTACTCGCAGCCATCGCTACGCGACTTTCACAATCGGGTGCCTAGCTATTTTATCAAGGACGATCACGATTCATGGCAAAATGATTGCTGGCCTACGCAGGCCAACAATCGCATGGGCCAATTCACTTGGGAACAAGGACGCCGAGTCTTTCTTGAGCAGGTTCCGATGGGGGATCGCACGTATCGCACGATTCGCTGGGGGAAGCACCTGCAGGTATGGCTCGTCGAAGGTCGTGACTTTCGCAGTCCGAATGATGCGCCCGATGGACGGGACAAAACGATCTGGGGCGAGGAGCAAAACCAGTGGTTCCGCAGGACCGTCACGCAGTCGGACGCTACCTTCCGAGTGCTGATTAGTCCGACGCCCGTACTGGGACCAGATCACCTGTGGAAGGAAGGCAAGTCGGACAACCACGTCGCCACAACTCGAAGCTGGGAAGGCGCGCGTCTCAGGCAGTTGATCAGTTCGCAAAAGAACATGTTCGTCGTCTGCGGTGATCGCCACTGGCAATATGTCTCCGCCGATCCGGAAAGCGGCTTGCGAGAGTATTCCTGCGGTCCGACCACGGACCGCCATTCGACAACGCTGAAGAATGACGACCACCGGCTGCTCAAATACCTGGGCGAGCGAGGCGGGTTTTTGGCCGTCACCGTTTCCACCAAAAACGGAACTCCCACAATCGTATTCCGCCACTACGACGTCAGCGGCAACGTCGTCAACGAAGACACACCAGCTCTTGGATCATGATGATCAATACTGGTGGGGATGTGGTGAACGATAACAGCGGTCCCGAAATACTGCAGCGACTGAAGGCGTTTCCGCGTTGCCGGCTTGCACATTTGCCCCCGCTTTAGAAGCAATGACGACCTTGAGGACTCGAAATGAATCACAAGGAAACACCGAGGTTGTTTTTCCCGCGTTCCTAAGGCCAAGCATTGACGACGCACTATCTCTGTTCGCGATCGACCAGTTCCTTTGGCAGCAGCAGGTCCTCCGTGCGACCGGCAACGTAAGGAGGTACGTTCATCAGACGGAATCCATGTGTAGTTGTGCAGCTCCGGATCAAAAACGGAAACGGATTCCGACAAGCTCCCGAGCGATGCCCGGCCGACGCCGAACTTCTTTTGTACATCGTTCAGAGTGCTTGCTTGTTGGAGTCCCGCAAGGATGTAAGGATAGGATGGAACATCCACATCACCACGAGCGCACAACGGCAATTTCATTCACTCTTCGGCACGTCGCAAAAACACGTCGCTCGTGGCGAGTACGGTGATCGCTGCGGACGGGCGATAACCATTCTGCTCGAGCGATCGGCACATGGCCATGAGCGTGTGAAAGTCGCCCGACTGCAGCTCGCGCGTCAGGGCGTATTCCATCAATTGGCGGGCGAATTGTTTGGTGAATTGCCGCTTGCGACTGCCGCTGAGCAGGTACTCTTTCAAGCCCGCCAGGCCGTTAATCGTCGTTCCGTCGGGTAACGTCGAGACGTCCTGAACCGCTGCGGAGGAAGACGCGTCGCGTTGGCGGAATCGGCCGATCGCGTCAAAGTCGTCCAGCGCGAAACCGAGTGGATCAATGCGGCTGTGGCAGCCGGCACATCGGGCGTTGGCACGGTGACGCTCCAGGATCTCCCGCATGCTCAGATTCTCACCGTCAACTTTAACGTCTTCCAGTTGACTGGCATTCGCCGGCGGTGGCAGCGGCGGCGTGCCCAGCAAGTCGCCAAGAATGTAGGCGCCGCGTTCGACCGCGCTGTGACGTTCGGGATGCGAAGTTAACGTCAAAACGCCTGCCATGCCCAACAAACCACCGCGGTCGGTGCTCTTCAGCGAAACACGGACGAAGCCCGGCTTGTTCGGTTCCGGAAGGCCGTAGAACCTGGCCAGTTCGGCGTTGATCCAGGTGAAGTCAGAGTCCAGGAGTATCAACACCGAACGATCCTCGCGCACGATCTCTTCGAACAACAACCTCGATTCAGTGTACATCGCATTCCGCAGCGAATCGGTAAACTCCGGAAAATGTTTCTTGTTGATGTCCAACCGGTCGGTCAGCTTGTTCAGCTTCAACCAGTAACCGGCAAATTCCGTGGCCAGGGAAGACGATCGTTTGTCCTTCAGCATCCGGTCGATTTGAGACTTGATGACCTCGGGCTGGTGCAGCTTTCCTGCGTCGGCCAGTTGGGTCAGTTCCTGGTCCGGCATCGTTGCCCACAGAAAGTAGGAAAGCCGCGAGGCGACTTCGTGGTGCGTGAGTGGAAACGTGCGTTGCGACTTTTTTCGGCCTTTGTCGCTCCAGCGGATATCCTTCCAGGTTCCCTGAAAATCTTCTGCCAGATACACAAACTGGGGAGACGCCAGAATGCCCTGCAACACCTGCCGCGCTGCCGTTTGAATGTCGGCTCCCTGAGCCAGTTGTTGATCGAAGAGTGTGACGAGCGGTGCTTGTTCTTTTTCGGACAAGGGGCGTCGATACGCTCGTCGGGCGAAGTCCAGCAAGTGTTGGCGAATCGCCGCGCGGGCTTCCTCGGTGGAACCGGAGTCGTGAGACTTCGGGCGCGATTGCGAATCAGGGTTCTGGAGTCTCACGACATCAGCTACGGGATGTTTCGACCAGAGGATTCCTTTCTCCGGGGACACGGCCGCGTGCGCGGTGATCCCGTCCGCCGCTTGTAGATAGCGCATCAGACGCGACGGCGACAGCACCATCTCATGGCCGCGATTCAAAAAGCCCCCGTCGTTCGGTGTGCCTCCCGGAAAGACGACGCGACTCTGTTGCAGATCCAGTCCGGTCAGATCGCGGACCGTGTTGTCGTATTCGCGGGCGGTCAATTGCCGCAAACGTGCGTTACTGGGCTGTGATGTCTCGGCCGTGGCCCGCCGCTCCAGTTCAATTTCAAACCAGCGTCCGAACAATTCGCGTTCGGCTTCTGCGGGCTGTCGAGGCTGCTTCGGATGAGGCATCGAACCACTGACAATCGACCGGCTGACTTTTTCCCAATTCTCGTTCCAGCTCCGCAGCTCGTCATTGAAATCCTGCTCCGCCGCCCGGAACAAATCGAATCCCGCCTCGCGGCTTTTGGCATCGTGACAGTCGTAACAGTAGAACTTGAGAAACGGCAGCACCTGCTTCTGGAAACTCAGGGCTTGCGCTTCGCCCGCCAATACCGGGTGCGAAGGTTCCCTGTGCGCTGGAGCGACGCTGGCTCCCGGCGCGTTGTCTGGCCAGATGGCGCCTGCATCAATCCAGGCAACAACCGCCGCGATTTGTTTGGGATTCAGCCGCGGTTTCCCTTTCGGCGGCATGGCTTCGTCATCATCCGGGGGCAATCGCAAACGCCGCACCAGTTCACTGTCGTTGGACGATTTCGTCCACACCGGACCGCTGTCGCCGCCTTGCCGCGCTGCCGATCGTTGATCCAGCCGCAGCCCTGACCGCTGCGTTTTCGAACCGTGGCACTCGAAGCAGTGCTTGTCAAAAATGGCGTAGACGTCGCGTGGGAAGTCGAAGTCGGCTGCGTTGACCGTGACTGGAGTCAGGAGGGCCAGCGCGAATAGATAGATCAATCTGGCGTTTCCAATCATGTCATCCCATCAGCTCGGAATTGTAATTGTCGGTCGCTTCTTTGAAACGCTTCAACGGCGCTCCCATCAAGTCAGCCAGCGACAGGAACAGCCGCGACATCGAACCGTCTTTGACCGATAGATTTCGTCCGGTGCGAATTCGTCCGCCGGCATTGCCGCCCAGGATCAGCGGATACTGGATGCAGTTGTGAACGTTGCCGTCCCACATGTCCGACGTGAGCAACACCAGCGTGTTGTCCAACAGCGTTCCATCGCCTTCCCGGACATCGTCTAACTTCTCCAATAGCCAGGCAAATTGCGTCACGTGCCAGTGGTTGATTTGGTGATACTGGTGCATCGAACTGGCCGTGTTGTTATGATGACTCAGCGCGTGCCACTGGCCGATCACGCCGGGGATAAAACTGAAGTCCATGTACTTCGGCCCGTAGCTGTCGAACATGAACGTCGCGATTCGCGTCTTGTCCATTCGGAAGGCGAGCACCAGAAGGTCCAGCATCAACCGCGTGTGTTCGCGAAAGTTTTCCGGAGCGAACAAAGCGAAGTCCACAAATTCACCAGCTCCCTCGGGATCCTCCGGATGAAAACGCACAGGAGATTGCGACTCGGCCTCTTGCTTCCACTCACTGCGGCCTTGCTCCAGGCGATTGATCCGCAGTTCCAGTTCACGGATGCCGTCGAAATACTCGGCCAGCGTATGCTGGTCCTGAGCACTCAGGCGTCCGTTTAACAATTTCGCCTGTTGCAGGACAAAGTCGAGCACACTTTTGTCTCGTTTCAACCACGACGGATCGCCAAACAACATGTTGAACGCGCCGCGCGGATCGACTTCCTTGGCAAGTGGTTTATCAGGTCCCCGCCACGAAATGCTGGAGTCATAAAACCCGCGCCCCGTCTGCGCCGGCGAAATGCCCAAAGCCAGGGACCGAAACTCGGTGCGGCCGCCGATCTCATTGGCAATCAGTTGGTCGATCGAGATTCCCGACCGGTTCCCATCTCGTCCACCCGGCTCTCCGGTCAATACCGCAGCCACTTTTCCTGCGTGACTGTGCAGCGATTTCAAATGCGGATGAACCAGGCCTTCCAGCACGGTGACTCTTTGCTTGACGGATTCCAGTGGCTTCAGGGTCGCTTCGAACGTCAGCTTCTCGCCGTCGCCTTTGGCGCCCCATTGCCGCGTATTTACACCCAGAGGAAAAAACGTCGTGACAAACCGAGTCGGCGGCTGAACCTTTTCCGAACCATTCATCGGTGCGGCAGATGCCAGAGACTTAAGCCACGGCAGTGTCAGACTAACCCCCAGCCCCTGTAAAGCCACACGGCGGCTGAATCGTTGCGTTGACTTCGGCAATTCCAGCATTTGACTCCCTTTCATCCGTTGCGCGTTAACGCAGTCAATCTAACGAGAGGTCTCATTCTATCAAAACGCACGGGGGGTCAGCAGGCCACTGAAAGTGGCACAGAATCCGGCACACAAAATCACGATATGGCACAAAAAGCGGCACAGCACACACACGCATACGCTCGCACTGATTCGCCAGAAGCAACACAACCCCTTGATGGGCTTGGTGGTTATGCGAACCGGTGCGACTCCAGGCCAGGAGGTGCCAACCCCCAGAGCGGTCGGGGAGGGATTCGAACCCCCGGTACCTTGCGGTACGCCGGTTTTCAAGACCGGTGCATTCGACCACTCTGCCACCCGACCGTCTTGGCAGGCAATTTGCCGCAACCTTGACGCCCACCGCCCGCTAAGTTACAAGGAATGGTCATGTAGTTCCAGGTCGACACGACTTTCCACCCCCTATTTTAAATCCCAGAGGTAATCTCGGTGCCCTGTAGCGAAAGACGAAAAGAAATCAAACGGCGTCGGCATCGCCGTAGCCAGCTCACCCATCTGCAAAACCGGCTGCCGAAGGCAACCAAGAGCGAAAAAGCTGAAATCGCCCGTAAACTGCGGGCAATCAGCCCCGGCGCGGAAGTGCTGATCGCCAATTGGAACCTCGAAGAAGTCGACCGCTAAAGCCGCCGGTTACTTCCGAGTTTCGGCCCGCTCCCCGGTGGAGAGCCCCTCTTGACCGTACCAACCTCGGTTAAGTGCCAGTCTCGATTAGGTGCCGGTCTCAGCTGGACTGCGGTCGTTTGGGGCCCTGAACCCTGTGTGCCGGACAACTGCCAGAGCCGCCTGGCCGAAGACCACCGCCACATTACAGGGCCGGCAAAAGCGACGATTTTTTCTCCGTCCGGCGGCCACTCGAAAACGAAAACTGGTCGCCGTCAAAATCGACCTCCACGGTACTCTCTTCAGGAAAACTGCCTTTGAGAAGCTCCGTAGCCAGCGGATTCTGCAACTGCTGCTGGATGATCCGCTTCAGCGGTCGAGCACCATAGGTCGGGTCATAACCGCGGTTGGCAATCTCCTGCCGGGCCGAGTCGGTAACTTCAAGTCCCAACTGCTGCCCCGCCAATAGCTTCGCCAACGCCTCAATCTGAAAATCAACAATTGAGCGAATCTGTGCCCGGTTCAATGGATGGAAGATAATCGTCTCATCAATCCGGTTAAGGAACTCAGGCAAAAATCGGGCTTGCATCGCCTCAGTCACGGCAGTCCGCATTTGTTCATCGGTTCCACCTTCAGCGGAAATCTCCTGAATCAACGGGCTCCCAACATTGGAAGTCATCACGACAATGGTGTTGGTAAAGTCCACGGTATGCCCATGGTTGTCGGTCAAGCGACCGTCGTCGAGAACTTGAAGCAGAATGTTGAAAACATCCCGATGGGCCTTTTCGATCTCGTCAAGGAGAATCACCGAATAAGGGCGCCGGCGAACAGCTTCGGTCAGTTTTCCGCCCTCTTCAAAACCAACGTATCCGGGAGGGGCGCCAATTAATCGACTCACCGTGTGTTTTTCCATAAATTCGCTCATGTCGAGCCGAACCATGGCGTGCTCATCGTCAAACAGGATCGAAGCAAGCGCTTTACAGAGTTCGGTCTTTCCCACCCCGGTTGGCCCACAAAAAACGAAAGAACCAATAGGACGGCTGGCGTCTTGCAGCCCACTGCGGCTACGTCGTACGGCATTGGCTACCGCGGTGACCGCTTCATCCTGACCGACGACCCGTTGGTGCAACCGTTCCTCGAGTACCAGCAACTTGGCCCGCTCGGTTTCCATCATACGGGTGACGGGGATTCCGGTCCAAGCACTTACGACTTCTGCGATTTCTTCGGGCCCCACTTCCTGTCGCAGAAGGCGTTTTGAAGTTTGTTGGGGCGCTGTTTTTGCTGCACTCTGATGGGCCTCGGCTTCCTGCAAGTGCCCGGCAAGCTTTTTCAACTGGGTGTCCAGCTCATAAAGCTTCTGGTACTCGGCTTCGCCTACGACCTGGCTGGTTGACTGTTTTTCGTTGATCGCGTTGGCCTGTTGCTGATACTCAAGCTTTGCTTGCTCCAGCTGCTGCTGGACTTCAGCCACATCCCCAAGTCCAATTTTCTCCGCCTCCCACTGCTCGCGCAAGCTTGCCAACTCGCGGCGAAGTTCGTCCATTTCTTCGTTGATATCGGCCAATCGCTGACGCGCATGCTCCTCGGTTTCCTCGGCCAGCTGGCGGGCCGCCAGCTCCAATTGCATGACTCGGCGCTGAACCTTGTCGATTTCTTCCGGAACGCTCTCGAGTTCCATCGCCAAACGACTGGTGGCCTCGTCCATCAGATCAATCGCTGTATCGGGAAGGTAGCGATCGCTAATATACCGGCTGGAAAGCTCGGTTGCTGCCACAAGGGCCGAGTCCTTGATCCGTACTCCCTTATGATGCGCTTCGTAGCGAGGCTTCAATCCTCGCAAGATGGCAATGGTGTCTTCAACCGAAGGCTCTCCCACGTAGACCGGTTGAAAACGCCGTTCGAGAGCTGCATCTTTTTCGATGTATTTCCGGTATTCGTCGAGCGTCGTTGCGCCAATGCAGCGGAGTTCTCCCCGCGCCAAGGCAGGCTTGAGCAGGTTGGCCGCATCGCTACCACCTTCGGCAGCTCCAGCACCGACAACCGTGTGCAGTTCATCAATAAAAAGAACTACGTTTCCAGCATCGGTGGTTTCATTCAGCAAAGCCTTGAGGCGCTCTTCAAATTCGCCACGGTACTTGGTACCAGCAAGCAAAGCTCCAAGATCGAGAGCTACCACTCGCCGATTCTTGAGGCTCTCAGGGACGTCACTCTGCACAATTCGCAGGGCAAGCCCTTCGGCAATTGCCGTTTTGCCAACACCTGGATCTCCAATCAGCACCGGATTGTTCTTCGTGCGGCGGGAGAGGACCTGTATCACACGGCGAATTTCCTCGTCCCGTCCAATGACCGGGTCAAGCTTGCCCTGCTGCGCACGCTCGACAAGATCGATACCATATTTCTCCAATGCCTGAAACTTTCCCTCCGGGGAAGGGTCGGTAACCCGGGTACTCCCGCGGACCTGCTGCAGGGCCTCCAAAACGTCTTTCTCCGTAACCGCATTGAGCTTGAGCATCTCCTGGGCAGGAGATGGAACCTTGACCAACGCCAGCAGCAGGTGCTCGGTTGAGACAAACTCATCTTTCATCGTTGCAGCTTCACTCTGTGCCCCTTCCAGAATTTTTGTCAGCGAACCGGCAAGCTGTGGTTGGGCACCACCGGTTGCTTTGGGCAAATGACTCCGTTCGTCTTCAACCATCTGTTGAAGTTGACTTACATTCACACCCATCTTGTCGAGCAGCGGAAGCACGATTCCTTCTTGCTGCACAATCAGCGCAGCAAGCAGATGCAGTGGCTCAATTTGAGGATTTCCCGCATCAGCCGCTAACTCTTGCGCGTGCTGAACCGCTTCCTGAGCTTTGATCGTCAATTTATCAAATCGAAAAGCCATAGTTCTTTTTTCCGATAGAGACTCTCGGGACAGGCGAAGCGGCAGCGCAAAGACTCCTCACAGAGGCTCGACTAACTGCTAACGCCTGTTGAAACCAGGAATCGCCGCAGCACAAAATCGGCGACGGCAGACCCTACGCCCTATACCACACGACGTCGGCTGTACTACAGCCTGAAATTGCCTTAGCTCTTGACTTCAAACTCTGCATCGATCGCATCGTCATCAGCCTCGGCTGCGGCCCCGTCAGCAGCATCGCCACCGGCGGCGGCCGAAGCAGCATCACCAGCATCCGCTGCCGCTTTATATAAAGCTTCACTCATGGCATGGCTGGCAGTTTCCATTTCCTGAATTGCGGCACGAATGGCTTCAACGTCATCCTCTTTGGCAGCAGCGCGAACTTTCTCCATAGCCGCTTCCAGGGACGTTTTATCCGAATCACCAAGCTTCTCTCCCTGATCCTTGATCAGTTTTTCAAGCTGGTAACAGCGCGTATCTGCCTCATTACGAGCTTCGACAAGTTCGCGTTTTTTCTTGTCCTCGGCTGCATGCTCTTGAGCATCTTTCTGCATCCGGTCAATTTCGCCCGGCTCAAGCCCGCTGGACTGCTCAATCTTCACAGTCTGTTCCGTGCCCGTTCCTAAATCCTTGGCAGCCACGTTAAGAATGCCATTCGCATCCATATCAAACTTGACCTCGATCTGCGGAACACCACGTGGCGCCGGCGGAATACCTTCCAGGTTAAACTGGCCTAGCAACCGGTTATCAGCGCACATTTCCCGTTCTCCCTGGAAAACTCGCACCGTAACTGCAGTTTGATTGTCGTCAGCGGTGCTGAAAACATTTTTCCGCTCGGTCGGGATGGTCGTATTGCGTTCGACAAGTTTGGTCATCACGCCACCAAGCGTTTCGATTCCGAGCGAAAGGGGGGTTACATCCAACAGCAAAATATCCTGGACGTCTCCCGACAGCACGCCACCCTGAATCGCCGCACCAATCGCGACGACCTCGTCAGGATCCACTCCCTTATGAGGCTCTTTGCCAAAGAGTTGCTTGACGGTTTCCTGAACCTTGGGGATCCGTGTCGAACCACCAACCAATACCACCTCGTCGATTTGCTGAGGATCAAGCTTGGCGTCGGCCAAGGCCTGTTTAACCGGCCCCTCAACGCGCTCAACCAGACCATCAACCAGCTTCTCGAATTCGGCGCGAGAAATTGTAGTCTGCAAGTGCTTGGGACCGGTCGCATCAGCTGTGATAAATGGCAGGTTAATGTCAGTCGTCTGCAGCGAACTCAGCTCCTTCTTCGCCTTTTCGCATGCTTCCTGCAGTCGCTGCAAAGCCATTTGGTCCTGCCGCAGGTCAATGCCTTGTTCACTCTGGAACTGGCCTGCAACGTGATTGATTAAGGCCTCGTCAAAGTCGTCGCCACCAAGGTGCGTGTCGCCATTGGTGGAGATAACTCGAAAGACCCCATCGGCCACTTCGAGAATAGACACGTCGAACGTTCCACCACCAAGGTCGAAGACACAAATGGTCTCTTCACCCTTCTTGTCCAAACCGTAAGCGAGCGAGGCAGCCGTTGGCTCGTTAATAATTCGGGCAACTTCCAGGCCAGAGATTTGCCCTGCGTCTTTCGTCGCCTGACGCTGTGAATCGTTGAAATAAGCAGGTACCGTGATAACCGCTTTGTTGACTGTGTGGCCAAGATAGGCCTCCGCAGCCTCCTTCAGCTTTCGAAGCGTCTTGGCTGAAATTTCTGGAGGTGTAAATTCCTCGCCATCAACTCCGACCTTTACGTAGTCCTCGGCACCACCCACAACTTCATAGGGCACCATTTTTTCTTCGTTGGCAACTTCGCTATGCCGTCGACCCATAAACCGCTTGACCGAATAGACCGTACGGCTTGGATTGGTGACGGCCTGGCGACGAGCCGGTTCACCGACCAACACCTCTTCTTTGTCGGTAAAGGCTACCACGCTTGGGGTCAATCGATTTCCTTCCGGATTCGGAATGACCTTGGCTTCATTCCCTTCCATCACCGCAACAACCGAATTGGTTGTGCCTAAATCGATACCGATAATTTTTTCTCCAGTTGCCATGATCGATGCTCCTTTTCTTCAGTCGGAATGCGGCGTGCAGTCGCCACGATTATTTGTCTTTCAATGTCCAGTCAAAGACTGATTGGGGGGGTCAAACCGATGGACCCTGTCGCAACACCGGCGCGCAGGACCATAACCTGCTTCGCAGCAAAGCCCGTGCCGACAACAGGCACCCTCGACGAGGATTACTGCAAATTGTATATTGGCAACGACTTAGGTTATTAACCTCGACCGGTGGGGTCCTGGCTGGACCGAATGGTGTTCTGTCAGATTGGCCGCACCTACCCAGGTGGGCCCCCCAAACCAAGCACCTCCCCCTGCCAAATTGACAGGCCCGGAGGGGCAAGTTGATGCGTCATAATGGCTTAGGCACGTCCTATAAAGTT
>Ga0310344_10002362_pt1 | contig 14186 bp, 14 predicted proteins | sample HC15DNA20200_MG_FD_203801 | JGI IMG/M metagenome (GOLD analysis project Ga0310344, IMG submission 203801) | Marine microbial communities from station ALOHA, North Pacific Subtropical Gyre - HC15-DNA-20-200_MG | ecosystem: Environmental > Aquatic > Marine > Oceanic | place: Pacific Ocean: North... | reverse complement strand
TGCCTCCTCAGCTGGTCCAGGGACCGCCGAGGTTCGCAACCAATATAATGCGCAGCAACTGCGCACACTATCATGGGAATTCGCCGGTTACGCCGCGCTCCTCCGCATTACCGCTTCCTCGCGATAAGGCATCTTATGCGCAGCTCGCCATAAGATCGCCCATGCATCGGCATAGGCATCGTAGATCGCTATCTGGTCGGGGGTGAGCTTATGCTCGAGCGGGTCATATTCGACGCCGGCGAAGCTGAGGGCGCGAGCGGTATAGAGGCCCATCGCCTTGGTATCGCGCGCCACGATCTCCATCGCCGCGATGCCGCCTTCTTCCATCGCAGCGAGGAATGCATCGCGGTCCTGAAACGCGGTGCCCGGACCCCACAGGCCTAGCCGCGCCGTATAGCTCAGGTTTTCGGGCTTGGTGGCGCCCGTTGCCGAGACATAGATAACCCGGGATCGTGGCAATGCATTCTGCAGGCGGACACCGGCCAATCCCTGCTCGGAGCCCTTTGCCACGCCGAAGTCGGTCTCGGTGCCCGCGGCGTTGCCGAGCGCATGGGATTCGTCGAGCAGGATCACCCCCTCGAAATCGGCACCCGCCCAGTCGAGCAGCTGCTGAAGGCGCGACGCCCGGTCGTGGCGTTGCGAACGCAGGGTCGCGTAGGTGAGAAAGAGGATGCCGCTGTCCATGCTGACGGCCTCACCCAGCGGGAAGGCGTCGAGCGGCTGGATATCGATGGGCAGGCCGCCGAGCGCGCTCCAGTCACGCCGGGCATCTTCGATGAGGGCCGAGCTGCGGGAAATCCAGATGGCCCGACGCCGTCCTCTATTCCATTGGTCGAGGATGATGCCCGCCCCTTCCCGGCCTTTGCCGACGCCGGTCCCGTCCGCGATGAAGAAGCCGGCGCGATAGACAGCCCCTTCGGCATCCTCGCGCAGCTGGTCACCGGCCGGGTTGGGCGCGAAGGTGCCCTTGAGGTCGCGCTCGCACGCCTCGCCGGCATGGATGATGGTTTCAAGCTGGGCATCGGACAGGGCGGCGACCGCCTGGGGCTGCAGCATCGGGCGGTAGCTCGGCGCCGGAGGCAGAACCGAAGCCATGGCAAGAGATTCGACGAGCTGATCGGGATGCGCCTTGGCCCCCTCAATCGCGATCCTGGCCAGACGCCATGGAGCATAGTGGCCGACCGGGTCCCCGGCGGGAAGCGGGATCTCCCGAACCGCATAGACGAGCGCCCGAGCGCTGGTGTCCGCGGCGATCCGGGCAGGCGTGGTGAGGATCCGCTTGCCGATCTCGCCGAAGATCGAGGTGTCGGACGGCGCCGGCCTGCGGGGCCGCAGAGAAACAGCAGCAGGCGCGGTAGGCTGCGGCTCGGACGGGCCAAGCCGGGCCGGCAAAGCGCGAACAATCGGCTCGGCGTCTTCGATAGTCTGCGCTGTATGGCGCTCGGTCGTGCCCGACCAGCCCTTGTCGAAGACCAGCAGGCGAACCGCGATGCTGGTGCCGTGCTTGGCATAGGGATGCCCAAGGATGGTGATCTCGGCGCGCGGTTGCACGGTCTCGCACACCATCGCGTAACCGGAGGCGGCCGTGGCGTCGGCGGCGAAACTCGGCGGCATGATGGCGACGCAGCGTCCACCGGGCGCCAGGCGCAGAAGAGCCGAGCGCAGGTGACGCGCACCGGCAAAGCGATCCCTGCCACGCCCCACGCTGCGGCTGAAGGGCGGGTTCATCAGCACGACGGTCGGGGCAACGACGGGGGGCAGGAGATCGTGGATGAACTCCGCATCGTGCGTGGTCACGGGCTGGCCCAGCAGTTTGAAGAGGAGAGCAGCCCGGTCGGGATCGCGCTCATTGAGGGTGACTGCCGCGTCGGCGCGCGTAGCGTAGACTGCAAGCATGCCGGTCCCGGCGGAGGGTTCGAGTACGAGGTCTTCGCTGGTGATCCGCGCCGCCTGTGCCGCGAGCCAGGCCAGCGAGATCGGCGTGCTGAACTGCTGCAGTTCGACCTGGTGCTCGCTGCGATAGGTCTGGGTGGGCAGCGCACGCTCGAAGCGTGCGAGCGAGCCGAACGCGTTCTCGCCGGACAGAACGAAGGGGGATGGTTCGCTGTTCGCTTTGAGCAGAAGAACCTGGGACGCTTCGAGCGCGTCATAGGCGTCGCGCATCGACCAGGCGCCGCTTGCGTCGGAAGCGGCAAAGGCTTGGCCCATGAACCGTGTGAGGTCCTGGCGCCGCACCGATTGGCCGCGCCCAAGCAAATCGGCGATCCGGGTTGCCACCGCGAACAGGTGAGCCGCCTTAGTGGTTTCGGGCTCGTGGGGAGGGACGAGCGCAAGCAGAGGTTGGGACATAGGGTCAAACTCCGGGTTGGATCTGGACCATCTCGGCCCGCCAGCCCGCTCCCCCTTCCCTCCCATCCGGGCTGCGGCAGAAGAAAAGGGCCGTGGCGCGAGGCCAGGCCCTTGGAGAGTGGAGGCAAAGACGGGGAAACAGGCTGTAGCTGCCTACGCCGGTTCCAGAAGGACGACCGCGATCGACGGTTTCTGTTCGGCCGCCTGTTGCCGGCTGTCATAGGCATGGCTTCCGCCGCGACCGATGGTCAGCATGTCGAAGGTGGGCGACGTTCCGCCATTTGCATTGGGGATGATCGAGCCACTGTCGTGATATTGGATATCGACAAAGCTCGGCGGCACGCCACGCCGATATTCGCCGAAGAAGAAGGTAATCCGCCGCCCGTCACTGGTGCGGGCGCTGATTGTGAAATTGCCGTCGGGGATGTCGATCGGCAGGGTCGGCACGTCATTGAAGCGGGCAAAACCGATAGCCTCGGCATCGCGCGCGGTCATGACGGGAAGCTGGGTGATGTCGGCCACGAGCTGGCTCCTGACTGGGGAGAGGTCGGAACAGGCGATCCGTAAGAGGCCGGGGCCGCGGCGCTTGGCCACGACCCCGGAACCATTGCCGACGATCAGGCTGCCTGGGGCAGCTCGTCGCCGGTCGCATCGCCGTGCTCGTCGTTCACCGCCAACGGCTCGGCGTCGTCGGCCTCGATCGGCGCCGTGGCGTAGCGCATGACATCCGGCACCCAGGCGAGTGCCGCATCCCGGATCTCCGCTTCGATCGGAACGGTTCCGGCGAAGATCTTCTCGGCCGAGGTCGCGAGATCATGCTTCTTCGATGCGCCGTAGCGGCTCGACAGTTCCTTGCCGCCGATCTCGTCGAGATGGGCGAGGATCGCGGCCTTGCTGCTCAGGCGATCGAAATAGTTGTTCGTGGTCGGGCGCCACCAGGCCGCGACGTCGATGTCGAGCTTGGTGCCCAGGTGATTGATGAAGGTGACCGCCTTGCTGTCCGCGGTGACCGCATGCAGCGTTCGGGCAACCGCCCAGGCGAGCCAAGCCGCGCGCGCCTCGTCGGGAAGCGCGCAGAAGGCGTCGTAGCGCTGACAGGTGTCGCCCGCCTCGGTCCAGCTGCGGTTGAGCGCTTCGTCGATTTTGCCCCATTCCTCGGCAGCCAGCGTTCCGCTCTGGTAGCCGGTAAGGGGCGACCAGGGCTTGTCGGCCTTGAGCTCCGTTGCGAGGTCATAGGCGCCCGAATGCCGGGTCGCCTTGTCGACCATCCAGAACGTGCCCAGGTCCAGCGCGAAGCGCGGATCGCTGGCGATATGGACGCGCAGCAACTCACTCTTCATCTCGGCCAGTTCCTGAGACAGGCGCTGGCTGTAGACGGGCTTGCCCGCGGCAGTGATCACTTCGGCCTCGACCGCGTCGTCATCCCCGCCTTCCTCGACGCTTTCTTCGTCGGCGTCTTCGTTGATCGGCGCGATGTAGAGCTGCTCGTGGAGGCGGGGTTCTCCATCATGACCAATGACGACATAGGCAAGCGCCCCGGCCTTTTGCTCCTCGGTCAGGATCGGCGTCCGATTCTCGATCGAGCGATATTCCGCTTCGAGCAGCTCAACACGGTTCGCCAGATCGGCCTGCCCCTCTTCGTCGGCCTCGTCCCAGGCCTCGTTGGCCGCCTCGATCTCAACCTCGAGCTGCTCAAGGCGCGTCTGCTGCTCGGCGGTCAGCTCAGGCGTTTCGCCCTTGAGCGGGCGCAGATCCCAGGTGTCGTTGTAGGTGACATGCGTCGCGGGAATGATCCGCACTTCCGCCAGCCCCTCGCGTTCGCGCAGCTGTTCGGCGGCGACAGCGAGCTTGTCGGCAACAAGACGATTGAGAAGGTGACCGTCGATCCAGCGCTCGGTGGCCGAGTCGGAGAAGAGGTCGAGATCGACCCGACCGCCGGCCTCGATATAAGCGTCGCGTCCGACCAGCAGCGCCTTGGGGTCGCTGCCGACATAGGTGTCCTCGGCGAGCTGCCGTTTGATCTCATTGACGTTGGTCCGGTAATAGCCGTCCTTGAGCAGTTCGAAGACTTCCGCCTGCCGCGCGTGGTCGCTGTTGCTGGCATAGGCTACGGCCACGTTGAGCGTGATCTCGCCGTTGCGCAGTGCCTCGAAGATCGGATCGGCGAGATCCGCGAGGCGAAGCCGGCTGCGGACGAAACGCTCGGTGAGACCGAAGCGCTTGGCCACGTCCTCGGGCGTCTTGCCTTCGCTCTCGATGATGTCCTGGAAGGCCCGGCAGGTGTCGGCCGGATTCATGGTGAGATTGAAGAAATTCTCCTCGAGGCTGGTCTCGATCGCGTCCTTGGCATTGCCCAGGACCAGCACCGCGAGCGGATAGTCGGCGTCGAACACGCCCTTCTCGATCAGACGATGAACGGCATCGAGGCGGCGGCCGCCCGCGATGATGCGGTAATGCCCCTTCTTGCGCGAAACGGGCACGCCGATGAGGTTCTGGCGCACGCCCTTCGCGGCGATATTCGCCTCGAGCTGGGCGTCGGCCACCCCATCGCCGACGGTGCGGACGTTGCTTGGCGATTTGGTGAGGTTCGCCGCGGGCACGAGGATAGGAAGTTGGGTCATGGGGATAGTCTCCTGGCGGGAACAGCCTGACCATCAGGCCACTTGCCGCCACCACTCCCCCACTCCCTCCCCTCCAAGCCGAAGCACGTCGTTCCAGTCCTTGAAGCCCGAGGGTGGGAACTCGACATCGATGGTCCGACCGGCCATCGCATAGGCTTCGATCGCATTGGCCGCGCCGATCTCACCTGCGACGTCATTGTCGGGGAAGAGGACGAGCCGGCTTACGCGACGGGGAAGCGCGATCTGGTGCAGGCGCTCGCTCCCAAGCGTCGCCCAGACGGGAATGCCGAAGAGGATCATCGCGGAGAGTGCAGTCTCGACGCCCTCGGCGAGGCCCAGGACGGACGTTGCCGCCGCGAGCATGACGGCGGCGTGTTCCGGTCGGCCGAGGGTCATCCGTGGATCGACGAGATCCCGGGCGCGCCGCGCATCGTCCCGATCAAAGAAGGTCCGCTGGATTGCCATGAAGCGGCCTTCATCATGAAGACCCCCATCGTGGAGAGCCGCGATCATGGCAGGTCTGAAATCGACCTCACCGCCACTCCCGAGCGGTGTTCTAGAGTGGAAGCGCAGAACGCGCGGAACCACGGCGATACGCCGACGCCGCAGATAGATCTCGGCGGGTGTGCCGGTGATCGGTCTCGCCTCATCCCAGATGCGCAAGGCCTGCCGCCGTCGCCAGCTATCCGTCGGTATCGCGGAAGACGGCACGGACGGTTGCTCGACGTTCTGCAGCGCGTTCTCGTCGAGACGAAGGATCTCGTGGATGACGTCGCGGTTGTCGCAGCCCGCAAAGCATTTGAAGACCAGTGCGTGGTCACCGACGCGGACCGAAAGACTGGGGCTGCGATCGGGATGAGCCGGGCAGAGGCACATAGCGCCTCCGGGCTTCCAGACGCCGCCCAGGCGCTTGACGATACCGGCACCGATGCCCTCGAGTTCCGGATTATATCTGCTGGCGAGCTTGGCCATGAGGGTGTCCCAGAAATTGGTTGCCCGCGTGGCCTTCCAACGCAGCGAGCACCCCCGAGCGGTGAAACGGGCATGTGGCTGCCAAAACCGGGCTGCGGGGACGTCTCCATTCACACCTTGAGAAAATGGAGCGATAATGGTTGTTTATGCAAAACGTTAATGCGAAAAGCAATTCATCGGCATACCTTCGATAGGATGCGCCCGGATCACAGCGGCCGGGAGCAAGGAGGTATAGATCGGAGATGCGCAAGGGGCGGATGATTGCTTGCAGCGGCGATGCTCTTGCGGAGCAGTGGGAAAGCCGTCGTTGAGACCGACACCATGAACCTTCCCTTTCATCTTCTGACCGGTAGGGAGCGATCCTATTTGCTCCTCGCGCATCAAGGTTACAGCTCCAAGCAGATCGCCGCGATGGAAGGGATCAGGCCCGATCGCGTGGACAAGGTGATCAACGGTGCACGCGCAAAGTGCGGCGGCATAACGCGACGCGAACTGGCACGGCGGCTCTTCCTCCACGAAGGTTCCAGAACCTCGGGTGAGGTTCCGGACGTCCTCCAGAAGCCCCCACCCAAAACGGGCGCCCAAACAATGCCTCTGGCGGATGGAGCAGCATTGACTTCCAATAGGCCCACTCAATCTCCGGACGTTGGATCGGACGGGAGTGCGGACCTGAAGGACATCGAGAACCGATCGCCTTTTCCGCATCCCCCGCCCCGGGCGCCGTCCTACTTCAGCGGGAGTTCCAGAAATGACCTGAAACCCTTGTCGACATCGCTCGCAATCGTATCGATTGCTGCCGTCGGTGCCTTAACTGCCGGGGCCGTCCTGTCGCTTTACTTCGTGCTTGATCGCCTTGCGGCGGGTCATTGAACGGCTGCGTCATCCAATCCAAAAGGGGGCCGCGTTCCGTCGCAAGGAACGTGGATGAAACCATGCATGCCAAGAGAATCGAACTTGCCAAATCCGTTGCATCCTGCCTGTTCGCGGCGGAGCGTGCCATCGACGTGGCGGCTAGCCGAACCGCCGAACTGAATGCGATCATGCCTATGGCGCGCCTCGATGGCGGCATGTCCGCGATGATCGGCCAGGACGCCTTCGAGGCCAGCACACATGCGCTGATCTGCCTGGCCGAGGCCCGTCAGCGGATCGTGGACACCCACCGGCACCTGAAGGAAGCGAGCGACGAAATCGGCCTGCGGGCCCTTAACTTTGGCGACTCGATCAAGCCGCCCACCAAAGCCGGATTACAATCGCCAGAGCATTTGCGCGTAGCATCCTGATCTCGCGGGCTTTCTCGAGTCTGACGTGATGACGGCGTAGGTGCATGACACGGCAATTCCTCTTCGACATATTTTTACTACTGAGTTGCGCCTACGCTTTTCTACGCGGCGGTTTGCCCGAGCGCATAACGGGTATTCTCCTGCTGGCAGGTGACCTTCTGTCCGTCCTAGCTGTCTCGGAGCAGCCAACTCGGTTCCACCGTGAGGAATTCGGCCTTCTTGCCGTCGATTGCTCGCTGTTTGTGGTGCTTTGGTGGATTTCCGTACGCAGCACGCGTTGGTGGCCACTGTTTCTGGCCGGTCTTCAGCTGGATGCGGTGATTGCGCATGGGATGCGATTGTTCGCGTCTGACGTCATGCCGATCTCGTATCTCAATGCGGTTGCACTTTGGTCCTATCCGATGCTGGCAGCGCTGGTGGCGGGGGCGTGCAGGCATCAGCGGCGTCTTCATTTCTACGGGCGGGACAGTGCCTGGAAGGCGTGGCGCGCAGCGGTGGATACCTCGGGCTGAACGCGAACCAAGCCGCCTGGGCACCGAATGTTCTATGCCCTGCGGGCTCACGCCACGCGCTCTTTGGCGCGGCCAAATTGCGGAGATTTAGCGATGAACCATCTCCCAGAAACCGAGCTTTGCATCTCGCAGCGGCGGCTGGAGACCTGTCGCCGCTTGATGAGCGAAGAGAAGGTCATTGAGCGGATCATGGGCCGCCGTTTCCAGGGCAACGCTTGCCGCATCATGGCCCTCGATCTTTTTCTCGCGGATCTTGACGGCCGGGCATCCCATATCTGGGAAGTCTGCAACGCCTTGTCGATCCCGCCTTCCACAGCGCATCGCAAGCTCGACGAAATGATCCGCGAAGGCCTTGTCCATCGCATGGGCGCTCAAGCGGACCGACGCCGTACCCGTGTGCAGCTTGCCAGCGCGACTTCAGCCATGATTGGCCAGGTTCTTGACCGTATCCATGAGAGCTCGGGCGTGGCCGGAAGCCAGACAACGCAGCGCTAGTACAGGTGCCCACGACCGGCGTTCAGGGATGGTACCGCGGTCGATGATACTCACGGCCTCATACAGCGCGCGCCTTACGGCCCGCCGAGAAATCCCATGATAGAGTGCGACCTCCGCGTCCGTCATGCGATCAAAGGTGAAGGCAAGAAAGACCGAGCGCTGCCGCGCCGACAGAGCTTCCAGCCTGGATCTGAGTTCATCGTCACTCTGGACAGCACTGTGCGCGACCATCCCAATGCCATTGACATGATCAATGGGAACCTGAGGCGCAAGGCCTCGGTGACGAGGTTTGCGCGAGCGATTATCGAAGCGTTGCAACGTAATCGCGAGAATTTTGCGGAGCAGTGTCATAGGGATTCTCCGGTCAGGCCGTGTTGCTCGGGCTGGAAATCGCCCGACACAGACGGCCCGGCCCAAGGGAGCAGGCTTGCCAATATTGACCCACCTCCCTTCACCTCCCTCCCCTCCCCGATAGAAATGGGTAAACGCGCCGCAAGATCGAATATCAGATCGTCAAATGCGAATGTTTGGCGCTCCCACACCGTCAGTCGCGGTCTTGAGAATGACGTCGAACGGTGCTTCAGCTTCCCGTCACCGCCTTCATCTTGATCATGCGCGCAAACTCGAATGTTGCCGCTGGTTCGCGGAGGAGAGCCTAGCTTGGATGCGGTCCGGCCTCGCGCGCCACGGGAATAAACACCCAGGGAAACGCCGGCCGCATACGCGTACGCGCGACCGATCGCATTTGTCGGCACGGTTCGTGCAAACGCGGTATGATCGTTCATCGGGAACAATCCATCGGAGACTGTCGATGCTTGGTGACCCCGCCATGCCTCTAAAGCGCTGCGCCATCTACACACGCAAGAGCACGAACCAACGACTCGAAAGCGAAGCCAATTCGCTCGTTACGCAGCGTGAAATCTGTTCGGGCTATGTCACCAGCCAGCGATATAAGGGCTGGATCGAATTGCCGCGTCGCTACGACGACGGTGGCCATTCGGGAAGCGGACTCGAACGCCCGGCGCTCGCAAGCCTGATGAAGGACATCGAAGCAGGCGAGGTGGATACGGTCGTCGTCTACAAGATCGATCGCTTGACCAGGAGCCTGCTCGATTTTGTAAGGTTGGTTGAGATCTTCGACCGACAGAACATCGCGCTGGTGTCGGTGTCACAAGCGTTCGACACCTCCGACAGCATGGAGCGAATGATCCTCAATGTCCTGCTGACATTCTCGCAGTTCGAGCGGGAGCTGTTTGCGGAGCGGGTGCGCGACAGCATTCGAACCCGTAAGCGGCACGGGCTGATCCACGGCGGAATGCCGCCGTTCGGATATGACTATTCCGCCGATGGACTCCGTATCGTTGATGAAGAAGCAGAGATTGTTCGCTTCATCTTCAGCGAGTTTCTGCGTACGCGGCGTTACACGGCTGTCATGAACGCGGTCAGGGATTCTGGGTTACGAAGCGCGGTCAAGTATTCCAAGCGCGGCATCGAGAGAGGTGGAACGCCTCTAAGCGCAGGAACCGTGCACAGCATCATTCGCAATCCCATCTATGTTGGCGAAATCCAGGGGCACGACCAAACCTACGATGGCCAGCATGCGCGCATCATCTCCAGGGAAACCTGGGAGGCGGCGCGGGTGTTGAGCGCGTCAAGGGCCAAGCGCCCGCCGCACGCCAAGCAGACACATCATTTTCTCGCCGGGCTGCTCTGGGATGATCTTGGCCGCCACATGTATCTCGAGGTCGACTGGCACCGGGGCAAGCCATACTACTGCTATGCTTCGAGCAACGCCGCCTGGTCGCAAATCGAATTCCGCCGCGCCTATCGCAGCAACGCCGAAAACCTTGAACGACTGATAGTGGCCTCCGTGGCGGAGTTCCTTGCCGATCGTGGAAGGCTGCGAGGCGCGCTCAAGGGTCTCGGCCTCTTCGGCGAGGAACTCGACAAGCTTGCCATTCGCGGTCAGGCCGCGGCCGAGCACCTGGCAACCACTCCCGCCGAGCAACTCGAGGAATTGTTCCTGGCACTGGTGCTTCGCGTCGAGATCGGGGAGCAAAGTCTTTCGATTGCTTTCCGTTCCATCGAACTGCGCCGGCTGCTGCAATGGGATGGGAAAGCGACCTTTCGGGGACGGCCAGCCGACTGGCCCTGCAGCGATACCCGGCATGTGATCGAAGTGCCGGTCTGCGCTATCTCGGCCGAGCGATGGCCGGTGCTGCACCTTGCCCCACGAAGCACTGATAGTTCCGCGAGACCCAACAGGAAGCTGATTGGGCTCGTGCAACGCGCGCGTATAGCGCAGCGCCTGATAGAGGAACACCAGGAGCGACCGATCGAGCACATCGCGCTCGAGCTCAAATGCCGACCAGCTCATCTCTCTCGTCTCGTTCGGCTCAATTACCTGGCGCCGGACATCGTGACAGCGATCCTCAATGGCACGCAGCCCGAGATGTTGACGCGCGACATTCTGTTGAAAGCCAATTTGCCGATGGATTGGTCGCTGCAGCGCCGGCTTCTCGGCTTCCCCGCGCCAAGGCGATCGTTACCGCCCCGCCAACTCTATGGGCGCGGCATGTGGCCAACACGGCAAAGCGCTCATTCGTTCTAGTACGCGAGCGGGCGAAAACGCTTTCCCACTAAGAACATTATGTGAACATATGGATCGCCTCACCGAATCGGAGGTTCTCCATGTCACATCTTGATCCTGCGGTCCTAACGGCCGTTGGGGCGCTCATCACTGCGATCGCAACGCTCATTCGCTCCATCCGTCGCAAGAACTGAGCGCGTGTGTATGACCCCTCAGCACCGTCTGTCGATCCTTGAACGACGAAACGCTGCGATTGTTCGCTTGCCAGCGCAATCCACTGACCATGACCATTCCCGCCGCAGAGCCGCTGTTTGCAGCGAAGGAAAGGTTCGCCCGAAGCCGTCATAAGTTCATGACCTTTCGGTGCCGCAATGAGCAAAGTTAGTCGATCATATCAGACTGCCTAAGGTCGCGAAGCCACTGGCATGGTCACGGCAGGCTCCAGCCCTTCGACCAGGGCGTCAAAGACCGCGCGGTATCGCGCGTTGCTTCGCAAGTCCTCGTGCATGACGATCCAGAGCGGCAAGTCGAAAGCAAACGCATCCGGCAGGACGCGTTCGAGCGTGGCATCGCGCGCGGCGAGCACCTCCTGGCAGATGCCGATGCCGAAGCCCGCGCGGATCGCAGCCAGTTGGACGACGGTGTTGTCCACCCGCAGCGCGAAATCCGCATGGGCGAGGCCGGGCAGCGCGCCGAGCACCGCGCGTGCAAAGCTGCCGTTGCTGTCCACGCCGATCAGATCGTGTTCGGCAAGCGCGGCGATCGAACCGGGGATGCCCCGCAGGGCGAGATAATCGCGGTGGGCATAAAGGCCCAGCGGCAGCACGCCCAGCTTGCGCGCGACCAGCGCCTGCTGGGTTGGCTCGACCATCCGGATCGCGATGTCGGCCCGCCGCTGCAGCAGGTCGTCGATCGTGTCGCTCGCCACCAGTTCCATCGAGAGACCGGGATAGCGCCGGCGCATGGCGGCAAGCACCGGGGGCAAATGTTCGGTGGCGACCACATCGCTTGCCGTGATGCGCACCGTTCCCGCAACCGCTCCCCGATCGGCGGAGGCTGTGCGCAGCAATGCCGCCGCAGTGGCCAGCATGTCCTCGGCATAGGGCTGCAGGGTCAGCGCCCGATCGGTGGGCGACAGGCCCCGTTGCGAACGCAGGAACAGCGTGCCGCCGACCGCCTGTTCGAGCGCCTCGACATGGCGGGCGACGCTGGGCTGGGTCAGGCCGAGCACGCGCGCTGCGGCCGATAACGAGCCTTCCCGCAGCACGGCGGCGAAGGTGCGGTATAAATCCCAGCTTGGCTCGGTATTCATCTATTTTCGTATAATGGATCACCATATTCAGTCAATTTCATTGAACATCTGATTCCGCGATGAAGACCGCCTCATGCAAGGAGGCCAAGATGGAACGGATTGCCCTGGTTCTGGGTGCGACAGGTGGAATTGGCGGCGCGGCGGCGCGGCGGCTGGCGGAGAGCGGATGGAGCGTGCGCGCCCTTGTCCGGGCGCAGAGCGTCGCGCGGCTGCCCGCCCGGGTGACGCCCGTGCCGGGTGACGCGATGGATGGCGCCGCCGTCGCCGCCGCGGCGATCGGCGCACAACTGATCGTGCACGCGGTCAACCCGCCGGGCTATCGCGATTGGGACAAGCTGGTTCTGCCCATGCTGGACAACACCATCGCCGCAGCGCGCGCCGGGGGAGCACGGGTGCTGCTGCCGGGCACCGTGTACAATTACGGCCCCGACAGCTTTCCGCTGATCGACGAAGCCGCGCCACAGCACCCGCTCACGCGCAAGGGGGCGATCCGGGTGGAGATGGAGCAACGGCTTCATGCTGCCTCCCACTCGGGAGACATCCGTTCACTGATCGTGCGGGCAGGCGATTTCTTCGGTCCCGGTGCCGCCAACAACTGGTTCGCCCAGGGACTGGTCAAGCCGGGCGCGCGGCCGACTGTCATCCGCAACCCCGGCGAGCGCGGCATTGGCCATCAATGGGCCTATTTGCCCGATGTTGCCGAAACCATGGTCCGCCTTGCCGAGCGCGAGGCGACGCAAGGGTTCGAAACTTTCCATATGGATGGCCACTGGGACGCGACCGGCACCGCGATGATCGAGGCGATCGTGCAGGCACTGGGTGCGCCGCGGGTCCGCGTGGCTCCTTTCCCGTGGTGGTTGGTACGCCTTGCCGGTCGCTTCGCGGTAACCCCGCGCGAACTGATGGATATGCGCTATCTCTGGCAGCAGCCGGTCCGGCTCGACAACCGCCGCCTGGTCGCCACGCTCGGCGCCGAACCGTATACACCGCTTGCCCAAGCGGTCAGAATCACGCTTGCGGCCATAGGATGCGTGTCGTGACCGGAGTCATGCGAACATAGGCGCCGCCCGCCGACAAAGGAGACGTCGCAGGGCCTGGTGGCCGACCACGAAACCGCTCCTTCATTCATTTTCTGGGGATAGGCGACGAACGGCGGCTGACAGTGCTGCCGTATGCATTGCCGATCGGCGGCAATGCGGGGGAAAGCAGCCATCGACCGAACCCTTTGAGTCGTTAGCTTCGGCGTCAGCCGTCTTGGAGGGATCATGCTGCACTCGTTCGGAATGGGATGCCTCATGCTGGCGACTCTGCCCTTTTCGATGGCAATAGCTGCGGAGTCGCTGGGTCGATCGCAAGAAGCTAGCGCTGTCCTCGAAAAGACGAAATCAACGTCATCCACCTACTCGGCCTACTATTGGAATCGCATAACGCTCCCAAACAAAGAACCTGTCGAGGAGTGGTCCGCTGAGTTCCATTCCGGCAACATGCATCGGGTGGAAACCCCCAGAGATCGCGTCATCGCTGATTGTCGCGCGAAAACGGGCACCGTCCTCAACATTGTATCTGGTGAGGTCATGGAAGGGCCGCAGGTGGCCAACGCTGCCTGTGGGATTAATACCAACTTTGCTATCACCCAAATCGAGTCGCTCGGCACTGTCCGATCTGCCTTCGGTAAACTTCAACGAGTCCGCGTCGCCGACAGTCAAAACATCCGTCAATATGATGTGTCGGGCGATGGTGTGTTGCTAGCGGCAACTTACTCGGAGAATCGCACCGACGGACACACCTTGCTATCCATGAAAGCCGTAAAACTCGAAAGGGAACTACCTGCTCGCGACATGTTCGATCGCAGTTCACTTCAGCGAAGTTTCGTGTCGGAGGATTACAAGCGAGCCCCTGCGCACTGAGCAATCCACGTCCGCAATGTCGGCGTGTCCGGAAGGGCATCTTTCAGTCAGGAAATGCGCGTAGCCGCCTGCCGCGACACATCTTAACCAATGGCGGCTGTCGTGGGGCATCCTCGACCGATAGAAGGCAGCAAGAGCTGGGTTATCA
>Ga0310344_10002361_pt1 | contig 14186 bp, 12 predicted proteins | sample HC15DNA20200_MG_FD_203801 | JGI IMG/M metagenome (GOLD analysis project Ga0310344, IMG submission 203801) | Marine microbial communities from station ALOHA, North Pacific Subtropical Gyre - HC15-DNA-20-200_MG | ecosystem: Environmental > Aquatic > Marine > Oceanic | place: Pacific Ocean: North... | reverse complement strand
CAAGAAGCAATACATGATTATGACAAAAGCTTAGACTTAGATCCCAGCAGCATATGGCCTTACCACTACAAGGGGATGGCTTACGAAGAACTCGATCAATACGAATTAGCCATACAAAGCTGGGAAAGGTATATTGAAGTCCGACTACTCGAGTCAGCTAACTGGAAAAATTCCGAACAGGCCGCAAACACATACTGCAACATAGGTTCTTCTTACATCGAATTAGGTCAGAACCAAAAAGCAATCGACAACTTCAATAAAGCTTTAGCCATAGATCCAAACTATTCATGTGCATTCAGAGGCAAAGAACAAGCAACAGAGACTACATCTACACCTGCTACTGCTACGCCAACACCCCTCGTGGAATCTTCCACCAGTGAAATTGCCCAAAGAATCAACCAACATCTTGAGGCTGCCAGGGATATCTGGGATATCTTAAGGAAAGATTCTTTCATGTCAGGGTCTGAGAGGACAGCAAAAGGATTAGAAGCTATAAGCCATATTGATCAAGCTATCCAACTAGACCCACTTCTCCACGAAGCTTATCAAGATAAAGCATTGATATATAAAGAAATTGGTATGTGTGAAGATTCAGTACTTGCTTCTAGTATGGCAATAAACCTAAATCCTACAGGTATAGACGGGTATATAGATAGAATGGAATGCTATAGAACACTTGGAGAGAATGCCCTGGGATTGGAGCAGAAAAGTCTATTTCAACTAGCTTTAAATGATGGCCTAGAAATAGTGAATAATTTCTCCCCAAAGGGTCAGACATTCGCGAAAGATGTCGAAGAACTAAGAGAGTTAGTTGAAAAGAATAACTGAGCACTGAGTATATTTCGCTTATCTTGATGTTAGCTTTACAAAAAATTCACAAACTGTGAGAATTATTCACAAACACCCACAATTTTAGAGGAGGATTTGAATGAATATATGTGTTGTATCAACTTTTGACGGGACTATTGATGAATATATGTCGCTGATGGCTGAGTTCGAAGAGGAAATCAAAGAAGCCGGAGCCGTATTCGATATAGGAGTTGTGGACACGGGAGTAGCAGGACGCTGCAAAGTGATATCTATGGGTAATATTACAAACATGGACAAAATGCAGGAGATAATGAGCTCACCGAAGATGGTAGCCTGGGATAAGGCCCATAACAACACGGACGTGGTCTACTCACTTGAAAAGATAGATTAAAAGTTAATGTATTCCTCTGTAGCATATTCATAATGCGCTATAGAAGTATAACCCGGTGGGAAGTCGAATTTAATAATAAGCCCTGAGCGTAATGCTCAGGGCTTATTTCATACCTAGAATAGTATTATCTGGAGAACTCTCTACAATTTCTTTTCACAATTATTTACCTGCTGACCTGTAATTTCTTCGTAGAGCTCATCTGTAATTGCCAAAATACCTTGACTGTCTGCAAGTTGCTGAGACCCAATAATCCTAGGCCTGATTCGTGTAAGATATTCGTCTAGATTAGCTTTATAGGCAAAGAAATATGAATACTGAGTTCTAAAATACTGCTTTTGAGCCTGTTGCCTATTTTCGAATCTACCAAGTCTCCATTCAGCTACCAATCTCCGATTCGCTACAATTGACCACTGTCGAAACGCCCATAATTCTTTATCGCTTAAGCCTGATATCCCTTCGTTATGGGCTCTATACATAATATCGACAAACTCATCAGTATAATTGTGAGGAATAAATGTTTTTTCGAATATTGAAAGTATATCCATAGACATCCTGTTATCGGAGTCTTGATGTTGAATTTTCAGTTGTCTGCTTTGATTTCTGAGTTGAAAAACTAAAACCAGAGCCACTAACAAGGTTGCTATACCAGTTACCAATTGGGATAGAAACCCAATAAGCTCAGTATCCATCTCTGCCTCCTAAATTAATCCTTCAAACTCCTCAACCTAGAGGAACCGACAAAAGCATTGTACCAGCATGTATCAGAAAGGTAATCGGGGAGAGGGTGCAAATGATGGTACCAAAGCCTGACCACTTTTCGGATAGATATTAGTGTAATAAAGGCAACTGCTATAATTAACTAACCAAATACGTGGGCCTTGAGGTAAATGTGATTAGAATCATTCTTCCGATAACTCTTACATTCATGTTGTTATCTATGTCCTGTTCCGTCAGGAATGATGATAATGACGAATCTTCTGTCCGTTTTGAATCTATAGGAGTTAATAAGGTTTTTCCTGATGTATCTTACTCTCGTATGGTGCATATGACTTATCCTGACGATGGTACTGATCGACTCTTCTTAGTTTTACAAACTGGTCAGATCAAAGTTTTCTCTAGAGAAACCGCGTCACCACGCATATTTCTAGACATATCTGACCGAATCAGCGATGAGGGTAATGAAGAAGGTCTTTTGGGTCTCGCATTTCATCCAGATTACTCTGAAAATGGGTATTTCTATACTTATTATTCAAAGGACTCCCCTAGACGTTCAGTCCTTTCGCGTTTTTCGGTTAAGGAAGAAGATCCGAATCAGGCAAATCCGAACAGTGAAGTAATTGTTATGGAGATACCCCAGCCTTTCAACAATCACAACGGTGGTCAAATAGTATTTGGCCCGGATGATTATCTGTATATCGGTCTGGGAGACGGAGGTTCCAGTGGGGATCCAAATCAGCATGGCCAAAATCTTGAGACCTTGCTTGGTTCTATCTTACGAATAGATGTTACAACGGATGAGTCTGGCAATGCATATGTGATTCCTGAAGATAATCCATTTATTGGCTACAGTGATACTAACGTGCGTCAGGAAATTTGGGCCTATGGTCTACGTAATCCGTGGAAGTTCACGTTTGATAAAGTTACTGGCCAAATGTGGGCCGGTGATGTAGGTCAGAATGATTACGAAGAAATTGATATGATTCAACCAGGTCTTAATTATGGCTGGAACGTGATTGAAGGTACTCATTGCTATCCAGCACATGTTGAGAACTGTAACCAGGAAAATCTAGAACCACCCATTTATGAATATCCTAGGAGTAGAGGTAACTGCTCCGTCACAGGTGGCTATGTTTATCGCGGATCGCTGTTGCCTTCTCTGCATGGTGCCTATATATACGGCGATTTCTGTAGCGGTAGGATTTGGGCGTTATGGTATGACGGCACTCATGTTACAGAAAACTTAGCACTCACTGAGGCTCCAGGCAGGATATCCTCTTTTGGTGAAGATCAGGACGGCGAAATATATGTACTGTCGTTTGATGAGAATATCTACCGATTAGAGATCAGATGAGCAATGAAAGATAAGCTTGTCGTAGTACTGATTGCACTACTTGTTATTACATCTGCTTGCAGCACCAATACTAAGATCACATCATATCCAACTGCAACCCCAGACCCATCATATTATGCTAGCGATAGGAATATAGTACATGTTACGAGGGTTATAGATGGAGACACAGTCGAAGTACGATTTGAATCTGGAGAATCAGACAAAGTACGCATAATAGGCGTAGACACGCCCGAAATTTTCTCGCCCAACCAAGCAAGTGAATATGGAAACATTACTGACCTAGATTGTTTAAATAAATGGGGAGATGCTGCCACAAAATACGCTAGGGATATCCTCAATAACAAAGATATTAAGTTAGTTTATGATTCTAAAGTTCAGAAAAGAGATTACTACGACCGTTTACTTGCCTATATAGATGTCAGTCGTCAAGACTTCGGGGAATTACTACTAAAAGGGGGATATGCCAGGGTATATGTTGAGGGGGAAAGTAGTCGAAAGAATGATTACTTACAGCTAGAGAGAATTGCTAAATCAAGTCGCCTCGGACTTTGGTCGTGTAGTGTGTCCGCGGATACAGCAATCCAAACTCCAACTGCACAATTCAGATTCAATCCCGATGGACCAGATAGAGATTGTGGTGACTTTTATATATGGACAGAGGCACAGTCGTTTTACGAAGCTGCTGGTGGGCCTTATAGGGACCCACATAGGCTAGACGGTGACAAAGATGGTATAGCTTGTGAAAGCCTTAGGTAAAATAAAGCCAAATGTTATAATCTACCCATTATGAGGGCATTTATTCTGTCTCTTGCAGCAGCGCTACTATTCGTTCTTGCGTGCGCAGAATCAACGGAATCTCCCAATATCAAGCAATATCCAACTTCAACACCATACCCTACACACACACCTAAGATTATTTCTACCAATCTAGAAGTGCAAGTCGACACAGTTCCCAAATCTTGTAATTCAAACGAAATTTCAATCTCTAAAGAATGGAAGGATATCCTTACGTCTGCAAGCTTTACAAAGTGTGTAATGCCTTTCGGTGTTCTTATAGGTGCCGATTACCGTATGCCTGATTCCTATCTAACTCAGGCTGCTATGATCCTAGCTGAAATACTTGACCCTGACATGGATGGATCACCTAACGACCCCAAAGTCTTGTCATTGGTCCAGGAATACCATAACGCCTGGCTTCCCATGCCATTTGATCCTGAACCATGGCATAGTCATCTTGAAGAACAATTAGGTAATAAGCTTAACTCTTACGGATTGATGATCCCTAAATGGTGGATGGATGGAGAAGGGGAATCTATACGTTCTGTACCAGACGAACATGCAAAGAATGTGATGGTTGAAGAGATAATGCACTTCATGACTCAATTTGGCTATAGCCGTGCCTACCCTGAGATTTTCGGTGTTGAAAATTGGCATTCATTAATTGCCAAGGAAACTAAACATGCAGCTTGTGAATGGTGGCAACACCCTGAAAACGATTGCCCTGATAATCCCGGATATTATGATGGAGATTGTTCGGAGCCTAGCTGTGATGTCACTGAATTCTATCACCAGGTTGTGGCTACTCGAGCAGGTATGGAACTAGGATGGCGTGGCATAGGATTTCCTAAAACAAAAGAGGAACTTGAGTCTAAGCTGTCAGATGAAATAAAAGCCGTGCTTGATAATCCTAATTATAATCAGATTAGTAAACCTCTTACATTTTCCTATTCATATGCTAAGCCTATGCCGACAACTCCCACTATTAATCCGCTATAGGGTAGAAATCATGACCACTCTTGGGATAGATATTGGTGCAATAAAGCGAAATGCTATAATTAAGTAACCAAATTCTGGAGTGAGTGCAATGAATAGGAAAACTTTCCTTGTTTTAGGTGGTTTGATGCTAATCATAGTATTAGCAGGGTGTTCAAGTGAGACGCCCGAACCTACAGTGCAACCAACACCTAAACTTGCTCCGCTGCAAATTGCCAAACAATATAGTTCACCACCCCCTATGTCGATAGACCCAGAAAAGTCAATAACGGCTGTGATGCATACTAGCCACGGTGATATTACCTTCGAGTTGTTTGCCTCAGAGGCCCCAAACACGGTAAATAACTTTGTGTTTCTTGCACAAGATGGGTATTACAACGATATTATATTTCATAGAATCATCAAGGGATTTATGATTCAAGGAGGAGATCCTACAGGTACTGGCTCAGGTGGACCAGGATATAGCTTCAACGACGAGCCGGTCACTAGAGATTATCTTGCTGGAACACTAGCAATGGCAAATGCTGGCCCTAATACAAACGGAAGCCAGTTCTTCATAATGCATCAGAACAAACCTCTACCCAAGAACTACACTATATTCGGTCAAGTCACCCACGGCATAGCCGTGGTCAATGAACTGGCAGATACACCTGTGACTGTGGGAGGAATGGGTGAGCGCTCTAGCCCAGTAGAACCACCAGTCATAAATAGTATAACTATCAATATAGGGTCTTAGTGTGGAGCGATATAGTCCATTTTTATGGAAACCGATGACAATAAGATTGACTTAGTAGGTTCTGGGGATCATGGTATTATTAAGTAACCAAATTTCCTTCATGACGTATAAGAACAAAGAATTCTTTATTTCCTTTGTCTCCCGTTAATGGCGAGCGAACCAAATTCAGTATCCTATAGTTGTTATTAACCAACCAATCTATCATTCTAGCCAAAATACTAGCGTGCAAAATAGGATCCCTAATCACCCCTCCTCTTGCAACTTCACCTTTATCAGCCTCAAATTGAGGTTTAATTAAAGCAATAATGCTCCCGTTTGGTTTAATATTCTCGATCACTGATGGGAGGATATTCTTGATCGAAATAAATGACACATCGATAGTGATGAAGTCCACTTTTTCCGGTATATCTAGTGAAAACCTGGCATTGGTTCTCTCCATAGATATTACTCTATCGTCTATACGCAGATTGTAGTCCAGTTGACCATAACCCACATCTACTGCATAAACACGACTCGCACCTCTCTTCAGTAGACAATCAGTAAAGCCTCCTGTCGAAGCCCCTACGTCTAAGCATATCCCATTAGAAACATCTACTCTAAAGTCTTCCAGCGCCTGATTTAATTTTATACCGCCACGACCAACGTAATCCTGATTAGGAATCAATTCGATTGTAGATTCTACTCTGATTTTCTGACCAGGTTTAGTTGCAATAGATCCGTCAACCAGAATCCTACGCGCCAACACTAGTGCTACTGCCATTTCAGAGCTATCAGCTATGGAGGCATGTATTATAGCGTCATCTAATCTTATGAAAGTGGATCGTTTTCTTGAAGGCATAATACTGTAATAACAAAATCTACCGGAGATATCTTTGATGTCTATAACGGAGATTGATAAAACATTAAATGAGACTATACCGAGAGGATATATCTGACTCCCAATGAGCCCATTTACTTATCGGATTTGTTCAGGCCAGATAGGAACTGGGCATTTGACTTGGTGTTGCCCAATCTCTCAAGTACTTTTTCAGTAACATCCTCTCCTGCATAGATGCTAGACATCCTCCTTAGAAGTATAACTCGTTTCAATGTCTCGTCATCAAGGAGCAATTCTTCTCTACGAGTACCGCTGCGTTGAATATCAATTGCAGGGAAATATCTACGATCTGCTAGTTTCCTGTCGAGGTGTATCTCCATATTTCCTGTTCCTTTAAATTCTTCGTATATCACGTCATCCATTCGACTACCAGTGTCAACTAGACAAGCAGCTAATATAGTCAGACTGCCGCCCTCTTCAACATTTCGGGCAGCTCCAAAAAATCTCTTTGGAGGATACAAAGCCACGGGATCCATCCCACCAGATAAAGTCCGGCCGCTAGTCGGCAGGGCTAAGTTATAGGCTCTAGTTAGCCGAGTGATGCTATCCAGAAGAATCACAACATCCTTACCACTTTCTACTAATCGCTTAGCTCTTTCAAGCACAAGTTCTGCGACCCTACAATGATCCTCAACTGGGTCATCAAATGTAGAACTGAAGACTTCCCCTGCTACTGAACGTTTAACGTCTGTAACCTCTTCAGGTCTCTCACCTATAAGAGCAACCATAAGTGTCAGGTCAGGTTCGTTGGAAGATATTCCTTCAGCTATGTTCTTTAATAATGTCGTCTTTCCTGCTTTGGGAGGAGAAACTATTAAGCCTCTTTGGCCTCTGCCAATTGGGGCAATCATATCCATCAATCTAGTCGAGAGATTAGTTCCTACAGTTTCTAATTTAATCTGTTTGTCTGGAAATATTGGTGTTCTGCTATCAAAAAATGGCCTGTTGCGGCCGTTATCTGGTTCCGTTCCATTTATGCCTTCTACTCGAATCAAGCCATAGTATTTTTCATTGTCCTTAGGAGGCCTAACATTCCCCATTATCTGGTCGCCAGTTCTTAATCCAAATCTTCTAATCTGAGATTGAGATACATAAACGTCATGAGCACTCGGTTTAAGGCTATTCTGTCTTAGAAAACCATATCCATCATTAATAACTTCGAGTATCCCAGAAGCCAAGATGTAGCCTTGTTGTTCAGCATATGACTGCATCAGCTTAAAGACTACTTCATCTTTTCGCATTGCATCTAGGCTATCCTCAACGCCCATATCCTTGGCAATGGTTAATAGCTCTTCTTTATTCTTACCTTCTAGTTCTAACAGGTTCATAACGTTCTCCAAATATATCTTTTACCAAATACATAAATTCTTTCTTTAATATTGTTAGGAATCCAAATCTGAAGCACGTTGGCTCCGATGGCTAGACCTCAATACTGTAGCAACAGATTGCAGATCTCTTTTATCGATTTCAAGTTACCACTTACTATTTACCGGAGTTGCCCCAATCTTTAAGAAACCTAGCTATACCAGTATCTGTAAGGGAGTGATTCATCATTTGCAGAAGTACTTTATAAGGAATGGTTGCTATGTCTGCCCCTGCCTTAGCCGCTGCTACGCAATGGAATGGATGGCGTATACTGGCAGCCATTACTTTAGTATTCTTATTGTAATTTTTAAATATTTCCACTATATCGGCCACCAATGTCATGCCATCGTGTCCTTCATCATCAAGTCTACCTACGAATGGACTAACAAAAGTCGACCCGGCTTCAGATCCAAGTAAGGCTTGATTAACTGAGAAACACAATGTTTGGTTTATCTGTATTCCCCTAGAAGAAATCTGGCTGATTGCCTCAAGCCCATCTAGTGTACTTGGAATCTTTACCACGACATTCGGCGCCCAAGTAGCTATCTCCAATCCTTCTTCTATCATACCTTTGGCATCTGTGCTAATTACTTCTGCAGAAATAGGACCATCTATTATACCGGCTATCTCCTGAACAGCAGATCTATAGTTACTGAGATCGGCTATGCCCTCTTGAGCCGCCAGAGACGGATTAGTCGTAGCGCCACTTATAACTCCAAGCCGAGCTGCATGGCGAATTTCATCAAGGTTAGCTGTATCTAGGAAAATTTGCATAGGTGGTGAACAAATGGGAAAAAATAACCGAGTTCGCGAAGTATATCATCAATAGTCAATATAGTCTACACTGTGCCAATTTTATAACTTTGCTTCAATAGTCATAGTATGCTGATCTCCTTCTCGGAGAATATCCTTAGCTGCATATATAAATTCTCGGAATAGCGGATGCGCACGATTAGGCCTGGATAAAAACTCAGGATGAAATTGCACTCCAAGCATGAATGGATGCCCCACAATCTCAGAAATCTCTACCAACCTATCATCAGGAGACAATCCACTGGCTATAAGTCCCCCTTCGGCTAAGAGCTCTCTATAATCATTATTAAATTCAAACCTATGCCTGTGTCTTTCTTTAACATCGGCTGATCCATATGACTTAGCAGCCTTTGTTCCTTCTATCATATGACACGGATAGATTCCCAGCCTCATAGTACCGCCTTTGTCACCTATTCCGTACTGGTCTGGCATCAGGTGAATAACTGGATGGGCCGTATTTTCGTCAAATTCAGTAGAATTGGCGTCTGGTGCGTTTAATATCCTGCGTGCCGCTTCTATAACCATAAGCTGCATGCCCAAGCACAAACCCAAATACGGTATGTTATTCACTCTCGCATAGGAAACCGCCTTTATCATTCCTTCTACGCCTCTGGGACCAAAACCACCAGGAACAACTATTCCTGATGCAGAATGCAAGTAGCTGTCTACTCCATCTCTTTCTATATCCTCAGAGTGTATCCACTTCACTTCTACCTCGATATCGTGATGTAGACCAGCATGCCTAAGTGCTTCTTTAACGGAAATATATGAATCAGGTAAATCCACATATTTCCCGACTACAGCTATCTTCAGTTTCTTTTGTAGGCTGTTCATCTGGCCGACCATTTCTCTCCATGAGGACATCTCGTCACCTTGCGTGTTTAAAGAGAGTTCTCTGATGATAAGATCGTCCAAGCCAGCCTGTTCCAATATAAGAGGTACTTCATATACATTATCTACCGTAGGCAATGGTATAACGGCTTCTTCCTTGACATCACAAAAGAGAGCCAATTTACCTTCAATGCCATCTCCAATTGGATAATCACTTCTACATAGAAGGGCATCGGGCTGAATGCCAATACCTCTAAGTTCTTTAACACTGTGCTGGGTAGGTTTAGTCTTGAGCTCACCTGTAGATGCGATAAATGGTAAGTAAGTTACATGTATGTAATAAACATTATTTCTGCCTACGTCATTCCTCATCTGCCTAATAGCTTCTAGGAACGGAAGACCTTCGATATCTCCTACGGTTCCGCCAACTTCGACTACGACAACCTCAGATTGAGTCTCCTCTGCCACTTTCTTTATCCTGTCTTTTATTTCGTTGGTAACATGAGGGACAACTTGTATGGTGCCGCCTAGGAAATCTCCTCTGCGTTCTCGCTCAATAACAGAACTATATATACGACCAGCGGTAACATTCGAAGATCTAGTGAGTTCCAGGTCTATGAACCTCTCATAGTGACCTAAGTCCAAATCCGTCTCCGACCCATCAGCTGTAACAAAAACCTCTCCGTGCTGATAAGGAGACATTGTTCCTGGGTCCACATTTAAGTAGGGATCGAGTTTTTGTACGGAGACAGTTATACCTCGGCTCTTAAGTATGCGCCCAATAGATGCAACGCTTACCCCTTTGCCTACTGAACTAACCACTCCCCCTGTAACAAAAATATACTTGGTCATCTATACGATAAATTCTCCGTGGCCAAGGAAACGACTGATACCAAGAAGCCAGGTCAGAAGAAACAAAACCTACCTTGATAATATTTACAGTGAACAATATTGTCAAGGCATAAGGTTATGACAAAACCGTTATTAAAACTTAATTATGAATTCTCGTCGGATAATATTCACTAATAATCAAATAGGAATTCCGCCCCATACGATCCTTCCCAACCTAACCATAGTTGCCCCTTCTTCTATTGCAACCTCGAAATCATGACTCATGCCCATAGACAGATTGAGAGAGCCCTCACCAATCAAACCAAGCCCATGAAATTCGTCTCTAATCTCTCTTAGTTTTCGAAAATATGGCCTGACTTCCTCTGGGTTTTCAAGGAATGGAGGCACTGTCATGAGTCCTTCCAACTTCACATTTGTTGATTCTTTAATGAAAGATAGCAATCCGTTAAGTTCACCTAAATCTGCTCCTGTCTTCGAATCCTCAGACGATAAACTAACCTCTACGTATACTGATACTGTTTTATTAATCTCAATAGCTATATTGTTGATTCTTTTAGCCAGCCTAACACTATCGACAGATTGAATGGTATCAAATAGTTCAAGAGCTTTTCTAACTTTGTTGGTTTGTAAGTGACCGATCATATGAAAATTAACAGATCTATCCTGCAGTGCTTCAGCCTTATCTCCAAACTTTTTCTCCGCCTCCTGAATCTGATTCTCTCCAATGTGTTTTAATCCAGATGCAATCGCATCCAATACAATCTCTTTATCAACTGTTTTGGACGCAGCCAGCAATGAGATCTCGTCAGGATCTCTACCGGCTCTTTGAGCTGCATTACTAATCCGCGTCCTAATAGCCAGCAATCTTGTCTCTATATTATCGGTAGTCATAATTAAGTGCCCTAAATAAACCTTCGCTTGATTCTGTCAGTCATTAGATAGATTGTCAAACTATAAACTCTTATTCTAGATTTCTTATATAAGTTATTGTTATATAATGAGTTAGTAAGCTAGAATCTCTATTACAGGAACAGTACTATTGCAAATCTTATCTGTCCCTATAATAGCCAAGAACAAACAATATGAATAATTCGTAAGTGGTCTTGATTTAAGGAGGTTTCACTAATGGCTGTAACACAAGATACTAGTAGCACAAAGTCTGATAAATTCAAGGTTATAGGAACTGATCCTATACGCCATGACGGCGTAGATAAAGTCACGGGCAGAGCCAGATACGGTGCAGATATAGATTTACCTGGACTACTTCATGGAAAAGTACTTAGAAGTCCTCATCCACACGCTCGAATTAAATCCATAGACACAAGTAAGGCTGAAGCTCTCGACGGAGTTAGAGCTGTGTGCATATCTAAAGACTTTCCTATTGTGAAAAACTCAGATCTAGACTTCTCTATCATTCGAGCAAGTAATAGAGTTGCATCAGAAAACACCATGGCAACTGATAGAGTCCTATACAAAGGGCATGCTCTCGCTGCTGTTGCTGCTACTAGCCCTCATATCGCAGAAGAAGCTCTTGCTTTGATAGAAGTGGATTATGAAGTATTGCCTTCGGTTTTATCGGTTCAAGAAGCAATGAAAGACGATGCTCCACTGCTGCTTGATAATATGACTACAAGGTTCAGAGTTGAGAGATTCGGGGTAGGTGATGACACCGGTGTTAGAAGCAATGTCGCTGACCAAGTTCAATTTAAGAGGGGAGACCTAGATGCTGGCTTCAAGGAAGCTGATGTAATAGTAGAGAGAGAATTCCATACAAAGATGGTTCACCAGGGATACATCGAACCACAGACATCTACTGGCTACTACGCACCAGATGGAAGAGTTACTATTTGGACATCCACTCAAGGCATATTCCCTATAAGAACATCCACCGCTGCCATATTAGATATCCCAGAATCTATGGTTAATGTAATACCAATGGAAATTGGCGGGGGATTTGGAGGCAAGCAATCCCCATACCTAGATCCGGTTGTGGCTATCCTGTCTCAGAAGACAGGAAAACCTGTCAAAATAACTATGTCACGCCAAGAAGTCTTCGAAGGCACGGGCCCAACTTCTGGAACCTACATGAAATGTAAAATTGGGGCTAATAAGGGTGGGTTAATAACTGCGGCTGAATTGTATCTGTACTATGAAGCTGGCGCTTTCCCTGGTTCTCCTGTAGCAGGAGGAGCAATGAGCAGTTTTGGCCCATATAAGATAGACAATCTGCTGATCGACGGTTTTGATATAGTTGTAAATAAACCTAAGACAGCTGCTTACAGAGCGCCGGGACAACCACAATCCGTATTTGCAGTAGAATCTGTTATTGATGAGGTTGCAGAGAAACTTGGCATTGATGCCATGGAATTTAGAATTAAGAACGCAGTACATGATGGAGACCGTGCTCCAAATGGAGTCCTCCACTCCAATTTTGACTGTGAAAGCGTTGAAATAGCAATGAAGGATCACCCACATTACACCGCTCCTCTTGGTGGAAAGAACAGGGGAAGAGGCTCTGCCGTAGGTTACAGATTAAACGGCGGCGGCAGTGGTTCATCCGTAACCATTAATGTAAATGCAAATGGAACCATCAACCTACTAACTGGTTCTGTCGACATAGGTGGTACCAGAACATCCATTGCAATGCAGACAGCAGAAGTCCTGGGTATCTCATCTGACGATGTAAACCCATCGATAGTGGATACAAATTCGATCGGCTACACTGGCGGGACTAACGGTAGCCGAATAACTTTTGACACAGGACTTGCGGCAATAATAGCAGCACAGGATGTTATTCAAAAGATGAGTGATAGAGCTGCGCTAATATGGGAAGTCCAGAAAGAAGATGTGGAATTTAAAGACGGTACCTTTGTATGTCTAAAGAATACCGACGACAAAATGACTTTCAAACAATTAGCTGCAAGGCTTATGGATACAGGTGGTCCAGTCACTGCGTCAGCTTCCGACAGACAGGGTGGAGTTGGATCTCAACTTGCAGGTCACCTAGTGGATGTCGAAGTAGATCCAGAAACTGGAAAAGTTGACGTAATAAGATACACAACATTCTTAGACTGCGGCAAGGCCATATACCCATCATATGTGGAAGGACAAATGCAGGGCTCGGCTTTACAAGGAATAGGATGGGCACTTAACGAAGAATATTTCTTCACAGAAGATGGTTCTATGGCAAATTCTTCATTCCTAGACTACAGAATGCCAACTAGTCTAGATGTGCCGCCAATAGACTGTGTACTAATTGAAAATCCCAACCCTAGACATCCGTTTGGCGTAAGAGCCGTGGGAGAAACGGTACTAGTGCCACCACTTGCTGCTATAGCTAATGCAGTTTATAACGCTATTGGTGTCCGTATGGCCAGCCTCCCAATAACTCCTGGAAGTATATTGGAAGCCTTGGATACTAAGTAGAGATTCCAGAGTAGCCAGATTAATACAGGTTAGAATAATCTCTAACCTGTATGTCTGGCTGCTCTAGACTTCGACGATCTTCACGACCATTACCTCTATAAAGCCTACTATATGGTTACCCGACTGCTACTTTTGCCTGATCCCATAAATCTTGCTTATCACTGGCTGATATATTGGAAAGAGATATCCCGCGTTGCCTACATATATCCTCCATATGGGTAAACCGTCTTTGGAATTTACC
>Ga0310344_10002358_pt1 | contig 14196 bp, 8 predicted proteins | sample HC15DNA20200_MG_FD_203801 | JGI IMG/M metagenome (GOLD analysis project Ga0310344, IMG submission 203801) | Marine microbial communities from station ALOHA, North Pacific Subtropical Gyre - HC15-DNA-20-200_MG | ecosystem: Environmental > Aquatic > Marine > Oceanic | place: Pacific Ocean: North... | reverse complement strand
TGACCGCCACGTCCTACCCGAATCGCACGTCGCCCACCAAGCGTGGGCTCTGGGTGCTCGAGAACCTGCTGGGCGCGCCGCCGCCCCCGCCCCCGCCCGATGTGCCTGGACTTCCGGACGCCGAGCATCCTGACGAGGGCCGCGCGATGGCGATGCGAGAGCGGATGGAAGTGCATCGGACCAGTCCGGTGTGCGCGAGCTGTCACATGCTGATGGACCCGCTCGGCTTCTCGCTCGAGAATTTCGACGGCGTGGGCGCGTGGCGAACCGAGGAGAACGGCGCGCCGATTGAGGCCACGGCCACGATGCCGAACGGGCAGGAGTTCGACGGGCCGGATGGATTGCGCCAGTTGCTCCTGAATGCCGAGGAGCGATTCGCAGAGACCGTGACCGAGAAGCTGCTGACGTATGCGCTCGGTCGCGGTGTCGAGCACGTCGATCGCCCGGCGGTGCGCCAGATCACGCGCGCGGCCGGTGAGCACGACTACCGATGGTCGGCCGTCATTCAGGCCGTCGTCGAAAGCACACCGTTCCAGATGAGGAGATCGCGAGAGCCATGATCGTCACCAAGAAGCATCTTCCGCGGCGAACGTTTCTGCGTGGGATGGGCGTGAGCCTGGCCCTGCCGTTACTCGACAGCATGGTGCCGGCGTTCGGTGGTGCCGCTGCGCGGGCGGCCGAACCGATCCGTCGGCTCGGGGTCGTGTATGTGCCCAACGGCATGTTCATGCCCAACTGGACGCCCACCATCGAGAACGCGCCGCTCGAGATCATGTCGACGCTGCAGCCACTGGCGGCGCATCGCGACAAGATGCTGATGATCAGCGGCCTCTGCAGCGAAGAGGGCATCGCTCGCCCGGGTGAGGGAGCGGGCGACCACGCGAGGGCAGCGGGCGCGTTTCTGACTGGCGTGCATCCTAGGAAGACCGAGGGCGCCGACATCCGAGCCGGCGTGTCGATGGATCAGCTCGCCGCCCGGGTCCTGGGACAGGAAACCCAGCTGGCGTCGCTGGAGCTGTCGCTCGAGTCCGCGGTGTCGCGCGCCGGGTCATGCGATCCCGGCTACAGCTGTGCGTATGCCAACACGCTGTGCTGGAGCAGTGAGACCACGCCGCTGCCCATGGAGAGCGATCCGCGGGCCGTGTTCGAGCGGCTGTTCGGTACAAGCGGCACCACCGATCCGGTCGCCTGGCTCGAGGCGCGGCAGAAGGATCGGAGTCTGCTCGACATGGTGACCGCCAAGGCAGCTCGCTTGAGTGGCGAGCTGGGTGCCCGCGACCGGGTGAAGCTCAACGAGTATCTCGAAGCGGTGCGGGACGTGGAGCGCCGGATCCAGACCGCGGAGCGGCAGGGCACCACCGAGCTGCCGGAGATGGAGCAGCCCGTCGGGGTGCCGGAACGGTTCGAGGATCATGCGAAGCTGATGTTCGATCTGCAGGTGCTGGCCTACCAGGCGGACCTGACGCGAGTCATCACGTTCATGATGGGGCACGAGACGAGCGTGCGGGCGTATCCGGAGATCGGGGTGCCGGATGCGCACCACGCCCTGTCTCACCACGGCGGCGACCAGGCGCTGATCGAACGGCTGAAGAAGGTGGACGAGTATCTGACCACGATGGTTGCGCACTACGTTGACCGGCTGGCGGCCACGCCAGACGGAGACGGGACACTGCTCGATTCGGTGATGATCATGTTCGGCAGCGGCATGAGCGACGGCAATCGCCACGATCACCACGACCTGCCCACCGTGCTCGTCGGTGGTGGGGCCGGGCAGCTCAAGGGCGGCCGCCAGATCCGGGTCGAGGCGGATACGCCGAACACCAACCTGTTCCTGACCATGCTCGACAAGCTTGGCGTGCCCACCGACGAGCTCGGCGACAGTACCGGCAAGCTGACGGGGTTGTCGGTCTAAGAAGGCGCGATGACACGACGGTTTCAGGCTCCAGGCTCCAGGCTTCGGGCGCTCGTGGGCGGTGTGCTGCTGTCGCTGGCCAGCGTTGCCAGCGCGCAGGAGGCCCGGCTCGCTGACGCCGCCGAGAGGCAGGGCTCCGCGGCCGTCCGCGCATTGCTCGCCGACGGGGCGGATCCGAATCTCGGTCAGCCGGACGGGGCGACGGCGCTGCACTGGGCTGCGCACTGGAACGACCTGCAGATGGTCGAGGCGCTGCTCGGCGCTGGGGCTAACCCCAATGCGGTGAACGAGCTCGGGGTCGTGCCGCTGGCCAGGGCGGCCCTGAATGCCAGTGCCGAAGTCGGGCAGGCCCTCCTCGGGGCCGGGGCTGACCCGAATCTGGCAAAGCCCAGCGGCGAGACGGTGCTGATGGCGGCGGCGCGGACCGGAAGCGCGCCGCTGGTTGAGGCGTTGCTGAACGCCGGGGCTGACGTCGAGCCGACCACGCATTTCAAGAATCAGACACCATTGATGTGGGCGGCGGCCGAGGGACATACGGACGTTGTCCGGCTTTTGCTCGCCGCGGGAGCGGACGTGGAAGCCCGGTCGCTCCATGGCACCACGGCGTTGCTGCTGGCGGCTCGAGCGGGTGCGGTTGGCGCAGCACGGGCGCTCGTGGACGGAGGTGCGGACGTGAACGCCGCCGAGCCGGTGCTGGGGTTCAATGACCGGATCGACGAAGAGGACGACCAGAGCTCCGGGCGGAGCCCGCTGCTTATCGCCGCCGCGAGTCGGCTGGCGATCAGTGGTGAGGAGTACAGGCTCGAGGTGAAGCCGAGTACCCACGAGGAATTGGGTCTCTACCTGCTCGGACAGGGAGCCGACCCGGACATTGCCGACAGCATCGGGCGCACGGCGCTTCACGCTGCGGTCGACACCAACAAGGTGGCGCTGGTGGCGGCCATGCTCGAGCATGGGGCCGACCCCAATGCCCGGCTGTCCCAGCCGCCCTATCCGCTCAAGGGCGATTTCGTGGCCTACGGACGATTTCGCGGCGCCAGCCCGTTGTGGCTGGCGGCGGCCGCGCGTGTGCCCAGCGTCGGTATTCTGCGGGCGCTCCTCGATGCGGGCGGCGATCCGAACGTGCCTGCCGACGATGGGACGACCCCGCTGATGGCCGCTGTCGGGGCGGTGCAGAACGAGGCGCGCCAAGCGCCCGAGTCTGATGCCCTGCAGATCGTGGAACTGTTGCTCGCGCGCGAGATCGACGTGAACGCTATCGACCGCCGCGGGCGTACCGCGATTCATGAAGCGGCCCGCCTGGCAAAGAACCAGCTGATCGAAGTGATTGCCGCACGAGGCGCCGAGGTCAGTGTGGCGGACGGCCGCGGACTGGCCCCGCTCGATGTCGGCACTGCCTCACGCCCCCTCCATCCCACGACCGAGGCATTGCTGAGAAGCCTCGGCGCGGTCAGCAGCCGCGACGACGCCAACCCTGACGGTTGGTAACTCCCTCCCCCAGGCCGGGGTCGTCTCTTTGACGCGCTTGAAACCTGAGCGCGGCTGATCCAAAGTGTGCAGGTATTCGTACATCAGAGCACGGCTCCGGGAGGCAGACATGAAGAGCAGTGGCCGAGTGTGGAGTGTAGGACTGCTGGCGATCGCGATGGCGGTCGTGATGACGTGGTCGGCCGGTCGCGCGCGTGCCGCTGGCGACGACATCCACGGAGTCGTCACTGGTGAGCAGGGGCCCGAGGCGGGAGTCTGGGTCATCGCCGAGACTCACGACTTCGACACCGCCTTCCGGAAGATCGTGGTCACCGATGACGCGGGACGTTACCTCGTTCCTGACCTGCCCGCGGCAGACTACGAGCTCTGGGTGCGAGGCTACGGTCTGCGCGATTCGATGAAGGTCAGCGCAGAGCCGGGCGATGAGGTGGCGCTGGACGTGGTGGATGCTACTCCCGAAGAGGCAGCCGAGATCTATCCGGCGAGTTACTGGATGTCACTCCTCGAGGTGCCGGCGGCCAGCGACTTCCCCGGCACCGGCCCGCGAGGCAACGGCATCGGGACGGCAATGAAGACCCAGGCGGACTGGATCGACCGGATGAAGGACGGCTGTCAGCTGTGTCATCAGATCGGAAACCAGGCCACCCGGGAGATGCCGATGCTCGATGTCAGCTCGTTCGACTCGACCGCCGATGCGTGGAACTACCGCATCCAGGCGGGAGGGGCGGGACCGGCGATGTCGGCCGAGATCAACCGCATCGGCCGGCCGCGGGCAATTCGCCTGTATTCCGAATGGTCGGACCGCATCGCCGCCGGCCAGTTGCCGCCGGTGCCGCCGCGGCCGGAGGGCATCGAGCGCAACCTCGTGCTCAGCATGTGGGGCTGGGGCCACCCACAGGGGATGGTCCATGACAACGTGTCGACCGACAAGCGTGACCCGACGCGCTATGGCGGCGGTCCGATCTACGGGGTGGGGGGCGCCGGTCTCGTGGTCACCGATCTGGTGGGCCGCCAGTCCGTGCGGATGGATCTGCCGACGAGGGTCGAGCGTCAGGCGCGGGGCAACTCCTATCAGGGCGCGTCTACCGCCGTGCCGTCGCTCTACTACCCGAACGAGCCGTCAGGGCTGGTGAGTCGAAGCGCCCACAACCCGATGATGGACGGCAAGGGCCGGGTCTGGATTACCCAGGCAGTGCGACCGAACGACGTGCCGAACTGGTGTCTGGAGGGTTCTGACCATCCGTTCGCCGAGTACTACCCGATCCAGCATCGGGCGGAGTCTCGGCAGCTGTCCTACTACGACCCGGCCACCGAGAAGATTGTCCTGATCGACACCTGCTACTTCACGCATCATCTGCAGTTTGCCGACGATGAGGACGACACGCTCTGGCTCAGTGGGTCGACTGAAGCAGTGGGGTGGCTGAATACCCGGCTCTATGACGAGACCGGCGACGAGCGGACCTCGCAAGGCTGGTGCCCGACCGTGATCGACACCAACGGCGATGGGGTAATCACCAAGCCGTGGACCGAGCCGACCCCCGATGGCGAGGTCGAGGTGTACCCCGCGCGGGATACCCGCATCGGCAGTCTTGACAAGTTCCAGCGCGCCTACGGGATCATTCCGCACCCGGATGGGTCGGTCTGGATCACCCGGCGGTTCCCGGTGCCGGGGCAGCTGATCCGGCTGGAGCTTGGTGACAATCCGCCAGAGACGTGCAAGTCGGAAGTCTACGAGCCGCCCTACGATCCGACCGGTGACCCGTCGGCATGGGGTTATGGGCCCCGCGGCATCGACGTCGACCGCAACGGGCTGATCTGGACCGCGCTCGGCGGCAGTGGGCACTTCGCTAGCTTCGACCGCAACGAGTGCGCGGTGCTGAATGGGCCGACGGCGACTGGCCAGCACTGCACCGAGGGCTGGACGCTCTATCAGACGCCGGGCCCGAGTATGCAGGGAGTCGAGGGGACGGCGAACGCCGACTATCACTACTACAGCTGGGTCGACCAGTTCGATTCGCTTGGACTGGGCGCCAATGTGCCGATCGCCACAGGCACGTCGTCAGACGCTCTCCTGGCGCTGATGCCGGGCAGCGGCGAGTGGGTGACGATGCGGGTGCCGTATCCGCTGGGGTTCTACAGCCGGGGACTCGACGGTCGGATCGATGATCCGAACACCGGCTGGAAGGGCCGTGGCGTCTGGGCCAGCTTCAACACCGGGTCCCCCTATCACCTGGAAGGCGGCAAGGGCACGACGAGCGAGATCGTCCAGTTCCAGTTCCGCCCGCATCCGCTCGCTGAATGACGCCGGGTTTTAGGCTTTGGGCTTTGGCACGATGCCGGTTGTCGGGTGAACTCTACTGACAACCCTACGGGCAATCGGTGGACTCGTCCGTTCCACCAATCGTCTGACCGTCCGAAGACCGGATTCTGTAGGGCGGGGCTAAAGCCCCACCCTACGATCTTTCCAGAGCCCAAAGCCGCGGGCCTCCGGTCCACGGGTCCCGCCTACACCTCAGAGAGTTCGTTGATCGGCTCGCCCGTGCTGTCCCCGAAGGTCTCGGTCGGGACGCCCAGCTTGTTGAGCAGCGTGAGTTGGAGGTTCGTGAGCCGCTGGGTCTGGTCGGGGTACTTGACGTGCCGGCCACCCTTGACCAGGCCGGCGCCGCCTCCGGCCAGGAGGATCGGCAGGTTGCGGATGTCGTGGCTATTGCCCTCGCTGATGGCGCTGCCGTAGAGCACGATGACGTTGTCGAGCAGCGTCGCGTCCCCGTCGCTGGTGGTGGCCAGCTTCTCCAGGTAGTACGCGAACAGGTTGGCGTGATAGGCGTTGATCTTCGCCAGACTGGCGATCTTGTTCTTGTCGCCGCCGTGGTGCGAGATCGGGTGGTGCGAGTCTGATACACCGATCTGCGGATAGGTGGCTCCGCTTTGCTCACGACCCACCTGAAACGTGAGCACCCGTGTCGTGTCGGTCTGAAGCGCCAGCACCTGCATGTCGAACATCAGTCGCGCGTGTTCGTCGTAGCTGACCGGAATGCCGGCCGGAGAGTCCACCGTCGGGAGCTCACGGCCCTGGTCCTCGGCCACCTGAATCCGTCGTTCGATCTCGCGAACTGACTGCAGATACTCATCCAGCTTGGCCTGGTCCCGACGGCCCAGGTCGTCTTGAAGCCGGTCGACCTTATCCAGCACCGAGTCGAGAATGCTGGTCTGACGGGACATGCGGGCGCGCCGCACGTCCGGATCTGTGCTGTCCACGCCGCCGAAGAGCCGCTCGAAGACGACCCGTGGGTTGGTCTCGACCGGCAACGGGGTGGATGGACCGCTCCAGGCTAGCCGGTTCTGATAGGCGCAGCTGAAGCCGACATCGCAGGTGCCGACGCCGTTGACGGTGTCGGCACCCTCGAGCCCGAGCTCGAGGGAGGGGAGCGGCGTCTGCTGGCCGATGGTGTTGGCCAGGAGCTGATCCATCGAGATACCGAGCGATAGGCTCGAGCTGCCGGTGGTCGGCAGCGGTTCGATGCCGGTCATGAAGGCACCGGCTGGCTTGGCGTGCGCACCAGAGGCGCCCGATCGTGACCGCGCGCCGGTGTTGTCGAGACCGCTCAGCACCAGCAGATGATCGCGGAACGGTTGCAGCGGCAGCAGTGTCGGGGTGAAGTCGAACCCGGTGCCCTCGGTTGCCGGTGTCCACCGCTCCATAACGATGCCGTTGGGCACATACACGGTGCAGAATCGACGTACCGGCGCGGCCGCCGCGCGGGCGAGGTGGGTCGTGGGGGCCATGCGCTCGAACAGCGGCAGCGCCAGCGTGGCACCAACGCCCCGGAGGACCGTCCGACGGGAAATGGCTTGCTTCGGGATCATCATGAGTCTGACCTGCGCATGAGGAACGGCGGACTCTTCACAATCGCGTTGACGAGCGTCGACCAGGTCAGCTCGTCAGGTGACGTCTGTCGCGCGATCTGTCGCACCACGGGCATGTCGGCCGCATTCAGTGTACGTCCAACCGCATACGTGAGGAGCTTCTCGGTCACGGTGTCGACGAACTGCTCTCGACGGTCAATCAAGGCGTCTCGGAGCCCCGGAAGTCCGTGCAACTCGGTGCCGTCTAACAGCGTGCCGGACGGGTCGATCGGGATGCCGGTGTCGAATGGCGTCCCGGCGCCGTCGGTGGTTCTCCAGCGTCCGATGGCGTCATACGACTCGAGCGCGAAGCCGAGCGGGTCGATGGTGTTGTGGCAGCTCGCGCAGATCGGGCTGTCGCGATGCTGGGCCAGACGCTCCCGCATCGTGGGTGGCACGCTGTCGTCGCCCCGGGCCGTCGGAAGGCTGGGCACGTCGGGCGGCGGAGGCGAGGGCGGAGTGCCGAGCATGTTGTCCAGGAGCCAGACGCCTCGCACGACAGGCGAGGTGCGGTTGGCGTACGAGGTAATGGTCAGGATGCTCGCGTGTCCCAGCAACCCGCCTCGGGTCTCGTCGACCGGTACCCTGCGGAAATGCGGTCCATAGACGCCAGGAATGCCGTAGTGTCGCGCCAGGCGCTCGTTCACGTAGGTGTGGTCGGCTCGTAGCAGCTCGACGAGCGGGCGGTCGGCCAGCATCTGCTGTTCGAGGAAAAGCTCCGTTTCGCGGCGCATCGCCTGGCGGAGGCTCTCGTCGAACGCCGTGTAGGTCGCCGTGTCCGGCACCGCGTTCCGAAGCTTGCGCAGCTGCAGCCACTGGCTGCCGAAGTTCTCCACGAGCGCGCGAGACCGGGGGTCGGCCAGCATCCGCTCGACCTGGGCTGTCAGCACCTCGTCGTCGGTCAGTTGCCCCGCGGTGGCCAGGTCGAGCAACTCGTCGTCGGGGATGCTGCTCCAGAGGAAGAACGACAGCCTGGACGCCAGCTCGAGCTCGCTGACCGGGTAGGCGGCGCCTGGCGCCACGTCGGTCGGGTCGGTCTCGATCCGGAACAGGAACTCGGGGTCGACCAGCAGCCGTTCGATCGCCGCCTGGATGCCGGTGTCGAAGCCGCCGTCGCTGCGGCCTGTATCGAAGAACGCCATCAGCTCCGCCGTGTCGTCATCGGTAGCGGGGCGACGATACGCGCGGGCGGCCAGGGTCGACAGGATCTCTTGCGCGCACGCCGCGTCGCCCATCACGTCGTCTGGCTGGCAGACATACACTCGATTCCGGCCGGGTAGGGCGGCGGCTCCGCTGGCGTCGAACGGGCCGATGATCTCGACGCCGGAGATGGCCGGGTTGCCGTCCTGCATCTCGTCTTGTCCGTACGAGTAGGACGAGCGATCGACCGGGAGCGGCAGGATGCCTTCGGCGACCGCGGACCGTCGGTCGAATGCGATGCCGACCTGATGCGGGCCGCCGGTTACGTCGACGCGTAGCTCCATGCCCTGGTCGGCGTTCAGGGCGTAACGTTCCCACTCGGGAAACGAATTGCCGTCGTAGACCTGATCGAACTTGCCGGCGTAGCCCATCGGCGGCAGCTGACCATGCTCCCACACGCGGCCTATCGTGAAGGTGTCGAGCCGGGCGCCGTCGAGTCGAACGTCCAGCGCATGAGGCTGCCCGAGTCCTCGGACGTAGCCATACTCCTGTTTTCGCAGGCTGACCCGGATCAGATACTCGCCGTCGACCGGAAAGTTGTGATCGACGGTGAGCCCGCCCCGGGAGCCGAGCGGTAGGTCGAGGCTGACCGCGTGGTCCTGGTCGAGCGAGCCATGCACCGGATAGATGGTGGCAACCGGCCGCAGGCTCTGGTCGCCCACTACGAGCCGGCTGATCTGCTGCGCCGCGGCCAGATACCGCTCGATGAGGGTAGGGGAGACCGACAGCACGTCGGCGATGTTGTCGAAGCCGTGCTCCTCGTCGTCCACCGGGAGGAGTGTCGTCACATCCACGTCCAGGTCGAACAGGTCCCGGATGGCGTTGCCATACTCGGCGCGATTGAGACGATGGACGGCCGGTCGGCCAGGGTCGACAGCGGCGAGTCCGGCCACGTCGAGCTCGGTTTCCAACCAGTGCACGAAGGCGTTCGTGGTGGTGAGGTCAGGGCGCGGTCGACCCGCTGGAGGCATCGCGGCGGCCTTGAGCCGTCTGATGACGTGCTCCCACACCTCGGCGTGGTCGCCCACCGCGGCCAGGTCCAGGCTGTCGAGGCTCAGGTCTCCGGCTAGCGTCCGCTCGTTGTGGCAAGCCACGCAATACCGGTCGACGACGGCCCGAGCCGCGGTCGCGTCCATCGTGGACGCTGGCTGAGCGGCGCCGATAGGGCCGTGCCCGGCGAGCAGCCACAAGCCGAGGCCAAGCGTCACGCCGGTGACGTGTCGGAGGCTCATTGGGCTCCTTCCAGTCTCAACAGCATCTCCTCGGCCGTGGTCCCAGCCTCGTTGGCGATGCGCGGATCCGCTCCGGCTTCGACCAGCAGCTGGGCGGCCTCACTGAAACGATATCGCGCCGCGTTGTGGAGCGCGGTGTTGCCCGACCGGCCGATGGTGTCCAAGCTCGGTCCGGCGCCGACGTCGAGCAGGGCCTGCACGGTGTCGCGTACCCCGAGGCCGTCGGCCCACTCGGCCGAGACCAGTTCGGGGGCGATGAGTCGATTGCGGCGGGTCGTGGACCGGCTGGCACCCAGGCCGACGGCCGCCATGAGTGGCGTGGTGCCGTCGTCCATCGGCTGCAAGGCATGGGCGCCGTATTCGGCCAGGAGGCGCACCATGTCCGGCTCGAGATACTTCGCCGCGAGCAGGAGGGGAGTCGCGCCCTTCTCACGGCGGGTGAAGATGTGCTGATACGTCCAGCGCGGCACCGGTGTGCTCTTGACGAGCGGTCGATTCGGGTCAGCGCCTCGAGCCAGAAGATCGGCCATGAGCGCTGGGAGACGTCTGAGTGCGGCCGCATGGAGTCCCGTGTAGCCGGCCCCGTCCGAGTCCGGGTCGGCGCCGCGCTCCAGGAGATAGCGGGCTAGGGTTTCGTGCCCGCTCATGGCGGCCAGGACGAGGGGCGTGTTACCGTCCGCTCCCGGGTCGTCGATGGGGGCGCCCGCGTCGAGGAGCCAGCGGGCCGAGGCCAGATCGCCGTGCCGAGCGGCGAAGAGCAAGGCTGTGAAGCCGCCGGCCTCGAAGTAGGTCGAACCTTGTGGACTGGTGGTGCTCAGCTCGGCCGTTCCGCGAAGCTGCTGTACGACGCGCGTCCGCGCCGTGAAATCGGCGCCCGCCTCGAGCAGCACGCCGGTGACGGCCTCGTGTCCGCTCGCCACCGCCCGCATCAGCGCGGTCTGGCCCCGCTCCGGCTCGGCCGCGTCGATATCGGCGCCCTGGGTCAGCAACGCCCGGACTCCGTCGGTGGAGCCGGTATGGGCGCATCGCATGAGGAGCGTCTCACCGCTGCTTAGTCCGAGGTTAGGGTCAGCGCCGGCGCTCAGGAGACGTTCGACGGCCGCCGATTGCCCGGTAGCGCACGCCGCCCAGAGCGGGGTGGCGCCGTACTCGTTTGCGGCGTTGACGGTGGCGCCGGCCTCTACGAGTGCCTGCAGGGTGGATTCTTCACCCCAGTAGGCGGTCCAGTGCAGCGCGGTGGCGCCATCCCCTTGTGTCTGGTCGACCGCCGCACCTTCGGCAAGCAGTGCTCCTACCTGGTCCCAGGCGCGAGCCTTCGCGGCGTCGGCCAGGGGCGCTTCGGCGGCCGCGCCAGGGGACGCGACCAGCGCCCAGGCGCACCACGACAGAGCAGCGAGCCGTGCGGGCACGGATCTGGCGGCGGAGCGCAACTGAACCTGAAACATTGGTCCTTTTACTTCGACGCTATTGTAGCCCGGCCCGGGCCTCCATATGATGGCGCTTTCGCCGGATCAGTGGACCAGGGAGGCCGATGCAGATGTTTGCGACACTACCAGCTTCAGTGCGCGCGAGGGCGAGCGGCGCGATCGTGGCCGCAGTGCTGGCCATGGCGGCCGTGATGTTGCTGCCCGACACGACAAGTCGGGCCCAGGAACCGGTGCGGATCAACCGGGTAGTCGAAGCGCTCGAGAACGGCGACGCCGCGGTCGCCAACACCCACTGGCGCTTCGTCGACATGGAGCATTCTCCGTTCTCCGGCGCCCTCGTCCAGGGAGTGCTGGCCGAGATGAACGAGGACCGGACCGGGCAGGGGCAGATGCGGTTGGCGCCGCTGGTTCGGATTCCCCAGGACGGTGACGAGGACTTCAAGTGGGCGATCAAGCAGGCGCTCGACCTGGGCGCCATGGGCATCATCCTGCCGCACGTCGACCGGGCCGAGGAGGCCAGGCGCTTCGTGAGAGCGATGCGCTACCCGCCGTTCCGTGATTCGCCGTATCAGTCGCCCCGGGGCGAACGCGGCTGGGGCCCGGGCGGGGCGATCCGGCTGTGGGGTCTCGACAGCGCGGAGTACGCCCGTCGTGCGGATGTCTGGCCGCTCAACCCGGATGGTGAGCTGTTCGCGGTCGCCATGATCGAGTCGCGGGAGGCGGTGGACAACATCCACGAGATTCTTGAGACGCCGATCAGCGCCGTCATGGTGATTCCGGGCGACATGGCGATGGATCTTGGGCTGGGTCCGAATCCGCCCGGACGCAACCATTCCGAGGTGGACGAGATGTTCGATCGCGTGCTCGAGGCGTGCCAGGCGCAGACCCGCGTCATCTGCGGCGCTGGCGACAGCCGAACGCGAACGGACCAGCGGCTGGCGGAGGGGTGGCGGTTCTTCCTGCCACTGTAAGAGATGGTGATGGTGCACGCTGGACGGCAGGCTAGAGGCTACGGGCTTCGGGCTTCAGGCGCTCGACGGCGAGCTACGTCGCAGCGTGATTCTGTAAGGCGTGGCTTCAGTCGCGCCGTGGCGATGCTGGCTTGCACTGCCGTCGTCGCTGTCGCGTCGTCGGCTTTGGCCCAGGACGTCGGTTTGCTCCGGTCTGCGCTCGAAGAGGTCGCGTCGATCGCAGGGGAGCCGTCGGTGGTCAGCGCGGGCGGGATCACGCGGGATCAGACGCCCCTGCTGACGCTGGAGAACCCGACGCCGTTCTCCGAGGACGCCGAGCGGCGCCGGCTCGTGCTGGTGGGCGGGCTCGACGGTTCCGTCGACGGTGCGAGAGCCGTGGTCGAGGCCGTTCGGTGGTTCAAGACGGAGGCGCCAGAGGCCGCCCGTGACCGGTGGTCGGTGAGCGCGATGCCGCTGGTCGACCCGGGCGGGATCGGACTCGACGCGACCGCGCCGCTACCGCCCGAAGAGGGCTACTACGATGACGGTGACCGCCCCGAGGCGCACTACGTCTGGCGCTGGGTGACCTACCAGGCGCCCGATGCGGTGCTGGTCGTCGGTCCGGGCGCCAACGACGCGGGTAGTGTGGAGAGCACACTGGCCGATGCGCTCGCCTCCCACCCTGGTAACCCTGAGCTCGGACCAGTGCCGGCTCGAACCGTCGCTCCAGGTCAGCTTCAGGCCACGGTGCGGGACCTCATCGAGGCGCCGCTTCCGGCCATCTCGCCTCTCCGCCGTTCGGTCGAGCAGCGGTTCTCCCGCCCTCCGCTCGACATTGCCCGGTTGCTGGCGGCCCGCTATCCCGAGCGACCCAGCATGAGCTACATCCCCGGCGCCGCCTGGATGCACACCCTGCGGCTCGCCCGGCTGACGGGCGAGACCGGGTGGCGGGACAAAGTACTGTCCCAGGTACAGCCCTGGCTCAGCGGCGAGGAGCCGCTCACTGGAGAACGGATCAGCTTCGCCAGCCTGGGGGGCGCGATGGTGTTCGCCGAGCTGGCCTCTGAGAGCGGGGCAGAGGCCGTGGTCGCAGCTGAGCTGACCGCCCGAGCGGCTGAGATCGCGCGTGCCGAGACAGCGCCCGGAACGCCTGAGCACGGATCGGGCTGGACCGACGACATGTATCTGGGAACCGTGGTTGCCTCGCTGGCTCGCGATCCGGAAGGTATGGCCGTAGCCGCCCGGCTCATCACCCGGTACGCCGGGCTGCTCCAGCAGGAGGATGGCATCTTCCACCACGCGCCTGACGCGCCGGCGCCGTGGAGTCGTGGGAACGGTTTCGCGGGCCTCGGCATGGCCGAGCTCCTGACCGCGTTGCCGACTACCCATCCGGACCGACCGGCCGTGCTCGAGGTCTTTAGACACCAGATGGAAGGCCTACGTGAATATCAAGCCCCGGACGGCATGTGGTTCCAGGTGGTCGATACACCCGGTAGCTACCGCGAAGGCAGTCTGACGGCGCTCGCGGTGACGGCGATGGCGCGTGGTGTCCGGCTGGGCTGGCTGGACGACAGCTATCGCAGGGTGATCGAACGGGCCTGGTTGGCGCTGCTGGCTCACGTCGAGCTCGACGGTGAACTTGTGGACGTCTGCATCAGCACCGGTGCGGGGCCGACCCGTCGATACTACTTGGACCGACCCGCCGTTAACGGCCACGACGACCGCGGCGGCGCGCTGATTCTGGGTGCCGCACTCGAAGTGCACGCGCTCGGGTTCTAACAGGGCTCCCTAATCCGGCAGTGAGAAAACGAACAGGTTGTTCCCTCGGCTGGGGCGGAGCTCGGGCGTCATCCGCAGGTTGATGCCGGCGCCTGTGCCCGTGGCCACGGCAATATACTGACGGCCGTCGACCGCGTAGGAGACCGGGAAGCCGGTCACTGGCGATCCGAGGTTCACCTCCCACAAGATCTCTCCGGTGTCCTGATCGAACGCCCGAAACCGGCCGTTGGCATCTCCGCCAAACACGAGGCCGCCGCCCGTGGCGACCAGCGACTGCGTCGCCGCGCGCTGTTCGTAGAGCC
>Ga0310344_10002357_pt1 | contig 14197 bp, 13 predicted proteins | sample HC15DNA20200_MG_FD_203801 | JGI IMG/M metagenome (GOLD analysis project Ga0310344, IMG submission 203801) | Marine microbial communities from station ALOHA, North Pacific Subtropical Gyre - HC15-DNA-20-200_MG | ecosystem: Environmental > Aquatic > Marine > Oceanic | place: Pacific Ocean: North... | reverse complement strand
TTGGGATTTCAATACCTAAAAGAGTATGGGTGTTTGCTGGACACATTGGTTAGTCCGGGTAGAATGCCCGTATACCTGAAAACTGAGCCATGGGGTTTTGTCGCTCTACTAATCAGTGCGATCTTCACTGGCTTGTAGGTGGGTTTGCTCCCTGAAGTGGTTTGGAGCTCTAGTTGGGGAGCCATCGTTAGCGGAAGGACAGAGTCCACCTGTATGCCGGATCGACTGATGGGTCGCTGAAGCATTCTAATGGCTGCTTTAGTGACATTGCGCGCATTAATAGCTATACCAATTACATGAGGATTCGTCACGATTATCTTCCCTTTCGTTCTAGGAAACAAAGGAAGCTGCTGGCAATGCCTTGCGGTTACAGCCCACGCAGTTTTCATTCCCGCGCTAATCAGACTTCTCATTGCCCCACTAAAGATTGCGACTGAAGATACTAAACCTTGGAAGCTTCTCTTTCTTTCTTCTCCCCGGGTACTGGCTCGGGGTACTTACAACTATGGACCTCGTCAGATATGGTCATCACTATTAATTGCCCAAAAAGCAGACGCTATAGACCAGCAGAAAAACTTCCGGAGTGCTGTCTCAATCTTATTGGGTGTCATGTTTGGCATTGGCCGGCTCATGGGTGCCTGAGGGGTCAGACATGACTAACAATCGTCCGAGGATGGTCGCATGGACCATCGCCGCTGCATCTGCTGTAGCAGCAGTATTTCACCTATACGCTGCTGGGGTCTCCCCATTTACGGCCCTCATCCAACGACCGGTGCACTTAGCGCTAATGGCTACGATGGGTTTCCTGGGCGTGGGTGTGCAAATCCAGCAGAGTAAAAAAGGACCGGAGGGCAATGAGCCAACACTACTTCCACCCTCCATTGGATGGCTCAACTGGCTGTTTGTAGCCTTATCCGCTCTTGCCTGTCTCTATCTTGCCTCAGAGAGTCAGGAGCTTGTGGGTCGCTCTGGTAATCCAACGACCCTCGATTTAGTAGCAGGTGCAGTGACGGTGCTTTTGGTCCTTGAGCTCGCTCGCCGGGCGACTGGATGGGGTCTTGTCGCCGTTTGTGTAATGGCACTAGCCTACGCATTCAGTGGCCCTTACTTACCTGGGTTTCTGGCCCATCGTGGCTACGGGATCACTAGGGTTGTAGAGCAACTTTTTCTTTCCACTGAAGGCATTTGGGGTGTGCCGCTAGGTGTATCCGCAGATTTCGTCTACCTGTTCGTGCTTTTCGGTGTTGTGCTGGACACGGCTGGTGGAGGGGCACTCCTTATCGCACTCGCAAATAAAGTGGCAGGAAGGACACGAGGAGGTCCGGCTAAGACGGCCGCAGTTGCGAGTGCTTTCATGGGTTCATTGTCGGGCAGTGCGGTGGCGAATGTTGTGACAACAGGGACATTCACAATCCCTCTGATGAAGAGAGCTGGCTTTCGCCCGTTCTTTGCAGGTGCGATTGAAGCTGCAGCCAGTACGGGTGGTCAGCTAATGCCACCTGTCATGGGTGCTGGCGCTTTCATTCTTGCTACATGGACAAATATTCCATACCTGGAAGTCGCAGCAGCAGCAGTGATGCCAGCAATCCTTTACTACGCAGCACTTCTCGCCGCTATACATTTTCGTGCTTGTGCAATGGGTATCGAACCAGCTGGAGACACGGGCCCTGAAAAAATAGGTGACAAGCTCCACCTACTACTGCCGTTGGCGGCCATCGTCCTGCTGCTTGGTATGGGTCGGTCACCGATGAGGGCCGCTTTTTGGGGGGTCATCTCAGCCTTGTTTATGGCTTTTCTCCGCCCTGCTACTCGCCCCTCATTACCCGAATTAAGTGAGATTATGGAGCGGGCCGGACGTGGTGCTGTGCAGGTAGCTGCAGCATGTGCTGCAGCAGGAATCGTAGTAGGTGTTGCATCGCTAACAGGTATTGGCCTCCGGATGTCAGAGCTCATCGTTACAATTTCTGGAGGCAATCTCTTAGCTGCGCTTTTATTGACGGCTATGGGTTCTATAATTCTTGGAATGGGGTTGCCGACAACGGCAGCTTATGTTGTCCTTGCAGCATTAGGCGCTCCAGCGCTAGTTCAGCTCGGTGTACCACTACTTGCAGCTCACCTATTCATTTTTTACTTCGGCTGCATCTCAAATGTGACTCCGCCGGTTTCTTTGGCAGCATTTGCCGCTGCAGGTATTGCTGGCTCGCCAGCACTAAAAACAGCGACCACTGCTGCGATTTTGGCAGGTGCAGGATTCTTGGTGCCATTCATGTTTGTATATGGACCAGCGCTTCTTCTCATAGGCACACCCGGAGAAATTGCACTAGCGTTTGTCACCGGGTTGTTGGGAGTCATATCTCTCGCTTCCGCTGGGATGGGCTACGCCAGGCGACCACTTAAGGGGTGGGAACGAAGTTTGGCTGCAGTTGTGGCCGTTGCACTGGTCTTACCAGATCTCTTAACGGATGTCGTTGGGTTAACCGGGTTGGTCTACATCTTTTACTCCCGTCATTGACCTGTGGTCAAACCATTGTTTGTTACTAGATATGAAGGTTAGTCCAGTGCGCTGATTCAACCGTGAGTTACTCAATTGAAAATGTTATGGGGTAAACCTGCAGTTTCTTTATTCATCTTTGTATTTGCAGCGATTGGTTGCGGAAACGGACAACAGTTCTTGTCATTAGGGACAGCCGGAACAGGGGGGATCTACTATCCACTTGGTGGCGCCCTGGCAAGCCGCATGTCGTTGGCTGACCCCATACGGCAGTATACTGCAGAAGTCAGTGGTGGCTCAGTAGAGAACATCAACAGGCTCGCAGATAGCCAGATGGACCTTGGGATGGTGCTTGCCGTGACAGCCTACCAGGCTCAGCGTGGCTCAGGGGAAATGGATGCCGTACCTGGTCTTAGGGTTATAGCACCGCTCTATCCAAATCTCACGCATGTTATGGTGCCCAGGAATTCGACGGATACAGGGATAGGGGATCTTGCAGGAAAGCGGGTATCTGTTGGCCCTCCAGGCAGTGGTACAGAACAGATGGCTCGGCACCTTTTGGCGGCACATGGCTTAACCTATGAGGAAGTTGATCCACGCTACCTTTCTTTTAGTGAATCTTCGTCGGCTCTTCGGGATGGAGCGATAGATGCTGCTGTGATTTCTGTGGGGTATCCTGCAGCTGCTGTGCTTGAGGCTACGACAACTGCTGGTGTTCGCTTACTTCCCGTTGATCCAGAGGTTATTAGGTCGATGCAAGAAGAACACCCTTATTATTCAATCGCAGAAATCCCTACTGGAGCTTATCCAGGGGTAGAGGAGACCCTAAAGACTGCGGCAGTGCACAATTGGATTGTAGGGATGGATACACTAGATGATGAGGTAGTTGAGGTCTTGCTAAATATTCTAGCAACTGATCGTGAGTCACTAGAGCAAGTGCATGAGATGGCTGCTCAGATCGATCTGGAGCGACTTTCGAGTGCACCGATTCCACTACATGCTGCAACCGAACGTTGGGTCGCAGAGAGGTAGTGAATGCTTCGAGGTAGGATTTGTATTAGAAGTACGATTTTCTCAGTAATTACCTTGGTGGGGGTTGCTCCACAGGATCTGCTGGCTCAGGACATGCCTTCTTCTGCCCCACAGGATCTGATAGCCACGGTAAATGATGTAATTTCAGATGCGGTTCACAACAAATCCCTCGATGCAACTCGTAAGCTCGGTCCAATAGACATTGATGGTTATATAGATGAACCAGATTGGGTAACAGCTAAAGTATTCAAGGGCTTCACAGCGAAGGAGCCAGTAGAGGGCAGGCCAGCCCAAGATGATACCGAAGTCAGGGTTCTGCTGGGGGACGGAGCCATCTGGATTGGCGCTCGAATGTGGGATTCTAATCCAGAAGAGATTGTCTCCAGGCTTGCTCGACGTGACTCTGATGGTCAGTTCGATCGGTTTTCCGTGCACCTAGATCCAAACCATGACCACCTTACCGGCTATATTTTTTCGGTAAGTAGTGCAAACGTTCAGCGTGATCATTACCTATATGATGATGACAAGCTAGACGGCGCATGGGATGCAGTTTGGTCCTCGGCAGTCCAGCAAGATGATAAGGGCTGGTCTGCGGAGATCCGTATTCCACTCTCTCAGATTCGTTATGAAGCAAGTGATAAGTCCCAAACTTGGGGTATTAACTTCTATCGAAGGCGTGTAGCAAGCGCAGAAGAATCATTCTACTCTCTGCTCTCACGGCTGGAAAAGGGCATAGCAAGCCGCATGGCAGAGATGGATGGCGTGCTTGTGAATCGCCCCTCTCGGCGCCTTGAGTTCCTACCTTATATAGTTAGCAATTACCACAGTGGACCCTCTACTCCAGGTGACCCGTTTTTCGACGGTACTGCTACCAATGGTCGTATTGGTGTCGATTTCAGCTATGGATTAGGTGCTTCATTTACGCTTGATGCTACGATCAACCCTGATTTTGGTCAGGTTGAGGCAGACCCAGCAGTAATCAACCTGAGTGCATTTGAGACCTTTCTTGGCGAAAGGCGCCCATTTTTCGTAGAGGATGCGCGAATCTTTGACTTCACCCTCTCTGGGAGAAATAATCAACTTTTCTATAGTCGTCGGGTTGGTCGTGCACCTCACGGTCGTGCACCTTATGGAGCACAGCACAGTCAGGTTCCGGAGAATGCAACGATTCTGGGCGCGGCCAAACTTTCTGGCCGCACCCCTAGCGGCGTGTCAGTTGGTGTTCTGGCTGCTGTCACTGGCAACGAGGTTGGTCAGGCTGTTTTTCCAGATGGATCCGAAAGAGACTTTCTTGTTGAGCCACGTTCGGAGATTGGGGTTCTAAGCCTAGCAAGGGATTTCAGTGAGGGGTCATCTCAGGTCCGAGGTCTTGTAAGTGGATTGCGTCGAGCACTCCCTCAGGATGGATCCTATAACTGGTTAGCGTCATCGGCACTCAACGGAGGCCTCAGGCTCGACCATCGATGGCGAGATGGAAAGTATGGGATGTTTGCGTTTGTGACAGGAAGCCATGTGCGTGGGGCAGAAGAGGCCATCACGAGAATTCAAAAGGCAAGCAATCACTACTTCCAGAGGCCGGATGCGACACGAATTTCTTTAGAAGAGACAGCTACCTCTATTAGTGGGCTTACCTGGCGTGTGAATCTCGAAAAACGGGAGGGTCAACACTGGACAGGAGCGGTTTGGAGCTCTCAGGTAACCAGTGGTTTTGAGATCAATGAATTAGGTTTTTATCCTACAGCAGAGCGCCTTGATGCGGGTGCAAGGCTCAATTATAAGGAGATTGTACCGGGGGAATTATTTCGCAGCTATAGCTTTGGTGGCTGGACTTATCACAACTGGAGCCATGAAGTGCTTGATAACTTCTGGTCTCGTGGGTCATGGCGTGATGCGCGGGTTAGGGGTGCCTTTACTGCAAATGCTAACGGTGAATTCCTGAATTACTGGAATCTTAAGACTAGCGCGACCTATACACCTAGGGCGATGAGTAGATCTGCTACTCGCGGAGGCCCTATGATGGTCCGTCCAGGCTCAGCGAAGTGGTCGATTAACCTGAGTACGGATCGGAGGAAGGCGTTGAGTTTCGGCTCTCATTTTGAAATAGAAGATGACCGTCAGGGTATTGGTGGCGGCTGGACAGTTCGAAGTGATGTAAAGGTTCAGCCCTCTGACAGGGTACAGATCGTAGTAACTCCTAGGTATAACGAAGAGAATTCAGGCCACCAGTACGTTACTGCAACACAGACTTTACCATATAGCCCGACATTTGGAGTTCGTTACTTGTTTGCGGACCTTAGTAGACGAACTGTATCGATGGAAACACGGCTTGATTGGACTTTTACGCCCAGGCTTTCACTGCAGCTTTTTGCACAGCCACTTCTGTCTTCAGGTGACTATGTACAATATAAGCAACTTGCAGCTTCTAAATCCTATGATTTTCTGGAATTCAGCCAGGGCTTAGGCTCAAATACTGCAGCTGGGGTCACCTGCGTAGGCATCTGCAGCCTGGAAGGTAGGCAGTATGTTGACTTCAATACTGATGGTATTGCGGATTATTCTTTCAGCGATAGGGACTTTAATGTGCGCTCCCTAGTAGGTAATGCAGTTCTGCGCTGGGAGTATAGGCCAGGATCAACGCTTTTTGTAGTTTGGCAACGTCGGCAATCTGACTATGCCCTTTTGGGGAACTTGGATCTTGAGAGAGATGCTACGGTGCTCTTTGAAGCACCTGCAGACAATAGATTTATTATCAAGATGAATTACTGGCTCGGACTTTGAGGATCTTTGTGTCGACCGCCGCTGTCTGAGCTGTATGCAATTGATTACGTAGTCAGGGTGTATTCAGGGGAGGATATCTGATGAAAGTAAATCCTTGGTGGATAGCCGGTTTTGTAATGTTGATTGCTATCTTGCCGATTTTCTATAAGGTGGTGGTAGGGCTTATAGGGGCTGGAATTATAATTAACCGTTTTCTAATCAGAATTATGGGATTGGTGGATACTGGGAACCGAGTGAAGGAAATGGTAGATGATTTGAAGGAGCACGAAATTATAGTTGAGGATTCCGAGTAGAATCCCCACTTCAACAGAGTCGTGTCTAATTCTGTGGTGTAAATCCTTCCTTCGGCATGTTCGGTATGATTCGAAGGGCATTCTCGTAATAGACCTTACGCAGCACCTCATCAGGTAGCCCCATTCCATAAAGTTTCCAGAAGGCGTGGTAGTCCCTGTAGTAGTCGAAGTACTCATCCTCTGTCTCAAATACACGCCAATAGTAGGGGTACTCGTCTGGCTGAAATGAGTCTTTACCAAACAGGATGCGGTCCTGATACTTGATGAAGAACCTGCGGGCGGAGCGTGGCTGTCTTCCCAAGTCGTAGAGCACTGCTCCGACTTCTGCATAAACATTAGGGAAGCGGTCGAACAGTGCACCGAGCCTTGCCAGATCCTGGGTATACCAACTCATATGGGCGAGTACCCAAGTTGTATTTGGATGTCGCTCAAGCAGTCGGTCGCGTTCTGCCATAAGTTCATCGAATGCTGGGAAACGCGAACGATCATTGAAGCGGCGGTTAGGGAAAAGCGCCATTTCCAGCCAGCGTTCATTCTCAAAGTTGAAGGGTTGAAAAAACTCTGCCGGATCTCCGGTGTGCACGAATACTGGTATCCCTAATCGTCCAGCGGTTTCCCAGACTACATCCAGTTCCGGGTCATCCATCTTCAGGCGACTACCATCCGCCTTTTTTGTTAAAAGACCAAATCCCTTGTTAATCTCACCAATACCGACTGCTCCAGAAGCAACATCTTTTTCAAGCTGAGATGCGATCTGCACACCAGATCTAGGGCCAACGTTTCTCAGGTCAAGCGTGGTGAAGAAAACAAATCGATGCTGGAGTCCGACCTCACGGACCGCTTGAATTTGACGTGTTAGGGTCTCTCCAGAACTGCCTCGGGCTTGGACCATGACCTGAAGATTGAGTTCGTCCATAGCTCTGACTACGCGTTCGATGGTGCTGGCACTATTCAGTGCAGGAGGGTGGCCATGGAAATCCACGGTCGGGAATTTGGCTCGAGGAACCCAATGCTCAGGCACGACCAGAGTCGATTGCGGTTTATACTCTAGGATGGTGGGTGGCGGAATATCAGGAGTTCGGTTTCTTCTATTTACTTGGGCCTGGCTATCTTGATGGAAAACGATAAAAGAAATCAGTAGTATAGGGAAAGCCAGGCGCATTAGTTGGCTCCAGTGCTGTGAGTTGTTGCTGAAAATCTACTCTTACTTTCAGTGGTCTACTGCAATGCCTAACACTTCAAAGCGCGCGCCAAAAAGTAGGGTCCCAGACCCCACAAAAGCTCGTGCTGGAAATTCAGAGGAAAAGTACGTACGGTAGACTTCATTGAATATGTCATAGTAAGCAACATCTGAGCAGTAGACTTGAACTGACACAAGGTCATCCATCGTCATCCCGGCATCGTGAAGTTGACCCTGTATGTTGTCCAGAACATTCCTGGCTTCCACAGCGACTTCTGGGGGCACCTCCCCATTCTCATCCAATCCTAATGCACCTGAAATATATAGAGTGTTTCCTGCTAATACTGCGCCGCTGAATGGCCCCCCACTTTCTCCTGCAGTGCGAGGGTTTATGTGGACCACCTCTTGTTGGGCAGAGAGGTTGGGTGAGAAAAGTCCGGGAAGCATAGAAAAGATTACTGAGATATATATTAGAGTTTTCATAGGTTATAGATGTGGAGGGAGAGGCGGGTACGGGTTAATAGAAGTTGGATGCTAGAAGCTGGTGCCCCTTTATGGCAACGCCCTAGAGGGCAAGTAAGGGTATTTTGTTGTATAAGGACCTTAACTGCAGGCAATGCGGTATCAGGCTAGCTGTTGTTGGGATTTTATCAGCAGGTTGGAGTTAGGCGAATAACGAGAGGGCCTATAGATGAACATTCTAATAATTCATAAGAACTTTACATGAATAAACGTACAGGGGTTGTAATGATGGGTTTTGGGGAGCCGCAAAGTGTGGATGAGGATGAGGTCACCAGGTTTCTCGAACGCATTTTCTTAGCGAACGCCAATTTAGAGGACGAGGGCCAGGGAGGTCCTCAAGACAGGGCGCGGTTTTTAGCTAGCGCTCGCGCTCCGGCTTTGACACAAATATATCGGGCGATAGGTGGCTCACCTCTAATGCCACAGCTTCAGGAAAAGCGCAAAGGTTTGGAAGAAGAACTAGCCAGACGTGATTTGGAAATACCAGTAACTCTAGGCACTCAATTTCTGACTCCGTCAATTAGCGATGCTGTTCAATGGTGTCAGGAACATGAGATTGAGAGAATTGTTGGTCTCACTACCTATCCGGTTTGTGGGCGTTCGACGACAGTGGCCTCTCTCAACGAGCTTGCCAAAGAAGTAGAGATCCGGAATGGCTTTGCTGAAATTGTTGCGATTGGGGGGTGGCACGCACATCCCGGGTTCGCTCCTATCTGGGAGACATCAATCCGGGAGTATGCCCAGAGCGAAAGATTGGATCTAGCGGACCCAAATTCACTCCTCTATTTCAGTGCTCACGGAACCCCTCTGAAATATCTGAAAGGGCTGCCATATACTGACTATGTAGAGGCTCTGTGCTCTACGATCGCAGACTTGCTTGGAGGTGTGCGATATGTTCTTGGGTACCAAAACCATGGTAACCGTCCCATACCTTGGGTAGAGCCTGATAATGAATCACTCATGCCCAGCTTGGAGGCGAACCAGGTTATAGTCGTGCCAATTAGCTTCATTCAGGAGCAGTCTGAAACTCTGTCAGAATTAGACCATGATCTCCATGATCTAGCGAAATCTGAAGGGTTAGTGTTTCATCGTGTTCCGGTACCTCATGGTGCACCTTCACTCCTGAAACTAATGGCAGATTTGGTAGAAGCAGCCCTGGCTTCTCCGGGGGATGATGGCTTACGTAGGTGCAACTGCAACCCGGGAGCGTGGTGCACAAATGGGAGGGCAAATGGATCCTGAATCTAGGGGGGCCTTGAAGTGGACGCTCTGGAGTGCTTTACTCTCGTTCGCTGCTTTCGCTGGTGTAACGGCCACACAGGCCGTGGCCGAAGGAGGAAACCCAATAGAACATTGGGGTGTGATTGTTGCACTAGGCGTTATTGGCGGTACGGTTGGCGGACTCGTCGGCCCCATGATTCGTGGCATAAGCTTTAGATTTTTTAAGCGTTAGGAAGATCTGTCGCCCAGTCACGGGAATCTTTACCCTTCCGGCTATGGTAAAATCAACAAAAATTGGTGAAGCGGATTCTACACTTCTAGTACTTGGTGCTAGCCATCATACGTCTAGCGTGGATCGCCTTGAATCTTTCGCTCGTGGTGCGGAACGATTACGCCGACGATTTGAAGCTTCCTGGGAGGGTGGCTCAGAGCCGCCAATCCAGGAAATGACAGTCTTGGCAACCTGCAACCGAGTTGAAGTCTATGCTATTGTTGGCTCTGCTCATGAGGGTACTGCAGCTCGCTTTATCGCCGGAGAAGTCTTTGTGCACCCTTCGTCAGTATGCTCTGACGTTTCCTACCAACTAAGGGATGCAGATGCCATAAGACACCTCGCTCGTGTAGCTGCTGGGTTGGATTCTGTGGTTGTTGGTGAGCATCAGATCAGTGGGCAGGTTGCTCGTGCATTCGCTGAGCCTTCTAGTTGGAATGGGGAGGCAAGCGTATTGAGGGATGTTGGCCGGATAGCTGCTCGTGCAAGTGGGCGTGTTCGGCAAGAAACTAAGCTTGGGCGCCATTCAGCAAGCTTGGGTACCGTTGCCTTGGATTTAGCCACAGATGAACTAGGTGATCTTGAAGGAGGAAATATAGTAGTGGTTGGTGCAGGTAAGATGGGTAGCATGGTCTGCTCTGCTCTTGGCCGTGTGGGTGCATCAAGGATCACAGTTGCCAATAGGTCAGCAGAACGAGCTATCCAGATAGCAGACGAAATCGGAGCTGAAACAGCAGGACTTGATGAGCTACCACAACTACTCAAGAGCGCAAGGGTAGTAATTACCGCCACCACTTCGGATGAGCCAACAATCGACGAAGGGATCGTAAGAGAATCTCTGGCCGACAGAGAAACTGCACCGCAGCCTCTAATGATTATCGATCTAGCGATCCCGAGGGATGTTGAGCCCGCTGTCGCGGAACTTGAAGGAGTTCGCGTGCTCACTCTCGACGATGTCAAATCACGTTTGGACCGTCATATATCTCTGCGACTGGGTGAGGTTGGTCCTGCGGAGGCTGTGGTTGATGATGTGGTCGATACTTCCTTGCATACTCCAGAATCTGTCGAGGCAGAAGCTTTGATCAATGAGTTGCGACGTAATACGGAACAAATTAGAGAGCAGGAGTTAGGGCGTTGGCTCAAGTCCGTTGAAGGGCCCATGGGCCAGGAAGATGTAGACCGCCTAACACGGTCGATCGTGAATAAATTATTTCACAAGCCGATGGTGCGACTCCGAGGGATAGAGGAACTTAACGGCCGCCACACAGAGCTCTTAAGTGCTGTTAGCGAATTGTTTGATTTGCACGGTCCGGGCGAGCCCACCCCGCCAGAGTAATAATCTTTTGCCTTCCGATAGGGTGCGCGTCGGAACGCGTGGATCGATCTTGGCGATGTGGCAGGCCCGCTGGGTCTCAGAACGTCTTATGGGAGTGGCTCCTGGCTACTCAGTGGAGATTGTAGAGATCAAAACCCGAGGTGACCTCCACCAAGATCTCGGGAGTCTTCCGGGTATGGGACACTTCACATCGGAGCTGGAGCTAGCTTTGGCTGAAGGGCGTATTGATTTAGCCGTTCATTCCCTGAAGGACCTGCCGGTCGAGGACAGTCCAGGGGTACGAGTTGCAGCAATACCAGTGCGGCATAACTCAAGTGACTCGCTGGTTAGTTCTTCCGGAGCTTCCCTGATGTCTTTAGAGGAGGGCACCCGGATAGGAACCGGTAGTCCGCGTCGCGCTTCGTTGTTGATGTCCCACCGACCTGATCTTGATGTGGTTGATATAAGGGGCAATGTCGATACTCGAATTCGTAAGGTAGATGAGGGGATATATGGTGCCGTTGTACTTGCTACTGCTGGCCTAGTAAGACTTGGCATAGAGGCTCGGATCAGCGAGAGGTTAAGTGAGTGGGAATTTCCACCAGCGCCCGGCCAAGGGGCTCTTGCAGTCCAGATGCGGGATGAGGATTCTCGTCTACACCGAATTGTGAGGACGTTAGACGATCCGAATGCTAGTACAACCGCGAGAGCAGAGAGGTCGTTTCTCAGGGGCCTGGGAGGTGGATGTGCCCTCCCGGTAGGAGCACATGCATGGCAAGAATCCGGTCAGCTGAGCCTCCTTGGTTTTGTCGGATCTAGTAATGGTAGCCCGTCTTTGAGGGCAGAAGTAACGGGTGATGATGCTGAGACACTAGGTGCCAGGCTCGCGGAGCAAATGTTGAGCGCTGGCGCCAGAGATTTACTGTGATGAGCGGCGTGGTTAAGCGCCCTCTGGCGGGAAAGAGAGTAGTGGTAACCCGTCAGGTCGAAAGATCAGCATCACTGTCTGATAGACTGAGCACCTATGGGGCCCAGACGATTCTTTGTCCTACAATCAGAATCACCCCTCCAACGTCTTCCGTCGAGATGGACTGCGCAATTTCACAGATTGAGAGTTATCGATGGGTTGTCTTTCCTAGCGCTAATAGCGCTCGCAGCATGCTTCAGCGGATGCAGGAGACTGGCATTTCTTCAGATCGGTTGGCAGAAGTTTCTTTGGCAGCGGTTGGTCCAGCCACGAGAGGAGAGCTGGAAATTAAAGGTGCGACAGTCTCTTATGTACCGGACGAATATGTTGCAGAGCGCTTAGGTGAGACCCTTAATCCAGTTATGGATGAGCGGATTTTGGTCATGAAGGCGGATATTGGAGAGTCAACGTTAGCAGATATCCTCACCAGACGAGGCGCTCAAGTTGATGAAGTCGTTGCCTACCGGACCGTACCTCAGGCGCCGGCAGGAAATGTGGTGGCAGAGTTGAAGCGAGGAGTGGATGTGTTGACGTTTACAAGCCCTTCAACTGTTAGGGGGTTTATTGAAGTAGGACCGGACTGGCGGGATCTGACCGTTGGTGTGATGATCGCGACGATCGGCCCACTGACATCTGAGGCCGCTAGGAAGGTGGGGCTGCGGGTACATGTTGAGGCAAAGGAGCACACTATGGAAGGACTAGTGAGCGCGATTGTTACTATGGTCACAGGTAAGGCTGGTGGGTGATGAATACATCATTAGGTCAAGAGAGTCCGGTTAAGTTGGCAACGTTAATGGACGAGCTTCAGGTAGTTCATCGCTTGCGTCGTCTGCGTCGCAGTCCAGGCCTCCGAGCACTTATTCAAGAGGCTCGGCTTACAACAGATGATCTCATGCTTCCCCTATTTGTCGTTGATGGCCGCGGAAAAAGTGAGCCGGTAGAATCAATGCCGGGAGTTTTTAGGGAGTCAGTAGATCTAATAGTTAAGAGAGCGCGATCAGCAAGTGAACTTGGTATCCGGGCAGTGATGTTATTTGGTATACCGGATTCCAAGGATGCGATCGGAAGTGGCAGCTATGATGCCGGAGGAGTCATCCAGCGTGCAGTGACAGCTCTGAAGGAAGAGCTTCCTGACCTTGTTGTGGTAACGGACACGTGTATGTGTGAGTACACAGATCATGGTCACTGTGGGCTTTTGGATGACCAGATGGATGTCGACAACGATGCGACACTGGCAGTGCTTGCAAGGATCGCGGTATCACAGGCTGAGAGTGGGGCAGACTTAGTCGCACCGTCAGGTATGATTGACGGTCAGGTAGGGGTAATACGGAAGGCGCTAGACGCAGCTGGATATCATGAGGTGGGGATTTTGTCCTACTCAGCTAAATATGCTTCAGCCTATTATGGTCCCTTCCGAGATGCAGCCCAAGGTGCACCGTCATTTGGAGACAGGCGTGGCCAACAGATGGATCCTTCAAATGGTTCGGAAGCCATTAGAGAGGCAGCACAAGACCTGGATGAAGGAGCAGATCTTATTATGGTCAAGCCGGCGTTGGCTTATCTTGATGTCGTTCAGAGACTTCGTAATAGATTTGAGGGTGTTCCGCTTGTTGCCTATAACGTTAGCGGTGAATATGCAATGGTTAAGGCAGCGGCGGAAAAGGGATGGTTAGCCGAGCGCTCGGTAGTGCTTGAGGCACTGACCTCGATGAAGCGGGCTGGCGCAGATATCATAATCACATACCACGCGGTGGACGTCGCACAATGGATTCACAAAGCATCCTAAGCCACTTTAGCGTCTTCTCCTTTAACTCGTCTTTTTGGGCTTTACCGGAAGAGGAGCGTGATGAGGTGGCGCAATCCTGGCGCGCCGCCCTTCCCAAGATGGCGGATTCAGTGCACCTGTACCGAACAGGTGGCACGCGAACCTTAGGCGATGTACTTGTTTGGAGCTCAGTGCTGGTTCAGGACGACCAGGCTCCAGCTCAGTTTTTTGAGAGGTTTCTCAAGGTACAAAGACCATACCGACGATATATGAGTGTCGTGGATGTGCTTTGGGGGCTGACTCGCCCATCACAATATGCGCGAGGGAGTGCGGATAGAGAGATTGATCCAATGATCAAACGA
>Ga0310344_10002352_pt1 | contig 14206 bp, 15 predicted proteins | sample HC15DNA20200_MG_FD_203801 | JGI IMG/M metagenome (GOLD analysis project Ga0310344, IMG submission 203801) | Marine microbial communities from station ALOHA, North Pacific Subtropical Gyre - HC15-DNA-20-200_MG | ecosystem: Environmental > Aquatic > Marine > Oceanic | place: Pacific Ocean: North... | reverse complement strand
TGACATGGGCCCCATATCTGTTGCATTATTCATGGGATCGCCTAGTTTGATCTGCTTTGCTTCATAAACCAGTGCCTCAGTAAATTGATCTGCAATATTTTCAAATACATATAGTCGTTCTATAGATGTACAGACTTGGCCAGCATTGGTGAATCCGCCCCAGGATGATCCTTTTGCCGCAACTTCAATATCTGCATCATCACAAATTATAATAGGATCTTTTCCGCCCAATTCAAGAGATACCTTTTTTAAGTTTTTAGAGGCAAGGTTTGCAATCCGTTTTCCCGTTCCAACGGAGCCAGTAAACGTAATGACCGGAACATCAGGGTGTTTAACTAGTGGTTCTCCAGCCGATTTCCCGAACCCGGTGATCACATTGATTACGCCTGGAGGCAAGTCAGAAGCGCATAATTCAACCCAGTGTAAAATAGACAATGGTGTAACTTCTGATGGCTTCATTACCATCGTATTCCCAGCTGCCAGCGCAGGGGATAGTTTCCAGCCCATAAGGGCCAAAGGGTAATTCCAGGGGATGATACAACCCACAACGCCATAAGGTTCATACCGAATAAGGGACATAGTGTGCTTGTCTACTGGAGCTGCAATACGCCCTATTTGGTCTCGTGCCAATTCACTGTAATATTCAAGGAAATCAGCCACATTTTCAATTTCATCGAGCGCTTCTGTATATGGTTTACCCATTTCTGTAGTGATAGTTTGGGCTATTTCCTTGGCATTATTTCTTGATTTGCTAGCCATCATGCGCATCAAATCTCGTTTTTCGGAAGCAGTCATATAACACCATTCATTAAAAGCTTGGACAGCAGCCTCAACTGCATTGTTAACATCTTGTTCATTGCTATTTGGCACTTGGGCGATTGTTTTTTCATTAAACGGATTTACCACAGCGAATGTTTTACCAGTTACACCATCACACCAGTTGCCATTGATGTAATTCTGTACTTTCATGATATTTCTTTATTTGTTTTACGCAATAGTGCTGGTAGGTCTCTTAAAAATAATATAAAAACTAAAATAGATCCAGGACCTAGAATGATCACACTTATCCAGGTAAATAATTCCCAATTACTCATAATATTTTCCTTTATCTATTAGAAGCCCAATAAAGAAACCGATTAAAGAAATTGGTATCGTAAAATACATTATATATTCTTGCATTATTTCCCATTGGCCCAATTGTAATACATAAGTTTCCTCTTCTCCAACAAAAACACCCTTTGTCATTACTAAAACGTTTAAAATAATTGTTGAAAATAGTCCTAAGCCAGCACTAAGAAAGCCGGCCATTGGTTTCCGAAAGCGTTTAATATATAGTCCAAAAATAATTGGTATAGTTACACTGGATATCAATATTGAGGCCATAAATACCCATAACCCTAGCATTTGATCAAAAGCTAATGCCATTGCAAAGCCCAATACCCAGGATAATGCAATACCATACCGAGTCATGTTAATAAGCTGTTTATCAGAAACTTCTTTTTTAGTCATTGGCTGGTAAACATCATAAGCCACATTTCCTCCAGCCACCAAGCAGTAAGAATCCAGAGTCGACATTTCTGTTGATAGAACTCCTGCGAGAAAGAGGCCAAGTACCCCGGCAGGTAATGCAGTTACCATAATTGTCAGTAAAGCTGCATCTGGTTGTACACTTGGATCTATTATGCCTTGCAGAGTACCTACCTTTGCCGCCATAGCAAGAATGGTAATGATCCAGTCATATGCGCCCCAGATAAAAATGCCGGCAATGAGCGCATTCCGCACATTCTTATAAGATTTAGCTGCAAAAATTCGTTGATAGAAAGTTGGTTCCACTAAAATGGTTAATCCTGTAGAGGCGTAGATTATGATTAGCCAGATTGATAAATCGCCCATGGGTTCAAAATAATTTGGATCGAGAAATAAGTACATTTGATCAAAACCACCAATCAGGTTAAGCGCAAAGGGCGTTGCTATGGCCAGCACTACGCACATCATTACGAACTGTATTGAATCTGTTAAAGCCACCGCCCAGAATCCGCCTGCCAATGTATAAACTAGGGCTATACCACCAAGGATTAGCATACCTAGAAATGGCGGCCAGTCCATAATTACTTCCCCTATCATTCCAAATCCGTAAAGCGAGAGTGCGGGTAAAGAATAAATAAACGAAGCTACCGCACCAACATACCGTGTCTTTGTACCATAATATTTTTCTAATATGTCTGGGAGACTTCTAAAATCTTCTTCTCGTAATCGATGCGCTAAAAGGAACGCTGCAATTACAAAAAACGCATAGGTTGGTCGCGCATAACCAAACCAGGCTACTACACCATCGGTGAACCCTAGCTGAGAATCTCCAAAAAGAACATCAATACCATAATAAGTTGATATTAATGTGGTAATCAGTAATGGAGTTGTCAAAGATCGCCCGGCTAAAAAAAAGTCATCAAAAGTTGCATGTCTAGTTGCAAACCAGATACCAACCCCCACCATACACAGGATGTATCCAATAATTATAATGTAATCTATAGTAGCGATAGGGTGCATAGGCTTGGCTATGGTAACCAATCTAGAAAACGATAATAACGGCTAACAACAGGAAGGAACCACGGTTTATCACGATAAAAAAACATGGTTTTATGGGGGATTTCGGCAAATGGACTGGTTTTTTTCTTACCGGTTAATAATAATCCCAATTCTGTACCTAGATATGTTGCAATTGATAATCCGTGACCACTATAACCATTGGCATAATAAATACCATCGATTTCGCCAATATGTGGCATTAAATCGAATGTCACCCCTAGTTGACCTGACCACGTATGTGTGACAGGTACATCATGTAATTCAGGAAATACTTTGATTAATTGTTGACTTAATAATCTGGCACTTTCTTCCAAGTCCAAATCAATACTTAAATCGTTTCGGCCACCCCACAACATCCGCCCATCTGGGGTTAACCTATAATAATTGATGAACCATTTCAGATCATAAAACATTCTTCTTTTTGGGCTCAGTTTATGCTGCAGTTCCTTTGTAAGTGGTTCTGTTACGATTATATAACTCCCTACTGGTATAATCCTTCTTTTTAGTTGTGGTACCAATTTGTCCGTGTATCCATTTGTAGCAATAATAACCTGTTTAGCTGCCAAGTCTCCTGCCGTGGTGATAATCCGAAAGTTATTGCTGTTTCTTTCAATATTATTCACAACCGTGTTTTCCAATATTTGTGCGCCTTGATTCCTTACTGCGCGGGCCAAGCCAAAAACATATTTTGCAGGATGAATACCAGCACTTGTTTCGTCTGCTAGTCCGCCGTAATAAATATCAGTACCTATTTCAGTATGCAATTCTTCCCGGGCGATTATTTTTTTCTTGTGACCAAATTCATTGAATATCCAACCTGCATAATCTTCCAATTCATCATATTGTGATTGTTTATTGGCTAGAGCCACATGGCCTACCCGGGACCAATCACAATCAATATTTTCTTCCGTAACAATCTTTTCAATAAGGTCAATTGCATCAATAGATGCTTTCCAGAATTCTTGTCCTTTTTTACGGCCATACTTTTTATAGATTTCGGTAATATCTCGTTTTAAACCCGGGGTAGCCATACCTCCATTTCTTGAACTAGCTCCCCAGCCGACTGTATTTCTATCAAAAATAGCAACACTTGCCCCAGATTTTCGCAAGACTCTCGCTGCACATAGCCCAGTATAACCACTGCCAACTATTGCTACATCCACATCCCGAGGAAAATTTGTTGTAATTGGTAGATCATCTGGCCTTTGGAATTGGTCAGTCCAGAGCGGTTCTTTTTTCATATCAATTATTTTTAGCAGCTGTTACTGCATCTTCAAACTTATTCAGTGTCTCATCAATTATATCATCTGAATGTGCTTCGCAAAGAAACCAGGGCTCTCGAGCATCCTCTTCCGGCCAACATCCATTCTTGTATAGATGAGAAGTGATTTTACTATAAAGATCCTCATCATGGTGAGCCAAATCACGAACATCATTGACAGGTTTATCTGTTAATACGAATCCCTGCATATTAGGATGACCGGTCATAACATGGGGAATTCCAGCGTTAGTTAAGATTGTATCTATACCAGCTCTTAATCGTTTACCGCGCTCAGTTAGTTTATCCAGTACTGGACCGGAATCTAAAATTTCCAGAACTGCTTTGGCGGCGGCCATACTAGAACCGTTGGCCCCAAACGTACCTGCATGTGTTACACCGGGTGAGCCAATAATTTCCATCACCTCTTTTTTTCCACCAAAGGCCGCTACAGGATAACCATTACCCAAACTTTTGGCATAGGTGGAAATATCAGGAATTACACCATAAGCCTCTCGGGCACCGCCATTTGCTAACCGGAAACCAGTCTTTACTTCGTCAAAGATCATCACTATACCATATTCATCACATAGGTTACGTAAATGCGCTAAAAAACCAGCCGCCGGTTCTAACCCTGCAATATTTCCCAGACATGGTTCAATCATCATAGCCGCAATATCGCCATGGTGATCTTTTACCGCACTTTCCACAGCTTCAAAGTCATTAAAGGGCAGTACGATGACGTAATCTTTAATATTAGCGGGGATACCAGAGCCAACCTGGGCTGCTACGGGAGATTGTCGTGGTCCCAATCCAGACAGGGGAGAGCTGGCTGTGCTAAACAGCACATAATCATGGGCGCCATGGTATTGCCCCTCGAACTTGATAAACTTCTCTCGATTGGTATACCCACGGGCGACACGTAAAGCGTGCATTGTTGCTTCTGTACCAGTGTTAGTAAAACGGAGCATTTCCATCCCCGGGATCATAACAACTAATTTTTCAGCTACTTCAACCTCCATTTCAGTAGTAGCTGCAAAGGTCGTACCATTTTGAATTGCTGCACTAACCGCATCATTTACTCTGTCATCAGCATGTCCCAGAATAATTGGACCCCAACCCAAGCGGTAATCGATGAATTCATTTCCATCTACATCCCAAATTTTGGCACCTTTACCATGGCTAATCACTGGTGTGTTATTTGGCCCCCAATATCGAAAATTAGAGCTAACTCCTTTGGCCAGTACTTGCATTGCTCTATTAAAAATAGGTTGTGCTTTTTCTCGATTTACCATCTACTTTATCCTTTAATTGAATAGGTTCATTATTACCCCAGTTACACAATGTAAAAGGTTAGATTGCACAAATGTGCAAAATACTTCTGAGTAAATTTTAGTGCGGGGCTTCTCTAGATTGGCAACCGCAGGTCAAGTCACCGAAATCCATAAGACGAAAGGATGAATTGTATTTATAATCTATTAAGTCAGCTTTTCCTGAAACCATACCATCATTTATTATTACAGTGAATATACATTGGCAGATTCAATATCATAAATTATTTTCTTAAATGGCTGAATCCCGCTTCCAAAAACGTCTTCGCTTCTGGCCCATGGTGGCTGTTATGTATGTTCTGCTCTGCGGCGGTCCTTATGGAATAGAGGAAGTAGTTCCACAATCCGGGCCGACTTTGGCAGTATTTGGTATGATTTTTATGGCTCTATTCTGGGGTTTGCCAAATATTTTGCAAACGGCTGAAATTGCCAGTGCCTTGCCATTGCAAGGCGGTGCCTACCGCTGGTATAAAGAAAGCTGGGGAGGGTTTTGGGGGTTTCAGTTTGGCTGGTTGGAATGGTTGAGCTGGATGTTTGAAGCGGCTCTCTATCCAACACTTGTAGCAATTTACTGCGTTAATTTTTTCTTGCCAGAAGCAGGTATTTATACCACATGGTGTATAACTATGTTTGTGATTTGGATATCCATAGTGTTGAACATCCGGGGAATACAAACAGTAGGCAAGTGGAGTATTATTTTGGCTTGGTTTCAGGTTTTACCCGTCCTTTGGTTCATAATTATCGGAGTAAATCACATAAACTTATCTTTTCTGGGTAACCTGAATATTCCCGCTAATACCACTACCTTAGAAGCGCTGACCATGGCGCTCATTTTTGGATTGTGGAATTTTTCTGGGTATGCTGGACTTGCTGCAGCAGCAGAAGAAATTGAAGATACATCTACTAATTATCCCAAAGCCCTGCTAATTACATTGATCATTTCGCTGGTGATGTATGTTGTACCATTAATTATTGGTATTTCTATAGATCAAAATTGGTCCAATTGGGATGAGGCACAATTCAATTCGGTGGCCTTGGTTCTAGGTGGTGGTGCCTTTTCCTGGTGGTTCATGTTTGCTGCACAATCATCAAATTTTGGACTTATTAATTCAGAGATGATCGTTCTATCCAGGCTTATCCAAGCTATGGCCAAGGACGGTTTTTTACCGAAAGAACTTGATAAACTGCACCATAAATATGAAACACCGGTCTATTCTCTTGTAATGCAAGGTATACTGCTAAGTATCATGACATTTGGGATGGGATTTGTGGATTTACTTGTCGTAGGAACATGGTTGAGTATTCCTACTTATCTAATAGGATTTGCTGTTTTTATAAGTTTGCGGATACAAAAACCGGATATGGACCGACCTTTCAAAATAAAAGGCGGTTGGCCGGTGATCATACCGATTGTGGCGATCCCATGTTTTATAGCGCTATTCATTTTTATTAATACACCAAAAGAATATTTATTGGAGACTATTCCACTATTGCTTTCAGGTTTTGCTGTTTATTTTATTCAAAAGATATTTTCAAAATAGCGGATGTTATATTCTATATAACAGGTTGGTAAGATTAAGTGAAAAATAATTATAAAAAAATATTTGGTTCGGGCCCTACTGGCGTGTTAACAACCGTATTGCTGTGGGTTCTAGCACTACAGATCAGCGCTTGGATATCTATTCCGGAAATGCAAATTGCACCAACATTTCGCTGGATATTAATTGCATTATTTAGTATCGATGCGGTGGTATTACTTTTATGGAGTCACATTATTCTGCCGCCTTCCATTAGGGCCAATACCCTGATTACTACAGGACCCTATCAATATGTACGGCACCCTATATATGCGGTTTTTATCTGGAGTGGAACAGGTATCTTGGCCATGGTTTACAAGTCCTGGCTGCTAATAATTTTTGTCATCCCGATTCATATATTTTGGGTCTGGCATATCCAAAAAGAGGAAAACTATATGATTGATAAATTTGGTTCTGGGTACACAGATTACATGAATACAACTGGCCAATTCTTTCCCAGATTTACAGTTGACCGGGAAAATTCATGAAAGTTGCTTTATTTTTATTTGTATTGACGATGACTAGAGCTCAGGATACGACTTATAACTGTAATGGCTGGTCCCAGTTTACAATTGGGAGTTATTTAGTAGAGAATAATGTATGGGGTCAGGGTAACATCACTGATTTCACACAGTGTATCTATCGGACTGGATCAGGTGATGATATACATTTTGGCTGGAATTGGAATTGGCCCATTGGCAACTCGGATGTCAAGGCGTACCCGGAAGTGATTTTTGGCAAGAAACCATGGAGCAGCAATTCCACAAATGCGGCATTGCCGATTAAGATCCAAAACCTGGATGAATTTTATGTGGTCTATGATTTGGATATGGTAGCTACAGGATCTTACAACTTGGCCTTTGAATTCTGGGTAACTATTGATTCAATGTCATCTGAAACAGGAATTACGACCGAAGTAATGATCTGGATGGACAATAATCTTATTGGTCCTGCGGGAAATATTATCGGTACAGTTACCTTTGATGGTTTCGATTATTATCTTTACCAAGCCAATTGGGATTCATGGACTTATTTCGCATTTATATCAGCTGAACCCCAATACAGCGGTGTATTGGGAGTCCACCATTTTGTGGATCACCTGGTCAGTCAAGATATGCTGAATCCTGATGAATATTTTTCCGACTTTGAATTGGGCAATGAAGTGGTTTATGGTATGGGACAGACCGATATCCAGCAATACGAGATTTATGTGAACTCCAGCCCGCTTAACGTGGCTTCACCAGAAACAATACCTGGTCATTATAATCTTTCCAATAATTATCCCAATCCTTTTAATCCAGTGACTACGATTAATTTCTCTATCCCCACATCCGAATTTGTAAGTGTGCATGTTTATGATGTTAATGGTGCTGAATTAACAACACTGGTCAATGAAGAATTATCCAGCGGGAAGCACAGTATAGAATGGAATGCGGCTGATTATCCAAGCGGCATTTATATTGCCCGCATGACCAGCGGCAATTATTTCCAGGGCAGGAAAATGCTCTTGGTCAAATAGTATGAATAAGAGCATCTTGACACACAAAATGAAATTCAGTGCAATATTATTTTTAGGTATTGTATTTGGATCAAGTTTTTATACGGATTCAGCCATGAAGGAAATTTATTTTCCAGCTATTGTTACTTCTTCTTCTGGAAAAGAGATAGATGTCGCAGCATTGGCAAAAGCACACATCATGATTGTTATAACTATAAAAGCAACCAGGTGTTCGGTCTGCCGGCAGCAATTGCTCAGGATTAAGGAACAACTGGGTGATTTCGAAAAATGCAATGTCAGTTTTCTTGTACTATCTCCTGGCAGCAATGAAGCAGTGCAGGAAGTAAAATTCAATACGGACTTTCCTTTCCCGTTCATTCCTGATCAGAATTTTTCTATCGCAAAAAAACTGGACTTAATTCTATCACCAGAGGAAATCATGCCTGCGATAGTTATTCTCAATGAGGATTTATCCATTAAATGGATGAGAGAAGGGAGAAATATTCTGAATTTTGGAGACGCAGACCTGAAGGAATACCTCGGTTGTGAAAATTGGATTTGAGCTGGAAAAAAACTCGTAAATAACTCTAAATAAAAAAGATAGGGTGCTATATCCTTTATATAACAATAGGTACTGCTTTTGTATTTGCAATTTTAAATTTAAATGATCCTGATTATTTTATCTGGGTACCTGCTTTTGGCACGGTTTCCGCGATGATACTTGTTGCCAATAACAAAGTCCGTATATTGAATCTTATTGCTGGTTGTTTTTTTCTAATGCTTGGATTATTTGTTTTTGTAGAGGTGCTTAATGATATTATGTTTGAACAGTTTGATGACCGTATGATTGATCTGTAAGAACACCAGTGGAAAGGATTGGGATTGATACTGCTGGTATCAGCATAATATTCTTTTGGTATAAAGAAGGAGGCAATTAAAGTAATGGAAATTTTACGGACGCCTGAGGAAAGATTCTTCGGTCTGTCTGATTATCCTTTTGAACCACATTATATACAATGTGATGAAGTACGGATTCACTACTTGGATGAGGGGGCAAGTGAGGATGAGACTGTTTTACTTCTACACGGGGAACCTTCCTGGTCATATCTGTACCGTAAAATGATTCCAATTATTGCAGGTGCTGGATATCGAGTTGTCGTACCGGATCTAGTGGGTTTTGGTAAATCAGATAAGCCAGCAAATCAAGAAGATTATACCTATCAAAAACATGTGGATTGGATCATGTCTTTAGTCTTAGAACTGGATCTTAGGAACATCACACTCTTTTGTCAGGATTGGGGTGGTTTGATTGGGTTACGAATTGCTACGGAACATGAGGGTAGATTCAAGCGCATTGTAGCTGCAAATACTTTCTTACCCACTGGCGAATATAAAACCCCAGAGGCGTTCATCCAGTGGCAGCAATTTTCCCAGAATACGCCTGTGCTCAAGGTTGGCAAGATTATTGCATCGGGTTGTGTGGTAGAAATAAGCGCAGAAGTACGAGATGCCTATGATGCTCCGTTTCCAAGTGAAGAATACAAGGCCGGTGCCCGGTGTTTTCCCATGCTGGTCCCAACAAGCCCAAGCGATCCAGCTTCCGAACCGAACCGCAAAGCCTGGGATGTGTTGAAACAATGGGATAAGCCATTTTTGACTACTTTCAGTGATTCTGATCCTATTACTTCCGGCGGCGATGGTTATTTCCAGAAACTAATACCTGGCACGCGCGGCCAGTCGCACACAACCATCAAGGGTGCCGGACATTTTTTACAGGAGGAAAAAGGGCCAGAGCTTGCCCGCCTAGTGGTAAACTTTATCAATGATAATAGTGATTAAAATCGCAAGTATTCGCATAATTAAGAATAATTTTATAAAACTAATCCGCAGCGTAATGGTGTTATTGCTAATCTCACACCATATTTTGGGCGGGTCCATTGCTACTGATTATGGTTCACAAGCAAATAAACTGATTGCAGCTGCGCTCGCAGACAGCGGTGCATATAAGCAGCTTGGTTATCTTTGTAACACCTTTGGTCCTAGGTTAAGTGGATCAAAAAATCTAGAGTATGCCTTGGATTGGATCATAGGCGAAATGCACCAGGATGGTTTTGATGTAATCAAAGGAGAACCGGTAAAGGTACCGGTCTGGGTTAGGGGCGCAGAATCAGCGCAATTGATCAAACCATTTAAAAAAAATCTGGCAATGCTTGGTTTGGGTGGCAGTGTCGGTACCCCTAAGCATGGTATCCGTGCCGAAGTATTGGTGGTCGATAGTTTTGCTGAGCTTGAAACGATCAGGGATAAGGTTAAGGGAAAGATCGTATTATTCAATGCACCATTCACAAGTTATGGTGAAACTGTACAATACCGGTATAAAGGTGCCAGTGCAGCTGCAAAATACGGTGCTGTGGCCAGCCTTATACGGTCCGTTGGTTCGTCTACACATTATACACCACATACCGGTGTGATGGCTTATAACGAAGATATACCACGCATTCCCCATGCTGCCCTTACTATAGAGGACGCTATCATGCTTAGTAATCAACAGAAAAGTGGTGAAAAGATTGTAATCCATCTAAAAATGGCCGCCAGGACAGAACCGGATCGCTGGTCCAGGAACATAGTGGCTGATCTAAAAGGTTCTGAAAATCCAGATGAGATTGTTGTTGTAGGCGGTCATATTGATTCCTGGGATGTAGGTCAGGGGGCCCAGGATGATGGCGGCGGTTGTGTAGCTGCCTGGCATGCGGTGAAACTGATTCATGACATGGGCCTAAGACCAAAAAGAACTCTGCGTGTCGTGTTGTGGACGAATGAGGAAAATGGCGGAAAAGGCAGTAAAGCTTATCGAGATACTCATCGTGATGAATTAGATAAACATATGGTTGCGATCGAATCAGATGGTGGCGTTTTTCAACCTAGTGGATTTGGTTTTACTGGAAGTCAGGGTGGGAGAGAAATTATTGAAGCTATTTCTGAATTATTGGTCTCAATAAAGGCAAACAAAATAACAACAGGTGGTCGTGCTGCAGATGTGGCACCTCTTAATGATGAAGGTGTCCCTGTTATGTCCTTAAAGGTGGATGGAAAAAAGTACTTTTGGTACCACCATACCAATGCAGATACTTTTGATAAAATTGACTTAAATGAGTTGAATCACTGTGTTGCTACCTTGGCTGTTATGGCCTATGTTATAGCGGATATGGAAGCGGAATTTCCCCGGTGATACCTAAAATAAATCGCGAAAATTAAATAGTCCTGTGCGTTATTATGTAAAAGCGACAATGCTAAAAGATAAGATGGGTGAATTTTACCAGAAATTGAGTGATGGAACCATCGCGGGCCAGAAACCGGATGGTCGGGAGATCGTGTCATCGATTCGAAAAGCAATATTGACTAAAGCATTGGTTGTAGAATGGTGTGAAACCTGTTTTTGCGAAACACCCTTAGCTCATGAACGGGAGACTGTTTACGATCAATATTTTCATGATATGGAAATAATAGAGATCAATGATGACCCAGAAATTGATGGCCAGTCTTTCTGGGATTACTTGTTAAAAATAGATCAATAATATGGGTTTATTTTATGGATAATATGCCACTATTTCTTTTAAACATCGTTGCGGTGCCAAAGGAGCGTATTCCATTACATATATTTGAACCACGCTACAAGCGGATGATAAAGGATAGCATTAAAACGGGTGATCCATTTGGGATTGTGTTAAAAGATGACAAAGGGGTGAAAAGTATTGGCTGTAGCGTAAAGATAATCCGGGTATTGAAAGAACACCCCACTGGTGAATATGATATTATTGTCCAAGGACAACAGTGTTTTCGGATCAAAGACAAAGTGCAGGAAAACGATCAGCTTTGGATTGGTAAGGTTACATACCTTGAGGATCAAGAATCTGTTCCAGCAGATTTATTAGAAAAGACACGAGATCAATATTTGCATATATTGTTGAAACTTGGCTTGAACGAAGATATGGAGCGCCATATGTCCAAAAGTCGATCGTTTGATTTTATCGAGTTTATAAATCTGCCTAACAAAATAAAACAACAGCTCATTGAGACAAATGACGAAAATCAGCGTTTGGAGATAATAAACCGTATATTTACTGGTGTTATGACTATGGTATCCTTTGGGACTAATGGACAGCAAATATCCGAAGCATAACTAATATGATTCTGATGCTTGTTTGATACGTTGCCATCTGTAAGTTACTAAAAATAATGGTATATTAATTAGTAAAGAGAGGAAAGTAAAATGGAAGAAAAAAGAAAGAACCAGGATCGTAGAGATGGCCACCGCAGAAAAAAGGATCAACCAATAGATAGTAATAATAGAAGTGGTACAGAAAGACGTACTAGGAAAGATCGAAGAAATTAGCCATAAAATTTCATCTGGGGTTAAAACATGATCGACAAAAAGAAAAAACGGTCTATCACCAGAAGGGAATTTATCGGCAAAACTGCCGCAGCTGCAGCTTTTACCATTGTACCGCGCTATGTCTTGGGAGGCAATGGCTATACTGCCCCAAGTGATAAATTAAATGTGGCGTGTATCGGAGTTGGCGGTATGGGTTATAATGACACAGTCGGCGTTAATTCTGAAAATATCTATGCTCTTTGTGATGTCGATGATGAACGGGCCGCAAAAGCTTACAATAAATTTCCTAAGGCTAAACGTTATAAGGATTTTCGTGTGCTGCTTAATCAGGAAAAAGAGATTGATGCCGTAACTATCAGTTCACCGGACCATACTCATGCTGTTGCCGCAATGATGGCTATGAATATGGGTAAACATGCCTATGTGCAGAAACCGCTAACTCACACAGTTCAAGAGGCTCGAAAACTTGCCGAAACGGCTAGGGAAATGAAAGTCGCAACACAGATGGGTAACCAGGGGCATGCTGGCGAAGGGGCACGGTTGATCAATGAATGGATCTGGAGCGGGGCCATCGGAGACGTTTATGAGGCGCATGTCTGGACAAACCGACCCATTTGGCCACAGGGTATAGACCGCCCAAAAGAAAATCCTGCAGTACCTTCCACATTGGATTGGGATCTATGGCAGGGACCAGCACCGAAACGGCCGTACCATTCAGCTTATTTACCGTTTAGCTGGCGTGGTTGGCTCGATTATGGGACCGGTGCCTTAGGTGATATGGGCGCGCACCTGATGGACCAACCATTCTGGGCATTGAAACTTGGTGACCCGATAAGTGTGCAATCCAGTTCAAGTCCCATTAATGATGAAACCTACCCCCAGTCATCTATGGTAACGTATCAATTCCCCGTGCGTAAAAGTATGGTCCCAGTAAAACTTGTATGGTATGATGGCGGTCTTCGACCACCGCGACCGGAGGAGCTAGAAGATGGAGAGCGTATGGGAGATAATGGAGGCGGTGTTCTTTTTATAGGTACAAAGGGGAAATTATCCTGTGGTACTTATGGTCGTGATCCAGTACTACTTCCTAAGGCCAAAATGAAAGATTTTGATCCACCGCCAAAAACAATACCCAGGTCTCCTGGGATCCGGGAAGAATGGATCGCAGCATGCAAGACAGGTTCGCCGACCACATCCAATTTTGATTATGCTGGAAAACTAACCGAAATAATGTTGCTTGGTTGTATTGCACTACGTGTTGCTGATAAATATACCACTTTGCAGTGGGATGGTCCCAATATGCGCTTCACCAACCTGGGTAAGGCCAATCAGTATATTGACAAGAAATATCGCCACGGTTGGTCACTGTAAATGTACCGGCTTATTAAAATCATCGGAATTGTTTTCATTATCTTTCTTGTGCTATTGTTCATCCCCATTTCGGCTCTGGATAAGAATATGGGCGGTGCCTATGGGACAGTTGACCAGCACGATTTTATCGACAATTATTTCGGGAACATTACCACCTCTGCAAATCTGAGAAGGCCCTATCCGGCCATGCCC
>Ga0310344_10002350_pt1 | contig 14210 bp, 13 predicted proteins | sample HC15DNA20200_MG_FD_203801 | JGI IMG/M metagenome (GOLD analysis project Ga0310344, IMG submission 203801) | Marine microbial communities from station ALOHA, North Pacific Subtropical Gyre - HC15-DNA-20-200_MG | ecosystem: Environmental > Aquatic > Marine > Oceanic | place: Pacific Ocean: North... | reverse complement strand
CCTCAGTTAGTATGTTTTCTCAAAATTATGTTAAAAAACGTTATACAACAGCAATCTAACAAATATTATTCATGTATAACATGAATAATAAGGTGTGTCCGCGAAAGCCTATGCTAATCTTCAATGAGTAAGATTGCTGCGTTGTGCATTTAAGACAGCTTAAGCAAAACCATTATGAACAGCTGTTGCGGCCATGAACCAAACTCGAAATCTCCATCGCAATGAAACTGGGGGGCGATACCAATATCTGCGTAGACTTCCTTCAGATCGTCCGGCACCTCAAATCAAAGGCCAAGTTCCGCCGGGTAGTAATTTACTGGGTCGGACAGAAGCTGAAAATTTAGTGTGTATTTGTTTACAAGGGCCTGATTATGCTCTGGCAATTGCGGGTTAGTGCGACAAGGGTCGCGCGTTTTTTTTCTTCAAGGTCTGCTAAGGCGCCCTGCAAAGCATACAGCTCCGCATTACAGTACGTTCACCAAACTCCACGAAAGATGGTCAAGACGACAGCACTTTGCGACAGAAGGTCGGGTTGATGTAGTTCAACTCCTTGGGCGTTTTTCGGTGAAAAACCCGGAAGAGGATCGCCTACTTTAGGGACGTCGTCGAGAATTTCCGACCTTCGAAGGTCGGTTATGGCGCGGCCCATCATGGGGCGGTTATCTATAGAAATTCTCTTGGCACTTGCTTCACGAATGGCATCTAGCTTTTCGGCTAGAGGCATTTAATTATCCAAATTATTTTTTTATCCGACCGGTCACTGACGGATATTCATGGACTATGTGAATAGAATTACGTGCCAGCAAATTCGTGTTCAACTTTTTACGCGCGATGCGATTGCATCCGCCACGACGCAGAGGATCTCATACATAAATGTCGCGCCGACGAGGGCAGTGTTGCCACTCTGGTCGAATGGCGGCGCGACTTCGACAACATCTCCGCCGATAATTTCGAGGCCCTGAAGTCCGCGAACCATGCGTTGCGCTTCGTGGGTTGAAAAACCACCGACCTCGGGTGTACCGGTGCCGGGCGCGTAGACCGGGTCTAACCCATCTACATCGAAACTGATATATACAGGTCCGTTGCCAACCACGCGGCGCGCTTCTTCTATTACTGCTGGAATTCCCATATCGTAAAATTCCTCGATATAGATCACCCGCATGCCGCTTTCGTGGGAAAAATCATTGTAATCAGCGTCTGAACGCGCACCGCGTATGCCAATTTGTATGGTCCTTTGGGGATCTAATAAGCCTTCTTCCACCGCACGGCGAAAAGGCGTTCCATGGTGGTACCGCTCGCCGTCGAAGGCTGCATCAGCTGTGTCCGTATGTGCGTCGAAATGAACCATTCCGGTTGGCTTGTCCCTGCAGAGTGCTCGCATAATGGGCAGCGTGATCAAGTGGTCACCGCCGCAGGAAAGTGGCGTAACGCCGGCTCCCACAATGTCGGTATAGAATTCTTCGATCATGTCGAGCATGCGGTCGTTGTTAATCGGGTTGACCGGCGTGTCTCCGACATCGCCAACGCGGCATAACTCGAAAGGATTGATGTTGCTGACATGGTGTACGCGGCGAATGAGGCTCGACATGTTGCGCACCTCTCGCGGACCGTGCCGTGCACCTGCACGGTTCGTAACGGCACCGTCCCAAGGGACACCGGCCAGGGCAATGTCAATCGTGTCGTAGTCGGTTACCACCGGTGTACGCATAAATGTTGCTAGCCCCATATAACGCGGAGCAACATTGTTGCTTGGCGGTTGCGGTAAGCTGCTTTTATCCGGCATAGGTAGGCTCCTAGTTGGCCGTAATTAGGTCATCAATTATTGTAGCCGCATCTCGTCGCGTAACCAGAAAAACACTATCGATTGTTGTGTAAGTGGCTGCTGAACGGGCTGAATAACGCTGAACACTGGAAAGTATGTAGGCAGAAATTCGCTAACCATGCGGTACGAGAATTTGACGTACGACAGCACCTTTATTCAGTCGGTCAAAGCCAGCATTGATATCTTCAAATCCGATCCTCGCATCGATCAACCTATCGACGGGCAGGCGACCCTGACGATACAGGCTAATGAAGCGTGGAATGTCTCGGACCGGCACGCAGCTGCCCATCGAACTGCCAAGGATTCCGCGCTCCTCACCGACTAACTGCGCCGGTTTGAAAGAGAAGTCGGACTTGGCCGGCGGCAAACCAGCAGCGATGACACGTCCTCCTGTACGGAGGATCGCATAACAGGTTTCCATCGCTGCGATAGCACCCGCCGTTTCAATTGCAAAATCGACGCCGCCCTTGGTTGCTTCGATTATTTCAGAGACGCAATCGGCGTCTGTTGCGTTGAAGGTATCAGTTGCTCCCAACTGTCTTGCCAAACCAAGTTTTTCGTCACTGATATCGACGGCGATGATACGTTCCGCGCCGCCTAACTTGGCTCCCAGGAGGGCATTTAGGCCGACCCCTCCCAGACCGACGACAGCCACCGCATCGCCTACCCGGACCCGTGCAGTATTAGTGACTGCGCCGACACCTGTCATCACCGCGCAACCGAATATAGCGGCTTCGTCAAGCGGCAGGTCTTGATCAATGACAACAACCGTGCCGCGATCGACAACAGCGTATTCAGCCATGCAGGAAATGCCCGAATGGTGTGAGATTGGTGCTCCATCAAGAGAAATTCTTTTGCCGCCACCCATTAGGCCGCCCGTGGCTTTGGCCTTGGCCGATATCTCACATAGGGCGGGCCTTCCCTCGGAACAGCGCCGGCACCGCCCGCAACTGGCACGGAACTGGAATACGACATGATCGCCGGCCTTAACGTCGGTCACATTGCCGCCGACCTCGACAACCTCGCCAGAACCTTCGTGCCCTAACACCATAGGCAGTGCACGTGGGACCGAGGCGTTGATGATTGACAGATCAGAATGGCAGAGCCCCGCTCCGCCTATCCGCACCAGGACTTCGTTTGTCTGCGGCGGGTCTAGATCGACCTCCTCGACGCGCAGCGGTCGGCTATCCTTATAGGGTGCAGGCGCTCCGGCTTTGAACAAAATGACGGCTTTCATCTTCATTGCTACAATCCTTTATCCGCATGACAACCGCATAAGAATTCTGGTTAACATAGCGTTTGATGTCCTCACGATGAAAGGTAAGCCATGTTCGATCAAGCAACATGGAACTTGTGCCGCTTTTTGATACCAATATGCGACTGGCGTACTTCATTGGGTCTGATCCCAACCGGGATAGTCCCAGGATAGGAGATCTGAACGCATGACCTGCGAGACATCGATCCGTACGACTTGCCCGCGTGACTGCTACGACAGCTGTGGTATTCGAGTTGTCATGAAGGGAAGAGGAATCGACCGAGTGACCGGCGATCCCGAGCACTCGGGGAACCGCGGGTCACTGTGTGGTAAGTGCACGCTTGCATATAACGGCGTATGGCGCGACCCGTCAGTGCGGCTGAAGGTGCCGTTGCGGCGAACCGGTATGAAAGGCGAGGGAGCTTTCGAAAAAATTTCCTGGGATGAGGCGCTGGATATCGTAGCAGGGCGCCTGAATTCCCTAATCGACGACGGTCGGGCAGTCGACATTCTAACGGCTCACTATACTGGCACTTGCTCAGTTATCGCTAACCAGTTCCCGATGCGGTTTTTTAACTATATTGGAGCGACTGAAGTTGAACCAGACTCAATCTGTAACCTCTCTGGCCACATTGGGCTTGGTTACGTTATGGGTGAAAGTGCAAAGGGTTTCGATCCCCGCACTGCCAAAGACGCTAGCTGCCTGATTGTTTGGGGTGCGAACCCATCGGCCAGTGGGCCGCACGTCGATAAACATTGGCTGGCCGAATTCCCTGGAACACTAATCGTCATCGATCCGATCCGCACTCCGACTGCCGCCCGTGCCGATATTCACTTGCGACCGTTCCCGGGAACGGATGCGGCGCTTGCCTTCGGGCTGCTGCACGCTCTCAAGCAAATCAGACGTCTGGATAGCGCTTTCATCGAGTCACATACGGTGGGTTTTGAGGAACTCGAGCCGCTGATTAATGAGTGGTCACCTGCTCGAGCGGCGGCAGCCACTGGCGTGTCGGAACCGGAAATCCGCACCGCAGCAGAGGCCTACGGTGCCGGCCCCTCCATGCTATGGCTTGGCCAGGCGCTGTGCCGCGCGCCGACCGGTGGCAACGCCTTTCGGACGGCTGCTCTGCTGCCTGCCTTAACAGGTAATATCGGTAAGCCAGGGACTGGCCTGAATTTCCTGAACGGCAAGGGGCCAACCCGGGGCATGGATATGGGGTATCTTGGTCGAGCCGACCTGCGGAGCAACGATGCCGTCTCCATAAGCCATATGGACCTGCGAGCCCATCTAGAAGCTGCACCGCACGATAAGGCGCTGCTTCTTTGGAACATCAACGTGGCTGCTTCTAACCCAGATCAGAGGAAGCTGCTTAATGCTTTGCAATCGGAGGATCTATTCACCGTAGTCGCTGATTTGTTCATGACCGATAGCGCGCGCTACGCTGATATTGTCCTGCCGGCGGCGAGTTTCCTAGAGTTCGACGATATCGTTGGATCATATTTTCATTTATCGGTTGGACCGCAGTCAAAGGCGCTTGAGCCTGTTGGCGAAGCACTGCCAAACCAAGAAATTTTCCGACGTCTGGCGGCGAAGATGGGGCTCCAAGAACCAGCCTTGTTCGAAGAAGACAGAGCTATCATAGAGCATATGCTTGAGCCGTTCGGGATCACCTTTGAGGAACTGAAGGTACGGGGTACGGTTTACCCGGAGACTGAGCCTGTAGTGCTGTGGGAAAATCTCGACTTTCCAACTCCGTCAGGCAGGATAGAACTGGCAAGTACCGAGGCTGAGGGTGATGGTCACCCCCGTCTGCCGGAGCCTGAACCACTTGCGCGGCCTTTGCCTAACCAATTGCGGCTGCTGACCCCTGCTAGTGAATGGCACATGAATTCCTCCTACGACAACGAGCCGCGCATTCGTGAGCGTACCGATCCGGCAACGATCACGCTCCATCCCGACGATGCGGCGGCGCGAGGACTAATGGAAGGTGACGAGGCGCAGGTTTCAAATGAAAATGCGACGCTAACCCTCACGGTACGGGTTTCTGATATGACACCGCCTGGCGTTGGCTGGGCGCCAAAAGGACGTTGGCCAGGTGCGGCGGGGGAAGGTCTCAATATCAACGCACTCAATCCCGGCTTGCGCAGCGACATGGGCAACAGCACCGCGGTGCATGGTGTAGAAGTTACGGTACGCGCGAGCGCGTGCTAATTTGGTCTACTTCCTCTCCTTCGTTACTCTTTGCCAAAACGGAGGAAGGTATGCCCGGCAAGTTGACCAAAGTGCAGATCAGCGATCTCGAACTGCAGTATGTCGCGCGGCTCAACGTACCAGACGCAGATGCCTACACCGACCGCTCGGCGCGTCGAAGTAAGCGAGTTCGACAAAAAATTGATTGCCATTTGGATGTTCCCTACGGCGAAACTGCTGGTCAGGTATTGGACGTTTTTCCGGCCAAGAAATGCGGGGCGCCGGTACATATCTTCATCCATGGTGGCTATTGGCGAAATCCCGCGCTGACAAAGGACACTTATAGCCATATGGCAGCACCGATGGTGGCAGCAGGCGCTGCGGTGGTGTTGCCGAACTATGATCTCTGTCCGTCTGTCTCGATAACCGAAATTGTACGCCAGACACGGCGCGCCGTAATCTGGGTGTACCGCAACATCGCTAAATATGGAGGCGATCCTAAACAGATCTACCTTTCCGGCCATTCTGCGGGCGGACATCTTACAGCAATGATGACGGCAACAGATTGGTCCAAGGAAGGGCGCATACCAAAAGGCCTTATCAAAGGCACTGCGGCGTTGAGCGGCTTGTTTGAAATCGAACCGCATCGTGGGTTGGAGGAATTTCAGAAGGATCTCCGGATCACAGCTAAAGAGGTTAAGACAATGAGCCCGATGCGTTTAAAGCCGATCGCGAAGGGATCAGCTATCGTTGCCTTGGGCGCTGACGAGACCCATTTATGGCACTGGCAATCGCTAGCCTATGCGGCTCATCTGCGGCACCACCGAATTTCGGCACAATTCATTGCAACACCCGGTGATCATCATTTCGATATCACCGATCGGCTGGGAAACGCACGGGATCCACTAACCCGAATGTTAATTACGCAAATGGGGCTGTAAATCTATGGAATTCGATTTCCCGGAGGAATTAAAGCAGCTTCGGGATACGGCGCGCGATTTTCTGACTGACCGCTGCCCAGCATCGGTGGCGCGGCGTGTCATCGATGAGGCTCTGACCCACGATGCGGGCCTGTGGCGCGAGATGGCAGGGATGGGATGGCTGTCGGCGACTATCCCTGAGCAACATGGCGGCCTCGGCCTCGGTCCACTGGCGGTTTGTGTCCTGGCTGAGGAGATAGGCCGTGCTATCGCACCGGTGCCCTTTGCATCCTCTGTCTATTTGGCCACTGAGGCGCTGTTGCAGTTTGGCAGTCCGCAGCAGCAGAGAGATTTTTTACCCAAGCTGGCAGACGGCTCGTCTATCGGCACCGTCGCGATTTCGGAGCGTGTTGGGCCATTAGTTCCGGAGCAGTTTGATACAGTCTTCGCCGATGGCTACGTAGATGGCGAGAAGGTGGCCGTCGCGGATGGTACTATTGCCGATTTTGCGATCGTTGCAGGACGGTGTGCGAGCGGTGGTCCGGCGTTATTCCTGGTGGACCTATCCGATGCGGCAATAAAACGCGTGCCGCAGGATACGATCGATCCGTCACGCGGCCACGCTACCTTTCGGTTTGAGACATGCCCTGCAGAACTGTTGCCGGGTGCCATCGGCGGTACGGCGATCCGTAATATGATCGACCGTGCCGCGGTGATGATGGCGTTTGAGCAGATTGGAGTAGCGTCGTCGGCGCTAGAAATGGCCTGCACACACGGAAAAGAACGGTTCGCATTTGGCCGGCCGATTGGCTCTTTTCAGGCGATCAAGCACAAGCTGGCTGACGTTTATGTCGCGTTGGAATTAGCGCGCTCCAACAGTTTTTACGGTGCTTGGGCTTTAGAGTCTGGTGGGGATGAGCTGCCGCTTGCCGCGGCAACAAGCCGGGTTGCTGCATGCGAAGCTGGCTGGATGGCGACGAAGGAGAACATCCAAACCTATGGCGGGATGGGCTTCACCTGGGAACTTGATTGTCACCTGTACTACCGACGCGCCGAACTGCTGCGCTTGGCATTGGGGAGTACTCGTGAGTGGAAACGCCGCCTTATGCGAGCCTACCGGGCGCAGCAGAATTATGATGATGCGGCAGCCGCGGGAGAGGCGCGATGAATTTTAAAGATTCGCCAGCGGAAGCTGAATATCGTGCCAAGTGCCGCGCATTTCTGGACGCTCATCTAGAAAAACGCGGCCCCGGTGATGTCCGCGGCTACCGACGTGGGGAGGACAGTCCAGGCGTGCTTGAGGAAGCGAAATCCTTTCAACGCATAAAGTGGGAGGCGGGATTTGCTGGTATCACCTGGCCGACTGAATGGCATGGCCAGGGTGGTTCGCCGGTCCAGCAGATGATTTATGACCAGGAGGAGGCACGCTACAAGACGACAGTTAATGCGATCGGTCTACAGCTCGGTATCTGCATTCCTACGATCTGCCGTTGGGGCACGCAGGAGCAACGTGATCGCTTCGCGCCGCCGGCACTGCGCGGCGAGGAGGTTTGGTGTCAGTTCTACTCGGAACCAGCCGGTGGGTCGGATCTTGGGGCGCTGCGGACATCGGCAGAGCGAGATGGTGATGATTGGATAATCAACGGGCAGAAAATCTGGACCTCGTTCGCACATAAAGCAGACTGGGGTGTATTGCTCGCACGTAGCGACGCCGACAAAGGCAAGCATGATGGTATCACCTTCTTCTACCTCAGTACTAAGACGCCCGGTGTAGAGATCAGACAGATCAAACAAATGTCTGGTGCTCGGCATTTTAACGAGACATTTTTTCGCGACGTTCGCATTCCCGATAGCCAGAGGCTGGGACCTGTTAATGGTGGGTGGAAAGTCGCAATGAACCTGTTGATGGGAGAGCGTTACGCAATTGCGGATGATTTTGGGCCCTCTTTTGAGGAATTGTACCACCTTGCTGTAGATCTCGATTTCGATGATGGCAAGGCGGTCGACGATGCGGAAGTTGAGCAACGGCTTGCCGAGTTTTATGTCAAAGCTCAGGGACTTCGCTTCACCCGCTACCGGATCATGACGGCCCTTTCGAGAGGAGATGCTCCGGGACCGGAGGCTTCAATCGGGAAGCTTGTGGCCGCCAGCATGATCCAGGACGCATCGGCGTTTGGGATGGACCTCATGGGGGCGGCGGGTGTGCAGATGGGGGCTAAGATGCCGCTTGACGGTATCTTCGAACTTTCATTTTTAGATTCGCCCGCATATCGCATAGCAGGTGGTACCGATGAAATACTACGCAATACGATCGGTGAGCGTGTACTTAAATTACCCCAAGAAGTCCGGATTGATAAGGGCATCCCCTTCAAATCAATTCCGATAGGCTCTCGATAGCCACGATCTACTTTAGTTTAGCCTGATTGTCGCACGGTTTTTTCTGCAAGCGTTGTAGCCTGTGTTGGAACGACGCATTTCACTTTAAATTAATTGGTTGCCGTGGATTCAAAATTACTTGGCGTATAGATTTCAGTATGTTGGAGGGAGCCAAAGGCGATGATTAATTATGTCTAAATTAGGTTTGAAGGAAATCGAATTTAATGAGTACCAGCACTGAGACGATTCGGACCGTCGAACTGCGTGATGTGTCAGTTGACGTTACCTTCAAAGGGTCGGGACCGCGCTTGTTCATGCTGCATGGCGGCGGTGGTCCTGTTGCGTCAATGCCATTCACGGACAAACTTGCGAAAACCTTTGAGATAGTTGCTCCGGTGCATCCTGGCTTCGGTGGTTCCGAAATTCCAGAACACTTCGATGATATGCAGGACTTGATCTATCTATATCTCGACCTGATGGATGAGTTGGATCTGCAAGACGCCATCATGATGGGTTTCTCTATGGGTGGCTGGACGGCTGCGGAACTAGCAGTCCTCTCGACGACGCGGATCTCGAAGCTAATCTTGGTTGATGCAGTTGGCGTGAAGGTGGGAGGCCGTGATGAGCGAGACATCGTTGATGTGTTTGCAACGCCGCAAGAAGATCTAACCGAGTTAATGTGGCACGATCCGGCCAAGGCACCCGACCCTTCGCAGATGAGCGATGAACAGCGTCAGATCGTGCAGTCGAACCGTGTCGCACTGGGCCTGTATACATGGCAGCCCTACATGCACAATCCCAAATTACCGCGACGGTTACACCGCATCGACGTGCCTACACTGGTTCTATGGGGTGAAGACGATGGTCTGGTTACGCCAGACTATGGCCGAGCTTTTGCCGGCATGATCCCGAATGCTGAATTCGCTGTTATCTCGGAAGCCGGGCACGCACCACAAGTCGAACAGCCAGAAAAATTCGTGCAGCATGTTCTATCCTTTGTAAGCAATGGGTCGGCATAGAATTTTTAGGTAACGCAGAGGGTTTTCACTATGAGAGCATGGTTTTTTACCGAAGACGCCTACCCGCAGTTGCCCGAACAGGAGAGCTACCGGTCCATCCGCGTCAATCTGCCAAATAAACATTTTGATCCCGAAACTGGGGCTGATAATTACCATCAATTTATTGATATGTGGCTGATGGCAGAAGAACTCGGTCTGGAAATCATGCTTAACGAGCATCATCAGACCGCAACCTGCGTCGTACCAGCTGTGCCCATCATTGCCGGCATCTTGGCCCGTGAGACGAAGACAGCGCGTATTCTTGTACTTGGCAACCCGCTGGCTAATCTACCGCGTCCAACCCGAACGGCAGAAGAGATGGCCATGGTCGACGTGATTTCGCGGGGTCGTTTGGAATGCGGGTTCGTACGCGGTGTGCCGTACGAGTCGGCTCCCGCCAACGTTTTACCCTATCGCGGCGCGGATCGTATGTGGGAAGCGCACGATCTAATCGTCAAGGCCTGGACGACCCATGATGGCCCATTCAATTTTGAGGGCCGCTGGTTTCATGCCCGCCAGGTCAATGTTTGGCCGCGGCCTTATCAGCAGCCGCATCCACCGATCTGGGTGACGATTGGTAGCGCTCGGTCGGCTGTACCTGTTGCTGAGCATGAATATATCGGTGCCGTTTTTCTGGCTGGCTACCCAGGTATCCGGGCGATATTCGACGGCTACCGGGATGGCTACCACAATAAGCATGGCGTGGCGCCGCCGCTCGACAAGCTCGCCTATTGCGCCTTGGTCTATGTCGCCGACGATGAAGAGGAAGCTAGAAAGGGCGGTGAGGAAGTATTGTGGTACATGACATCGAACAAGGTGCCGCCGGAATACAGCAATCCGCCGGGCTATCACCCGCCCGCGGTGGCAGCACAAATCGCTAGTGGCAGCCGCGGCGGTGCCGGTATTCCATTACAGACGACTTTGGATCAACAAATGGCACGCGGAAATATGTTCTGCGGAACGCCGGATCAAGTTTTTGAACAGATCAAGGCGTTCTATGATTATTCGGGCGGATTTGGAAACTTACTAATCATGGGCCAGGCCGGTCATCTGACTTTCGAGCAGACGCGCCGTTCCATGACACTATTCTCAACTGAGGTCTATCCGCGGCTAAAGGAACTGACTGCCGCCTACGAGGCGGATGAAATGAAGGAAATTCGTGCAGCGCTGCCGGAAAAAGAAGGGATTGATCTCGGCACGTTTGGATTGGATTTTGCGCGCTGAGGCTGTTCTAGTTATATTTTAGTCCACATAGAAATCGCCTCACAATCTTCATATAGGCCGGGCGATGAACTGTTCGCGGATGACTACCCCGAGTTCGAGTGCTTTCAGACGCCTAACCCGGCGTGCGATACGCGCCTCCACAGCTTCCCTGCCTTGCAATTCGGCCAGTGCCTCGAATTGCGCTTCCTCTTCAGCCCGCATCCTGTCAATTGCGACGATATAAGCGTCCGTTAAATCAATACGCTCTTCTAGTGTCCAGCCGGTTGTCTCTAGGAGTGCAGCATAACCATCCTTCACTTCCACGTCCGCTGGACCATACTCGAGACCGAGCTTGTAATCCGATGTCGAAAGGCCGTCTGGCAATGCAATAACGGAAAATACGCAGACACCATTGTCCTTAATGACCCGCCTGCATTCTTGCGACACGGCAAGTTTGGCAGGAGTTCAACAGAAAACATCTGAATGAAAGACCGCGTCGAAACTTTTGTTGTAGAAGGGCAGGGAAGCACCGTCGCCGCGAACGGCGGAGAGGTTTTTGGATACGCCATCCTTCTCAGCGCGCCGGAGGGCCACTTGTAGGCCTTCAAAAGGGAGGTCCAGGCAGACAACATCGCAGCCGGTTTCTCCGACCCAATAGATGCTGGGCCAACCGGTGCCTGCGCCAACATCAAGAAGCCGTGTAGCCGGCCCGAGGCCAAGCCTTTCGCTCACTGCATTCGCTTCATCTTTGGTCGTCCAACTAGTAGCCCCGTATACGCAACCGAATACCTTGCGTTCGATATCCTGGCACAAGGCTGTCTGGCCATCGCGGTATTTTGTGGAAAATCGGTTCGCGAGCGCAGATTGCCTTTCGGTTACTGTATCTGTTGGCATGAGGTTCCTCGGTGTTTGAAATCCAAAATAACAACGCCCGGAATCAAAAATTCTGGGCGTTGTTTGGATTGGATTTATGCACAATTACTACATCGTGTTGCGTCCATAGATGGATAGCTCGATGGCCTCGAACTCAACGCCTTCGCCGGTGACTTCGTCATACATAAAGTCGGTGGGCTTAGCATCGGAGCGAAGGATCTTTGCCTCTGGACCGCGCGGCAGTTCGTTAGTAGAGCCATAAACTTCTTCTAGTGTGGCGATCTGTTCAGCCGTGCATTTGACGACACGGCTTGGCACACCTTTGATGTGAGGGATGCCTTGTTCGAGATCTATTAAATCTGGATCATCGTCGGCGGTCATTTGTGCATCGCTAAAGTCCCACATTCCCGATAAATGCTCCAGTCCTTGGCGCGATTCCGGCTTCCACCAGCCATGCGGCACCCGGACTAGGTTCTTTTGCATACTGGAGCGGGCGTAGACGCGCCCGTAGCAGCCGCCTAGCTTTGTTTCAACACGGGCCCACTCGCCATCCTCGAAGCCGTATTTTTCGGCATCATCTGGATGCATAAAGAACATCTGGTCGGGCACACGGCGGCGTAACTCCGGTACATGACGCATACCTGTCCGGAAATACTCATCATCCGCCAAACCTATAAAACTATACATTGGATATTCGGCGTCCGGCTCAGCGGCCTCGCGATAATAGGGTAGAGGATCGAAGCCAAGACCTTCGAGTACCGTAGAATAGAATTCTACCTTGCCGGTTGGTGTGGCAAAGCCGGTTTTTTCGTATTTTTTGTATTTATCCTCCGGTGCCTGACCGCGGTGCAAGTTTGGCACACGCCCGGAAGCCACCACTTCGTCCCAGGTCACATTGCTGGGCTCGAGCCGATAGTTGATCAATTCTTCCTGCGTTTTCCATGGGATAACGTCGCCCATTCCCATTCGCTCCGCCAGCATGTGCCAGAACGTTACGATGTTCCGGCATTCGCCCGGCGGCTCGATGGACTGCTCGCTGATGCCGGCCTGCATACTGGGCCGTTCAAGCCAAGAATCTCCTGGAAGAACGTAGTCAGAAAGCTGTGCCGTCGGCGTCATCGCGTGTTCAAAGGTAACGACCAGATCCTGGTTCATCAGGCCTTTATAAATACGGTCTGAATTTGCGTAGGCCATAAGCGCGTTGTTTGCCATAGCGAAGAAAGCTTTGACCGGATAGGGGTCACCATCCGCCATGGCCTTGAATACTGACATTGGATTTGCCATGTAGCAGCCGCTAACAAGGTTCGCCCAGCGGGTACCCCAAACTTTTTCTGTTGCATCGCCCAGTGTTTCCATGCCGCGATAAGTGAAGACGGGGTGGTCTTGGCTGCCAAGTTGTTTTGCCTTTTGTTCATTGGCCAGAACGTGATGCATGTCAATTTCCGTATCCGACCGGACGGATGGGCTAAAACCAACAAACGTGTCACCACCCTTTACGTCGATATTACCGCACAGGGCGCGCAGATAGCATTGTAAGCGTATAGCCGATGTGCTTGAGACTTGCTGGTCCGTGATAGGTGACCAGGGAATTGTGGCCGGACCAGAAGTCGCATACATGCGGGCCGAGGCACGGATATCTTCAGGGTCGCAGCCGGTAATCTCGGCGACGCGGTCGACGGGGTATTCCTTTACTCTCTCCACAAATTCATCGAAACCGTGTGCCCATTTCTCGATGAATGCTTTGTCGTAAAGCTCTTCCTCGATGATGACATTGATCCAGCCCAATGTCAGAGCGGCATCGGTACCGGGACGTAGAGGCAGATGAATATCGGCAGTTTCGGCATTCTCGCTACGCCGGGGATCGACGACGATAAGTTTTGCGCCGCGCGCTTGCGCCATCCGGATCGATTTGTATTCCATCGTCCAGCTATGGCGTCGCGGGTCGTGACCGAAGAGGACAATACATTTTGAATTCAGGATATCTGTACGTGGATACCAGCCATAGGCAATACGATTGACTGCGGCTGTGTTACCCATGCAATAGGCAACACCGCTGATCCAGTTTGGCGAGCCCAGATGGTTCATGAAGCGGCGCGATAGTCCGCTGTCCGACTGACCTGTTGCGTTGCTTAATCCAACGGCGAAGGCTTCCGGACCGTACTTATCTACAACTGTTTTAAGTTTTTCAGCGATTTCGTCCATCGCCTGGTCCCAGGATACCTCTTCCCATTTCCCTTCTCCGCGTTTGCCAACACGCTTGAGGGGATAGAGGATACGGCTCGGATGAGCGAAGGATTTCGGTGCGAAGGCACCTTTCATGCAGATTACATCCTTGAACATCGGATGATCTCGCGTCGTGACCTTGACGGCCTGGCCCTCCTTCACCTGAACGGTGAGAGGACAGAACCCATCACAGCTGGTACATACGACCTGCTTTACTTCGGTCTTTTGATCAGCCAGAATTTGAGTTTGGCCATCAGGCATAATTATTCCCTCCGATTACTGAACTCGT
>Ga0310344_10002349_pt1 | contig 14212 bp, 19 predicted proteins | sample HC15DNA20200_MG_FD_203801 | JGI IMG/M metagenome (GOLD analysis project Ga0310344, IMG submission 203801) | Marine microbial communities from station ALOHA, North Pacific Subtropical Gyre - HC15-DNA-20-200_MG | ecosystem: Environmental > Aquatic > Marine > Oceanic | place: Pacific Ocean: North... | reverse complement strand
CCCAGTCATACTTAAGTTTATTTCCAACCAATTCATCTACATCTTTTTTGTAAGTGTCGATTGGGAGGATACCATCAGCATACTTGGTTCTATCAAAGTACTGACATTCACCTTTTTCTTTTGCGATAGCGTTACTTGACTTGAGTAGATGGTACTGGAAACTTTCAGACAACTCGTGGACAAGTTTCCATGCTTCTGGGTCGTCATATTTTACTCCGTTCTTTGCTAGGTAATGTGCTAATCCGATATAACCAATACCAAGAGAACGCCTTGCGAGAGTACTAACTTGTGCTGCTTCGACAGGGTATCCCTGATAATCTATCAACTCTTCCAATGCACGGACAGATAGATCACATAACTCTTCAATGTCATCAAGACTACGAAGTGTTCCAACATTAATAGCAGACAATATACAAAGTGCTATCTCTCCATCACCATCAATATGATTTATAGGTGTTGTTGGTAATGTAATCTCCTGACATAGGTTACTCATGTTAACCTTATCCTTAAAGGATGAGTGCTCATTACAATGATCGATATTCATGATGTATAATCGACCAGTCTCTGCTCTCTCCTTAAGAATATCTAGAAAGAGTTCTTGTGCAGCAACAGTCTTTCTAGGGACGGTTTCATCTGCCTCGTATCCTGTGTATAATTCGTCAAATCTCTCAGTTCCAAAACTATCGTAAAGACCAGGAACATCGTGAGGAGAGAATAAAGTGATCTCCTCGTCATTGATAAATCTTTCATAAAATAATTTTGATATTTGTATACTGTAGTCAAGTTTTCTGACTCTATTATCCTCTGTACCTTTGTTATTCTTTAATACGATAATATCTTCTATTTCTTGATGCCAGATTGGGAAGTGGACTGTCGCTGATCCACCTCTGATGCCATTTTGAGTGCAACATCTGACAGTGCTCTCAAATTTTTTGAGAAACGGGACGACACCCGTGTGTTGAACTTCTCCATCACGGATCTTCGCATTGATACCACGGATTCTACCCGCATTGATGCCAATTCCTGCCCTCTGAGCAACATAGTAACCAATAGCCATGTCGCTGCTGAAGATGCTGTTAAGCGTGTCATCAACATCAACGAGAACACAGGAGGCAAATTGTCGAAGGGGAGTTCGCACCCCTGCCATGATTGGTGTTGGGATGTTGATTCTGTGCTTTGAGATGGCATCGTAGTATCTTCTGACATAATCCAATCTCCTTTCTTTATTATAGTTTTGGAAGAGAGTAGCAGCAATCATGATATACATGTACTGTGGTGTTTCAAACACCTCACCTGTACTTCTATCCTGTACAAGGTACTTATCAACTACTTGACGAAGACCTGCATAGGTGAAAATAAAATCACGACTATGATCTACCCAAGAATTAATCTTCTCCCACTCCTCTTCATTATATTTACCAAGAATATCTTTGTCATATATGCCCTTTTGAACACATTGGACTGCATGATCCAATACAGATGGGTGTTGCTTAACCCAAGTAGATCCAAATACCTGCTTCTTAAGTCCAAACAAAAGTAATCTGGCAGCAGCAAACTGATAGTTAGGTTGTTCGATACTAATAAGATCACTAGCAGATCTGACAAGGATCTCTTGAATATCTCTGGTCTCAATTCCATCATAGAATTGTAACCCTGAATTCATTTCTATCTGAGAGGCACTCACACCGCTTCCCAGACCTTCGCAAGCTTCTTCTGTCATCTTATGAACCTTATCAAGGTTTAAACCCTCTATAGATCCATTACGCTTGTGAACTTTTATATCTGTACCGTTGGTCATACTTTCTTCCAATCGTTTAGTTTTAATTTTGCTTCTAATTTGTGATATACATTAGATTCTACCACCTTTTGCACATCATGTCCAGCAAGGTGCATGTCATTGATGTCCTTTTGCTGAATATTCTTAGGCCAGATTACAACCTTGTCTCCTCTGTCAACTGACTTGGTGATTCTGGTGACGATTTCTCTATTGCGTGGCTCGTTATCATAAATCCAAATATGATCGCTCCAGCCAAACGACCTACAATCAACATCAGACCCAGCCATCGCAACGGAATTCTGAATGAAGGTACTGTCAAACGGTCCTTCAACAATGTAAACTGATTCATCATCATTAATTCTATCCTGTCCAAAGATTTTGGGCTTGTCTTCATCAAGCATGATCGTAATGTATCTCATCTTTGCCGAAGGGGCCAGCGATCTGCCTTGATAACCGAAGAGTTTGCCATCTTTATCCCTGAATGGGATTATAATACGAGGACTATCCTGCCGTAGGTTATCAAAGGTTTTTTTCTGCTCATTAGTCCAAGCCTTAAACTTAGGACAATAGTAGAAATATTCTAAGTCTTTGATGCCTCGTTGCTCTAGATATTCTCTTGCTTCGTGTGAGGTATTTAGCTCTGAAATTTTCTCCAGATTGATATCATTTTTACGGAAAACTGGAGGTTTAAAATCAAACTTAGGATTGGGTACAGTAGTACCCTTGCCAGTCCTACCATCTTTAAATTTCTCCATGACATATTGGTCATGAAGAAAGGTATCCTGATCCTTAAGAAAGGTTGAAAATTGTTTTCCTACACCACAATTGTGACATTTATAAACATAATCATTCTTCACTCTAAAGATATATCCACGAGCTTTATTCTTCCTCTTCTGTGAATCACCACAGTAAGGACACCTGAAATTAAAAAGGTCTGCCTTCTTCTTGGCGAAGAGGGACAGACGAGATCCAACAAGTTGTATATATTTTACGTCGATATACGACATTCAAAGGTTAAGATACTTGTGATGATACTATCATAGGTCTTGATGAAGGATTTGTCAACTCTACTTGTGACGCTTCAAATACTGGTCTAATGATTTTTTGTCCGATTGGACTAACGATGAAAGATAAAAGAGAAAGAGCACCAAAAATAGTCCACATTTTCTTTTCCATGACCCTAAGGCGGTCATCAACCTTGCGTATATCCCTTTCACAGCCTGCCTTAATTAGTTCTGTTTCTCTGGTGAGATCTTTATGCATACTCTCCAGTTTCTGAAAGAGTACAGCATCAATCCTATCCTGCTTATCCAACTTCTCATCATGGACAGCAAGAAGGTTGCCCATCTTAACTGAATTGTCTTGGAGAGTATCAACAACTCTTTCCAGCCGCTCTATTATAGCAGCATTAATACTCTCGGCCATTTAAGTTACCTTAATTGTTTCGTACTGCAAAATCCAGAGCACTTTGATAAGTAGCAGCATCCTTATTTAACATGTATTGGAACTGTTGCTTATGAGTATCATCTAATTGTGCGTAAGTAGCAGCAATTCTCTTGGCAGAGAAGTTATCTAGGTTCTGTACTCCACCATCAGCAAACTGGATCTTAGCAAAAGATGCTTCACCATTTGGATTCAATTCTGATGTTGCTACATCAAGTGCAACCTTCACTACATCTTGGTTCTCATTCATAATAGCATTACCTGTATGTTCTACTTCATTTTTTTGTAATTTTTTTGTTTGGGTAGAAGCTTTCTTCTTGAAGTCAGATAGACGAGCCTTCATAAGGATATCCATTTCCTTAGACTTGTCTTGCATCTTAGTCTTAGCATCCTTACGCTTAGCTTGAAGTTCCTTTTGACGCTTCAGTTTTTTGCCTTGAGCAATTTGCTTCTGAGCTCTATCTGTCTCAGTAGATACTGCTTCAGTCACATTTGTTTCTATTTCTTCCTTCATTTTTCTTTTTTGTATACGGGAAAAGAGAGCTTTAGCACCTGAGGTACGACCATCTACCTTATTGTTCTTCTTAAAAGCACGATGTTGTCTTGGTTGAACCACCACAAATGCTGGTGGTAGTGCTAGTCCAGAACCATCACCTGCGGAGTTAATCTCCTCATTTATATTAGATCTAGTTCTTTTAGACATTCTTGATCAACTTCGTAATTTAAGTTAGGTGGCAATCTATTTAAAAAAAGCATGAATGCTTTTATGACTGTCCAATAAGTTGCTTCAATTTTGTAAAATAGAAGCGGAGTAGCAGCATCATCAAAAACATTATAAAGTATGATGATATGATTCAAAAGTAGATGTTTTTTGAATTCACCTGTCGTTTCGTAACGCCTCAGAAGTCTCTTGATATACTTAAATCTCTTTAAGTCCTCTTCAAAATCTGAGTACGTTACTGACGATGGGTTGTTATAATTTTGAATTGCAAAGAACAGCCAATTTTCATGATCTAGTTCATTGATTTTCATTTCATATTATGAAGAGAATGTTAGGGTTCCTGCTCCATCTGAAATTACTTCTTCTGTTCCACCAGCAGAGTTGATCTTAACTCTATAGTTTTGACCATCTAATGTATCACCAGCAAGTCCACTGTATGCAAGGGTTGCAGTTGTGAAGTCAGCATATGTGATACCTGCATCAAGTGAGGCGGAAATATTAACCCAACGCCTACTAGCAACAGTTTGACGCTGCCACTGATATGTAAGGGTTCCAGGTGTTCCTGTAGTACTTGTGGTAACAGCGAATGTACCAGCACCAGAACTAGAAGAAGAATTACCAGGTTGACCAGTGATAGTTACAGCAGATGCTACATCAGCAACTATTGTATCATCAGTAAAGTCTCCTGTTGATCCTGAAGCAACTGCTAATGATGCAATACACTCTGCCTTATGGCGAGTAGCACCTTCGCAATCTGTGTAAGTGCGGTATGTCCACCAGCCAGGACCAGTGATACCACGACTTTCGTTTTCTGCGAGAGTTCCTTCTGTTGCGTCAACTAGAACTAAAGAATAAGAATTACTGTCACCTCCTTTGATGACATATTCCGCAACTGCTCTAGGCGGTGTGCGTCTTATAGCTCCAGCAAGAGATCCAGCAGTAGCTCCTGCGTATGCTTTGTGTAACTCTATACTTGTAGTACTAGTTACAGTTTTTACGATGTATGCAACAGAATCCAATACAAGAACATCTCCAACTACAACTGTGTCGGCAGCGTTCTTAGTTACAGTTGCGTCATTTTGCGTGACAGCTACCGCATTACTGAAGGTTGCAGCATCAATGGTTCCAAATACAGCCATCTTATTCCTCTGTTAATCAGTGTACACTTCTAAGTTTTATTTATACAGCTCCTAATCTCATAGCTTTCTTGACCCTCGCAACTAACTGATCATCTACATCATTGTCTGTAGTCTTAGCATATTCTTCAAGCATTTCAACAGCGAAAGTTTTCATCTGTTTTTTAAATACCTTCCGAACTGCCATTAATAGCAAGGGTTTGAATAATAAAAATAAGAAAGTCACATCGCTACCTTCTTAGAATCGTACCATTTGACTGCTGCATCATAGTATGATCCCATATTATGATCCGCAACACCATCAAATTTAGTGTCCTTCTCATCCTTGAGTTGAACCTTAGGATGTGTGTGTACATATCCTGCTAACCAAGGAGGAGTACCTGGTACTATATCATCTCCATGAACAAAACGCAAGTGGCAAAGATCCTTGATCCTTCTGCGTAGTCTCCGTCCACCTGGTCTAGGTGATCCAGCAGTTACAAGTGCAACATTCTTATTACCAGACTCCCATAGAAGATCAGCAATCAATGTAGCAGTAGCACCACCAAGTGAATGACCTGCTATAACTAGTTTTCTCTCTGGATTCAATCCCTCATATGCTACCACTAGTTGTGCTAGTGTCCTATTAGCATTGTTCTTGAATCCTCTATGACAATCATCTCTTTTAATAAGAAATTTTAGATTGGTTATCCAATCTGTTGTCTCGTTTGTTCCCTCTACTGCAAGTATTGTATGACCTGCAATCTTCCTACTGACTAAGAAATCCTGATCATGTGGATAAACATCTCGACAGCACCTTAGTGCTTCTAATACAACTTCCTTTGGTAAATGTGACATAATAAACCTCAATTGGCTTATTTAGCAATCAATGGTCATTCTAACTGGATGAGTTAAGGTCATGAAATTAAATGATATTATAGTTCTAGGTCTATCAGATTCATTTTCCAATGATTCATGTGCAAGAGTTGATGGAAAAACTACAAGATCTCCTTCCTCTACCTCAGGAACATACTGATCTAAACCACCTCCATGTGGTCTAAGATATGGTGATAAGAAAGATGTAGCAGTATGAACCTCAGGATCAAATTCGACATATAATATAGCAGACCACCCAACATACCCATGATTATGAAGATTATGTTTCTGTCCTCTGTATGATGTCTGACACCATATGTCAGCTAAACCTACTTGTCTCTGATCTGTATTTTCTTTATGAATTTTACCAAACTCTTTAAAAAAGGGATGTATTAAATCAAAAACCAAATCAGTATAAGGTGGTTTCGTTCCACGCTTACACCAATAGTCTGAATAGATGTCTCCATCTATTAAACCAGTCTCTGATTTATTTTCTATTAAGTAATCATCATCCCATTCAGGTATTAGATCATAGATATCCTGTTTATTAGCGTGCCAATTAGGAATTCTATAGCGGTATAACGGAACCGCAAACATAGGATATACATCAACCATAATAAAATTAATTCAATTTAAAAATCGTGTATTGACTCCGAACCACCTACTGAAAATGGATTGTACTTATCAGTAGCAATCCTATACATCTTTTCGTGTAAAGATAACTCAGCTTCAGCATCTTTATTTTTATCTTTATCCGTTGCCATAGGCCAAGTATCATAAGGGTGTTCTACATCATCAAACCATTCATCAAGTGGTAATCTGTGTAACGGTTTCTTCATTTCTTTTTATTCTTGTTCTTCCATGCGGTAGCATATGCTATGGATTTTTCATCCTTAGTTAAGTTACCATCTTTAGCGTATGATTTTTTGATGTGTTTAACCATACGCTCATACTTTTTTCCAGGAGGTGCTTCTTCATTAGCACAACCAGCATTATTAAGTATGTTTATAGGACCTTGTGCTGACTTCTTCTTCCTCTTAAAGACTTTAGCCTCTTCATTATTAACGTTAGTAGTCATCCCTCTCTCACCATCTCTGATGGTAGGAAGAACTTCCACCGTTGGTACTTTCTTCTCTTTCTTCTTTTCTTTTCTCTTCTTAGATTCCTCTAAGAAGTCTGGAAAGGATTTCATTATTTTTTATACGACATAATTTTGGCAACTTTTTTCTTAGCTGCTTTCTTCCAACCTTCATCAACAGATGCTTCTGTTACAACTGCCTTACCTTCTTCAACTTTTGCTTTTACTTCTTCTTCATCAAGAGGAACAACCTTATACTGTACCCCTGTTGATTGGTGAAGTTCAGTTAACTTCTGAGAAACTTCATCCCATAATGCAGTCTCTTTCTCTTCCTTTGATACAGTAGCAACTGGAGCAGTCTCTATAGATCCAACAGGTTTAACCTTCTTTGTCTCTTTCTTTTTGACTGTGATATCTTCTATCTCAGCACCATGTGACTGAGGATCCATCCCATCGAACGGTGCTTCATGTATATTAGGCATCTCTGTTCCTTGGAATGTGTCACCATTCATCCACTGACCATACTTTTCCATTAAACCTGAGGAAAAGGTATCATTGTTCTGAACAGTATTAATTGGATCAGGCTTCTTCATTGCATTAAGGTTCTTTATCATTTTCTATTTATAGCTCTAATATCCTTTACCCAAGCACGGAACATCTCACCACCCTCTGTGACACAGATAACATAGTTCACACCTGACCTATGGATAGTTCCTTTCTGTCCTGTAACAGATGACATAACATAATCACCTTCAATGAAAACTTCTGTCTTACGAAATTGTTGACGGAGAGCTTGCTCTCGCATCCTTTTAAAATCCTTCATAATAATGCCATAAATGCTGTGATCTCTGTTTCTGTCAATGTATGTGACTTTGGAAGACCTGCCTTAAAGTTTTTTTTATCACTAGCTCTTCCCCAATTTCTCATCTTTGTACCTGATATAGAGAAGGTCTTACCATCTGCATCACGAGCACCAGTAGATCTAACCTCAAAGTATAGCATACTAAAGTCTGGAGCCTGTTCAGGATTCTTGCGTTTAGGATTACAACCATTATAGTTGTGTAGATACTGCATAGCAGCAACCCTATCAGATCCTACCATATATACACACTCATCATATGCTTCAGGAATACTAGCTATACCCTTGATTTTTTCATTTGCTCGATGTTTCTTCATACAATATGCTACACACATCTGAGGAGAAGAAGGGTTAATAGCAACAAGTTTGTCAGCATGAGTAGGAACTAACTTCTTCATCAAGTCAAGTTTTGTTATTTGATCAAGAGGATTCTCATTTTTATCATTTGTATGCGAAAGAAAGATACGATAATCACAACCATCTTTATCGGCATCTGATTTAATTTTATTAAAGCTATTCTCATGACCCCAAGTACAAGGCTGGAATCTACCATAGGTTATATAAATTCTCTTCGTATGCTTCCAGGAATCTACTGCCGCCATTGCTTTGCCAAAGTAAAGTTAATATAGGAGAACTCTAAACGGTTAACAAGTTTTACCATGTCTCCATCTTTATGTAGAACATAACCTTCTGGTCCAGTGACCTCATATCCCTTATCACTACGAGCAAATGTTCTAAAGGTTTCAAGATGATCTAGTTTATCGATAACCATCTGCTTAAGATCCTGAATATTCCTATAAAGACTAAGCATTGTCTTCCACTTATCTTGATTATCTTCCAAGTATCTTAAACTACTTTGAACTAAAGCAGTCTTTTGCCTATGTGTTTTTGGAGTCACAATTTTGTCAAGCAATGGTTTAGTCTTATCATAGTAAAAATTATAAAGACCTTTAAAATAAGTATCTACATTAGAAATAGATTTCTTTTCCTTAACCTGTGAATTGATATACTGTTTTAAATATGATGCAACATGCCATTTCTTATCACCTGTCTTACCAGTTTCCTTAACCAATTCATCAAGAAATTCACCAGAGATTTTACAATCACTTTCTATAGCAGCAACCATCTTATCAAACTTAATTTCTTCTGCATGATTAAGTCCTACCTTATGCATAGGAGTATCATTATTAATAACTGCCACTTCTTTTACATCATTCAATCTCTCTTGACCCAAACCTCCTTTTGCTTGAATCGTTTTAATATCATCTCCTACGTAATGGGTATGTAATACTACAATAACCTCTGCTTGACTAACCCTTTGTCCTATCTCATGGTCTACTGGTATACCGTATGTTATAGCTTGATTACCAAAGGTATAAAGTTTCTCTCCATGAACAGTCTCTGTCTTGATGTCACTCTTACTAGCAATAAAATCTCCCTGTACAATACCTTTAATACCCAACTTAGGAAAATATTTTAAACATGCTTTCAATTTGTTTGCCATGTCAGGAGCATGTCCATAATACTTATCAACACCCTTCTCATTAAAAGCACACTTCTGAGTTTCTTTATTAAAAGCAGACTTGTTTGCAATAAAGAATGCTTTTATTTGTGGATGATAACCATATACTATTGCTGGTAATCCATCCCACTTGGTCTGCATATAACCTGTACTGTTATCACATCCAAGCATCTTCCTCAATTCCTTAAGGAAACTAACAATAGATTTACAACCCTCAACTCCATAGTTGAGCATCTCATCTTCCAGATGTTCTAAGTGTTTTAGTTGGGTTACATTTGCCATTATGTTAACTTCCAGTGAATTCCTGAATCTTTCGACTGTGAAGATGCATAGAGATAAAGATCTCTTAGCACAGTAGAAAGCACTACATTTTGTTTAGATGCTATAGCATCTATAAAACACAGTCCCAGAAGTTTACTATACCTCCAAGACTGACTCTTATCTTCTAGTATAGTCTGCCTCATTTGTGCTTTAGCTACATCAGCAGCAGGACCACTATTCTTAACAGCATCATCATCCCAAACACCTGTCTTATTCTTAAAATGTTTAACCATTAACTTCACAATATCATCTAGAACTTTAGGTAAATCTCTATGACCATCCTTACACTTATTCCAAATTGCTGTGTTACCACTATCTCCAGCACCCCATGAAGTTAATGCTGTCCAATGAGTTTGTGATCTAGGAAAAGTAACACCATTGGATTTAATACTATCGATAGCAACTCCACCACCACATCGTCCTTGTGCTGCTGATGCTCCTTTCAATTCCAACTGCCATGATGAAGTACCATCTCCTCCAAAGTTTCTCATCTGGAAGTTATCATAATCACCTTTACCCCATTGAAGATAGATGTCCATACTAGAATCCCATTTACCCTTAACAAAAAACCACTTGCTAGAGTTAACAGAACCTACCTTATCCCATATATCCTTATCCCATCCTTCTGTTTTATTCTCATTGATTACTTTTATATTAGAATCTCCAGTACCCTCATGCTTCTTGAGAGATATACCAACTAATTTATGTACATTTCCAACCTTATACCATGCTTGAAGATGTGCATTTAATCCATTATATGTTTTGACTGTAAATACACCCTTTATTTTCTCATTTACACTACCTTCTCCTTCTAAAGGATAGTCTTTATGTATAGCCCATATATCAGCAGGGTTCCACTTATCTTCAGATGCAAAATAATTACCTTCCTCACCATTACATCTAGAATATGCTGTAGCTAAACTTGTACTTGGTTTTTTATTACTACCATCAAATTTTACTCCTCTATAAAATGTATAAGTTCCAGGAGAAGGAGATCCTAACTCAGTAAAAAGTTTATTTGCTCCCTTCATATGAGAAATTCTCCAAGCACTCTCTAGTACATTACCTGTTGGAAGAAGTTCATGTTCATCATCATCCACTTCAATACTCTTATAAGCCTTTGACCATAGATCAGTGTCAATTAAATTAGAATCTGTTTCTCTTAACCCAATTTCAGCATTAGTAAATTTTCTATGTAACTGATTGAATACCATGTCAGCATAAAGACATTGAGCACACTCATTTCTCTTAGTCTCTCTAGCACCACCACCAGAACCTCCAGTATCCCTTCCTTCTGGTTTAATTGCTAATACAATTCTTTTCTGTACAGGTAATTTAGTAGACTTTACTACACCCCAACTCTTATCATACTTTAAATAAACATCAAGTCTATTACCACCTTTTGTTTCTACTACATCTGCAAATTGTTTATCATCTAACTTAGCATCAAGAGATTTTTTAACATTGTTTGCAGCAATAGTTCTGTTACCACCAGCAACCTTGACCACCAATGCCATAATGATCTGACTCTTAGGTGCATCAGGATCTTCTTTGATTTCATTAAGATCAAAGTTTAGATAGGTATAATCATCTGCTATCAGAGAATCTATAACATTAATACAAGCTTTCTTAACTGTATTAGATGCCTTTCTCCAATCAATCTCAGCCATTAAAAAAAGGGTATTACTACCCTCTATTTAGATTACCATACCATGCTCTTCTCGTAGTATCTTCTTATAAGGTCCGTCAGGATTAGCATCTCTAACTTCCTTAACAAGTTTCATCTTTTCATATAATGGAGCAACCTTTGGTTCACCTGCATTCTTACGAGACTTCCATAGTTGTAATAAAATGACTTCTAATTCTTTATCGTCTATTGGTAAATCCATATCAATGTGGGTTGTATACCTTTAGTATAATTATCGTTGATGCAATAGCAACGATTGCAATTAATGTAATAATATGCATCACTTGTCCTCAAATATATTTTCAGTTGAATCCAACAGTTCAGTTACCGCACACAAATTGTCTATATTAGCCAACATGTCTGCAATGTGTTTTGAGATATAAGGTTTCTCACTCCTTGCAGCAAATGCTAATGCATTACGCAAATCTGATTGTGCGTCTCTTAAAGACTCTTCTACTGTTTCACTTAATGCCATTAACGATCTCCTTTTTGTCTGATTTCAGATTTCTCTACAGAGAATGAACCACCTGGGTAACGCTTCTCCAACTTTCTAACATTACCTCTGACAACATCGTCAAAAGATATGTCGAGAGCAAGACAAGCTTGTGCCACATACCACATAACATCACCCAACTCAATAATAAGATGCTCTCTATTGTCGTCATTCCAAGGCTTACCTTGGAAGACCATCTTCTTAACGATTTCCAAAAACTCACCAGACTCAGCAGCAAGCCCAACGCCAGCAGTGGTAAGACGTTCAATATTGGCACCCTGGCGGTCAAGTTCACCCAAACGGTCAGCAAGATCGACAAAATTCTTACTGGAATCGGATGTGACAGCATCCACGAAATCAGTGTACTTATCAAAATCTATAGTCATAATAGTTTATACATTCCATTCTGAAAATTTAGACAATCTATTCTTTGTCTCGGTAAATTGTTCTTCTGTAGACTCATCGGTACTAAGAACCGAAGCATCCTCAGCAACATCATACAGCCTCATCTTCGATCTGTCAATACCTACCATAAACTTTCTAGATGAGGTCGGGTCGTTGTACCTGTTTTTGAGTTGTTTAACCATAATCCTGCCTTGTTGTTCAAGTTCCTCAGTACTGATAAGGGCAAACATAAAATCAGCAGTGGCAGGGAGACCAAAAGACTCAGAAGTATCGGTAAGGTCAGGATCGCTACTGCCAAAACCACTCCTAGTAGTTTGAGTAGCTGAAACAATAGGTAAGTTATGTTCCACAGCAAGACCACGAAGCTCCTCCGCAATCGCCTTGACATACGTGTATGAGTTAACAATCGCACCTTTATACCTCGCACTTGCACATATATTTAAGTAATCAACAAAAATGATATCTGGTTTGAAACTTTTCTTAAGACTCAAATCAGATAAGAGTGCCTTAAAATGACCTGCATGAGCAGATGCTGTAGGGTACTCTTTTATAATCAACTTACCCTGAGTCTTACGAGAAATCTCTTGGACTTTGGAGTTGTATAATACTTCAGGAAGTTCTGTTATGTCCCTTATATTACAGTTTAAAAGATTTGCGTCAATTCGTTCAGCAATCTTTTCCTCTGCCATTTCGCATGTAATGTATAATACGTTCCGTCCTTGCAACAAGACGGAGCTAGCCATGTGGCACATGAATAAACTTTTCCCGACACCCGTACCAGCAAGAGCGATGTTAAGAGTTTTATTAGGGATCCCACCTTTCGTAATAAAGTTAAACTTCTCCAGATCGAAGGGAATTTTCTCCTCCTTCCTGTGATAGAAATCATATCTGTCTTGAGATTGTTCAATGTAGTCATGTCCGATATGTTCATCAAAGGAGACAGCCAAAGCATCCTGAAGGATGCTAGGTATAGCACCCTTGTCAAACTTCTTATCTCCACCATCAGCAATCTTAATAGATTGCATTAGAGCAAGGTATATAGCCCTGTCCTGGCACCATTTTTCAGTTGCATCTAGCAGCCAGTCATAATCAACCCATTCGTCTTTTAAAGATCGGATGATGGTAGTCGCTTCTTGGAAGGAATCTTCTGTAAGATCACTACGATTTTGAAGGTTTATGCTTAGAACTTCTTGAGTAGGAACCTTGTCATATTTATTCGCAAACTCAGCGATTTCTTCAAAGATTATCCTTTCAGAATATTCTGTATAATATTCTGCCTTAAGAAATGGTACTACCTTACGATAGTAATCCTCTGTGAATATTAGGTTCCTTAGAATTGTTGTTTCTATACGCTCAGTCATCTAATTTTAACCTCGCAAATGATTTTTCACTAAGTCTCTTCTGTATTAGTTTACCATACTCCTCATGTAGTTCGCAACCAATGTAGTGTCTTCCTAATGATTTTGAAACAACTGCTGTTGTTCCAGAGCCCATGAAAGGATCTAATACTATGTCACCTTCCTCACTCCCTGCCTTGATACATGGTTCAATAAGATCAGGTGGGAACACTGCAAAGTGTGATCCCTTGTATGGTTTGTTAGTTACTGACCAGACAGATCGTTTATTTTTTGTTGGATATGATTTCTCAAGACCTGAATGCGGTTGGAGTCCTGTTCCTTCGTTGTGGTACTTTCCTTTGCTTCTGTCTCTTGTACCCCAATCCTTTGCTGGTTCTTTGATTGCTTCATTGTTATAAAAATACTTCTTACTCTTACTCAACAGGAAGATATATTCATGTGACTTAGTACATCTATCCCTAACCGACTCTGGCATGGGATTAGGCTTGTGCCATATAATATCCTGCCTTAGATACCATCCATCTGCTCTCAATGCAAACGCAAGCATCCAAGGTATA
>Ga0310344_10002347_pt1 | contig 14217 bp, 16 predicted proteins | sample HC15DNA20200_MG_FD_203801 | JGI IMG/M metagenome (GOLD analysis project Ga0310344, IMG submission 203801) | Marine microbial communities from station ALOHA, North Pacific Subtropical Gyre - HC15-DNA-20-200_MG | ecosystem: Environmental > Aquatic > Marine > Oceanic | place: Pacific Ocean: North... | reverse complement strand
GGTAGTTTTTCACTCTTTCCAAATCAAAACATGGGTTAGTACTAGATTTCTCAAAGATTAAATTTAACCAAATTTGCCTCATAACAAATGTCAGAGTTAGAAAATCCACATTATCATAGAAAAGTAGGCTATGCAATGATTATGGTTGCAGCCTCACTTGCTGCAATTGGATTAATTCACATAACTATTGGTGAGAATGTTCTCTTTGCAGATGAAATTCAAAGAGAAAAGACAGCAGCCTTTGAAGAATGTAAAACAAATGACTTTGTGGGTGATGAATGTCAAAAATATTTCAAAGCAGGAAACACTCTGGAAGAAATTCCTAGGCTTAATCCAGATGGGACAATGGACGAAGATATAATGGAAATCACTGAAGAATCCGAGTCTGTTGCAGAATCAGCTAATGAAACAGTAGCAATAGCTGTAGGTTCTGGAACGCCTGGATGTGAAGAAACTAACGAATGCTATATTCCATATTCATTAAACATTACAACCGGAACTGGTGTTACATGGGAGAATGTTGATAGTGCAGCACACACAGTTACAAGTGGAACTCCAGAGAACGGACCAAACGGTAATTTTGATTCAAGTATAATCATGGCAGGTGCAACATTTGATCACGAGTTTAGTGCGGCTGGTGAAGAACCATACTTTTGCATTGTTCATCCTTGGATGACTGGAATCGTTGTTATAGAATAATCATTGGTCGTTCATATAATCTTCCCACTTGTTCAGATTAGCAGTTAATCGGTTCATCTGATACATTGCCCCACCTAATATTCCAGCATGATAAAATGCGTAAAGAAATACCTGTGAGTTAGTAGGATCTGATTGGGTAATACTCAAACTTATCATTGTGAAAAATCCAAATGTACCTGCAAATGTAATTATTTTACCAAGTACTCCACCACCAAGACCAACTATTCGTCTTGTTGCCGCAGCCATAATTGTAATACTTGACGCAATTAGGAATGTAACTCCACCATTTGATGAAATCAATTCAACTGTCCATGGAATTATGCTATCAGATGTAAGTTCCATCTCTGGTGCAAATGCACCACCATGAAGTGCAAAGCTTACTGAGCTGAACAAGCCACCAATAACTAAGAAAAATAAAAACACCTTCATTATTTTCCGTTTAAACGCACTTCTAGTTTCAGATGGGTGTATGGCTTTTTCAGCTATCTTCAATCCATATAAAAATCCAATTACAAAAGCAGGAATATACAATATGTTTATGATTATTGGATTTTCAGTGAACAAATCTGTAAAAAATGTGTTAAGAATCACTGCAATAATTAATGCTGAACATGCACCTGCAGCAAAAACTAAGAAATTTGAATACTTGAAGAATTTTGAATCCTCAACATCAGAATTATTCCACGAATACACAGAAACTGCTCAAATAATCTAGATTAAAGAACCTAGTCAAAATTGATTAGTGTATTTTGTAAATTCTGATAAGCTATTCGTCAAACAATCAATAAGTACTGATTGATAAGCAAGAGGGAGGGAATCAGGCATATGAATTCAATTCCAATCATTATTGCAGGTATAATTATCATGATTTTTGGAGTCATATTTCAATTCCAAGGGCAAGGCATGGTAGGACCAGAGGAATCGTTCATGTATGAGAATCCGAATTGGATTGATAACGGAATATACATTGGAATGACTGGAGTGGTAGTAATTTTGATTGGATATATCGTAGAAAAGAAAAAGTCTGTTTAGTTTTTTTGAAAGTATTTTTGATGGTATTCTTCTGCACGATAAAATGGCACTGCAGACTTAATCTCAGTTACAATCTCATTACCAAATCTTTCCTTTGCAATAGGGTTTAGCTTGTCTTTTACTTCTTTAGCTAGTTCCTCTTGCTCAGAATCATGATAGAATATAGCAGATCTATATTGTATTCCTACATCTGGACCTTGTCTATTAGGTGTAGTTGGATTATGATTTTCAAAAAAGACTTTGAGTAGTTCTTTATATGAAATTTCTTCAGGTTCGTATTCAACTTGTATTGCCTCTGCGTGACCAGTTCTATCTGTACAAACTTGTTCATATGTAGGATTTTCCACACTACCACCGGTATAACCAACTTGAGTAGATTTTACACCAGGTGTCTTAGTAAATACTTCTTCAACATGCCAAAAACACCCAGCTGCAAATGTTGCTTTTTTCATAAAATCAGTATATTCAATTTTAATAAATAATTTTCTAGTCTAAAACCCATTTTCTAAAGGATTCTCAGGTTTTAGAATTTCGCGAAGAACAATTGTGGCATACGAACCACGTGAAAGGTTAAACTTTACAATATTATCATTGGTTTCAAAATCATTACACTGTATAGCGGCATTCCTAAAACCACCTTCAACTGAAATTTCCTGAAAATCCTTGATAAAAAAATCATTAAGGGAAACTTGCTCCTCTTCGAGAATCTTCTGTATGTAAAAGTCAAATCTTGTCTTTTTGAAATAAGAATGACCAACTAATGGTATTGCAAGTCTTTGTGATGGGTCATTTTGAAATTTTCCCAAGATGTAGTTCCTGTCAAAACATACATCACCATCTTTTGCAGAAAAAAGTTCTTCACCGTAATCAAATGAAAGACTGAGAGTTTTGTTATATATGTACGATTGATAGGCTTGAATGTAAAAACGCCTCATTTGTAATGGGATTGATCTTATTACAACCTGCAAATCTTTAGTCTCTGATAATTTTTTGAGCAACGCAATTTCAATATCCATTGATTTTGGAATTTTATCTATTATAGATAGTTCAGTAGTGCGTTGCGCTATGATTTTTCTGTTAGCGTTATTTTCTTTAGTATCATACTCAGAAGAATAGTTTAGGAGTAAATCCAATGCCGCCTGATAGTTTTTTTGTATTATAGCCTTACCAACTAGATGTGTTATTGGTCGTTTTGACCCAAATCTTTGATATCCAAAGAAGTTCAAAATTTTTTCATACTCATTAAATTCTGAAATACGTTTTGATGAGTTATTGATTTTTATTTCAAAATGATTTCCAATCATATCTTTTTTTGAAAATGGTTTTTTTACAAACCCTAATCGCTTTAATGTATAATTTTTTCCTTGAATTGTTTCAAATGACTTTGAAATTCTCTTAGAAAATGTATATTGTTCGGTTACCGCATTTGCATCTTTTAATCCAAGTGATTTCAAGACCAATCCAAATCGTTTTTCAACATCCCTCAATGCATGGGATGTGTCGATACCATTTTTTTGCAGACTATATACTGAAAAACCATTATCGTTTGAAATTGTCTTTAATGCTTTCTCTGAAAGAAGTTCTTTGACTTTGAAATCATCATTTGATTTCTTTATTGAACCACCTGTACCAACCGACTTTGTTGTATAAAGAGAGATTCCTATGTCAGAATCAATTTTAGGGATCACGATTCTATTTTTACGTTGATGAATTTGGACACTGTGATTTCATCATTACCAATACCAACAAGTACTTTATAATCTCCAGATAATGCATTTTCACTTGCGTTAATAGTAACAAAGATGCTTTCATTGTTATTTTGAAGTGGTTGGCGGGATGAAGTGATTTCAATATCAGAGAAATTAATGGTTTTAGCTGCAGTGTGTGCATATAGGAATTCACTGTTAACGTAACTACTACTGTCATTGTAATTCACGTTAAGTACGACATCAATAGATTCACCTTTCTTTAGTGCTATCTCTCGAGTATCCGTTTCCACGGTAAATGGTAATGATTTTTCTGTGTTTAACACTCCAATATTATTTTCGACCCACTCGGTGAACCAGATTTTTTTGCCATGAATTGCAAAGTCAAATACCTGTGCAATTCCACAATCTTTCAAATCACCACAGTCACCCCAGTTGGGATTCTTTGATGGGATCATGTATTCAATAAATGATTCAGTGGATATATTGAAAATTCCAATTCTATTTGACGTTTGTTCGTTAAACACAAGATTTCCAAAATTATCAAGATCTGTCCAATATGGTCTAGATATTGGATCTTTGATCATTCCAGTTTCATTTCCATAGGTAGATGGATGAGGTACATGCGTAATGTATTTTGTAAATTCTTCAGTTGTTGGATCAAACTTGAAGAAGAAACTACTTGATGTGTCAACAATCCATACATCTCCATTAGAGTCAATTGATAACCCGTTTGCCGTGTTAAGATCCCGTGGGAATTCAAATGCTTCAACATCATCTTCTGATAGTGTTTCATCTTGGTTCAAATCTCGTGTATACATAGAGATGTTGACTTTAGCAAGTACACCTACATCGTCTGGTCTCCAAGATGTATACCAAACGTTATCTTCAGAATCTAAACCAAAGTCACCAGTAAAGCTTTCAGGAATTGGATTGACTATACTGGTATATTCTACTGCACCTGTATTCTGACTAATGTCAAACATCGTTAATTTTCCTCCAGTAAAATCATTTACAAACACATTCGAACCATAGATTTCTAATCTTTGAGGTAAGGAACCAGAGTCAGACACAGGATATGTTAATGCGGTATAATTTTTGTCGTTAATGCTAAACTGCCATATAGAATCAGAACTACCATCAGTATACCATAATGAATTATCTGAAGAGTGATCTATTCCCCAATTCATAGAGCGACTAGCCTCAGGCCAATATGGATTATCATATTCGGTGAAGGTCTCTGTTATTGGATCAAAGTTTGCAATTCTACCTACATTGCTTTCAACAAACCATACCTGACCATCAGGAGTTACTTGGATGGCAAGCGGCTGTGTACAAACAGTTGGAATTTTGTATTCTGTGACAAATGTGTTTGATTTTGCATCTCCTGTCCCACAAAATGTATCACGTTGTTCATCGGGATAGTTATCCATTGGGCTTCCAGTTTTAGTTATTTCTGCTTCTGGAATCATTTCTGCATCAGTCATTGTTGGAGATGGTGGTGGAAGTGCAAACAATATAGTAGATGTTAATAAAATACCACCCAAAAATGCGAATGCAAGATATGCCTTTGTCTTTTGTTTCACGATTCTTCAAAATCTAAGCTTGTTATATCTTATTCCGAATTATAGGAGTTTTAGATTACCTGTAATTTTGTCAATCAAATCTTCTGGTGCAGGACCCAACGATATGCAGGTTGTAGTTCCAGGTGCAATCTGAGTATGACCTGCATCTGTAACTTCTGACCAAGGAATTGCTATTTCAATTGCGCCATCTCGAATTTTTTCTAATTCCTTCAAGCCAGAAACTTTTACAACAACTTTTTCTTGTCCGTTCCACCATTTTGTAAACCAATCAGGATTAGATTTTCTAACATGTTCTGCACCAAGCACACATGCATGACCAACCTGTGCGGCAATTTTTCCTTTACCCATGTCAAGATCAGTTCTAACCACAATCACTTGTTTAATATCAGTCATAACTTATATGAAAAAACCGTCATGATAAACTTTACAATTAAGAATTTATTCAAACATAAATTGGATTAAATAATTCAAATTTTGATGACTAGTATGTATGATGTTATAATTGCAGGTGGTAGTATTTCTGGATTATTAACTGCACGTGAAATTGCTAAGAATGGACATTCTGTACTAGTTCTAGAGGAAGGATTTGAGGTAGGAAGTCCAGAACATTGTGGTGGTCTAGTAAGTAAATCGGCACTAAGTGATTTAGGAATTGAGCCATCCGTAAAATCATTTGAATGTAAAATTAATTCTGCAAAAATATTCTTTCCAAATGATAATCATTTTAATTTAGATTCAAGGAATCAAGAAATCATTGTTGTGAATAGACGTGAACTTGATAAACAAGCCGCAAGACAAGCAAAAGATAATGGTGCAGAAATCATTGTAAAAGCTAGTTTCAAAAACAAAACTTTGAATAAAATTGAGACAACAATAGGTGAATTTGACTGTAAGGTGTTTGTTGATTGTAGGGGTGCATCAGTATTAGTAAACAAGAATAAAGATGGAACCTATCCTACGGCACAATATGAAGTGTATGCAGATTGGATAAAAAAAGATCAGGTAGAAGTCTATCTTGATCAAGAAAAATTTCCTGGATTCTTTGCATGGATAATTCCTTCTGGTGATGGAGTTGGAAAAGTTGGTGTATCAGGTAATTTGGTTAGTTCAATATCAACAATCAATGAATTTTTGGAGAATAAAGGAAATTTCTCTGTGATTAGAAAAATTTATGCCCCAATTTGGATTAAGGGTCCAATTAAACAGTTTGTTCATGGTAACACAGTAATTGTAGGTGATGCCGCTGGTCAAGCAAAACCAACTACTGCTGGAGGAATCTACTCATGTGGTATGGCAGGAATATTTGCTGGTCAATCAATCTCCAAATATCTGAAAACCAATGATGAATCAGATCTAAGAAACTATGAGACACTATGGAGAAACAAATTTGGAAAAGAATTTGAAAAGCAGATACTAGCTAGAAAAATTCTTTCAAGAATTGATAATAGCACAGTAAACAAAATTTTTGATTTGATAACACCTGAAATTATTGAGGATATTTCGAAAAAAGATGATTTTGATTTCCATACAAATTCAATTATTAAACTACTAGGCTTGAAAGGAACACTTGGAACTGCACAAGCATTAATTGGTAATGAAATAAAAAAACTAATTCCTAGTTAACCGTGAAATTTCAAGGAAGGTATAAATTCCGAATTAGAAGCACGGAATTATGTCTTCAAACATAGAATTACCTGTCTGCAGTTGTTGCCACAGACATATCATGCCTAATGATAAATGTGTAAAATTCAATTGTCCAGAATGCGATGCCGTTTTACTATGGAGATGCGAAAGCTGTAGAGAAGCAGCTACATCATATACATGTGATTCTTGTAAATTCTCAGGACCTTAAAAATGGCTAGACTGTTACTGATTGTAAAAATCCTTCCAACTGGAACTGAGGTTAATTTGGATGAACTGGCTAACGCTATCAAAAGTCAACTCAAAGATAGTATTGAGATGAAAGAGTATTCTAAAGAACCACTTGCATTTGGACTGGAATTCATTAAAGCACAATTTACTCTTGACGATGCAGAGGGCCAAATGGATTCATTAGAAAATTCAGTTAAATCAATTGATGGTGTAAGTGAATTTGAAGTTCTAAACATGAGTCGAATGTCTGTTGACATGAAATAGGTGATTTTACTTGGTACAAAATGTTGACCCACTTCAGATGAGAGTAGGAGAAGCAAAAAACAGAGACGTGGGTAAAAAGCGTGCACGAATAGGTCCTGATGCAATGGATTATCTTCATGCATCACCAGGTGACACAATTAAGATTAATGCAAAAAATTCTACATGTGCAATCATCTGGCCCACTGATGAAGATGAAAAATATCCAGACACAATTAGAATTGATGGTCAAACAAGAAAGAATCTTGGTGTGGCACTAAATGATGTTGTTGAAATTCAAAAAATTAAGACGTCTCAAGCAAAAACTGTTACATTAGTACCAGTTAGTGATATTGTTGCTGTAGATAAGGAATTTACAGATTTTGTTAAAAATAGATTGAAAGGAATGCCTCTTAGTCAAGGGGATGAAATTTCAGTAATGATTCTAGGTAATTCAATGGATTTCAAAATAAAAAAAGTTTCGCCAAAGGGAATAGTGAAAATTGAGAGACCAACACAGCTTGTAATTCTTTCAGAAACATCTGGGGATAAAAAATCTGGAATAACGTATGAAGAAGTTGGTGGACTAAGGGCAGAAATTAAAGTAATGCGTGAAATAGTAGAATTGCCATTAAGGCATCCAGAATTATTTACTAGATTAGGTGTGGAGCCACACAGTGGAATTTTACTGTACGGTCCACCTGGATGTGGAAAAACATTGCTTGCAAAAGTTTTGGCTAGTGAATCAGAAGCAAATATGTTTTCAATCAATGGTCCAGAAATTATGAACAAGTATTATGGTGAGACTGAAGCGAGATTAAGAGACATCTTCAAAGAGGCAAAAGAGAACTCGCCTAGTATTATTTTTATTGACGAAATTGATGCAATTGCACCAAAACGAGAAGAAGCTTATGGTGATGTTGAAAAAAGAGTGGTTGCGCAATTACTTGCATTAATGGATGGACTAACAGATAGAGGTAATGTAATTGTTCTTGGTGCAACAAATCGTCCAGATAGTGTTGATCCTGCACTGCGTAGACCTGGTAGATTTGATAGAGAAATGGAAATTTCAGTGCCAAATGCAGATGGCAGATTAGAAGTGTTACAAATTCATACTAGAGGAATGCCAATTGGTGATGATGTTGAACTAAAAATGCTAGCGTCAGAGCTACATGGTTACACAGGCGCAGATATGAAATCCCTTTGTAGAGAAGCAGCAATGAAGTCGATAAGAAGATATTTGCCAAAGATAGATCTGGAAACTGAAAAAATCCCTTCAAAAATTCTTCAAGCAATGGAAATTAAAATAATTGATTTTTACGATGCAATGCACGAGGTAGTTCCAACTGCAATGAGAGAGTTTTATGTTGAACGATCCAAAATTTACTGGGAAAATGTTGGTGGACTAGATGATGCAAAGAAAATTTTAGAAGAGAATTTGATTTCTGCAATGAATGAACCCGAGAAATTTCTAAAGATGGGAATTAAACCACCAAAGGGTGCATTACTTTATGGACCACCAGGCTGTGGGAAAACAATACTAGCTAGAGCACTATCCACAGAAAGTGGAGGTAACATGATACTTGTTAGAGGACCAGAAATTCTATCAAAATGGGTTGGTGAATCTGAAAAAGCCATAAGAGAAATTTTTAGGAAAGCAAAATCTTCATCACCATGTGTAATAATCTTTGATGAATTAGATTCTCTTGCAAAGCTAAAATCTAGTGAAGAAAATGGTGTGGGAGAAACAATACTAAGTCAATTACTTACAGAGATGGAAGAAGGTTCAAGTTCAAGAGTAGTAGTAATTGGTATCACCAATAGACCAGATATAATAGATAATTCATTACTACGTTCAGGCAGATTAGATTTGAGGATTTTTGTACCTCCACCAGATGAAAAAGGTAGATTGAACATAATTGAAATTCTAACTGAAAATATGCCTCTCTCATCGGATGTAAATCTAAAAGAAATTGCCGTTGCGACACAAAATTATTCTGGAGCTGATCTTGCAGCATTATGTAGAGAAGCAGCAGTTGAAGCAATGCAATATAACTCGACAAAAATTACAAGCAAAAACTTTGCATTAGGATTAAAACGAATTAAACCATCTATTAGTAAGGATGTAGAAACATGGTATGACAAAATCAAAGAGGGGGTTTCAAACGTAGTTCCACAAAAGATGGATAATACGTTCTACGGTTAAAATGGCTATTCCAATAAGAAATCAAATATTAGAAAAAATTAATGAGAAAGAAGGTCTTACAGATAAGGAACTAAATAAAATACTTGTTAAAGACGAAATTGTACTTACAGAAAATGAATTTAATAAAATTCTTCTAGATTTAGAAATTATGGGTTTAATATCAGTCTCATGGATGACTAAAGATACAAAACGAATTGAGGCTGTTACAATCAAAGAGGAAGAGGATGAGTATGATAAACAAATACAAAAAACTGATGAAAAAGATTATGAAGCCAGTTTTCCTGGAACAGAATAAAAAATAATTTAAAACCTAAAGTGAAATGCAGCATCTAATGCAATTGCTAAAAATATAATTGTAAGATATGGTGCAGTCACCTTGTAAGCTTTCCACGCAAATTCTGAAGTAGGAAGTTTTGTTAATTTATAATGATATACCAACATTAAACCTCCTGCAGCAGCAGCTATACCAGTATAAACTAATCCCATACCAAACGCATAAAGCATTAAAGAGTATGGCAAAAGAATTAGAGTGTTAACTAGAATGTAAGTTGATGTCTTTTGCATTCCAATTAATACTGGTAGCATTGGAACTTTTGCTTCAGAATATTCATCCTTCATTTTCATAGCCAAACACCAAAAGTGTGAAGGAGTCCAAACAAATACCAAAAATCCAATTAGAAATCCAAGAATATCCATTGAGCCTGTTGCCGCTGACCAACCTGCCATAGAAGCAGCACTTCCTGCAAATCCTCCAATTACAATATTTGAGGAGTTAAGTCGTTTCAACCAAGCAGTGTATATTATGACATAAAAGAAAATTCCAAGTGCTATAAAAAACGCTGAAATGTAATTCAAAGTTAATGCGCCATATACTACCGAAATAACACTTACTGTAAGACCATACAATAAAACAGAATTTGGTTTCATTCGTCCAGAAGGGATTGGTCTTGTACTTGTTCTTTTCATCAATGGATCAATATCTCTATCATAGTAATGGTTCAATGCACTTGAACCAGCAGATGCTAATGCACCAGCAATTATTATGTGCAACAGACCCCAATAATCAAGCTCTGGTCCTACCAGTTTACTTGCAGCAAACATTGACGTTACTGCAGTTATTACTAAAAGAACTACAATTCTTGGCTTAGATATTTCAAGAATTTCACTGAAACCCATGATTTACTTCGTCTATATAACGAATTTATACCAATCTAATAGCGATCATAGTTATTTCACAAAGATAAAATATTACTGAGAAACCATCAAAGCTAAATTGAGTAATTGGGATTTAATTATGCCTGGTGCAGGTCTAACAGCTATAGGATTAGCTGGATTAGTAACATCATATTCTGGAATTGCCCATACATTCATTGATGGCATGCATGCTCTAACTGGGCTTCTGACTATGATTGGCTTGATTATACTTGCAGCCGGTATTTTAGAGGGAGGTGTTTCCACAACTAATAGAACTAAAGCTGTTGTTCTGGTGATTGTTTCAATTTGTCTTGCATTTGGAACATTTGCAACTACTCTGACTGAAAATTCTACGTTACCAGTATACTTTGGATTATTAATTATGATTACAATACCATCTATTGTAGTTGCATACTTTGCAATGAAAATTCCTCAATATGTTAAACCAATTGGAATAATTTTCATTTTAGCAATAGGAAGTGGTGTTGGATTATATGTTGCATTTGGTTTTACTGGTCCTGATGCATACTTGGTGACAGAAGAAGTTGTGGAAATTGAAGAAATTATTGAAGTAATTCCTGAAGGTCCAATATTTGCAATTTCAATTCTAGCAGGTTCAGCTGAACAAGGAAACCCTGATTATGAACCAGATGAATCAATTGTCTCTCAGGGTTATGTAATAGAATGGTTAAACAATGATGAAATGCCACACACTGTGACAAGTTCAATAGATTTTGGTGAAACATTTGATTCAGGTATGTTAATGTCTGGAGAGTCTTACAGCCTGGATAGTAATACACTTGATTTAGGCACGTATGAATACATGTGTATTGTACATCCTTGGATGGTAGCAACATTTGTTATAGACGAACCAATAGAATAATTGTGAAAAAAATAATTCTAAATCAGGCACAAAAAGATTTACTACAAGAACATGCTGCAAAATATAGTTCGAATGAATCATGTGCAATGTTACTTGGTATACATAATGGGGAAGAATGGAATGTTAAGGAGATTTTTCTAACACGTAATTCAAGTGAAAACTCTGAAGTAACTTTTGGAATTGCGCCAGAAGAACTTCTACAGGGATACAAACTCGCAGATGAAAAGAATTTAGAATTAGTTGCTATATTTCATTCTCATCCAAATTCAAATGCACTGCCGTCAAATACTGATAAAAAATTCATGAAATTGAATGGTGACATTCCATGGATTATTTTCTCTGGAATTAACATTGATTTCAAGGCATACGTACTAGATGAAGAAATTGAAGAGATTCCAATCAAAATTATGGAAAGACATTTTTTCAATAATTAATAGATTCTAAGAAAAAATAATGAATTGTTTGAATTAAATACTCCTTGATTCATGTTATGATATGGCAATGGATATACATGTCTACGACACTTATGTTAAAGCCAAAGATGGTCATACAATGCACTTTGATGTAATTACTGACGTGCAGGATCATGACAAGGCAATTGAATTTGCAAAAGAATGGCTAGCAACTGTTGGTGAAGAAGGTGCAGTCGTAACAGGAGAGGAATGCCAATTCTGTCACACACAAGGCGCCCCAGAACCAGTAGAAAATGAGATTAAAGAAAAAGGTTATTTCATCCAAAAAATGGAAGGCTGTCCTTAATTCTATAATCTTTTTTTATTTTATTTTTCTATAATTAGAGTTCGGATCTAACATTTTCCATTTTTTGAGCAAAATAGAAGCATATTACAACACCAACTATACCTACCGCAATGAATGGGATAGACATGCCAAATGTTTCAGATGTAAATCCATAAAACATTATCAAATTACTTGGAATAATTCCAGCTATACTTCCAAAAATACAGCCTATCAAAATTACAACAAATTTTTGTATCACAAATAATTACTATCACCTACAAAATATAGGGATTTTCTATAACACTATGATTGCAAAGAATACAGGTACGAATACAATTGCAATTGTATTTAGTAGTTTGATTACTGTGTTTAGTGCAGGGCCTGCAGTATCTTTGTAAGGATCACCTATAATATCACCTACAACTGCGACTTTGTGTTCTTCTGTTCCTTTTTCACCTTTCATCTCAATGAGTTTCTTTGCATTATCCCATGCGCCACCAGTATTTGCCAAGTGATATGCAAGGAATATTCCAGTAACTACTGCTCCCATAAGTAGACCTGCAACTGCAGATGGACCTAACAATATACCAACAACAATTGGTGCAGCTACTGCAATTGATGCAGACTTCCAAAGTTCGCCTATTGATGCTAATGTAGCAACATCAACACATTTTGCATAATCAGGTTTTGACTTTCCAGTTAGTATTTCAGGATCGCCTTTGAATTGTCTTCTCACTTCATCCACCATTTTCTTGGCAGCCCTTTCAACACCACTGATTAATTGACCAGTGATAATGAATGGAATCAATCCGCCAACAAGTAGGCCTACAATTACTGAAGGGTTTGATAATCCATAATCAATTACCATTTCAGTGAAATAATGTGATGCCTCAAATTGAAATGCCTGAATCATTGCTAATGCAGCCAATGCAGCACTTGCAATCGCAAATCCTTTTGTAACTGCCTTTGTAGTATTACCAACTGCATCAATTTCATCAGTGATTTTACGATTATCCTCACCCATTCCAGTCATTTCTACAATTCCACCTGCGTTATCTGCAATTGGACCAAATGCATCAATAGCAAGAACAATTCCTGCAAGACTTAACATTGCCATTGCAGTAAGTGCAGTTCCAAATATTCCATAAAGTAATGGGTCAGAACCTTCTGGTGCAGCTGAAGAACACATAGCAAATGATATGATGATTGCTGCTACTAATGCAATCATGAATGGCCCAGTTGACTGTAATCCCTTAATGATTCCCATTAATGTTAATGATGCGTATCCCCATTTTGCAGATTCTGCAATTTCTACAACTGGTTTGTACTTGTAATTTGTATAGTGATCTGTAATCTTTTGAATTACAGGAACAAGTATTACACCAATAACAGTGGCACCAAACAATGCATATGCAATTGGAGTTGTACCTAAAATTATGTATGTAAATACAAAGTTTAATGCGATTGCAATTGCAGCTGTAACATAAAATGAGATATTAAGTGGCTTCATGACATCTGTAATCTTTCTTGTACCAATTGTAGCAGTACCAATGATTGAAGCAATTAATCCTGATGCACCAATTAGTATAGGATATGCAAAATTTTCAGGTGAACCGATTAGTGCAGCAATAAGTAATGCTGCAAGAATTGTTACAATATATGATTCATAGACATCGGAGCCCATTCCTGCAGCGTCACCTACATTATCACCCACATTATCTGCAATTGTTGCAGGATTACGTGGGTCATCTTCTGGAATGTTAGCCTCAACTTTACCTACCAAGTCTGCACCCATGTCTGCTGCTTTAGTAAATATTCCACCACCAATTCTAATGAATAATGCTATTAGACTTGCACCAATTCCAACACCTGCAATAGTAATTGGATTTGGGAATATCATATACAATATAGCAATAGCAACTAATGCCATAGCGGGAATTGCTAAACCAACAGTTGCACCACCTCTAAAAGCAATTGCAAATGTTTTACCTAAACCAGAATCTGTTGCATTAGCTGCTCTTACAGCTGCTTTAACAGTAACTTTTAGTGAAATAATTCCTG
>Ga0310344_10002346_pt1 | contig 14218 bp, 13 predicted proteins | sample HC15DNA20200_MG_FD_203801 | JGI IMG/M metagenome (GOLD analysis project Ga0310344, IMG submission 203801) | Marine microbial communities from station ALOHA, North Pacific Subtropical Gyre - HC15-DNA-20-200_MG | ecosystem: Environmental > Aquatic > Marine > Oceanic | place: Pacific Ocean: North... | reverse complement strand
GTTCAATATGAATTGAGAAGCAAGCCATGCTGCGCCCCTGTTTGCCTTACTTGGATCTATAGCTGGCCAGGAACGTAGTAAGTTATCGGGATCTTCACGAAGCTTAGAGGTGATTTTTGCAGAGTAAAGTTTGAGAATTGGATCTGTAGCCTGGTCTGCTAGCTCTGAAATCTTCTCTATTGGCAGATGGTCAACATCCATTAGGGCAAGCCACTCGTGATCCAGTCTTTTCGAAATCCGCTGCCATCTTGGCCATCTTGAACGACTGGGTGAAGCAATCCAGGCAGCAAGTGGGTACATTGCTTCCATCAGATTTGCCCATTCCTCATCTCCTTGGGGATATTGGGATAAAGCAGAACTAATGATCGAAATCCTGTCTCCTTCTAGTTCCTCTGGAATATAATCACTATCTAAATCCAAATCCAGGATGTCCCAAGGAGAAATTGTCTTTGTCTCTGCTTCCGTAACTGTGGAAATGGTGCTGCTCTGCTCGACCAATCTAACAGGAATGCGGATACCGCTTCTAGTCGAGTACCTAAGCCAAGGAATAGTTCTGATTCTATCCATATCTAGCTGATCGAAATTTGAAAACTGCTGCATATTTTCCTCTAGAATGACCAAACGAAGATTGGCATGGGACGCTATCTCGGAAAGAAGATCGATAGGGGTTCCTGCGCCAACTTCCAGTACTAACGGCGAGTTAGTTTCATTCAATGACCATCGAACTAGGGCCTCTATTGCTGTGTCGCCAAGGCCCCTAATATCTACAAGCTTGGATTCTGACTCCGACTTGGAGAATTCCACCCGGCCCCAGTCCTTCCTGAACTTCCTATTCGTTGAGTCTTCAGTCTTCACCCGTCTTGTGGTAGAAAGCTTGTCCTTCAGCGATTGGAGTCTTCTTTTCCTCTCATTAGAAGTCAGTCTTGGATGAGCAGCCTCAATCCAATAATCCAGGGCACCCAAGGGATATGGTCCCCCTTCGATGTCGAGCCCTGCCAAGTCAGCAACTACAAGCGCATTAGGCCTAGCAGATCTTAGGAGCACAGATCTAGGAAGCCTCTCTTTGATGATTGCGGCGACTGGTTGGGTTGGACGGATATCTGGGTAATTGGCATGAGCAGATCCCAGGACCCAACTTCCTCTATGGTATGTGGCCTCGTCCAATGGCGGTCCCGACATCAAATCCTGTGGGACGAACCAATCTTTCTGCGAAATTGTGGAGCGAAAATCGGGATTGAGCAATTTCGCACGCATCAGTCCAATTACAGATTTCCTACCCAAGTAAGCATCGATAAGCTCGGGTCCAGCGATCTCTGGGGGTGAATCGAGGATGGTCATGTTTCCAATGTCGAACCATCTGGGTGACTTTTCCGAAAGTACTGCCCATGCCCACGACACCCCTTTGTTTCTAGTGGATTGGATATGCCCGCCGGAATGATGTATCGGCCTATTGGGTATCTGAACCATTGGTTCATTCGGAGGAGCAAGGAAACCAAGAAGCAGTTCGGATTCATCACGGAAAACCAGACAGCATCCTTGCATTTCGGATTCAAGGATTGGGACTGAAAGTACCTTGGACCATTCATCGTCCTCTAGAGTATCCCATCCCTTCTCAGTCAATCGAATTTTCGAACCCCTACTGCCTGGCGGAAGATCGCTGGACACCAGCCCATCGTCCCTCATCCTCCTGATCTCAGCCGATGCGTGTGGAGTTCGTAGACTCGAATCATTGGCTAATTCAGTTACTGTTGCATCCCCTTCCGAGAGGCGAGAAATAAGCCTCCAGCGATGTTTGCTCCTAATCCTCCTTGGAGAAACAGTGCGTTCTCTTTCGGAATCAATTGACATGAAATATCACCTACAAAATAAGTCACAGCATAAGATAGTAATAAATTATTTGTTTTAGTTACATTTTATTACATATTTCCAGTGGAAATAGCTGTAGTTTCATTATTACACCACCTCATTGGGTGAAAAAATGATAAAATCTTGTCACGATATGTAACCAACAAGACAAAGAAAATACAGAAGCGTTATATTACCACCCGCTGTCCTGTGAAAAGTGACCCGACACGGGGGTCGCGCAACGAGAATGGTGACATCATGAGAACAACAAGACTTAGGCAGAAGATCAAGAAATTCCTGGACGAAAGAGGAGAGGCGAACACGACAGAGATTCTCGAACATGTGAACTCCACCATGAGGCATGGTACGACCCCGCAGCAGCTTGGAAACGTTCTTTCGAAGGACAAAGACATTCTCAAAGTGGCGACCACAAAGAGAGGGGGAGCGCTATCCGGACGGTACGAAATATGCGTGTGGCAGGTTCGTCCTGGTGCCCTTGAAGAAAAGGGCTAATCTTCCAGACTCTCATCCCACTCTCCGCTTCTGGCGAGTCCGTTCATCCTTGCCCGATGGGAGAATTCTTGTTGGCTAGAAGCTTCAGAGTCAGTTTTCCCGCCTGCCCACGTTCTAAGAGCCTCGGACTGAAGAGCTCGTCCATACGAATATGAAAGCTGCCAGGGGTGTTCTACTTCCATCTGATTCATCAAATTCAGATGAGCAGTAGCATCCTCATCCGATTGGCCCCCGGAAAGGAAGACTATACCTGGAAGTTCATGGGGGACATGATCAGTTAGGCAGTTCACAGTCTTCTGAGCTACTTCTTCTCTTGAAATCTGTTCTTCACAGTCCTTTCCGGCCATAATCATGTTTGGCTTAAGAAGGGCTCCGGGAATGTGGACTCCCTGTACTTTGCACTGGGAAAATGTCGCATCTAGAATTGCGGCTGTTACTTCGTAGCATCGATTTGCATCATGATCCCCTTCCATCAAAACCTCTGGCTCGATGATTGGGACCAGGCCCTGTTCCTGGCAAATGGCCGCATATCGTGCAAGCGCATGGGCATTTGTTGACAGGCAAGCATTGCTTGGAACACTATCGCCAATTTTGATTACGGCCCGCCACTTTGCGAACCTCGCTCCCATTGCGAAATATTCCTCGCACCGCTCTCGTAAGCCATCTAGTCCCTCTGTAATCTTCTCACCTTTATGGTGAGCAAGCTCCTTTGCCCCGGTATCAACCTTTATTCCCGGATGAACACCACGATGAGAAAGGGCATTTGGAATCGGCGTTCCATCATCCATAGATTGGCGAATGGTCTCGTCAAAGAGAATTACGCCACTAATTGACGACTCATAACCATCGGCAGAAAAGAGGTTCGACCTATACGCCCTACGAGTCTCTACAGATGGTTCAACTCCGACCGCTTCTAGCCTATTGGACATGGTGCCATTGCTTTCATCGGCCGCTAGTATCCCCCTTCCAGGTGCCACTAATTCGTTTGCAGTTTTCTCCAATAGTCCCTTGTCCATGCCCGGTTCCTCGTTCGCGGGGAAGAGTTCGGAGAAAAGAATCCATCGACCTTAGATAATAGAGGAAAATCGGGGAGTCTCAGTTGGAAATGGTGGATGAAACAAAGTTGTGTTTCTTTGTCTGTACCTCGATTATCTCGGAATGGACTTTGAATTTTCCATCCCCCAAATCCTCAACCCCTTCGGTCCTTCCATCGCAGACTCCGGTTCCGATAAAGACCGAGTCTTCGGAACCGCATAGTTCATCGCGATCCCAAATCCTCTCGATATCCCCGTCCACCATAGCCTCAGCCCTCTCCCTGTGCCCTTCGTTCTTGAACACAAGTCTGCCCTCGAATGGTGCTCCCAGACCCCGCAGAGCAGTAGCGGTGATTACTCCCTCTGGAGCGGCACCGATGCCCATTAGCATGTCAATCTCCGAGTCTGGATCGGCAGCATTCAGGGCTGCGGCTATGTCTCCATCTCCAATCAATACCGGTGTGACCCCTAGTCCCTTCAAATCCCTAATCAATTGGTCATGCCTAGGCCTTTCCATTACAACTACCTGAATTTCCCCTGCCTCCTTCCCTAGCGCGGAGCATGCCCCCTCGATGTTGTATGCAACGTCGGCTTCCAAGCTAACCTCTCCAGAGATTTCAGCTGGCCCGGCAATCTTGTCCATGTAGCAATCGGGCGCGTGAAGCATGGAGCCCCTGGGACCAGCAGCAAGGACGGCCATAGCATTTGGAAGGTCCAGAGCGACATGATTGGTACACTCCAGCGGATCGACTGCGATATCTATGGATGGAGCCGATGTGTCTCCCTGCATGGATCCCAGTGGTTCCCCTATCCAAAGCATAGGAGCATCGTCCCTCTCCCCCTCCCCAATCGCTACTCGTCCATCAAAGGGGACATTATCGAACACAGATCGCATTGCCTCGACTGCTGCTCCATCTGCGGCCTTCCTGTCACCAAGACCCTTCCAAGCAGAGGCAGCGATGGCCGCTGCCTCGGTCGCTCTTAGGAAGTCCGGGACTAAATCCGCTGTGGCCACACCCACCTGAGGAAGGATAGGAATTCAATCCTGTGGTTCAGACTTCTTCTTCCTAATTACTCGGATGTCATCGATCTTAGCACGGGGGTATTGGCCATTTCTGTCCTTCTCTATCGGCTTTAGCATATCCCAGGCACATAGTAGCCCTGCGCTAACTCCGCAAAGTGCCTCCATTTCGACCCCAGTTGACCAATGGGTTCTGACTGAGACTGTGCACCGCAGGCCGCTCTCTTCTATGATCCAGTCCACGGTACAACCCTCAATGGGAATTGGGTGGCAGTGGGGCAGGGTTCTCGGCGTCTCTTTCACGGCCTGTATTGCTGCAATCGTAGAAGCTTCGCGGACTTCCCCCTTCGGAGATCTTCCATTTTCGACTAAATCCATGGATTGGTCGGATAGAATGAGGATTCCGGTGGCAATAGCCTCTCTAGCTACCACTGGCTTGTCCCCAATATCCACAATTCCTGTCCAGGAGTCCGTCACGTTCCCACCACCCCTCGGAGAGGGCACTTACTATTCAGGGACTCGGAAAGCGGCATTGGGATGAAATACCAACATAGTAATGGGTCATCATGGCGAAGGAGTTCCGTGACAAGGCCACGCCCGGACTTGTCCCAATTCTGAAATCTGGATTGTCACATGATAGGCCAGCCAAGGATGGTACCAAGCTTCAGGTTCTAGACGACCTATGCGTGGGTTGCTCGTACTGCCTAATGGCCTGTGATGACGATGCTCTAATCGTTGAGGGCCTATGTGAGGTGATTGAGCAAAACTGCACTGACTGCCTGAAATGTCTGTTGTGGTGTCCGACTGGTGCATTGGTGTACGCATGAGGTGCGCAATTGGGTAAATCGAAGGCAGTCGTGATTGGTGCTGGATTGGGGGGGCTTACCTCAGCAGCCAAGCTTTCTCATTCGGGAAAGTACGAGGTAACGGTATTCGAAAGAATGTCGTTCGCAGGTGGCAGATTTACGCAGCACGACCATGATGGTTTCCAGATTCCTACAGGTGCGGTACATACCATCCCGCATGGAAGGAAGGGGCCATTCGCAAAATTGATTCTAGGAAAGAGGAACAAGGGTGGACTCGATCTGGGAAAGAGGGGGGTAGAATTCCTTCCAACTACAAAGTTCGCAGGAATGAGGCGCGAAGGAAAGCACTATGCAGCGAATTCCGTCTACGGATTACTACCTTGGTTCCCCCTGAAGAATACTTTGAACATGCCCAGACTTCTCGCTTCCAGAGCAAAAATTCCCTGGGGCCAGGAGACAATGGATGGCAGAACATGGCTAAGCAAGATGTTCACGAACGATTTCATCGACTTCCTGGATGCATTCTCGAACTTTGCTATTAGCTTGCGGTTTGACCAAATGCCCGCCTCTACAGTAGCAAGGATGCTGCAGAACTCATTCTGGAGTGACCGCCCACACATCCCCAAAGGAGGATGCAAAGGGGTGATTGATGGACTAAGGTCAGAGCTAAAGAACAACGGTGTCAGAGTGAAGCTTTCACACGAAATCACCGAGATATTGCCGGGTTCGGCAGAGGAAGAGACGAAAGAAAACCGTTTCTGCATAGGAGTAAGAAGGAGAGGCAGGGAAAGCCCAACATGGATAGGTGCAGATTCGATCATTCACAATGGAGGGCACCCCAATCTGCTGAGTTCCCTATCTGATGAGTTTGAGATCTCGGAAGGAATTAGAGATCAAGTGGAGAACACTCAGGCTGTAGGGGGAATTGGTTTCGTTTTCAGTCTCGATGACAAGATACCTCAGAGAGACAGCGGGGTTACAATGATTCCAGGAAAAGAACGAGTCGGTGGTTACATCATCCCAACATTCAGCGAGCCTGCACTAGCCCCCGAGGGAAAGCACATGATGATCACGCATCAGTATGTCCCGGATCCAAGCGTCAAATCTGAGATTTCTAAGGGTAGGGACGATATTTTCGAAGCTGTTCCATGGCTTTCCGACCACGGAGAAGAGTTGTGTGTCCATACATATCACCGAAACTGGCCATGCAACCGGGCCCCTATGGGTGCAGAGCTTCCTGCAGACGTTGGAGTAGAGGGAATCAGGCTTGTCGGAGATGGGGTAAAGGGACACGGTTGGATGATGATAGAGGGGATTGCTGCCAATGTTCCTGATGCAGTCCGGGATGTTTCCATGGCAATGGATTCCTAGTTCCTAACCCAGACCGGACTTCCAAACCTCTCCATCCTCTCGGACCTCCTTCTTCCATAGCGGTGCCTGTTTCTTTAACGCGGAAATTAGCCAGGAGCACGCTGAAAAACCCTCTTCCCTATGTGCAGAACCAACGTGGATGCACACAATTGGCTCGCCGGGGGGAACCACACCTATTCTGTGGGAGATGGCTATAGAATTGACTCCGAAATCGGACAATGCCTGTTCCGCGATATCATTGAGGACTCCCGGCAGGGCATCCTCCCAAGCATCAAACTCCAGATAATCAACCCTGTGTCCATCCTCCTGGCCCCTAGTTATTCCCACGAAACTAACTATGCTGCCGCATCCTTCGGTGTCGATTTCCTTCCTAAGTGACTCAGGATCGAGATGACTGGTTTCAATTCGGATATGCACGGCCACGTTACGCCATCTGCTTCTCCCGCTTGAAGACGACGGAAGACCCAACCGTTCAAGCCAGCGAATATAGTCGAGGGAACGTGGGAGATGAAATTCATGTCCTCGGTGCAGGACTTTCCGGACTGTCTGCAGCAATAATTCTAGCAAGATCAGGGAGAGAAGTGCACGTTCACGAGATTCGCGAGGATAGTGGAGCTAGGTTTGATGGGGATTTCCAAGGAATAGAGAATTGGACCAGTGGAATTGACTTCTTTGACGAGATGAAGAACTGGGGGCTGGATCCCAACGAATTCAAATCGGACTCGTTTGGCGTGATCGATCTGATTCACCCAGACGACGTGATTACCAATCCGCGAACGGATGGAGTTGCCTTCAGAGTTGTCGAAAGGGGCACTGCGGTACACACAATTGACCAGGGATTCAAGAGAATGGCTCTTGAATCGGGTGTAAATATTCACTACAAGTCCAAGAAGCAACCTGAGGAATGCGACATCGTAGCAGCTGGGCCCAAGGAGTCCAGTGCAGTAGCATTTGGCGAGATTTTTGAGACCGAGCATCCCAACATTGTCGCTTTCCAGCTGAATGACAAGCTCGCCCCCGGAGCATATTCCTACATGATAATTATCGATGGAGTAGGATTGATCTGCACATGCCTCTGGAGAAAGCAAAGAGGTAGTGGAAGGTTCCTGAATGAGACTATCGCATGGTATGAACAGAACTACCAACTCCATCGAAGGCCAATCAAGAGAGTTGGAGGAAAGGGAGACTTCGGTTTGCCAAAGAAGTACGTTCACGAGGGAAGGATATACGTGGGAGAGGCGGGTGGCCTTCAGGACTTCATGTGGGGTTTCGGGATGAGGTATGCAATTACCAGCGGAGTCCTGGCTGCAAAAGCAATTCTCGACGAGTGCGACTATGAAAGAGAAGTCAGGAAGCGTTTGGTGCCGCTAGTAGAGGCCAGCGCGATAAACAGATTCCTGATGAACAGGGTCGGCAATAGGGGATTCAAGTTAGTAGCAAATTACTGGATGAGGGATCAAGATCGTTCCGGAGATGGGCTTAGATTCATGAACTGGCTTTACAAACCCGGCTTCTTCAGGAGAGCACTCTGGCCGTTTGTCAGGAGGGGGATGCTGCGCAAAAAGAAGCTAAAGGACGGAAGGGACATCAGAAGGATGCCATTCAGATCATCATTAGCGAGAGACAGTTGGGAGCCGAGTGATAGGGCACTTGAGATAGCAGAAGAGTGGAAATCAGTGCAGAGGACTGGGGGAAATCTATCTTTCAGTGAGTCAGAGGCTTAGAGCTACTGGCGCCGCTTGGTTGATATGACAGCACTCTGTGGAATCTACATGACATCGTGGCCCAAACTAGAGGCGATGCAGAACAACCTAGTGAACTATGGAGTGACGGACAACGGGATTGCAGTAATAGAGCTGTCTTCCGATTCCTCTGGAGGCCCTTGGACAGAAGGAAAGACCTCCGTAAACACATACACCCACGAGATGATGAGGGACATAGACGAGTCAGTCCTAAGGGCACGATTCGACGACGATGTGACCGTTATAATCCTGACAGGCCATGGGGAGAAATTCTTCTCGGCTGGAGCAAGCATCAGCATGCTAGACTCAGTTTCTCCTGGATTCAAGTATTTTTTCTGCCTTCACGCTAATGAGACTCTGAGCAGGTTGGAACAGACCCCCAAGCTAGTCATCGCGGCACTGAATGGGCACGCAGTTGGCGGGGGACTCGAGATTGCCATGGCAGCGGATATCAGGATAGCTCGAAAGGACTCGGGGCAAGTGGGACTGCCTGAGGTTTCTCTGGGTGTGCTTGCGGGAACGGGCGGGACTGCCCGCCTAGCTCGGCTTGTCGGGAAAGCCAAGGCAATGGAAATCATGGTTACTGGTAGAAAATTCTCGTTCGAGGAGGCTCGAGAGATGTCCTTAGTACACGACATTTGGGATGGCGGTATTGATGATTTCCACCAGGATATTATCGACTATGCAGGACAATTCACCCTTCCAATGGCGGCCAGTAAGGCGATAGGGAATATCAAGAGGAGCGTACAGAGCGGAATGGAGATACCCCTTGAATACCATCTAGCATTGGAGAGGGAGCTTCAATCGGATCTCTTTCAGAGCTCGGATGCAAAGGAAGGTATCGCGGCCTATGTGGAAAAGAAGACGCCTCGGTTCAAGGGAGAGTAGTCCGGCCCAGACCATCGTACTTGTACGACGCAACCTCTGAAATACCGCAACCTCTTGCCGTGGACGATGGAAGATACTGAGGTCGTGGAGAGTTATCCTACAAACTTCGAAGCATGGATTGAAGAGTTCAACGATTGGCAGACCAGGATTGGATTCGACCCCTCCTGGCTTGGGGATTACAGGTTCGATATCAAGTTCGACTGGGACACCGCTGGGAGCTCAATAGAGTTCGGGGATTTCGAAGGGATGCCCAAATGGGAAAGGAGGATGCAGATACCCCAACAGAACATCAGAGATGCAATAATCAGCATGGTCAGCGTACAAGGTGACACCGAGTTCGCAAGCGTGGAACAGCAAAATCACCTGCTTGAAACTGCTCCGACTGAATACGACAAGAAGTCGGCCATGAGAATAATGTGTGAGGAACAGAGGCATGGCTGGCAGATGGCATACCTCCTATGCACATTCTTTGGTGAGCAGGGAGTCAGGGAGGCAGCGAAACTGCTAGAGCGGAATGCTCAGGAAGGCACCAGGATTCTTGGTTCTTTCAATGAGCCAATAGATCACTGGCTGGACTTCTTCATGTTTACTCACTTCATTGATAGGGACGGGAAATACCAACTAAAGATGCTGAGCACGTCCTCTTTCAGACCACTCGCAGCAAGCATGGGGCCAATGCTGAAGGAAGAGTCGTTCCATCTGGGAACTGGTGCAAACGGGCTCAGGAGAGTAGTGAAGCAGGGAGTCATCCCATGCGCACTGATCCAGAAATATGTCAACAAGTGGGTCAGCACAGGACTGGACCTATTCGGAACGGACGACTCGACGAGCGCGCAATGGGCATACGTATACGGAATCAAGGGAAGGTACGACGAAAGAGAGTCTGAGCTCGACGCTGACAGGGGTCACCTCAATGAGGCGAGCAGGGAGCTCTACTTCCAGGAGCTTCGTGATGAAATGAAGAGGATAAGCAAGGCTCGAAAAGAGGGGGAGCCGGAGCTATTCATTCCATCCGACAAGTTCCGGAGAAGCATCGGAAAGTATGCTGGAATGAGGTACACCGTCGAGGGAGTTCCCTTCGAAGGTAGCGATGGAGACTGGGAAGACTACCTTACTGAAATGCTCCCGACCGATGAAGACGAGGAGCGGTTGATGAATGAGTACCTACAGCAAGAATGGATCCAGTACCGAGAGTGGAAAGGGGACTAGTCTCGGGAGGTTCTCAAATGCAGCACGTTGCCCTAACTTCATTTGACAAGGCCCGATGTGGGCCGTTCTTCGAGAATCTTACTGACTTCTTCTACCAACACCACCACTCGGAGGGAGAGGATGCAGAGGCATACGAGGAGTTGCTCTATATGGTTAGAAGGCCGTATACCCCTCAGATGCTAGACATGATAGATGAGTGGATGGGCATCGAAACTAGGGATTGGAGGGAGGAGACTCAGCGAGAGGTACTACTTTCCCTGTATGCGATTCGCTATCCTGATACCCTTCTGATTGAGAGCCTCACAGAATCTGCTCGCTCAGACATTAGAAGGCTGTCTGCTTATCTGCATTTCACCCATCACACGTACGCGATTTGGGATGAAGACGCACGGGCAGGCCTGTCGAAACTAGGAATTGAAATTCCTCCGATGGAGAAGGCTGATCCATTCGTATATGGTGCTTACATTACTTCGATAGAGCTTCTCAAGGACGTCGCCCCATTCACATGCTTCCTAGAGCATGACGTGCCTCGGCAGAGGCTGTTCCAAGCAGCTCTCTCGGCATACGGACGCGAATCTTAAGGACGGCTTATTGCCAGAGGTCCACTCGGCCGCATATGGTAATCCGTGCAGTTGCGGTAATCGGTGCTGGGACCATGGGGGCAGGTATCGCGCAGGTTTGTGCACAGGCAGGATGGGATACGCGGTTATTCGACTCGTTTTCCGAATCCCTAGAAAGGGGGATGGCTTCGATTGAGGAGTTCTGGAACAAAGGAATTGAACTGGGGAAAACCTCTTCAGACCAGAAGAGTGAATGGATGACTAGCCTAGTGGCGGCAAGCAATATCTCAGATGCGGTAGATGGAGTAGATCTGGTTGTAGAAGCAGTGCCAGAGAAAATGGATCTGAAGCAGAAGATTTTTCGTGAGCTGGAGGAAGTTGCTCCTTCACACGCAATTCTGGCGACCAATACCTCCGGCCTGCAGATTTCAATGATTGCCCATTCTACAGGATGTCCTGAAAGGGTAATCGGGATGCACTTCTTCAACCCCGTACCAGTGATGCCACTATTGGAGATAGTCGAACACGAGGGGGTTGCTCCAGAAACTATCGAGATTGCAAGGCTCGTGGCGGAAGCAATGGGCAAGACAAGCATTCTGGTCAGAGATGTTCCGGGCTTTGCCACCAGCAGATTGGGAGTAGTTCTAGGAAACGAAGCGATTCGTATGTTGGCAGAGGGAGTAGCATCGGCAAGTGACATAGACACCGCAATGAGGCTTGGCTACAGGCATCCCATGGGTCCTCTGGAGCTTTCCGATCTAGTTGGACTAGATGTTCGCATGGACATCCTAAACAGTTTGGCCGATGCCTTCGAGGACGATTCATACAGGCCTCACCCAATGCTGGAGGAGCTCGTTGCCAAGGGATTCCTCGGAAAGAAGACGGGTCAAGGGATATACGACTGGTCTGACGGAGAAAGGAAGGAAAGGTGAGAGGGGCAAGGAGTCCTTCTTACTTACCAATTTCCTTCGAAGTAGCACTCTCCAGAACAAGTGTCCGAGATGGTTCCTGAGAGAAGGAAGTCATTCGCCATATCTACTGCTGGTTCGTATCCAAGGACCTGGTTGTGTGCCAATGAGTGGTATTCCATCGGACCTTGGATATTCCCAGATGGTACTGCAGGAAATTGGCCATCGAAGTACACCACACCCGAACCAGTGGATGGTGCTAAAGAGACCTCCAATCCATGGGGATGATATGTTGAGTTTGAAATAACCGATAACCCTGATGTTCTGGAAGCCCTGTCAGCGGAAAGGGTGGTTACTTGGGCATCATTGATCGAAATGATATACAGGATTTCGTAAGGATGGAGTTCGCCATTCAATCCACCATCTCTGAAGGGAAGATATGTTTCAGGCTCAGTTGTGTCCCACATCGATTGCATAAGAGCCAGTAGAATAGAACGGTCCATTGTGGATGTGTATGCCAGAGGAGAGGCGAATAGTTGCTCAAACTGCGTATACTGAGTAGAACGCTCGGCTATGAAATTGAAGGAAGAACCGGCGACCCAAAGCACCCCACGATCGATCTCGGGGATTAGTGAGAGCATAGATGGCCCTCTAATTCCACCCAATGAAACCCCCATATAATCGATATCACTAGTTTCAACAAGGTTTGTTCCGTTGTAGTAGAATTCGGGGCGCTCAGAACAGACTCCACTGATCGTCTTTATCATTGCAAGGTGGTTGATCACTGACTGCTGGAGTCTCTCTGCTTGGTGCTGAAGGAAATTAACATTCATCAGCCCGAAAGTCACTGCATCGAAGTCACCATCGGAGCTCCAGCCCTTGAAGTCAGTTCCGATAGAAGCGAATCCGGTCTCGTTTGCCCACCCTCTGAATGCAGAGACCATGCCTCGACCGTCGCCCAAGAAGCCATGCCCTAGGACTACCAGTGGAACGGGCTGTCCAGAATCTGCTGCAGATTGAGGGATTGTCAAAGTAAAAACCACCTCAGTATTGAAGTTGAACATAGGAGTTCCATTTGAGTCCCTATTCATAGGAGTGGGGGGATAAACAGCATGAAGGTAGTGAGGGGTTGTGATTGTCCCACTGATTCTCCTAAAGGTAGTGTTGTCGTCACCATAGTTCTCCTCTACTGAGTTGACTGTGCAACCCAGGCCTCCTTCGCCAAGTCGTACAGTTGCGTCGTTTCTCATTTCGACGATATCCGCAGTCAATGATTCGGTCGATGCAGTGTGGAACCACCAAGCCGATTGAATCGAAGACCTTTCGAAACCAACACTCGAAAGTGCTGAGAACATTGTTTCGAAGCCTGCACGACTATTCTCAATCTGAGTCGAGTCTGTTCCATTCCCATCCCTCAGAGCCCTGAAAGCATCGAATGGTTCGATTTCGTTTCCACTTTCGTCCAATAATCCTCGAAAAGCGACGGCATACTGCGTATTGTGCTCAAGCCCTTTGATTGACCTCAGATGAACCAGGGTCTCCTCACCATCCTGAGTTCTTGCAGAGACCTCTACCCAGTGTTCGACCGGTTGGCCCGTGTCCATGTTTAGCAAAACACTCCCATGGTCCGCTTGAAGGGAAATGGCAATGTTGTCCTGAGAAGCCATTCCGGAAACATCCGGTAGATTATGGAAGGTCGTGAAAATCTGTGTTGAGGGGGAGTGCCCGTCCCTTGCGTTGATTATGTCAAATTCCTCGGAAGGAGCAGAGGCTGAGTCAGGTATTGCAGCGCCCTTGATGTGTACTCTGAATCCAGTAGTGGTCGAGGGGTCATCCACAAGGAATGCCCCGGATGGATAGGGAAGGAGGCAGTGGTCTGGATTGGTGTTGTCACATACGTTATTGTTGGGGAAGGAGATTTTCTCTGTAGTCGGTTCAGTTGATTGGTACTCGCATGATTCGTCTGAAGCAGTAGCCTCGGAGTTGAAGTTCTCTGCATTTTGGTCCATGCATCCTGGGATGTCTTCTGGCTCCGGGTTAGATTCAGTCCCGCTGCACCCAGCAAGAAGCATGGAGACAACTAGCAAAATTGCGACGGTGGCCCTTGAACGTTCAATCATCATTCTCCTGACACTCGGGGGGGTTATGAATTTCCCTACTCGAAGAAAGAATCCTGTGAAAGTGATGAACCCCAAGCTCTCTTTCCGGAGAGTATCGGCCTCGATCATAGATGCTTGATGAAACGCCCCTCTGGGTTGCCTCTACAATCTCTTGATCCTCTTCTTCGACCTTGTCCAAGTCTGCTCCCGCACCTTTACCCA
>Ga0310344_10002345_pt1 | contig 14226 bp, 11 predicted proteins | sample HC15DNA20200_MG_FD_203801 | JGI IMG/M metagenome (GOLD analysis project Ga0310344, IMG submission 203801) | Marine microbial communities from station ALOHA, North Pacific Subtropical Gyre - HC15-DNA-20-200_MG | ecosystem: Environmental > Aquatic > Marine > Oceanic | place: Pacific Ocean: North... | reverse complement strand
TTAAAGCTAATCAATTTAATATCACAATTTTTAGAAGCTCCAAAAGTAATAATATTTTTAATACCCAAATTTTTTACTATTTTTTCTAATAAAGAATAATAAGGATCATTTTTATTTATAATTGCAGTTCCAAGTTTATTCATATTAAAAAAAATTTCTGCTTTGGCTAAAGCTATATCCTTTAATGAATTAAAATTTCCTATATGCGCGCTAGAAATCTTTGTTATTAATCCAATATCAGGTTTACAGATATTAGACATTTTTTTTATTTCTCCCTTTTTGTTCATTCCTAATTCTAAAATATTAATATCAGCTTCATTATTAAAATTAGCTAAGTTAATTGGCATTCCAATTAGATTGTTAAAATTACCAGTAGATGATTGAACTTTAGTGTTGTCATTTAATGTAAAAGAAAGAGCTTCCTTTACACTAGTCTTTCCAACACTGCCTGTAATAGCAACCACTTTTCCTTTAATTTCTTTTCTTGAATAAGCTGCAAGTTGGTGTAAGGATGAAATAGTATTTTGTACTAAAATAATTTTTTTTTTATATTTTTGTAATTTAAATTTTTTATAGTTTTCTATATTTGATAAAGACAAACTCGCCCCTCTTTTAAAAGCTTCAGAAATAAATTGGTGTCCATCGTAATTTTTTCCCTTTAAGGGTAAAAAAAGATTATTTTTTTTTAACGTTTTGCTATTTATTGAAATTCCTTTTATAGAACTATTAATTTTTTGAGTCAAAGATAGAGCTTTTTTAATTTGTAAGGCAGACCACTTTTTTTGCTTCATATTTTTTTTAATATTTCTAAAACCGTTTTTTTATCAGAAAATTTATAAACTTTTTTACCAATTATTTGATAATTTTCATGTCCTTTTCCAGCAATTAATAAATTTTCTCCTTCTTCACAATTCTTAATAGCCTTCATGATAGCTAAATATCTATTTTTTACCTCTATTGCATTTGGACACTTAGAAATAATTTCTTTTCTAATTTTTTTTGGTGACTCATATCTTGGGTTATCATCTGTTATATATACTTTATCCGCTAAAACGTAAGCTATTTTTCCCATTAATGGTCTTTTCTTTTTATCTCTATTACCACCACATCCAAAAACCACTGATAATTTAGATGATTTCTTTTTTAATGTTTCTAGTGATTTTTGCAATGCGTCTGGTGTGTGTGCATAATCAATAAAAATTGAAATTTTTTTTTTCAATTCTTTAGGAATTTTTATATTTTCTAATCTACCAGGAATTTGGGAGATTTTTTTTATTGCTGTTAAGCATTTAATAATTGGGATTCCTGAAAAATAAACTAAAGCAATTGCACAAAGACTATTATAAACTTGAAAATCTCCAATTATAGGGATTGAATAACTAAAGATTTTATTTTTATAATTTATAATGATTGTTTGAAAATTATTTTGATTGTAATAAGTAATAAGTTTAAAATCATTTGAATTATATCCATAAGTAAAAGTTTTAATTTTTCTTTTTTTACATAAATCCAATATTTTTTTTGTCTCAGGTAAATCTGAATTAACTATCGCAATACCTTTTTTCTTAAGAACTTTTAAAAAAAGTTTCATTTTAGAATTAAAATATTCTTTATAATTTTTATGATAATCATAATGATCTTGAGAGATATTTGTGAAAGCAGCTAAATCTAATTGAACATTATCCATTCTGTGTTGATCCAATCCATGACTAGAAGCCTCGCAACAAACATATTTAATTTTTTTCTTATACAAAAAATTAAAGATTTTATGAAGCTCTATACTGTTTTCTGTAGTTAATTTTAGTTTTTTTTTATATTTATCGGTAATTAATCCTAAAGTGCCTATAGAAGCAGCTTTAATATTACAATTTTTAAATATTTCTTTTGTTATAAAAGCTACAGATGTTTTTCCATTGGTACCAGTTACAGCTGATATATTTTTAGGTTGATTAACAAAAAAATTTGAAGATAATTTTGACAAAAATAATTTTGAATTATCAGTAAAAAGAAAATGTATTTTTTTCTTTCTTAGTTCTTTTATTTTTTTTTTGTTTTCAATAACAATAAAAATTGCTCCTTTTTTTATTGCATCATCAATATATTTATGTCCGTCTTCGTTGGTCCCTTTTATTGCAATAAATATATAATTTCTTGAAATTTCTTTTGAATTATAATGAATACCTTTTATATGCGGATTAAATTCTTTAAGATTTATTTTTTGTTTTTCTTTTAAACCTATTAAAACATCGGAAAGTAACAATTTGTTCACCAGTTTTAAATATTAAAATTGTTTCTCTAATTTTACATTATGTAAAATATTATTTTCCTTATCAACTTCTGGTTCAACTCTCAACCTAGGAATCATTTCATTAATAATTTTTTTTACAGTTGGTGCGGCAACCGTGCCTCCAGTAGCATAATAATAAGTTTCTTTTATTGGTTTTGGGTTATCTACCATAATAAATACTAAATATTTAGGATCATAACTAGGAAAAAACCCCACAAAACTAGTAATATTTTCATTCTTTTTGTAACGATTGTTTTTGTTTTTAATTGCAGTCCCAGTTTTACCAGCAATTGAATATCCTTTTATCTCCGCATTATCCCCTGAGCCTTCTTTGTTTCTAACAACTTCTCTTAAAAGTTTTCTAATACGTTTTGAAGTGTTTTTAGAAATAACTTGTATTAAAAAATCCTCTTGATTTTTTTTATTTTTTATTAATGTTGCGTATCTAAATTGGCCATTATTAATAATTGAATTAAACGCATTGACAAATTGTAATGGTGAAATTGCTATTCCATGACCGTAAGACATCGTCATTAAATTAGTTCTTCGCCAAATATCTGGAATTATAGGTTGGGCAATCTCAGGTAATTCTATTCTAGGTTTGTTTGTTAATTTCATTTTTTTATAATATTCTTTCATATATTTTTCTCCAATTTGATTCCCAACTTGAGCTAAACATATATTTGAAGAAAACAATATACATTCTGAAAATTTTAGTTTTCTTTTTTTTGGTTTATAATCATGAATTGTAAATTTACCTTCGATTAATGGCTTGCTAGCATCATAAATTGTATTCTCATCTAAAATATTTTTATCAATAGCTATCGCTCCAGTTAAAGGTTTAAATAAAGATCCTAATTCATAAACTCCTAGAGTTGCGTTGTTGAACTCTGTTTTATTATTCATTTTATCTACTTTGTTTGGATCAAATTGTGGTAATGAACTCATAGCTAAAATTTCTGATGATTTAACATCTAGAATTATGCCAACCCCGCCTTCGGCGTCATGTTTATCTATTGTTGCATTTAAATGATAATCCACAATTTTTTGTAAATTTATGTCAATTGATAATTGAAGTTTGTTATTTTTAACAAATTTTTCGTCTTTTAAAGTTTTATTAAATTTGTTTTCAATACCTTTAATACCTTCATTATCAATATTGACTGCTCCGAGAATGTGAGAAGCATGAAGTATATGAGGATAGTGTCTCACATATCTTTTTACTTTAAAAATATTTGGTTCTCCAAGTTTTAAAATTTCAATATATTTTTTTGGAGATATAGATCTTTTTAAATATACAAAGCTTTTTTTTGATTCAAGTTTTTTAAGAATGTACTCAAAAGTTAAATCTGGTAGAATTTTCGAAATTTTTTTTGCAAGAATTTTCTTTTCACGTTTAATTAACATAGGATTTGCAACTAAATCATATTTTACAAAAGATGTTGCAAGTAAAATTCCATTCCTATCAACAATATCTGCTCTTAATCCTGTTGCTAATTTATCTTTTTTAAAAGTTTTGTTGGTTAAATGTTTATCATAACTAAATGATAAATTAATTATTTTCAAAGTAATTAAAAAGAAACCAAAAGACAAACAAAATAATATAAATGAGAATCTTAACTTTGCTTTAATAATTCTTTCTTTAAAATCTCCAAATAATTCTAAATTACTTTTTTTATTTAACATTTAAATTTTAATTAATATAAAAATCCGATATTTGTTTTATTTGATAACTATTAGTTTTTTGCAAACCTAATTTCTCTCCGGCAATCTTGTTTATACGGTTTGATTTTGAAAGATTTGTAAAATCAGTTTTTAAAATTTTAATAAAATTTTTTTCTTTAGTAATTTCTTTTTTAATATGAGATAATTCTTTATTTGAATTTTTTACACTATTTCTTAAGCCAAATAAAATTACTAATAAAAAACAAAAAAAACTTATTACTATAAAAAGAATTTGGGTTTTTTTATGTTTTAAAATCATATTTTTTCAATAACCCTTAATTTCGCAGACCTTGAATAGTAATTTAATTTAACTTCTTCTTTCATAGGTTTTATTACTTTCTTTGTAATAATTTTTAAACTCTTCCTTATACTATTATTTGGTTCTACTTGGGGTAAATATCTAGACTTATTATAAATTTTACCTGAATGCTTATTAAAGAAATTCTTTACAATTCTATCTTCTAATGAATGAAAAGATATAACAGCTAATCTTCCCTTTTTTTTTAAAATGTTAATCGATGAAATTAAACCACATTTTAATTCCTCTAGTTCGTTATTTACGTATATTCTAATCGCTTGAAAAGTTTTTGTGGCAGGATTAATAAACTTATTATTTGATGGTTTTTTAACAGATTTAATTATTTCAACTAATTCCAAAGTTCTTTGAATTTTTTTTCTTTTTTTATAGTTTGTTATCGCTTTCGCAATTTTTCTTGATGATCTTTCTTCTCCGTATTTAAAAATAACATCAGATATTTCTTTTTCATTCTTATTATTTAAAAAATCTTCTGCTGTTTCTCCACTTTGGCTCATCCTCATATCTAACGAGGCATCATTCTGAAATGAAAAACCTCTTTTATTATCTTTCAATTGCCTAGTAGATACACCAAGATCGAACAAAATGCCGTTAACTTTATTTTTTAGATTTTCATGAGCAGCGATCTTTTCTAAATCACTTATTTTCCCTGGTATAAATTTGAATCTCCTACTATATTTCTTCTGAAAAAACTTTACATTTTCTTTTACATTCGGATCTCTATCTATTGCATATACCTTGCATGTTTTATTTTTTTCCAGTAATGCTTTAGTATGCCCTCCGTCTCCAAAAGTTCCGTCAATAAAAATTATATTCTTTTTATTTGTTAATAAATTGATTGTTTCATTTAATAAAACAGGTTTATGAGTAAAATTAAAACTACTTTTTATCATTATTTGTATTTTTAATCATTAACGATAACTTTTTTTTCTTAATATTGTTTCTAACTTTTTGTAAATGATCTTTAAAAAAAATAGGATTCCATATTTGAAAACTTGATCCTCTTCCTACAAAAGTTGCTTGATTTTTTATATTTGCAAATTTTAGTAATTCATTTGGTAAACATATTCTTCCTTCGCTATCAAATGGTAACTTATAAGAATCTGATAAAATTGAAGTTGTTATATCATTTTTGTTCTCTGAAAAGAAATCTAAATCATCTATGCTATCTGCAATTTTTTTCATTTTTTCAAAATCTAACGCTTCTATTGCTTTAAATTTATATGATCTAAATGCAATAATTCCTTTAAAAAACTTCATATTTATACTTATACGGAAATCAGCCGGCACAGAAACTCTCCCTTTATTATCAACTTTGTATGTATATTGCGATAAAAACAATCTAATTTCTCAATAAAAATTAAAAAAAAGTGTTTGGTATTATATGGGATATTATGGTATAGTATGGGAAATCAAGTAAAATGTCTAGTTTTTTTAAAAATAAGAATTTTGTTAAGATTTCTATATTGTTGGGAGTGTCAATAATTTTATTTTTTTGTTTATTTTTGAATGAAAATTTAAATATAAAAAATCTAGAAAAAAAAACTACTGAAGCGTCATTTTTTAAAAAATCATTAGATAACTACAATGATTTCTTTGAAATACAAAAAATTACTTTAAATGGTAGGGGAAAATCAGATCTAAGCTCAATAAAAAACATAGTTAATTCAGAGTTATATAAAAATAAAAATATAATTAAATACAATACATTGAATATCAGAAGTTCCTTAGAAAAATTAAATTGGATTGATAAGGTTTCTATTAGAAAAGTTTTTCCAAATCAAATAATTGTAAATATCAAAGAACATAAAGAATTTGTAATATTGAATGAAGACAAAAAAAATTTTCTTATAAGTGATGAAGGTAAAATTATTTATGAAATTAAAGATCCTAATGCTTATAAATTAATTCATCTTGAAGGTGAATTTGCAATAAAAAATATAAATCAAATTAAAAGCTTTTTTCTAAATCATCATGAATTAAAAGAACATATCTCAAAAATTATTGTGTCTCCTAACAATAGATGGGATGTAATTGTTCGCAATATTTTATTTAAATTACCAAAACAAAATATCGAGCAAGCTGTTAGTCAAATAAATAGATTTTATAATTTAAAAAATTTAGAAATGGTTGATTTAAGATTTTTTGAAAAAAAAATATTTTTAAAAATGAATACTAAAGAAATTGCATTGAAAAACAAAAAATGAAGATTGGTATACTCGACATAGGATCGCAAAAGATATCTTGTTTTATAGTAGATATTGTAAAAGAAAAAGAACCTTTAATATTAGGCATAGGACATCATCAATCAAGAGGTGTGTCTTCGGGCGCGATTATAGATATGGAATTGGCTTGTAATTCAATAAGATCTTCGATTCAATCAGCAGAAAGTATGTGTGGAAGTACAGTAGAAGAATTTATTGTAAATTTTTCTTCTGAAACAATTCAATCTCAGCCGGTAAATTTAAGTAGTTCTTTAGATAATAATGAAGTGACACACGAAGATATTAAAAAACTTTATAGAAAAATAGATAATTTAAATCATGGGGAAAATAGACAACTTTTACATAAAATCAGAACTACATACAGTATTGACAGAAATATTGGAATAGAAAAACCAATTGGCATGAAGGGAAATCAATTAATTGCTGGTTTTAATCTTATAACTGCAGACAAAAATTCTATAAATAATTTTATTAAATGTCTATCCATGGCTAAAGTAAGAGTCGGTGATATTGTTGTAACACCTTACGCAGCAGGTTTAGGGTGTTTAAATAATGATGATCTTTATATAGGAACAACTGTTATAGATATTGGTGCAGGTTGTTCTTCTATAGCAACATTTTATAAAAATAAACTTGTATACGTAGGCATGATTAATATTGGAGGATTTCATATTTCATCTGATATTGCAAAAGGCTTATCAACTTCAATTTTGGCAGCAGAAAGATTAAAAATTTTACATGGAGGTAATGTTGATTTTGATGAAGAAAGTAATTTAATAGATGTCCCCTTAACTGGTGGTGAAGATACAAGTGAAACTCATAAAATACCTAAGAAAGTATTGAGTAATATTATTTTATCAAGAATTCAAGAAATTCTTGAAAATATTAGATCAAAAGCTGGTAAGGCCATTATGGAAACTAAATTAACTAGCAATATTGTGTTAACTGGAAAATCATCAGAGTTAAAAGGTTTTGTTAATTTGGCTTCTGATTTTTTTGGAATTAAAACCAGAATAGGAAAACCAAATACTATAAAAGGTAATACAGAAAATTCATCAGGCCCAGGGTTTTCTGTTTGTTGTGGTTTAATTAAATACAAAATTTTTAAAGAAAATAATTTTATAGGGGCTAATTCACCTTTAGAAAACAGTTTTTTATGGAAAAAATTTGGTTCATGGATACGAGAAAGTTTCTTTTAAAAAAAGATTGCTTTTTTGATAAGAATCGGTATATATATACTATATATAGTGGGATTTTTAAATATGTATACATTATTTAGTAATAAGTCAAGTTATTTAATATTGGGTAAAAAAACATGTCAGTAAATTTAGGTGTACCAGAAGAAAAAAAATCAAAATTAATTCCTAGAATTGTTGTATTAGGTGTTGGGGGCGGTGGATGTAATGCATTAAGTACAATGATAAAAAGTGGTCTAAAAGGTGTTGAGTATGTAGCATGTAATACAGATGCCCAATCTTTGGATAATTGCCTAGCTTCTGTAAAAATTCAACTTGGGTTAGAAACTACAGAAGGGCTTGGTGCAGGTTCAGATCCAATAAAAGGTAAAGCGGCAGCTGAGGAATCTTACAATGAAATCTGTGAATATATTGATGGGGCTCATATGGCATTTATTGCTGCTGGAATGGGAGGTGGCACAGGTACTGGTGCTGTTGCTACCATAGCAAAAGCTTGTAAAGAAAAGGGTTTGCTAACTGTAGCTGTAGTAACTAAACCTTTCAAATATGAAGGAAAAAAAAGAATGGAAACTGCTGAAAGAGGCGTTGAAGAATTAAGAGAACATGTAGATACAATAATAATTATTCCAAATCAAAATTTATTCATAGTTACTGATCCTAAAACTACTAGTACTGAAGCTTTTTCTACAGTAGATCAGGTTTTGCATGCAGGTGTGAAAGCAGTAACAGATTTGATTATTCAACCTGGACTTATTAATTTAGATTTTGCTGATATTAGAACAACTATGACTGAAATGGGAAGAGCTGTTTTTGGACGTGGAGAAGCAGCTGGAGAAAGAAGAGCTATTGAAGCAGCTGAAGCAGCAATTTCAAATCCTCTACTAGAAAGAGTTTCTTTAGAAGGTGCAAAAGGTTTACTGGTTAATATAAGTGGAGGTTCTGATATGGCAATGACTGAAGTTGAAGAAGCAGCAGAAAGAATAAATCAAGAAATAGACCCTGATGTTACTAATAGCAAGTTCGGTAATACAATAGACAAAGATTTAGACGGGGTAATGAGAGTTTCAATAATAGCAACTGGAATTGGAAACGTTGTAGATATTAAGACAAAAAAAAATAAGGAAGAAATAAAAGAAGAAATAAATGAAAATTTTCTTGAAAAAACAGAGAATGAAATAAAACCAAAATTTTCTGAACAAACTGATTTAGAGGATTTCACAGATCCTATCATTGAAATTAAGAAAGATTCTTCAAATAAAGTAGATGAAAATAGAGAGGCTCAAAATTTAGATGAGGAAAATTCACAAAAAAAACCTAATAGTCTTGTACAAAAATTTATTAAAAAAGTTTCTTCGATAAAAATTTTTAATTTAACTAAAAAAAAGAAAGTAAATGAAAATGATAATTTACAAGATACTGATCATTCTATGGATTTTCTAGAAAAAGAAGATGTTACATCCAATAAAGAAATTGTGAAAAAAAAGGATGAGAAAATTGTAATTAATGAAGAACAACAAGAAAAAATGCCAGAAATTACAGAACCAAGTTCTGATTTAGAAGAAAAAAAACCAGAAATTGAAGAAAAAAAAGTACAAACAAAATCAGAAAAGGTAGAGAATCCTACAGAAACTAATAAAGACGAAGAAAAAAATGTGCAAATTCAATCAGAAATGTCCGGATTAGATGATAAAAAAGATGAAAAAAAATCTAAAGATGATGAAGATTTAGACATACCATCTTTTCTAAGAAATCAATCAAATTAAATCATTTCAAGTTACAAACTGTAACAAACAGTTAATTGCCTTAAACTGTTTCAATTATTACTTTAAATTTACATATGTCTTGTTTAATTAAACAAAAAAGTATTCGAAAAGAAGTCTCTTTTCAGGGATTTGCTTTACATACCGGAATTAAATCAAAACTTAAACTTTCCCCTGCAATTGATAACACGGGAATAATATTTATAAGGAAAGATTTAAAGAAAAATAATATTATTAAAGCTAGCTGGAATAATGTTTGTAACACTAAATTGTGTACAACAATATCAAACGAATCTGGTGTAACAGTTTCTACGATTGAACATTTAATGTCTGCAATTTCTGCATTACAAATTGATAATTTAAAAATTGAAATTTCAGGGCCTGAGCTTCCTATACTGGATGGAAGTTCAAAAATGTATTTTAAAAAAATTTCTGATGTTGGAGTTGTATCACAAGAAAAAGACAAACGATTTATAAAAATTTTAAAAAAAATTAGTGTTGAAGATAATACATCGCAAGCTTCTCTATCTCCTTCTAAAAATAATTTCAATATCACATATAGGCTTAATTATGCGCATCCGTTAATTAAAAAAGAAAAATACTCAATAAATATAAATAAAAGTAATTTTAAAAATGAAATTGCACCAGCTAGGACATTTGGTTTTATGGAAGAATATAAAAAATTAAAAAAAGCAGGTTTTGCAAAAGGTGCTTCTTTGAGTAACTGTGTAGTTTTAAATGGAAAAAAAATACTAAATAAAAATGGTTTAAGGTATAAAAATGAATTTATTCGACATAAAATTTTAGATGTTATCGGCGATCTGCATTTATCAGGTTATTCTATTTTAGGACATTTTAAAGGAGATAAATCTGGTCACAAAACAAATTATGAACTTCTAAAAAAAATATTTTCAGATAAATCATCTTTTACATTAGTTAATATGAATAAACCCGATAAAAAAGAAAATAATATAATTGCTTTACAGATACCTAATCAAATAGCTTCCTAAACACCAAATAAAAGAAATCCAATTTCATTTTTGAGCACTGTTTTTTTGACTCAATTTCTGTTATTTTTTAAAAGGTAATAAATATGTTTTGTACAAAACTAAAACAAAGTGGAATATTAATATTTTTAATTTGTATCCTCTTCATAACAAGTTGCGCTAAAAGAATAAAGGAAAGACTAGAAGCAAAGCCAGTAATAACATATGTTGAAAAACCAGCAGAATTATTGTTACAGGATGCTAATAGATTTTTAAGACAAAAGAACTATTCTTTAGCTGCACAAACATTTGAAGAAATTGACAAACAACATCCTTATTCAAAAATGGCAAAAAAAAGTAAAGTTATGGCAGCATATGCTCACTATATGAATAAAGAGTACGCTGATAGTGTTTTTGCTATTGATAGATTTATAAGCTTACATCCAGCGGATAGGGCTATGATGCCATATGTTCTATATCTTAAAGGATTGTGTCATTTTGATAGAATTGATAATGTTTCTTTAGATCAGGAACCTGCGCAGAATACAAAAAGAGTATTTGAAGAATTAATAAAAAAGTTTCCTAATAGTACTTATAGTAAAGATGCTAAAAGAAAAATAATAATTGCAAATGACCAAATTGCTGCAAAAGAAATGAATATTGGAAGATATTATCAGGAAAAAAATAGGCATTTAGCTGCAATAGAAAGATTTAAAATTGTTGTTAGTGATTATAACACTACTGCTCAAACACCTGAAGCTTTGTATAGATTAACTGAGTCATATTTATCACTTGGAATTATCGGAGAAGCAAAAAAAACAATTGCAGTTTTAGGTTATAATTACAAAAAAAGCAGTTGGTACAAACTTAGTTACGATTTATACAAAAAATATGGATACAAAAAAAATGGAAAACAAGGATAAAAAAAAAAAAGATGTTAAAAAAATTAGAAAAAAATATTTAAAACTAAAAAAGGAAATAAATATACATAACAAGTTATACTACGATGAAAATAATCCTAAAATTAGTGATGCCCAATACGACCAGTTATGGAAAGAATTAAAAAATTTAGAAGAAATATTTCCTTTCTTAAAAACTAAAGACTCTCCAGTTACAAAAATTGGGTATAAGCCAAACCAAAATTTTTCTAAAGTAACTCACAATCAACCAATGCTATCTTTGGAAAACGCTTTAAATCTAGATGAAATAAAAAAATATATTGAAAAAATAATGAGATATTTAAATTTAAAAAATCAATTTATAGAACTAATAGCTGAGCCTAAAATAGATGGTCTTTCAATTGCTTTAAAATATGAAAAAGGTAAGTTTGTATCAGGTGCTACTAGAGGAGATGGGCAGATAGGAGAAGATGTAACATCAAGTTTAGAAACAATACAGGATATACCTCGAGAAATATCAGAACTTAAAAATATAGATCTTTTTGAAGTACGAGGTGAGATATATATGAACAAAAAAGATTTTTTAATTCTAAACAATACAAGAAAAGAAAAAGGGGAAGATTTATTTGCTAATCCAAGAAATGCTGCGTCTGGATCATTGAGGCAACTAAATAAAAAAATTGTAGAAGAAAGGAATCTTAAATTTTTTGCATACACATATGGCGTGTTATCAAAAAAAATAATTTTTAAAAAACAGAGTGATTTTTTAAATAAAATAAAAAATTATGGTTTTCCTACAAGTGATCTTTTTAAAATATGTAACAATTTTGATGATGTAGAAATTTTTTATAATAAAATTGAAAAAAATAGAGATAACTTAAAATATGATATTGATGGAATTGTTTACAAAATAAACAATATAGATCTACAAAAAAGATTGGGGCTTGTTGGTAGAGCACCGCGTTGGGCAATAGCTAGAAAATTTCCTGCCGAAAAAGCTGAAACTCTAATAAAAAAAATAACTATACAAGTAGGACGAACTGGAATTTTAACTCCTGTCGCTGAATTAGAACCTGTTTTTGTAGGAGGTGTAAAAGTATCAAGAGTTTCATTGCATAATCAAGATGAGATAGATAGAAAAGATATAAGAATTGGAGATACAATTAAACTTCAGCGTGCTGGGGATGTAATACCTCAGGTAATATCTGTTGACAAAAATAAAAGAAATAAAAACTCAAAAAAATTTACTATTCCCTCAATTTGTCCCTGCTGTAAATCAAAAACTTGCAGAAAAAAAGGTGAGGTAGCTATAAAATGTACAGGTGGGTTATCAAAATGTGAAGATCAACAATTGGGATCTTTAGAGTATTTTGTTTCTAGAGATGCTTTTAATATTGAAGGTTTAGGAGGAAAAAATTTAAAAAAATTTTGGAAAGAAAAATTTATAAAATATCCATATGATATTTTTTATTTGGATAAATATAAAAATGATATTATTAAAAAAGAAGGTTTTGGAGAAAAGTCTTATTTAAATTTGATAAGTTCTATAAATCTAAAAAAAACAATATCCTTAGAAAAATTTATTTATTCTTTAGGTATACCTCAAATTGGTCAAAGAACATCTAATTTACTATCTAAACATTTTAAAAATTTTAAAAATTGGTTTGATTCAATTAAAAATCTTAAAAATAAAAAAATATATGAGCATTATATTAATATTGATGGCATTGGGCCTGATGTTGTTGATGATGTAAAAAATTTTTTTGATGAAGAAAAAATTGAAATTGTTAAAAAATTAAGCCAAGCACTTAATAAAATAGAGGAATATAAGTTTTCTACACAATCAAACTCGAAATTATCTGAAAAAATAATTGTTTTTACGGGTACATTAGAAAATATGAGCAGAAGTGAAGCAAAATCAAAAGCAGAAGAATTAGGTGCTAAAGTTACAAATTCAGTTTCAAATAATACAGATTATGTGATTGCCGGAAAAGATTCTGGTTCTAAAGAAAAAAAAGCAAGGGAATTAAATGTTAAGATATTAAATGAAAGTGAATGGCTAAAACTATTAATTTAAATTGGCAAGGTTTTTTCTTTTAACCATTTAACTTCATTTTTATTTAAAAATTTATTAATCGTCTGAAAAACTTTATTATGATATCTGTTAATCCATTTTTTCTCCTGTATATTCAGTAACTTACTATCTATTAATCTAGTATCTATAGGAACAAATGTCAGAACCTCAAACCCTAAATTTTTTTTCTTCCTTACAACTAGTAATACATTCTCAATACGAACTCCATAGTGATTAATTTTATAAAACCCAGGTTCATTTGTTAACATCATTCCTTTCTTAAATTTTGTTTCTGATTTCTTTGATATAGAAATTGGACCTTCGTGAACAGATAGGTAGTTTCCAATACCATGGCCCGTACCATGAGGATAATCATATTTTTTTTTTTTTAAATATTTTCTTGCTATCCTATCAAGCACTTTACCTTTGGTAGTTTCATTAAAGTTATAATTATTCAATTCTATATTACCTTTCAAAACTCTAGTAAACACATCTTTCTGTTCACTAGTTGGATTTCCACCAATACTAATAGTTCTTGTAACATCAGTAGTGCCATCTAAATATTGTGCGCCCGAATCAAATAAATATAAGTTATTTTTTTTTAAAATTTTGTTTGTTTTTTTCGAAACCCTATAATGAATGATTGAGCTATTTGAACCAAAACCAGAAATTGTTTCAAAACTAAGTCCTCGAAATAACTTATTTCTTTTTCTAAACTCATATAATTTTTTTGATGTGGTAAGTTCAGTAATTTCCTT
>Ga0310344_10002344_pt1 | contig 14228 bp, 20 predicted proteins | sample HC15DNA20200_MG_FD_203801 | JGI IMG/M metagenome (GOLD analysis project Ga0310344, IMG submission 203801) | Marine microbial communities from station ALOHA, North Pacific Subtropical Gyre - HC15-DNA-20-200_MG | ecosystem: Environmental > Aquatic > Marine > Oceanic | place: Pacific Ocean: North... | reverse complement strand
CCTCATGATCCTTACTATCCGTTTTATAGATTCTTAGATAACAATAAAGAGTGGATTCAGTGGGTTCCAGCGAAAAGAGTTAGATAGTGCCTGATAGAAAATTAGATAAGAATAATGAACCGACTGATAACAGTGATGAGTCTTTGTTGTCTCAGGTTCAAGGGACACGTAAGGATGTGTCCGCATCTATAGCGAGATCTCTTGGAAACCTAAAAACATCGTTAGAAGAGCGTACTTCCGGTAGCGATGATTTTATAGAAACGCGCATTTTAGAAGCGAGAAGAGATCTCAGTGAGTCCAAGACTAAAATAGCTAGCCTCGCAAGAATACGAGAATTGATTTTTGGATTGCAAGACGGGCTGATAAGCACTGTAGTCTTAGTGTCTTCTGTGTACGGAGCGACCTCTGATAATGGATTAACGATCATAGCAGGCTTAGCCGGAGCATTAGGTGGGACGGTGTCGATGTCAGCTGGCAGTTTTCTATCATCTCGTGCAGAAAAAGAAGTATTGGAGTCCCAGATCAACATCGAATTAACTAAATTTATGGACGATCCAAGTAAGCAGATAGATCAGTTAGTAGCGGCTCTTACAACGGATGGGCTAACTGAAGAGGAAGCCTTTTCCATAACAGAAACAATGGCAAAAAATGAAGATGTACTTATACGGACCGTCATCGAGAAAGAGCTAGGATTATCTTTAGACGAGGTTAGCGTACCTTGGAAAGATGCAGTGGTTATGGGTATTTCTTTCTTGCTTGGGACCGCTGTTCCTATATTACCGTATCTAATGATTAATGGGCCTAGCGTTGTAGCTATTTCTATCGCCGCGACGGGGTTAGGGCTTTTTGCTATGGGAGTAGGGAAATCAAGATTCACAAAAAAGAACCCCATAATATCCGGAATTGATATATTGAGTATTGGTATTCTAGCCGCGACAGCGGGCTATTTTTTCCTTGGAACATTTCATGATCGAATATTGCCTATCATAATCGGAGGGTAAATGTTAATTTACACTCTCGTAATTATTGAAAGTAACGCTATACTATCCTAGGTTGAAGGTTTTATAATAACCTAACTGGACATAATTATTATCGGAGGATCGTAGTAGATGACCTATATTATCGCGGAGCCATGTATTGACTTAAAAGATGCGTCTTGTGTCGATGTTTGCCCTGTGGATTGTATTCACACAACGGATGAAGATAATATGTATTTTATCCATCCTGATGAATGTATTGACTGCGCAGCGTGCGAACCCGTATGCCCAGTGACGGCTATATTTGAGGAAAGTGAATTACCTGAGGAATGGAACGAGTATATTGCGCTAAATGCAGATTGGTTTGAAAACCAATAAATACTGGGGGCCTACTCCCTTGGTTATTTTTGAAAATTAATAAAAAACTCAACGTTACCTTTGGCGCCAGTTATAACAGACCTTTTGACCCCACCGAATCTAAGACCATTAGATCTACCCCACGAAGAGACGTTTTGTAATGTTTTTGCATGTATATGCGGATTGTCTATTACTCCCCCTCTTGGAACATCCTCTTTCTTTGCTTCGAACTGGGGTTTAACTAGTACGAATATATCGCTTTTGGTTTTCATTAAAGGCAGAACATTAGGAAGAACTTTTAACACGGAAATGAAAGAGACATCTATAACTACTATATCCACCAATTCATCTATTGAAAGCTTATATCGAGCGTTTTCTTTTTCTAACACAATCACATTTTGGTTTTCTCTTAGTTTCCAAGCAATTTGGCCATGACCTACATCTACCGCGTACACTCTTTCCACCCCTGCTTGGAGTAGGCAGTCTGTGAACCCCCCCGTTGAAGCACCGATATCTATTGCTACTTTTCCTTTAACATTCGCACCTATGTCTTTGAGGAATCCTTCTAATTTATATCCACCTCTACTCACATACTTTTCTTGTTCTGTTATAGATATGACTGAGTTAATATTTGTTAGCGCATTAGTATGCGTAATCTTTTGCCCATCAGTTTTGACCATCCCGCTTGCGATTGCGAATTTCGCTTTTTCAATATTCTCAAAAAAACCGCCTTCGACTAACAATTGATCTAAACGAGTCCGTTTTGTCATATTTTTCAATACCATCTTGTGTTGAGTAGCGTATAGTTTAATGAGTAATTAATTGTCTTGTCCATGATTTTCTGGCACTTCAGAAATAAGAGGCGTACGTCGTGCTTTATTTAGCAGGGTTATTACGAACAAAGCAATGGATAAAAAATGGCCTGTTGTTTTTCCCTATACTTTTCAACGTTAATGCACCTTATTTGCTATTTACAGAATACTATTTACAACATACTGGTTTGGTTTTTATTGGCTTTATTATATTCAATTTTGCCTCAAGTGCATCGTATATCATTAACGATATATTAGATATTCCTCGGGATATCTTACACCCTACAAAGAAAGCACGCCCTATGGCCAGCGGAGCAATAAGGCCTATTTGGGGAGGTGGTTTGGCTATCTCTCTAATCATGGGGACGATGATTAGCGCCTATTTATTAGACCAGACGTTTGCTTTAATTCTGGTATTTTATTTGTTGGTTTCATTGGGGTACTCTATTCGTGTCAAACATGTGTTCCTTTTGGATATTATGTTTGTGGCCTCGGGTTATGTGCTTAGATTTTTGGCAGGAGCTTCAATTGTTGGCTTTTCTAGCAGCATAGCGATACTTCTATCTATATTTTTGATCGCAATGTATATATCTTTATCAAAAAGGCGGGCTGAAATCACGCTGCTGGGCGAGAACGCTGCTATACATCGGCCTAGTTTGAAGATGTATTCGTTCAAATTTATTGATGCTTTGATGTTAATCTTGGTGCCAACAATTGGTTTGGTCTATGGATACTATTTATTTGGGGAGCAAGTTTATAATCACTACTCTAGCATAACTTTTATTGTTTTTATCATGGGTATACTAAGATACCTATATTTAACATATAATTCTATTTTGGTGGGATCTCCGGAGGACGTGTTTATTAGAGATAGGCCCCTGATTATTTTCCTAGTATTTTGGGTATTGGCCTCTTCAATGAACCCAAATATAAGGTGAATATGGAAGGTATTAGTTATGGCAAGAAGAAAAAAATCCAAACCGCCTAAGAACCGGCGAAGCAAGAAAAAGCCCCAAAATAGATCGTATGGAACCTCCATCCTTTCTAAGATTTTTGCAATCTTTCTAGGAGCTATATTTTCCTTATTAGGATTGGGTGTTAGTTATGTCTTAATAGGACCAGTAATAATAAATAGTTGGGCCAATAATGACTATGGATTTTTTATTGGAGCTTTAGTTATCGCTGGGGTAGCTATTTCTGGTGTAAGGGTATCTCGCTCCGGGTTATTTAAGGGAGTCCCTTTTCATCTTACAGGTATCTTAATGTTTTTCTTTGTCGGTCGGTACCTGTCTTTTTTCGAGTCGCTACAAATTTTAGGTGGCATAATTTATCTTGGAACATGGGTTTGGGCTTATCTTTTAGATACAATTATTACATCGTTTAGTAAACGTCCCGATGAATCTTCATAATAGGTGTAATTCTAGGTTGAGCAACACGTAATCGATGTGTAATATTTTGATATATAGGAGATTTAGTTTTGTTAAGATCCGGGTATAAAATTGAGGTTAGTACTGAGAGGGACCAGCATCGGCGGATCCCTCAAAAATGGGTGCGTCATGTTGCGGTAGGAACTTTGAGTGCAGAAAAGGTTGCAGTTCGTTCTAAGGTAGAAATTTTACTTGCTGGAGACGATACTGTACGAGCTTTGAATCATCAATACCGTTTGCAAGACACTATCACGGATGTTCTTTCTTTCCCCGGATCACAAGATGACAATGAATTCCCGGAATTTTCGGTTTCCCATAACGATATAGGCCAGGTTATTTTATCTGTCCCTCAGGCTAAAAGACAGGCAGATGAGGCTCATATAGATATCAAGAAAGAGGCCGCTCATTTAATTGTTCATGGTATTCTCCACTTACTTGATTACGACCATGAAAACACTACTGATGGCAAATTAATGCATTCGAGAGAGAATGCGATTTTGTATGAGCTAGCGGATTTTCGACCACATTCATCCACAAGGGGCATCCATGGTTCAGAATGACGTTTTTTATAGGAAATGGCGCCCCCAGTCTTTAAATGATCTGGTTGGGCAAGACCACATTGTTACAACATTAAAAGCCTCTTTAGAGCAGGAGCGCATAGCTCACGCGTATCTTTTTGTAGGTCCTCGTGGTACTGGTAAAACAAGTACTGCAAGGATTCTAGCTAAAGCGATAAATTGTGAAAACAACGATGGTAAAGGAGAACCTTGTAACCGGTGCAATATTTGTACACAAATTGGACAAGGATCTTTTATAGACTTGCACGAAATTGATGCAGCAAGTCATCGAGGCGTAGATGACATGAGAGATTTGATATCGAAACTCCCGACGATGCCTAATGTCGCGAGAAAAAAAGTTTACGTAATCGATGAAGTGCATGGCCTTACAAACTATGCAGAAGAAGCTTTGCTGAAGACGCTAGAAGAACCTCCACAGCATGTGATTTTTGTTTTAGCTACAACAGAAGAAGGTAGTGTCAGGTCAACTATAGCTTCACGATGTCAGAAGTTGCATTTTAGGAAAATTGGCCAAGACGATGCCGTCTCTAGGCTTTCCTTCATCGCTTCCCAGGAAAATCTTAAAGTTAGTGATGACATATTAGGGGTATTGGTCCGAGCTGCTGAAGGAAGTTTAAGAGATGCATCAAACTTTCTGGAGAATCTAGTTTTAAATGCAGGCGATAACCCTAGCATGGAAGCGGCAGAAAATTTATATGGTACCTATTGGTCGGCGAGAGCCTATTCACTTTTGAACTTAAGTGCAGATAGAAATTCTTTGCAAGAGGTTTTGCATAAAATAGGTGAATTGTATGCACAAGGCGTGGACATGCGCCAGTTGCAGAGAGAGTTGATCATCGAAGCTAGATCACTTCTATTGATCAAGGCGGGAGTCGGTACTACTCTTGGATTGATGGCTGAAGATCTCGAATTACGTAATCGTTTATCTCAGAAATTCGATTTGCAGTATATAAGTGAATTATTGGGCAAAATGCTAGAAGTAGAACTAAAATCAGGGGAGAGCCCTTTAAAAATTGAATTAATTTTTGTTGAAATGAGTGTTGGGAATGGGCCAGCCAATAGGCAAAATCTTGAATCAGAAAATTTGGAGTCTTATGTTGAAGTTTCACCCTTAGTTGATCGAAGGAAAGATGAGAATATTGATGCACCAGAAACAGATTTAATTACAAATCAAATCTCGAATAAATCGGAGGTTGCTGTCCCGAACGAGGAAGAAGGAGAAGGTAAACTAACGAAAGACTCACAACCAGGGGGTAGATCTGATATTCCTCGAGAGGAGATAGATGATCAAAGAGTTGTGATAAATTCAGCGGATTTATCAATTGAACATCTTCAGTCAAGATGGAAAGCGATAGTAGATCAATTTAAAGGGATTGGTGCTGGTGGTAATATTGATGCATTTTTAAGGAGCGTATCTGTTCCTATAGCGATAAATGATCAAAGCATTGTTATAGGCTTCTACCATGATTTTCATAAACAGAAAATCGAGGACCCTAGATATAAACCCTTAGTTGAAAAGAAATTATCTGAAATATTAGGAAAGCATTATTCTCTTGAATGTGAAAAAATTGATCGTGAGAAGAGTGTCGGGCATCTCGTGAAAGCAGCTATAGATATGGGAGCAGAAGCAGTCGATGAACAATCGATGAAAGCTATATTAGAAGGAGAAGATGGCAAGAGTGAATAAGAATATGATGCGTCAGATGCAACAGATGCAAAATAAATTAGAGAAAGCAAAAGAAGAGCTTGAAACGATGACCGTAACAGGAACCGCAGGTGGCGGAGTAATAAAAATTACTATGAATGGGCACCAAATGGTGACACAGGTGGACATTTCTCCAGATGTAGTGGATGAAGATGATATAGAGACTTTGCAAGACGTCGTTCTTGCTGCGATAAACGATGCTTCTGATAAGTCTCAACAATTGGCTAGTAAACACTTGGGCAATATAACTGGTGGGCTAGGGATACCTGGTCTTTAGTCTGTTGAGTATGTCGCAAAATAGTTTTTCTGCAAAATCGATTACTCGTTTAATTGAGGAATTTAATAAATTACCTGGAATTGGCCCTAGAAGTGCACAAAAACTTGCGTATCATCTCATCAGAAACAGCCAAGAAGACGCAAGAGCCCTTGCCGAATCGATCGTTGAAGTCGTTTCCAGTGTGGTTTTCTGCGAATATTGTCAGAATATTACTCAGCAATCTCCATGCTCCATATGTATAGACCCAGGGCGAGATAATGCGGTAATTTGCGTTGTAGAAGATCCCCTTGATGTTTTGGCAATAGAACGAAGCAGCGCTTTCGTTGGGAAATACCATGTTTTTCATGGGTTGCTCTCGCCAATGGACGGGATAGGCCCCGAAAAACTTCGTATTAGAGAATTGCTCGAGCGGCTGAAACAAGGCGATGTCAAGGAAGTGCTTATTGCAACTAATCCGACTTTAGAGGGCGAGGCTACTGCCATGTATGTGAAAGGATTAATCGGACCACTAGGAATTCTCGTTACCCGACTGGCCAGAGGATTGCCGTCAGGAACTGATTTAGAGTTTGCAGATTCTGTGACCTTGGCGCGAGCCCTTGAAGGGCGCCAGGAATTTTAGAATGATTAATAGCCTCTTATAAGTTTAATAAATCGTGATCGGAGGTCACATGTCTAGCCTATTATATGAAAAAAATGTATCGAGCCAGTACGCAATATTCAGTCTAAACAGACCCGATAGATTGAATGCATTGAATTCTAGGATGATGATTGAAATCGATGAGGCGTTGAAAGATTTTGATCATGATAAAAATATGCGAGTGGGTATTATAACGGGAAAAGGAAGGGCTTTTTCCGCTGGGGCGGATATAAGGGAAGGAGTAGAAAGAGACGCGGCAATAGATAAACTGACCCAACAAGGGCAATTAAATGAAAAGCAAATTGAGGAGCAGATCAATAGAGAGCACCCGAAAAAACAGATAGAGTTTGATATGTTTTCAAAGAGGGAAAAACCTTTCATTGCTGCCGTAAACGGATTAGCTTTTGGAGGCGGAATGCATTGGATAATGGATTGTGATATTAGGATTACATCAGAAGGAGCTTCTTTTTCTTTGCCCGAGCCCAAAATAGGCATGCCAGCAAATTATGGAAGTAATTATTTGCCTGATCTTATACCTTTAGGGGAATCGCTGTATTATCTTTTAACGTCAGATCAGATGTCTGCAGAGGATGCCTATCGCCTTGGATTGGTGCATGAGGTGCTCTCTTTAGACGAACTTATGCCTAGAGCGATATCGATCGCTTCAATGATAATTCAAGGGGCACCTCTGGCAATTGCAGCTACTAAGAAGATGGTTTATTTTTCTCGGGCTGAAACAAATTTAACTCGTGAGCAATATGCTGCTCCATTGCTAGGGAATATTCAAAATTCCAGTGATATTGAAGAAGGCCGATTGGCATTTATTGAGAAACGAAAACCAAAATGGTCTGGCTAAATTAGATCAATGAGCTATTCCAGCAACAATAATTCCTCATTGAATTTAACGCGATCATCCCACTATCGAGTTAAAGGACTGGTTCTCAAACATAGAGATATGGGTGAATCGGATAGGCTAGTTACGGTTTTTACCAGAGAGCATGGCAAGTTAACTTTAAGCGTCCGCGGTGCAAGGAAAACAAAGACAAAGCTAGGAGGACACCTAGAGCCTTTAGTGTATGGTGACTATCTTATAATTAGGGGTAGGAATCTCGATTCAGTTATTCAAGGTCAGATTATTACTCCGTTTAAGATTATAAAAAATAATTTGAGAAAAATGGCTGAATGCATATACTTGGTCGATCTCGTAGACCATTTTTTACAGGATGCAGATCCTCAACCTAGGATTCTTGATCTCAGTCTAGATGCATTAGATAAGCAGGAAAATTTGGATTCCAAAGGGGATTTAATCATAAGAAGTTTTGAAATAAAACTACTTAAAGAAACTGGCTTTAGCCCTGTATTAACAAGTTGTGCTGACTGCGGTACTGACGTTAATCCCCAAAAAAAGCAAAAGTATCCATTCAGTGCGGCTTCTGGAGGCTTGTTGTGTTTTGATTGTAGTCGGTCTCATAGTAATTGGCTTAGATCCGTAACTGGAGATACATTGTTGGCTATGAACTATATTCAAAACGTATCTCTCGCTAAATTTTCTGAATTAACACTTGGTATTGAATTACTGTCTGAATTAGAGAGTGTATCTAGATGGTATATTAGCTACGTGGTTGATAAGCCTATCGAAGCTCTTGTCTTTTTAGATCAAGTTCGACATTCGTTAGAATAATTGGTTTAATTTAACGATTCTAGTTCACTTATCTTTTTGATCAGATATATTTGTATAGGGATAAGACCGAAGAAGGTCGTCGCTCCAAAGAATTGCATTTGTCCTAGTGGAGGAGCGGAATTAGCTAATGTACCTTCACCACCAGATATCGAACAGCTCACGGCTACGGTGATCAATCCAATCATCTGAGAAGTTCCGACTATTAATCTAACTAGTTTGAGCAGCCTCCTAAACCAAGTTTGTTTCCAAACCTGGTCTCCGCTTAAAGATATATTTAAAGTGCCGCTGCTATCGCACGCTTTGCAATTAAAAAACGATTTATCAACAGGAGAGCCGCAGGTTTCGCATTTCTTTAGAGATTGGTCTCTTTGGGCGAGTTGAGCACCGCATGTCCGGCAAGGTATAGGCGCTCCTGTACCGCAACTGGAGCATGTCCATATTATTGATGCGTTGTTCATGATGTTTGATTGCTTCTAAGTTTTTGGTTTAGCATTAATGTATGTCTCGGTAGAAAGCGTCTTTGCAACAATTTTCCCCGTTTCTTCTTGGATAACTGTGCCTTCAGCAATTGATACAGTTCTACCCTTGTTTATGATTTTTGCTTCTGATATTAACGTGCCTGCAGTTCCTGGGCGAATGAAATTTATTTTCATTTCTATGGTGGCATGATACTCATATTCATCCAATAAACTATCTAAGGCGTGGTGAATTGTGTAATCAAGTAATGACATAATTACGCCTCCAGCTACTCTTGGATTTTCCTCGGCGTGTGTTAAATGGGGCAAAACAGGCATTTTCACGATCGCTTTCCCATCAACTTTTTCAACTAACTCTACGTTCATCCACTCTGGTAGACGAGGTAGAGTGTTATTCTCGTTCTGATTGCTCATTATTGATCTCCTCTGCACATAATTATATTACTTTAGCTCGAAGGATGAGCATCGATTTTATTTCAAAATATAGATCAAGTGTGCTAATATTATAAGAACATGAGTTCGGTAATAGATTTACCCAAAGGATTTTATGCACGTGTTAGGAGTATAGAATGGCAAATTTGCGTAAGAGACAACAAGACATCTTGGAATTTATAGCAGGATTTATAGATGGTCATGGGTATCCTCCTAGTGTTCGAGATATCCAAGAGGGATGTTCAATTAGTTCTACCAGTGTAGTTGATTATAATTTAGAAGCTCTTAGTAAAATGGGTTATCTAAAGCGGTCAAAAGAAATTTCTAGGGGCATTGAGTTAGTAGGTCATCGCTCTAATAAGACCCGGATTCCTTTGCTTGGATCTGTATCTGCTGGGCAGCCTTTGCCAGTTTTCCCTGAGGACCATAGATTTTTGGAAGATAATTCAATAGAAGTAGACCCTAGTTTTATTGAGGAGCAGTCCCCCGTGTTTGCTTTGCATGTAAAGGGGGACTCAATGATTGATGCTCTTATAAAAGATGGAGACTATGTTGTTATTAGGGGCCAAGAGCATGCCGAAACAGGTGATATGATTGCTGCTTGGTTGATTCAAGAGGAGGAAACCACCCTAAAGAGATTTTTTCCTGAAGGAGAGAGAGTTCGATTACAGCCCGAAAACTCTTCCATGAGTCCAATTTTTGTTGATGCGCATAATGTTCAGATAAAAGGACGAGTCGTAGGAGTACTTCGAAAGTATAAGTAAGGTTTATAAAGAAATTTTGTATTGCGAAGGACTATCTATGTATCCAGAATGTAGAGTGTTATTTATTAGTCCGCGGATGGAACCCTGCGCTGACCTTGTAATTCCATATCGTTATCGCAACAAACCAACGTACCGTCAGTAGCTTTGGTTGCTAGAGCCTGAGTACCACAAGAAGCACATTCGTATCGTTTTCCAAGTTCAATTGCCATATTTTATCTCCCTCTATATTATTTCACGGTCATTGATTGGTCGTGACATTGGAGTTCACCATCCCCGGCTTTGGTAACTACTACCTCAGCTTCGCATGTACCACAGCTGTATCTTTTACCCATTTGATTTGCCATATCTAGTTATATCCTCCGAACGTAGGGTTATATTTAAATATATTAGTGAGATAATTATAGAAATCGTAGTATAAGGCGTCAACCGATCAAGGGCCTTTACCGGTGGATTTAGTATGGCTGTATGCGATTCCTGGGTAGGCAGATAATTAGTAAGGTGTAAAATTTGGGAACTTTATATGTTGTAGCGACCCCGATTGGTAATCTGGAAGACTTTTCTTACAGAGGTGTTCGAATCTTGTCAGAAGTGTCTCTTATTTTGTGTGAGGATACTCGGAAAACTAAGATTTTGCTTAACAGGTACGAAATAAACACCAAAATGATGAGTTATCTAGAGTGGAACCATACCAAGCGCATCGAGCGTATTTTGGTAGAGCTTGAAAATAGTGATGTAGCAGTCGTTTCAGAAGCAGGAACGCCCGCTTTTCATGATCCTGGATCTGCTCTGGTAAAAGCTGTTGTAGAAGCAGGTCATCTTGTTGCTCCCGTCCCTGGACCCAATGCCGTGGCGTCAATCGTATCTGTAGCCGGGGTACCCGCCGATAAATTCATTTTTTTGGGATTTCTTCCACGAAAGAAAAATGAAAGGCGAAAAATGTTTGAGGCACTATTAATGAATAGTGATCCGATAATATTTTATGAATCTCCCCATCGCGTTGTTGATAGTTTAAATATCATTCAAGAGATTTTGGGTGATCGGCGGCTAGTCGTAGGAAGAGAGATGACTAAATTGTATGAAGAAATCTATAGGGGGATTTTGAGTGAGGCTATTAAACATTTTAGCAAGCCCAGAGGGGAGTTTACCGTTTTGATTGAAGGCAACCAGAAGAAGCCTGGGTAATTACTTACTTATTTAGAATTTTCTTTCAATAACGAATTGGGCTATGGATTGCAGCGAATTTCGGGGGTCTCCTTTAGGGGATGTTTCTATTGCCTCGATTCCTTTTTGAGCATACGTCTTGGCTATGTCAAAGGATTTTTCGATCGCTCCAGAGTTTTTTACCTTTGATAGGATATTTTGTATATTGGATGCTTTTTCTTCACCGGGTAAGGTTTTTAATTTGCGGATTCCCTGTGCCTCTTGAGGATTTGAATCCAAATAAAGTAGTATTGGAAGCGTTAGTACCCCTTGGCGAAGATCTTGGCCCAAAGGTTTTCCCAATTCGGTCCCTTCTATGTCGAAGTCTAAAATATCATCAATAATCTGGAAAGCTGTGCCTATATTCGAGCCGTAGTTTTTGAGATTTTCGATTTGCCCCTCGGATGCTCCGCCTAGTATTGCTCCACATTCTGCTGACGTCGCGAATAAAGAAGCAGTTTTTCTTTCAATTCTGCCCCAATAGCCTGAAAATCCAGACGATGGTTCGAAAGCTTGGTCTATCTCTCTAAGCTCACCGTCGGCAAGTAGTCTTAGAGTTCTAGAAAAAATTTGAATTACCCGAACATTATCAGTTAAACATACAGTTTCAGCTGCTGTTGCAAAGATATAGTCTCCTAAAAGTATTGCTACATTGTCGCCGTAACTTGCGTTTATAGTCTTGTTATTTCTTCTTAGTGGCGCATTGTCGACGGTGTCATCATGAACTAACGAGGCTGTGTGTAAGAGTTCTGTTGCGACTGCCATGGGTATATGTAGGGTCTCCGAATAATTGAACATTTTACCCGCGAGCAAGGTAATCGCTGGGCGTGTTCGCTTACCGCCGCTATTCAGTATGGTTTCAAGTAATTTATTAACCCAAATATCGTCGGAGGAGCCTGCTTTTTTAAATGCCGACTCTACTTCATCAAGCTCTTTTTGCACTGGATCTAAAAAGGAAAGGTACCCATTCAAATTATATTTCCCCCGATTGTTCTAATGTATTAAGCATTCTTTTTCATTCGTTCTGTTTCATCAGATACGACTTTTTCCTCGTCAAGTTTTTGGAAAAGTGGCTCTGGTTTAGGAAGCTTATTTCCAGCTATAAGAGGGTTTGATTTCCATCCATTTGATTCTACCAATCCTGTTTCGCCCAGATAGCCATGCAGTTTTTGAGAACTTTCTGGCAAAAATGGGTAAAAAAGTATTTTTAATGTCGAAATTATATGAAGCATTGTAAACATTGTTTCAGCGGCATGATTTCTATCAGTTTTAATTGCTTTCCAGGGCTCTCGATCATCAAGGTATCGGTTACCTTGTTGGCACAGGTCCATTGCTGTTTTTAAGCTTGCTCTGAAATTGCATTCACTTAAATATTGTCCAGAAGTTAGCAGTGCCTTATTTGCATCATCTATTAAATCATTACTAGGTTTTTGTAGCTCTACTTCCGGTACCGTCCCGTCAAAATTGTTTTGCAGGAATGTTAGCGTTCGATGAACGAGGTTGCCGTAAGTACCAACTAACTCGTTATTATTTCTCCTTACAAAATCTCTCCAGGTAAATTCAGAATCAGATGTTTCCGGCATGGTTGCTGATAAAACATACCTTAAAGGGTCTGCTTCATAACGTGATAGATAATCTGATACCCATACTGCCCAATTTCGGCTCGTGGAGAATTGACCGGACTCTAGGTTTAGGAATTCGTTTGATGGTACATCATGGGGAAGGGGTAATCCTTCTTCATAAGCCAGCAACATCGCTGGCCATATTATAGTATGAAAAGGGATGTTATCTTTGCCTATAAAATAATAGCTTTTAGATTCCTCATTCCACCAGTTCTTCCATTGGTCGGGCTCTTTTTCAACCTCTTTCGCCCATTCTATTGAGGCGGATAAATAACCGATTACAGCTTCAAACCATACATATATCCGGCGATCTTCCCATCCATCAACAGGGACTTGAATTCCCCAGGATAAATCTCTTGTAATCGCTCGGTCTTTTAAGCCTTGCTCTAATAGACCTGTTGTTTGATTGAGAACATTGGGCCGCCAGAATTTTTTATCCTCTAGCCATTCTTTTAGAGTATCTTCAAACTTTGAAAGTCTAAACATGAAGTGAGAGCGTTCACGGAACTCTGGTATGGACCCGTCTGTTGTTGATCTTGGATTGATTAAATCCTGTGGGTCAAGAGTACGGCCACACTCTTCACATTGATCTCCTCTTGCATTCTCTGAATCGCAATTAGGACAAGTTCCTACAATGTACCGATCAGGCAGGTATCGTTTTTCTTTAACACTGTACGGGAGATCTGCTTTTGCTTCATAAAGGAAGTCGTTATCCAATAAATTGGTAAAGATTCGTTGTGTTACCTCATGATGGTTTTCAGTGTCGGTAGTCGTGAACAAATCCCAGGAAATATTTAATCCCTCCCAAGATTCTTGGAAATCCTTATGGTATCTAGAAAATATTTTTTCTGGAGTTGTGTTTTCAGCGTCGGCCCTTATTGTGATTGGAGTGCCATGACTGTCGCTTCCAGATACCATTAAAACTTTGTTTCCGATTATTCGATTGTATCTAGCAAAAATATCAGCTGGTAGATAGGCGCCCGCTATGTGCCCTAAATGAAGTGGACCATTTGCATACGGCCACGCTACCGCTACTAATATGTGATCAGTCATTTTATTGTTACCATTCTATCTCAAGTTGTTACTATGTTTTGTCAAAAAATCCTTGTATTCTAGTAATATTCTTAACGTTGATTATAGATATATTATATTAAAGTGAAATGCAGATGGCTCCTCAAACCCGATTCTACAAATATATTATCCCAATAGTTCGAGGTTTGGGGCATCTATTTTTTCGGATTTCAGTCAAGGGCAAGGATAACATACCATCGGAAGGTCCGGTG
>Ga0310344_10002343_pt1 | contig 14236 bp, 8 predicted proteins | sample HC15DNA20200_MG_FD_203801 | JGI IMG/M metagenome (GOLD analysis project Ga0310344, IMG submission 203801) | Marine microbial communities from station ALOHA, North Pacific Subtropical Gyre - HC15-DNA-20-200_MG | ecosystem: Environmental > Aquatic > Marine > Oceanic | place: Pacific Ocean: North... | reverse complement strand
CAGGCTGAGCAAGAGCCACACAAATCATCTTCAAAAGGTTGATCAGGAGTCAATTCGTAATCGAGGATTAGTTCACCTAGAAATAACCATGATCCATAATCTCTGGAAATTAGGTTAGTGTGCTTTCCAATCCAGCCTAGACCAGCACGCTGAGCCCAAGCTTTTTCCATTAGTGGAGCAGTATCTACTGATATAAGAATTTTTGCATCCTTACATAATTCTTGGACAAATTCTTTTAATTTTATTAATCTTACTTTAAGGACATTATGGTAATCATCACCCCAAGCATAATTTGATATTTTCATATTACCAGAAGAATCGCCATGATAGTAATTCATGGCAAGAGAAACAACGGATTTTGCTCCTGGAAAGTATTCTTGGATATCGGATCTCTCATCTTTTCGCTTTGACATCCAATTCATGGTTGCATTATAACCTAAACGAAGCCACTCTTCAAGATGAGTGACATCTTGTTGAGGGGACTGGGCTGAAGCAAAACCAACTTTTTCAAAACCCAAATCAAATGCAAAAGTTCGGATTCTCTCTGTTAACTCTTTTGTTCTTTTGGTATTTCCCATTCTTTCCTTCTTAACTTATCAGCCCAAAATAGACCTGTTATAGCTTTTACATCAGTAATTTTTCCATTATAAATCATTTTTAAGGCATTGTCTAAGGTTGTTGGAATAGACTCAATAAACTCATCTTCATCACCACCTATTTCTCCCTCTACTAAATCTTCGGCGAGATACAGCCACATACGTTCATCACTATAACCAATACAAGGGTGTATTTCCTGCAACAATGTTATTTTCGATGAACGATAACCTGTCTCTTCTTCTAATTCCCTATTTACAGCATCGACAGGTTTTTCTCCTCGATCAATTTTTCCAGCAGGTATTTCTACTTCAATACATCCAACTGGATAACGGAACTGCCGTATAAGTAGGATCTCCCAGTTTTTTAACAAAGGCAAAATTACAACAGCTCCAGGATGACGTATATATTCTCTTGTTGAGGTAGAACCATTAGGAAGAGAAACCTTATCTTTTCTTACCTTAAGAAGGTCGCCAGAATAAATCTTTTTAGATGATATTTTAGATTCAGTTAGATCTTTCATAACTATAAATAATTAGGTAAATGAGATCAACACTAAAAATATTCGATATAGTTAACTTTCAATTCGCGATTAAAATAGCTGACTTTTTCTTCATCGAATAAAAGATTGTTGAAATGAATTTCAATATGAAAATTTTGAAACAAAGACCATCTTAAACCAGCATTAAGATAACCACCTCGGCTAAGGGAAATTGTCTTAGCTGTCATGGAATTCTGATTCAGTGCAGCATTATATTCTGCAAGTAAAGATAATTCGGGATTGAACTCAAGATCAAAACCACCAAAAAAATTAATATCTTCATCTCCATCAGTAGTTTCAGTAAAGTTACTATTGGCACCAAAGTGAAAGCCCATATTTCCAAGAAGCGTTCGCCAATTTTTACTAGCTGCTAGATATGTGCCATATCCCTTGATATCATACCTCTTGAGCGAATCTAGTTCATTATAATTCCCAAACCCCTGAGTATCTATTCCAAATGCAATACCAGGGAAAACTATTGATTCATCTACAATGCGATATTTAAAAATTACTTCTGGCCTTGGATAAGGAATCGGCTCTGCATCACCAATTAGTTTACTTGCACCATAGGATAGCCCAAACATAAACCGATCCGTTAGCCCTACAGAAAGTGCGGTAGCCAAGCCACCATCTCTCTGCATATGCATATGAGCAGAAAAAGAACCTCTAACTAAACCTCCAGCAGTTGGCACTGTTATTATATTAGTTGGCGGAGGATAGTCTTGAGCTACTAATACGATTGTAAGAGATAAGATTGCAACCGAAGTTAGACGCATATCTCAAAATATAAACAAACCCTACCTTTCAAGGCAAGAGCCTAACGATAAATCAATGGATAAATTACTTTACCATCGCGACGTTCAATTTCATCTATTTTTGAAAGAGGAATAGTTAGAATATCTTGATCACCAAGAATAAAAAAACGAACATGGACTTCTGTTAAATTGAAAAGATTGACTTTTAGAGTATCTCCTGTTTTCAAATATATCAAATCTGGAGAAGAGAATAGATCAGGATCAGAAAGGTAACCGATGGTTTTTGTTGGATTCCAACCATCAGCTTTTTTCAAAAGAATATCCTCAATGATTTCAGAACTTTCCTCCAAAGTGTTGCCTTCATCCCTTACCTTTTCTCTGTTAGAATCATTTACATTTAATTCAGAAGTAAAAAGCTTCCTAGGTAAAGTTATACCTATTTTGCTAACCTCATTACCATTGGCATCAGTTTCAACCATAATGTACTCTCGGCTGATAGGATTGTAATTATAGGTAAATTGTCGCACAACCATTCCGTTTAAAAGATCTCTCCACTGTTCCAGTTTTATAAGTCCTTCATCAAAATAATCATAATTGATCTCGCCAAATGGAGTATGATCTAAACTAAGAAATTTATATTTCCGAATACTACCGTTTTTATTATAGTAGTATATATTTGTACGTTCAGCGAAATCGGACTTATTTCTATCAGGAAAAACAAGTGAAATAAAATTGCTTGACATAGGCTCATCGCCATAAATGATCATTCGATTTACTTTTCCTTTCCCATCTGCTATGGCTCTTCGCCTAAGAGTTCTGTCTTCATTATATTCAAATATTTCCTGCGCTGTAATATTATTTTGCTCATCAATAGCCATCTTTAAAATAAGCTGATCCGTACGATCATAGAGCGCCTCAATATGTTTAGACCCTCTAGCTTCCTCTGGAGTAATTGCAACATTAAGCATGAAATCAGAATCAGTTTTATAATAGCGTATATACGATACTTGTTGCCCAACTATAAAGCTGAAGAAAAAGGAAACAAATAATACTTTATGCCAATGAAATTTCACAATTACTAAATAATCAATACTTTTATCAAGAGTAGTATTTTTGTAAAAAGTTCCTTCTCAATAACTAAGGCAAATTGAAATGTATTTGTAAAATATGTGGAACACTTAAATTGTTTGATGCCATCTGAAAACCATAACTAACAGTTAATATCCTTGATCTAAAACCTACACCTCCTGAAAAAGAAATTAATTCTCTTGATGAGTTAGTTCCGGCCCAAATAATTATATCTTCCCAAGATAATTCACCCCCAAGTCTAAAAACGTTACCATATAAAGTCGAATGATCCATACTAACGGCAGAAAGCAAGTCAACTGATTTTATCGCTGAGAATGAATTAACAACTACTCCCAATGACAAGGTTGTAGGCATTTTAGGTTCTAGCCTATTAAATTTCTTCATAATTCCAATATTCCGGATAGCAAAACCCGTAATAATCTTATCTGCATTAAATGAATATGTTATACCTCCATCTAGCCCTAAGCCAGAAGAAGAATAAATAAATGATTCTAAACGCACCAAACGGATAGTCCCACCAAATTGAATAGGACCGCGTTTTTTTCCCCAGCCTGTTTCTAAAGCCATACCAGATGAAGTAAAGCTGGAAAGAGGATTATCTGTTGGCTTAGACGTCCTAAGTTCTAATTCACTAATTGAAAGTGATCGTAGCCCTAAAGCCATTGATCCACCTAGTAATGGCTGAACAGCTAAAACCGAATGGCCAGATGTCCCAGCTAACCAAGAATTATAAGCAAAATAAACTTCTATTGAGGATATATCTTGAACAACTAAAGCGGGGTTTATTCGAAAAAGGGATGGATCACCTATTAAAGCTGTCCCTGCTCCAGCTAAAGCTAAATGTTTAGGATTAAAAGGAACATTGAGAAAGGCTGTTCCAATAGTGCAAACTTTAGACGTTAGAAAAAGAACTATTAATATTTTGTTAAAGTTGATTTTTCCCTCATTAAAATTTCAAAACATATGTAAATATATGAGTTAAACCTTCACCCCGACGACCAAGAACTAGAGCATAATCTAATTGGGCATCATCCGGCTTCAACAATGAATATTGTAATCCCATACCAACAGAAGGCAAAAAATTATTTATACCCGCCCTAACAAAAATGCGCTCCATAGGTATATATTCTGCACCTAAACGAATACGATTTGAAAAAACGTAATCTCCCATACGGAAATAAGTGTAGTCACCAATAATATCAAAGAAGCCGGGACGATATACAAAACCAACTCGAATCTGCGTTGGAAATTCATCCTCATAGGTGCTTCCCTTTTCATCAAAAACATCTCCAGTATTCCAAGCATAGGAAGCATTCCAATCTTGAACAACTAGACCTAATTCTAGGTCTTTTGAAGGTCGAAATATAACTCCAGCATCTACACCTGTACCTTTTGAATTAATTGTGCCTTCAATTGGCAAAACCTGATAAAATATTTTTACATTAACGCCTAGTGAAACTTTTGGCGTTAGCTTATTTGCAAAACTCATATAAATGGCATATTCTTCAGTTGAAAATAATCCTGTCTGGTGACCGGAAGCATCTCTACCATCAATTTTATCGACACCCGCATTTATTATTGCAATACCTAATCCTGCACTAGGTGGAAGTTTAGTAGAAAAAGAACCTGAGATAAGATATCTATCTAATGGCAGAAAATGATGTAGAACAGTTGCATTACGATCATTAAGAAAACCCAAAGAGGCGGGGTTATGATAACCAGGAAAACCATGGTCAAAAGCTGCGGTAAAACCTCCACCCATTCCCATAGAATATGCTGTTGTTCCAAATCGAAGAAAACTGCCAGCATATCCAGCAATACCTTCAGCTAACAAAAAGTTAATAACAATAAATAGTGCGAAAATATTTTTAATTATTTTGTTCACTTTATTACGACCAGTTTTACCCAGTGGGAAGCATCATCATAGAAAATATTACAAAAATATGTTCCATTAGCAACTAAGTCGCCTGAATCATCTCGGCCATCCCATTTAAGCGTCCCTTCACCTGATCCACGCCTAAAGTCTATTGTACGAACCGTTTCCATCGCAAAGCTCAAGATAGTTAGCCGAATAAGCTTAGATTTTTTTGCTCTATAGTAAAACCTAACATATCCATCACCATCAAGAAGATTATGCATTGTTGGTGAGAAAGGATTAGGATAAGCATAAACAGTATTAGAAGAAATATTGGTTCTATAAATCCGCCAAATTGAACTAGCAGAAGAAGGTATCCGAGATCGAGCCATTCCATCGCCTGTTCCAATCCATAACACATCATTGTAATAAGGTCGACGATCATGGACTGCGGTATACACATCATTATCAATCACTTGATCATTTCGAACTTTATCTATTGCTGGACTATAATGAGCAAAGTTTTGCCCATCTTCCGTTCTCCATAAACCACTTCTAGCCGAAAAATAAACTAAACTATCAACTGAAAAAATGTTGTAACCATATTGACCTTTTAAAACTGGTATGGTTTGCCATGTTTGGCCATTATCATTTGTATAGCTTAAACCACTTTCTTCACCAGCTTCATCCGCTGCACGGGTAACAGCCCATATAATTCTTTGACCATTCCATTTTTGCTCGGCTAAACTCACCACCCAATTACCACTTATAGATTCTAATGGGAATGAATAGTGTTCCCAATCTACACAACCGGAGTCATCTATTATTCCTCGATTAACACCGTTAGCCGTTCCTGCCCAGACCGTATCTCCATAAGTCATTACTGAAAAAACTTTATGGTTATGGTTCCCTTCTGGTGGATCTCGAGGATTTAGTTGATAATTATCTAAGGGTTCTCCACAAAATAGTTGTGTCTGATTATCTTCAGGCAATGGTACACGTTTCCAACCTGTTGTAATATCATTTCGGTTTAGACGCCGTAGTCCTCCAGCCCAACTTGCCATCCAATAATATCTTTTACCTATAGCTATATCGTAAGTAACATTATTTTGTATGACTGTTACTGGAAGAGCTCTTAGAGATACACCTCCCCAGGAGATTGTGCTATCCTCATTGCTATCCGTTGGTTGGTTAAAATAATTCCATGATACTTGATTATTTGGATTATTTGCATTGAAAGAAAGGGCGAGCCCTCCCCCAGCAGTTTCTCCTTCAACAGTCTTTGCTGTGGCAACAAGGACTGTATCCTTTCCCTTAACTCCAATAGCTGAAACACCACCTTTTGGAATTATTTTCCCTAGCTGGCCTGGTTCAAAATTTTCTGAGCTTTCGAATGTGTTTACTAATGTTGAATCACGCATTACTGAAAGACCTCTACCAGTTCCAAACCATAGAGTGCTATCTCCCTGCATAAGAATCTCTACAATAACATTGCTTTGAAAGCCTGACAAAATAGTGTCCCCATTTGCCCGCGCTAAAAAAGAACTCGGAATCTGTGCTTGTAATGAACAGATGAAAAAAATGGAAGATGCTTGAAAAAAATACCTCATTCTTTGACATTTACAACTTTGGAAGAATCATCAAAGCCACCTTTCCAATCTTGAACTCTAAAACGCCATTCTAAATCACCTTTTACCGCATCATAAGGGAATGCTATGATTCTACTGAAAATTCCATCTCCTTTTATCGAATCACCGGACGTAGTATCCCCAGTATCAACCATATAAATATATTCACCATTATTCAGCATTCTATCCTCATCTAAAAGCTTGGATCTAAATCCAACCCATTGAATATCAGCCAAACCATTGGGATCCTCAACTTTAGCATGAATTGTAATAAGTTTAGCCAAACCACTATCTGGAAGAGAGAGAGTATCTGGAGTATCAAGTGAGAGGAAACGTGGAAAAATATTTCCAAGACTAAAAGAGTCAGCTAATTCATATGTCTCACCCCTTTCATAATGTGCAATAATTTTCAAGTGTACAATTCCAGTATCATTATATGCTAATTTATTTGAAAGAGAACCTAAAGAATTTGGTCTAACCTTGATAGAATGGAGATTGTCTTCGATCAATATATCCCCTTTAACTCCTACATCACCAAGTATAATTGAGTCCGCCTCTACAGCATCAACATTGTTTAACCCAAACCATGCTGTAGTTACATACCTTAAATCGTTTCCATTAAATGGGTTTTTTACCAAAGCCCCTATATATATATATCCTTCTTCCTGTAAAAAACTGAAATCAATTCTTTCAATTGGATCCGTCTGGTCAGCAACTTGTAATGGTGTAGTACATGAAAGCCAATACATAAATAATAGAAGAAAAATATTGTTACGTTTGATTGTCATGAGGCTTTAAATATAGATGTGGTTCTACGGTCGTTCAATTAATTCCTATTATTTATATGATAAAGTAGAAGATTCCCAACAATTCCAAGACTCCTCGGGCTACATTTATCTGGAGTATCTTGTAGGGTATGCCAATAGTTAATAGGATCAATTCCATAATCAAAATCAATAATATCGACAGAAGGAATGCCTCCTACCTCAAAAAGCACAACATGATCGTCCTCTACAAAATAGGTTGTTTCACGTTTAAATTCTTCAAAACCAAGTTCCTCAGCCTCATTCCATAATTGCTCTATCAAGTCAGGAGCTTGATTCATGGAGTTTCCCTCAATAGGTAATTGCAAATCTTTGTCACCAATCATGTCTATAAGAATACAATACTCAGGTAATGGTGCTGGAATATTTTTTGCAAGATAACGTGAACCATTAAAGTATCGATCTATATCACCTGATTTTCCCATATCCTCACCATCTAGAAATATAAGATCCACGCCACCAATCGGAGATTTAATTGATAACTGATTAGCAATTTCCAAAAGTACAGCAACTCCGCTAGCACCATCATTAGCACCCAGGACAGGCTTTAACCTATTTTTAGGATTCCTATCCATATCAGCCCAAGGGCGTGTATCCCAATGTGCCGCCAACCATATCCTTTTCTGCATAGAAGGTCTAAATCTTGCTATCACATTAGTGAGTGTGAATAGTCTACCAGTATAAGGATCAGAATAGGAAAAAGACTGCCTAATTGTAGTATCGGCTAGAGGAGCAACAGTTTCAAGAATATGATTCAGCCCTTTCCTATGCCCAGATGTCCCGGGTACTCTTGGGCCAAAAGAACATTGAGCTTCTAGATAACCAAAAGCTCTTTTTTCATCAAATAGCTCAATCTCTTGGCCTTGCATGCAAGAAAAAAGAACGAACAACATCACTGATATAAGGTTTTTTATCATCCTTTTATAGGTACGTTTACATCGAAACCAAAATCTCTATCAACTTTTCTCCCAATTATTTTTGAGTGACTTTCTCTGTATTCATACCATATTCCTCCGGTAACATTTTTTCCAAATGTATATGAAATGCGGGGAGATAATTTCCAAGAATCACGTTCATCTGTAACTGAGAGATCATATCCAACATCATTTCGTTCCTGAGTCATAGATTGAGAATAATCAAATGTGAGAGTGAAATTTATATTATTCTCAAATTTAAAATCCCTAAAGAAAGGAAGAGGAATATTAAAACCACCTCTATGAGAATAGTTTGTACTTGCTGTCCATGTATTATCTGTACGTACTCGGGTACTATTTATCCCACCGAACCTGTTGTCAACTGTTGTAACTAGAGCATAGCGACTTGAAAATGTTATTCCCTTCTTTGATGACATAGAGACACCCAGTAAAGGTGAAAATGATGAGGTATATTTTGAAGTTTGAAGATCACGATTTTGCCATGCCCTAGTTTCCTTGCCATTAAAACCATGTTCAATCGAAGCCGATCGAGCAATCTTCTTCATTAAAGGCCATTTTTCTACCCCGGTAAATCGAATACTCCATCCTGCCATTGGAAGACCTTTATCCCCCATAATACCTTTTGGTAAAAAATCTCGTGTTTGAGTTTCAGTCCGAACTTGATTCCCATCTAAACCCCAAACTTTATTACGAGCAAAGTTAAAAGATGTATTTATTTGCCTGGTAATTGCTAAACCTGATCGAATTGCTAAATCTTTCTGCCACTGTCTTGATCCTGTATTAACTCCAACCTCCTCGCTATACTCAAGTTCATGCTCTTTTTCTATGCCTAAACGATAAGGAATTTTCGCAGCACCAAGAACACCAAAAGCATTTTCAGATCGGTTTTGACTATAAGTAACACTTATAGGATTAATTTTACTAACACCCGCATGTAGAAGTTTCAAAAATTTTTCAACTTTAGGATTGAGTGGTTTCTTTAGTTTCTGTTCTTTTTGTTCTTCATCAATATTTTGCTGGTTCCTTGCACGACCTCTACGACGCCTTGTTGTATTGTTCCCAGAGGTGGTGAATTTGGGTTTATAGAATATCTCTACCAAAGTCTTTGGAGTTAAACTAATTGAAGTAGACATCCTAGACTGTGCACTAATATTCGCCCCTTCCTGAGTACTCTCAAGAGGTTTTGCCCATCTATAGTTTGATGTATAATTAATATTTGGTCGAAACCAATCTGATATTATTGGTGAGAAACTTGTTGTAGAACTCTCAGTAATATCAGTCACTTTACCAGGATTCATTGTTCGAATAGCTTCTATATATTTATTACGGAAGCTATCCATATCACTTTTTACTACTTTTGTAAAATTAGTTGTAAGATTTTCTAGAATTTTATAACCAAGCCTAAAATTTCTGTCCAAACCAAGATTATATTGCGTCTTTGATTCACCAATACGTGGACTTGATTCATTAAGTGTTTCACTTACCTTTGCATTCATATCAAATGAAGACGGAGTAAAATATAGTCGTGTTTCAGCAATTTTCTTGCCAAAGAAAGGTAAGCCTTCTAATCGACGTAAGGGCATAATATAATTATTTCTTCCAAAACTTAATGTATAACTAGCACCCCCAGCGTTATTTCTATTAATTCGCTGCAAGGTTTGAACATCTGAATTTAGACTCCGTCCTGAAGAATAATTTAATTTTATATTATCCAAAGTGTAGCGGGTTAACCAGTTATCTGATTTTGTGGTTTTCGCAAATGAAGTATTATAGGAGAATTGTCTTCCTTTTGTAAGAATACTATCTGGCGCAACATCTCTGCTAAGTACAATATCAGTACCAGGTAAGTATTTTGGAGTAGTCAAATTTTCGGAAAAACTTATATTAAATGGAATCTTGAAGCCCCAAGATTGAGGCAAAAACTTATTGAATTGTAATCGAGTATCAGCCCTGAACCTTTCTGTAGTATTTCCAGTTCCAAGTCTTTCTTGCAGAACATGGAAATCAGCATTTCTTCTATTATATGAAACTGTAGCATTACCCAAATCAGCTAAGCCTAGTTGAGTCTGGAATCGAATAGCACTTCCAACATCTTTTCTAACGCCAGAAAGCCTGAGTTCATCAATCCACACTTCCCCTGTTATTGGTTTTATATTATTTTTATTTCTTACCCCTACAACAAAATATTGAATTCGGGATAATGCCGGATTTCCAAAAATTGAATATTGGCGAAGTGTATCTTTCCCAGAATTAGAAGTAGCCACATATGTTCTTGATGAATCTGATATTGAAAAAACATCATTATCATCAAATTTTTTGTACCCCTCTTTTTTCTTTTTTAACGCTGTAAGAAAATCCAAATCAAGTTCTAAATAATTCCTTTTCTCAGTTTTATCCCAACCTTCATAAACAGGATAGCTAATCTCATAATAATCATCTCCACGCCCAAATCTGAGAAAGAAGTCAACATCCGTTTCAGAAGTACCTATATCATCACTATTACCATAAATGAACATTTTCATTTTCCTATATGTTAAATAGCTTTGAGCACGTGATCCCTGTAATTCTAAAATATTTTTTTGAGCTGCACCCTCATACCCAGGAGCAAGTTCATTAAATTTCAAAACTAGAGACTGTTCCTTTAAACGAATTTGGTTCAAACGATCATATTCTCCCTGAACGCCTATTTCAGTTACACTTTGTGCATAATCAGCATTGTCTTCCGTATTAATTACTGTTACAGCAAAAGCACTATCATCTTCAGTATAAGATGATATATTTGGACCTTTAATTCCAAGCTCCTGCCATTCATTTCCTACAATTTCAGTTTTAGCTATCTTAACAAGATCTTTATCATTTATTCCAGAAAGTGTCAACCGAAGAAATTTTATTGTGTCCCAAGTTATATTTCCGTTCTGTCGTTTCATGCGAAATTCATTAAGTGGAATTCTATAAAGACGCCATTTACCCATTTTTGTTTCATTATAACCACCTTGATAACGAGCCCAATCCTCACTCATTGGACTAAGATCAAAAGAAGTTGAAAAGTAATCATCTTTAGAATCAAAATTCCCGTCTCGATTTATATCTTCTGTATCTGGATAACGAGCCCCTTCCATAGGACGATTAGCTGTTCCATTACCTTCAGTCCCGTTTATATCTCGATATTTTTCGGGTCCCTCTGAGTCATCTTCACTAAAGTCCCAATTGTCACCATTAGGATCAAGCGTATCGATATCTGAACCAGAATAAATTAGTTCGGCTAATATTGGATTAGATAGGGCTTGGACATAAGTTATACTGTCTGGCAAGCAACCTCCATAACCGTCTTCATAAATATCTTCGCAACCATCTAGGCCTATATCTTCATCTTCTTCAAGAAGAGTATTTCCAGTCAAAAGACCTGCCTCTGGTCGATCTTCAGTATCCATTATATTATTACCATTTTGATCCTCACTTATAAATCCTAGATCTACGGTCATGGTAGCATCTGTATTATTTGAAGTTAAAAGCCAAATTTCGAAGAACTTGGATTGAGATTGGTTGAAATCACTTGAATAAAGTGTAGTTGTAATACTTGCCCAGTTGGAATCAGGATCTACTGTTTGAATATCTCTCTCACGTCTCTCATAATTAAGTACTAAAATATCTGTAAGCTGGTTTTGAGCACGGATACTAGTCTGCTGATTAGGCCAAATATCCTGAGTAAGGACCTGTGTCCAAGGATTATACCAATACATTTTAGACCGATATTTTCGATTCCTATCCATTGGCGTTGATGATAGTGACCAAAACCTACGTCTTACACCAAGATTAGTTGTTCGTTTAGCTCCTTCAAAATCATCAATAAATGCTATACCCTCATTATCTCCAATAGAAGGATTATTTACTGGGTTTGGATTAGGAAGAACTTGTGCAAATTCACCCTCAAAATCCAAGGTTGATGGTTTATCAACTTCAATTAGTGGTAGTTTATCTAAAGTACGGGTAAGGCCATCTAATTCCATTGAATGGCGGCCGTTAAGGTCCCAAATGAAGTTCCTAGTAGGTTCATAGCCTACTTCAATCTTTTCATTTATTACTGACTGATCATAATATAGTGCTGTTGCACCAAGGAATGATCTTTCTCCGAAATCCATCTGTGCACGTGCTCCTACTATACTCTTCTTATCAAATGCGACCAACTCATGCTTATCAAACATGACCTCAAGAGAAGCACCAGGCTCATTATATGCTTCTGTAAGAAAAGTCAGTGTCCCTCCAAAATAATCAATAATGTAATCTTTATCTTTTTGTAGGAGAACACTGTTGAGATATACTTCTTCACTTCCTTCCACAAGCATAAAACCACCAAGATTAATTGTAGCACTCTTATTTTGATACTTTATACGAATGTCAAACTGGGACTCCTGTCTAACAAGTTGATCACTTAAGCTACGGTATAGTGCCGCTGAATCAGGCAAGATTTTTCCTAACTCCTCACTAGTATTACCTTCTCGAGAAATATCCTCTGTTAAACTGAAATCATCTTTCTCAAAAGGATGAAGCATAGGGAAAAAAAGCTCACCTGTAGTTAGGTTAACTATATTAGGGTTCATTTTATCAATAAAATCATCAGGTGTAAAATTTGCGTTTGCATCTAGACTGTCAAGACCAAATAAATTAATAAAGGTCTTTCCACTCTGCTCATCTCTTTCATTATTCCCTAGGCTTCCATTCTTATAAGTAACCTGTATTTCAAATCCTTCGGGTGTAATATTTGTTGCGCCAAGATAGTAAACATTTTTAAAAGCTAAAGGCCAAGTTGGGTGGCCTGGATTTGGAGTAAGTGGTTTTACTAGTTTTAAATGTATAGTATCACCCTCAGCAACAGATTTACTGAGTTCACCTTTAGTGCTGACAATTTCTGAGCTACCTCGTTCCACCAATGAATACGAAACTGCTAAGATTTCATTTTGTATCGGTGCTGTTAGGCGTATATATCCGAGATCTTCACTGACGACATAATCTTGATTACGAATAAGCCGAGTAAAGAAACTTCCTTCCGTGTCAGCTCTATTTTCCGCCTCCGCTTCATCCCATGTTCCTGTAACTTTATTTTGTATTGGATCTACATAGGCAAGACCATAAATAGTTCCCGATCCAACAGCGGCACCAACTGATTTAAAAATCTCAATTTCATCAATTACTACATTACCTATTAAATGCTTACCCTTTTGTAAAGGATAAAAACTTGGTAGACTTAGAATACCTGTTTGACCGACAATTGGCGAACCTTCTTCATCCAGAATTAGACCACCATTCCTAAATAATTGATCTAGAAAAAAATATTGATTTTTTCTGTATTGATAATCAGGAATTGCTTGTTCTTGAGCCTCAGCTCCTTCTTCAAATTTTTGTTTTTCTTTTTTGGTACGTTCGATGGATGCTATTGATGTAATATTAACTGGACCTAATTTCATAAGAGACTTAATGCCAAAAAGCCCTTTACTTTGGCCAGAAAAGGTTACAAACTGAGTTGATGGAAGTGAGAGTGAAATATTACCAGCTTCAATCTTTTGAACAATTTCATCCTCTGTTCCAGTGTAATTTATTTTAATGTTATTTTCAAAATCAAAATCTCTCTCACTATTATAATTCAAATCAACATTTACACGATCTCCTACTTTTCCTTGTACTACAATTTGCTGCGTTTCATCAAATTCAAAATGTGTGGTCTGTGACTCGCGAAAATTAGACCTAGTCAATTCTTGATCTTGAAAAACCAATTTTCCTGTTAAATTAACATTACCATTTACGGTTAGAGATGCTGTGCCAAATTGTGTTTCTACTGCCACAAGCTCAAAACCTTCACCCGCAGCTATCCCTACCGCATCTTCACCAGGACTAGGTCGCTGAGTCATTAGATTATGAATCCTATTTCTGTAAATCATCATTCCGACATACCAGTCAAGAGAGGCTTGAAATGGAATTAGAAATAATCTATTATATCCGGATTCATAGATAATGATTATT
>Ga0310344_10002342_pt1 | contig 14238 bp, 12 predicted proteins | sample HC15DNA20200_MG_FD_203801 | JGI IMG/M metagenome (GOLD analysis project Ga0310344, IMG submission 203801) | Marine microbial communities from station ALOHA, North Pacific Subtropical Gyre - HC15-DNA-20-200_MG | ecosystem: Environmental > Aquatic > Marine > Oceanic | place: Pacific Ocean: North... | reverse complement strand
CAATGGAAATTATAAAAATTGCATCCAAATACTCTAAAATAGTTGGTGCGGACATAAACGAACTATCACCTATAAAAGGGTTCCCAAGTTATAACTTTTTGGTGGCAAAACTAGCTTACAAAATTCTCTCTTATAAATTTATAAATTTCAAATTATAATATCAGAAGTACTCCAGTTTATCGTGACTATGGCACCTCCTTTTTCTAAATTTGAAAAATTTAAAGAAGCTTTCTTTCTTTCAAGCAAAGTCTTTCCTATAAAAGTTCCTAACCCCAAACCAGCTTTGGATCCCAAATCTTTTGACTTGGTTGAAATGTAAGGCTGACCAATTTTTTGAGAAACATCATCTGGAAAACCTGGGCCATCATCTGAAACACTTATTCTAACTTTTTTAGAATTGGTATCCAGACTCACTTTCACATTGCTTTTCGAAAATTTTACTGCATTTCCAATAAAGTTACGAATTCCATAAGTTATTTCTACGGATCTATCCATCAATATTTCTTTTTTAGCGTTATCTAAATTTAAAATAATTTTTTTTTCTGATATTTCTTCAAACGATCTGATAATTTCAACAAGCAAGTTCTGCATAGTAATCTCGCTAACAAATTTATCATCTTCGATTTGAGCCTTGGATATCTTTTTAAGTATTTCGCTGCACCTTTTAGCCTGACTTAATAATAAATCAATATCCTTTGAGTATTTTGGGTTTTTGACAATTTCTTTTTTTAACTCTTTTGCAATTACTGTTATTGTTGACAATGGAGTGCCAAGAGAATGAACGGCCGCGGCCGCTTGTAATCCGATAGATTCTAGTTCTTGTTCTTTTGCCAATATCGATTCTAGCTCTTTTAAAGCTTCTGCTCTTTTTCTTGATTCAAGTCCAAATCTAACACCAAAATAAGTTAAAAAAACCAAGGCAACAACAACTGATATTGGTATTGCATATAAATAATAATCTGGAATCATAAAATCGAAATCACCAGGGTGAGGCAATGGTAAATGGTAAAGTGTAATGGCTAACAAAAATAGTATTGTTGCAAATACTAGTATGAAAGTATTTTTTAAAGTTAGTAAGGTAGAAGATACTATTGAAGGAACAATCAAAAAAATTACAAAAGGATTTTTTATGCCACCAGTTAAAAATAATAAAAAACTTAACTGAAAAAGATCATAAAATAGAAAAAACGTCGAATCTAAAGTTCTTAGTTCATTCTTTTTAAACCAGAACTGCAAATAAAGATTGGTTATCCCCCCAAAAAAAATTATTAAAGAACAATAAAGAATCGGAAGCTGAAATTTAAAAATAAAATGAACTGTGCATACTGTAATTATTTGACCAATAATTGCAATCCACCTTAGAGTAACTAGAGTTTTTTTTTCTAGTCTTAAACTCTCTTCGGTTTTGAAGAGATCAGATAGGTTCATAATGTTTAAATATCTAGATTTTCAACCTCAAGGGCTTTTTCAGTTATAAAGTCTTTTCTAGGAGCAACTTCATCTCCCATCAGTATTTTTATAATATTTTGATCTTCTTTAGACTTTTCTTTTGTTCCTTTAGAGTATTCAACTCTTAATAAAGTTCTGTTTTCTGGATCTAAAGTTGTTTCCCAAAGTTCTTTTGGATTCATTTCTCCCAAACCTTTAAAACGCTGTATGTTTAATTTTTGTTTTTCTTCATTGATAAATTTTTCCAATTCGGATTTCTTTAATTTTTTAGAATTTTTTTCTTGTGATTTAAGTATATATTTTTCTAAATCTTTCTCGTTTTTAATATAGGCACTCTTAGATCCTTTTGTAACTTTAAATAGAGGTGGCTGCGCCAAATATAAATGGCCTTTCTCGATCAATTCATTAAAAGGTTTATTATTAAAAAAAGTAAGTAACAATGTTCTAATATGAGAGCCATCAACGTCTGCGTCCGTCATAATAATAATTTTTTCGTACCTTAAATCTTCTATATTAAAATTGGTAGATCCTGTTCCTAGAGCGTTTATTAAAGTTACTATTTCATTAGAGGACATCATTTTAGAAAGTGTCTTGTTTTCATAGTTTCCGTTAGATCCGTTTTTTTTTCTATTCTCGCTTACATATGTATTTAAGATCTTTCCTCTTAACGGTAGAACTGCCTGAAACTCCCTTTTTCTACCTTGTTTAGCTGAACCGCCAGCAGAATCTCCCTCTACTATAAATAACTCCGTGCCTTCCATTGTTGAAATTTGACAATCTGCTAATTTTCCAGGAAGCCCGGACAACTCTAACGACCCTTTTCTTCTAACACTGTCTCTCGCCTTTCTTGCAAGATCTCTGGCTATAGCCGCCTGCAAAACTTTATCCAGAACTACTCGTACAACCGAAGGGTTTTGATCAAACCAGATTGTTACTTTTTCAGTTACAATCGACTCAACAATATTTCTTATCTCGGATGAAACTAGCTTATCTTTTGTTTGAGAAGAAAATTTTGGATCAGGCATTTTAACTGATAAAATAACTGTAAGTCCTTCTTTTATATCTTCTCCACCTATAGTAACTTTATTTTTTTTATTTAGATTTTTTTCTGAAGCATATTTGTTTATTATTCTTGTTAGTCCGCTTCTAAAACCAAGAAGGTGTGTACCTCCATCTCTTTGATGAATATTGTTTGTAAAAGCCATAACTTCTTCTGAAAATCCAGCATTCCACTGAAAAGAACACTCCACTGTTATGTCATTTTTTTCAGCTTTCAAATATATAGGTTTTTTAAAAACTGCTTTTTCGTTTTTATTTATTAACAGTGATTTTTTCTGGTCTAAGTATGTTACAAATTCCCCGATTCCACCTTCATACTTATGTTCGTAAACCTTAGTTTTAGAGTGTGTTTCGTCTATTAAATTTATTTTTAAACCTTTGTTTAAAAAGGCTAATTCTCTCATTTTTTTTTGTAGTACAGCTACACTAAATTTAATGTTTGAAAAAATATTTTTTGAGGGAAGAAAGTTTATTTTTGTTCCTGATTGTTTTGTTTTCTTTAAAAATTTAATAGATTTAAGTGCTTTACCATCTTTAAAGGAAATAAAATATTCTTTTTGATCCCTAAAAATAGTTAGATCTAATTTTTCTGACAAGGCATTAACAACCGAAACACCAACGCCATGCAATCCTCCGGATACCTTATAAGAGTTCTGATCAAATTTACCTCCTGCATGCAATTGGGTCATGATAACCTCCGCAGCAGATTTTTTTTCACCCTTATGAAGATCTACAGGAATTCCTCTGCCATCATCTTCTACTGTAACAGAGTTATCTTTGTGTATCGTAATGGTAATATTCTTACAAAAACCTACTATGGCCTCATCGATAGAATTGTCCACTACCTCAAAAACCATGTGGTGCAAACCAGAACCATCGTCTGTATCACCGATATACATGCCGGGTCTTTTACGAACGGCCTCTAAACCTTTTAAAACTTTTATAGAATCTGCTTTGTAGTCTTTAGATAAGCTATTTTTTTGAATATTAGTCATTTTTTTGAAAAAAAAAGTATATCATTTTTTATTGCACAGATAAAATGACTACAAAGGAGCTTATTAAATAATCATTGGCGGGTAAGGATAATAGAAGGTAAATAAAATTTATTTTATAAATCGACAAAATTTCAAATTTTCATTGGCATAATTACAAAATAGCTCTGTTTGTCAGATTTATCCAAAACTAAAACCGGAGAGACAGCATCTTGTAAGTTCATTGTAATACTCTCATCTTCTATTTCCGATGCAATATCAAGTAAATATCTTGAATTAAAGCTTACAGTAAGTGGTTCAGAGTTAAAATTAGCATTTATTGTCTCTTTTCCTTCTCCAGAAGAAGAGCTATTAACAAATAGTTGAACATTATCTTTATTTAAAGTTATTTTTACACTTTCTTTTCGATCAATAGAAACAGTTATAACTCGCTCGACTGAGTTTATTAAATCTTTCGTATTAACCGATAAAATCTTTGAATTATTTTTTGGAACAACCTTTTGATAATCTGGAAATTTGCCATCTATAATTTTTGAAGTTATTTTTGAATTTCCTATTTTGAATTGAATTTTTGTATCACCTGAATAAAGTAAAATTTTTCCATCATTTTCTTCTAAAAGACTACATAGTTGAAAAACAGTTTTTTTAGGCAAAATAAAGGATTTAAACTTTCCGGTATTTTCTATAATCATACTACTCGATGATAATCTGTGGCTGTCTGTTGCTACTCCGGTTAAATAATTCTTACCGTTGGACTCTGTGATGTGTATAAATATCCCATTTAGATAGTGCCTAGTTTCATCGTTTGACATAGATACCTTAGTTTTATTAAGCAATGGCAAAAAATCTTTCTTATTTAAGACTATTCCCTCATTATTAAAGCTGTCAGAAAAATTTGGGAAATTACTTACTGCCAAACATAAAAGGTTAAATTTAGAATTTTCAGCAGAAATATTTAATTTATTTTCATCTTTTAAACTAAAAACAACATCCAAATTTGATGGTAGTTTTCTTAATAGATCGTGTAGTACCGTTGCAGAAGTTGTTGTGCTTCCATCTTTTGTAATTTTTAGATCGGTAATTTCGTCATAAAATACTAGATCTAAATCTGTCGCCACAATGCTCAATTTACTATCTTTTACCTCTAACAAAACATTGGAGAGTATTGGTAAGGTATTTTTTCTTTCAATTACATTGTGTGCGAAATTTAAGGATTTTAGTATGGTATCTCGTTTTATTTGAAAGTGCATTTTAATCGCTCAAAATGATCGATTTTATATCCTCAACATTCTTTCTTATTTCTTCACTGTTTTGGCATAGTTTGTCTATAGTTTTAACCGCATGTATCACTGTAGTATGATCCCTGTTTGCAAATTTTCTACCTATTTCTGGTAAAGATCTTGTGGTTAATTTTTTAGCAAGATACATAGCAATTTGCCTAGGTCTTGCCAATGGTCTAGATCTTCTTTGTGAAAGCATTTCTTCTAGATTGATGCTATAGAAGTTCGAAGTTACATTTTGAATTTTTTCGATAGTTATAACTTTACTGCTTTTGTAGACATCCTTTAAAATTATTTTACAATCATTAACATTGAGTTGTTTTTTGCTCATTTTGCTAAAAGCAACAATCCTGTTAAATACGCCAATAAGTTCTCTAATATTGGAGTTTGAGTCTTTTGCTAGAAAATCCATAACGTTTTCATTTAAATTTGGATACTCTTTAAAAGTGTTTTCAAATTCTTTTATTTTCTTTTTTAAAATCTTAAGTTTTAATTCGTAGTCCGGCGTACCAATATCAACCACTAAACCGCCTGACAATCTAGATTTTATCCTATCTTGAACTCTGTCTAGTTTATTAGGGGCACGATCTGATGATATTACAATTTGTGAACTTTTATCAAATAAACTGTTAAAAGTATGAAAAAATTCTTCCTGTAATCCTTCTTTTCCTCTGATGAATTGTATATCGTCTATTATAAAAACATTAGCTTTTCTAAAAAAATCTTTAAAGTTTACCATTTCATTTTTTTTTATCGACTTAATGAATTGATACATAAATCTTTCAGCAGAAATAAACATAACGTTATTATCTTCTCTTAGATCTAAACCTATCGAATTTATAAGGTGTGTTTTTCCAAGACCAACCCCTCCATAAATAAAAAGTGGATTATATCTTGAAAGTTGGGTACATATTTTTTTAGCTGACAAGTATGCAAGTTTATTACTTTCTCCCAAAACAAAATTATCGAAATTTAAGTTTGGATTTAGTCTATTATAATTTAGTACGGAATCTTTGATGTCAGCTACATTGTTGTCAAAAGTTTGAGAATATATAGCCTTATTATCCGCTTTATCTTCCTGAACTTTAAATTCAATTCTATTTATACTTAACTTATGCTTTCTAATTTCATCAAGAATTTTGTCAGCATACCTAGAGGCAATCCAATCTCTAAAAAATCTTGTTTGAACACCAAGAATTACGTAGTGGTTGTATTCTTTAAGCAGTTTAATATTTTTTAACCAACTTGTATAAATTTGCGAACCTAAAGTTTCTTTCAAATTTTCTTGTACTCTAGCCCATTCCAGTAGGTTCTCCTCTGGCAAAATTTGTGCTTCTAGTTTTAGAGACTTTTTATCCATGATTTTTTTTTATAGAAAGAATTTTTTTATATCTTATTTTTTTTTAATTCAATCTCTGTGGGTTGTATTTTAAAAAAAAAGTAAAAAAAAATTTTAAGTTGTAAAATTATCGTTCAAATAGAAAAAAAATAAAATTCAACTTCAAATGTAGTTATTCCAGATTTAGATATTTTTTAATATTTAAATTTTCAACAACTCTTAATTGATTACAACTAGTTATTGAGATTTTTTATTTTTTTAGAAGTTCTAGAAATTTTTCTTGAGGCGTTTTTCTTTTTAATGGCACCTTTTTTTGCGGCTTTCATCAATTCCGACTGGAATTCCGAATAATATGAAAGAATTTCTTTTTTATTATTCTTTTTTAATATTGTTTCCATCTTTTTAACGGCTAGCTTGTATCTTCTCTTCCAAAACTTATTTATAAGAGCCTGCTTTGCTACTTTTTTGACTTTTCTTCTAGCTGATTTCGTGTTTGGCATGAATGGAACATATATATCTTTGAAATATTAGGGTCAATATTTAATTATTTTTGACATATAACATTATTAAAAAATGAAAAATATAAAACAGACCAAAATTGAGCAAGTAAAAAGGGTTTTCGACGACGCCTTTGATAAGTATGATTTTATGAATGACCTAATGTCCCTAGGAATTCATCGTATCTGGAAAAACAGGCTAATTGATTGGATGAACCCAAAAAAAAATGATCTTTTGATTGATGTAGCTTCTGGTACGGGAGATATTGCCAAATCTTTTTTAAAAAGAATACAATTTGAAGGTGAAGCAACCTGTGTGGAGCCTAACAAACTAATGTTTAATTATGGAAAAGCAAAGTTGCAAGAATACAAAAAAATTAAATGGTATTGTTCAACGGCTGAAAAATTACCATTCAAAAGCGAAATGTTTGATCTGTATTCTGTAAGTTTTGGCATAAGAAACTTCTCAAATATTGATATGTCTCTCAAAGAAGCTAGAAGAGTCTTAAAAAATGGCGGAAGAATATTATGTTTAGAATTTTCTAAGGTAGAAAATGAAATGTTGAATAAAATTTACAAGCTTTATTCAAAATCAATTCCTCATTTAGGAAAGTATATTACAGGAAAGTCAGAGCCTTATGAGTATTTGGTTGAAAGTATAGAAAGATTTTATGATCAAGAAGAACTTCTAGAAATTTTTAAAAAAAATGGATTTGAAAAAGTTGAGTATAGAAATCTTTCAGGGGGTATAGTTGCGATTCATTCTGGTTGGAAAATTTAATTATGTTAAAAAAAATTTTTAATTTATTTAAAATTATAAGAAAATTATCAATTTCCGGTGCCGTAGAGGTTCTCGATGAAATAAAACCAATGCCTAAAATTTTAAAATTTATTTTTTATTTATTTTCATTTGGATCAAACAGAAAAATAGAAAAACCTAATGAAACTTCTGGAGAAAAACTGTGTAAAGCTTTAGAGGGCATGGGAACAACATTTATCAAACTAGGTCAATTTTTAGCAACCAGACCAGATATAATTGGAGAAGAAATCGCAAAAAAACTGGAAAGATTACAAGACAAATTACCTCCTTTTAGCACCAATGAGGCTAAAGAAATTATAAAGAAGGAGATTGGAAAAAAGTCGTTTGGTAATATTGTATCATTAACAGATCCGGTAGCTGCAGCTTCGATAGCACAGGTTCATTTTGCAAAAATAAAAAATGATGGTGTAGAAAAAGAACTTGCTATCAAAATACTAAGGCCAAACATTCATCAGATCTTTAATGAAGAACTTGATGCAATAATGTTTCTAGCATACATGATCGAGAATTTTTTTAAAAAAACAAAAAGACTAAAGCTAGTCGAGGTTATTCATTTGTTAAAAGAAATTACTAATGTTGAAATGGATTTAAGGTTTGAGGCTGCAGCTGCAAGTGAATTATATGAAAATACAAAAAATGATAATTTTATTAAAGTTCCAAAAATTTATTGGAGCTATACGTCTAAAGAAACTTTGGCATTAGATAAAATTGAGGCAATTTCAATAAGGGACATTGATAAGTTAAACGAATCAAATGTTGATCTCAAAAGATTATCAAAAAATTTAATACAGCTTTTTCTAAAACAGGCTGTAAGGGATGGTTTTTTTCATGCTGATATGCACCAGGGTAATTTGTTCGTTGATAAGAAGGGTAACATCATACCGATAGATTTTGGAATCATGGGACGTTTAGAAAAAAATAACAAGAAATATTTAGCAGAAATACTTTATGGTTTCATTCAGAGGGACTACGTTAAGGTAGCTGAAGTTCATTTTTTAGCAGGATTGGTTCCCAAAAATACATCCAAAGATGATTTTGCTCAGGCTTTAAGATCTATTGGGGAGCCTATATTTGGACAATCAGTTAAAGACATATCAGGAGGAAATTTGTTAGCACAATTGTTTGACATAACAGAAAAATTTAATATGCAAACCCAAACTCAATTACTTCTTCTTCAAAAAACTATGGTTTCAGTTGAAGGTGTTGCTAGAAAATTAAATCCTGAAACTAATATTTGGGAAATATCAAAGCCAATTTTAGAAGATTGGATAAAAAACACAAAAGGGCCTGAGTCAAAAATAAAAAAAACAATAGAGGTTTCAAAAGAAATGCTAGAAAGAATACCGGACTTACCCGACATCATGAATAAGGCAAATATAGCCTTGCAAATGTTAGCTGAGGGAAAGCTTAATTTATATACCGAGGGAAGTAAAAACCTTGAGCTAGAAGAATTAAAAATGAAAAATATAAGAAACAATATAATTATAATATCTTTAGGTATTGTAATAGGATTGTTTATAGTATTTTAATTAGCCATGAGCCTACAAAATAAAAAAATTTTACTGATAATTGGTGGAGGTATTTCTGCCTATAAGTCTTTAGATTTAATAAGATTGCTACTTAGAAAAAAATCATCGGTAAAAGTTGTTTTAACAAAAAGTGGAAAAAAATTTGTAACACCTCTTTCAATTTCATCTCTTTTAAAAAACAAAGTTTTTGAAGAGATGTTCGAAAACAAAAATAAAGGTAAAATAGACCACATTTCTTTATCACGATGGGCAGATTTAGTTTTGGTCCTTCCTGCTACGGCAAATTTTATGTCAAAACTTAGCAGAGGAAGTGCTGATGACCTTGCCTCTACGATAGCTTTAGCTTCAAACAAAGAGATTTTCTTAGCACCAGCTATGAATGTTAGAATGTGGCTTCACAAAGCAACTCAAAAAAATTTAAGATCATTAATTGAGTATAATTATAAATTTATAGGTCCTGAAGATGGCGCAATGGCATGTGGAGAATATGGAAAAGGTAAAATGTCCAATCCTAGGCAGATTTTATCTTTTTTGGAAAGATACTTTAAAAATAAAGATTATTTAAAAAGAAAAAAAATAAATGCAATAGTTACTTCTGGGCCCACAAAAGAGTATATAGATCCGGTCAGATATATTTCTAATGAATCTAGCGGAAAACAAGGTTATGAAATTGCTCTAGAGTTATCAAGATTGGGTATTAAAACTACACTTATATCTGGACCAACTAATATTAATTACAATAAGGATATAAAGATCAAAAAAGTTGTTTCGGGAAACCAAATGCTTTCTGTTGTCAAAAAAAGTTTGCCTGCTGACATTGCGGTTTGCACTGCTGCAGTTTCTGATTTTAAACCTTTATTAATTAAAAAAAATAAAATAAAGAAAGACGGAAAATTTGATGAAATTAAAGTTGAAAAAAATGTAGATATTCTAAATTTCCTGGGAAAGAATAACAGATATAAACCGAAACTATTGGTTGGTTTCTCAGCTGAAACAGAAAATCTTATTAAAAATTCCACCAAAAAAATGGAAGAAAAATTCTGTGATATAATGGTAGCGAATGATATTTCAAAGCCTGATTTTGGTTTTAATAAAGATCAAAATGAGGTTACCATTATTGATAAAAATGGTAAAACTGAAAAAATTAGAAAAAGTTCTAAAAAATTTGTAGCTTCAGTTATTGCAAAAAAAATTGTAGAAACGTTTTTGTCAAATGAAAAAAACCTCAATTAAAAATTCAGATTTTCAAAGATATTATAAACAACTTATACTAAAAAAAATCGGGGTAGCTGGTCAAAAAAAAATCCTGAAAGGAAAAGTGCTAATTATAGGTGCGGGTGGGCTTGGATGTCCTCTAATTTTATATTTAGCATATTCTGGAGTAGGAAATCTGGGTATTGTTGATCACGATAAAATTGAATTATCAAACTTAAGCCGACAAGTTCTTTTTACTAGAAAAGATATTGGCAAATACAAGACTTCTGTATCAAAAAAAGCTGCAAAAAAGATAAATAAAAAGACAATTGTTAAAATCTTTACCAAGAAAATAGACGAGATAAACATAAATAAAATTGCAAAAAATTACTCAATTATTTGTGATGGAACTGATAATTTTAAGTCTAGATTGTTAATAAATGACTACTGCATAAGAAACAAAAAAATATTAATCTCATCTGCAATAAACAAATTTGACGGTCAATTATTTTATTTTGACTTCAGAAAAAAAACTCCCTGTTTTAGATGTTTTATGCCAGAAACTCCAAGCGAGAATATAAACTGTGAGTCGGACGGAATAATGACAACACTTGCAGGAATCGCTGGATCGTTGCAAGCAAATGAAGTTATTAAATCAATTTTAAACATTAAAAATAATCTAAATGGAAATATCATGATATTTAACGCTCTTAGCTCAAGCTTCAGAAAAATAAAATTATCAAAAAACCCAAATTGTAAAAACAATCTTTTTCATGGCTAGAACATCAATTTTTTTTTTAATATTTATTTTATTTTTTAATCATTCTTATGCTCAAAGTGAATATTATCTAACTTTAAGAAGTGACAAAGTAAATCTTAGACAAGGACCTTCTTTGGAACATCCGATAAAGTTAATATATGAAAAAAAACTTTTGCCGGTTCTGGTAATTGATAAATCTTACAATTTTAGAAAAATTATTGACCATGAAAATAATTCAGGTTGGATACATATCTCTCAATTATCAAAAAAGAAAGCTGCTTTAAACAATGAAAATAAATCAATAATCTTTAAAAAACCCTCTGAGTATTCAGAGCCTTTGGCTTTGCTGGAGAAAGGAAGATTGTGCTTAATAAAAAAATGTAAAGATGATTGGTGTAAAATTAAAACTGGAAAATACACCGGATGGATAGAAAAGAAAAAACTAAAGGGAAGATTATAAATTTATTTTTTTCTATATATCAAAACGATCGAGATTCATAACTTTGTCCCAAGCGGATACGAAATCTGCAAGGAATTTGGACTTAGAATCTTCGAAAGCATAAACTTCTGCTAATGCTCTTAGTTGAGAATTTGATCCAAATATAAGATCGGCTCGAGTTCCAGTCCATCTAACTTTGTCTGTCTTGCGATCTCTCCCTTCAAATAAAACTTCTTCTTTTGAGGTTTCTTTCCATTTCGTATTCAAATCAAGTAAGTTAACAAAGAAATCATTTGTAAGTGCCCCTGGTTTTTTTGTGAATACCCCATGTTTTGAATTATCAAAATTTGCGCCTAGAACACGCATACCGCCCAATAAAACTGTCATTTCAGGTGCTGTGAGTTTCATTAGTTGAGCTCGATCCACTAACATTTCTTCGGCCGTTACGATAGGTTTATTTGATGATCCATTAGGTTTATTTACTAGGTAATTTCTAAATCCATCTGCCTTTGGTTCAAGTAAATCAAAAGAAGGAATATCTGTTTGATCTTGAGATGCATCTCCACGTCCTGGCGTAAATGGAACCGTTATTTTTTGACCCGAATTTTTAGCAGCTTTTTCAATTCCAACACAGCCACCTAGAACAATTAAATCAGCCATTGAAACTGTTTTGCTTTTAGCATCAAAACCTTTTTTTATCTTTTCTAAAGTTTTAAGCACCTTAGATAATTCTGGTGGATTATTAACTTTCCAATCTTTTTGTGGTGCAAGCCTAATTCTTGCCCCATTAGCCCCACCTCTTCTGTCTGAACCTCTAAAAGTCGATGCCGATGCCCAAGCTGTAGAAACTAGCTGAGAAACAGAAAGTCCTGATTTTGATATTTTTGTTTTAAGACCGTTAATATCTCCTTTTTTAAGCTTATATTTAGGTTTTGTTATAGGGTCTTGCCAAATTAACTCTTCTTTTGGAACTTCTGGTCCTAGATGACAAGCGCGAGGTCCCATATCACGGTGGGTAAGCTTATACCAAGCTCTTGCAAATGCATCTGCGAACTCATCTGGATTTTCATGGAAGTTTTTAGAAATTGGTCCGTATTTAGGATCCATTCTTAAAGAAAGATCTGTAGTTAACATCATTGGAGGATGTTTTTTAGATGGATCGTGTGCATCGGGAATAATGTTTATATCAGCACCATTCTTTTTTGGTTTCCATTGGTGTGCTCCAGCAGGACTCTTTGTTAGTTCCCACTCATGACCAAATAGTAAATCAAAAAAACCATTGTCCCATTTTGTTGGATTAACAGTCCAAGCTCCTTCTAGACCGCTACTAACAGTGTCAGCACCCATACCGGTTCCAAAATTACTCGTCCAACCAAAACCTTGTTCTTGAATTTTTGCACCTTCAGGTTCAGGACCCTTATGTGATTCGGGAGCAGCGCCATGAGATTTTCCAAAAGTATGTCCTCCAGCTATAAGTGCTACTGTTTCATAATCATTCATCGCCATACGACCAAAAGTTTCGCGAATATCGTGAGCGGCTAAAAGAGGGTCTGGATTAGCATCAGGTCCTTGTGGATTTACATAAATTAAGCCCATATGAGAAGCGCCTAAAGGATTTTCAAGATCTCGTTTACCGCTGTAACGGTTAACACCAAGCCATTCTTTTTCTGATCCCCAATAAATATCTTCCTCGGGCTCCCAAATATCTTCTCTGCCTCCTCCAAAACCAAAAGTTTTAAAGCCCATCGACTCTAATGCAACATTTCCAACTAAAATAAGTAGATCGGCCCAAGAGATTTTATTTCCATATTTTTTTTTAATGGGCCATAACAGCATTCTTCCTTTATCAAGATTTACGTTATCCGGCCAACTATTGAGTGGGGCAAAACGTTGGTTGCCTGTACTACCACCGCCACGTCCATCACCGGTTCTATAAGTCCCCGCTGCATGCCATGTTAATCGAACAAAAAGCCCTCCGTAATGACCATAGTCAGCAGGCCACCAATCCTTCGAGTCCGTCATTAATTTTTTTAAATCTTGTTTTAGAGCTTTATAGTTAAGTTTTTTAAATTCTTTTGCATAATTAAATTTCTTATCCATAGGGTTAACTAAAGAAGAATGTTGACTTAAAATTTTCAGATTTAAACTATTGGGCCACCAGTCTCTATTTGAGGTTCCTCTACCGGTAGGAAACTTGGGGGGAGTGCCTGCGCCTGTAAATGGACATTTTGATTTCTCGCTCATAAAAATTTTCTCTTTTTTAACAGTTAAAATGCCCTAAAAATATATATAATATTGATAAAATGACAAGTAATTGTTAGCTTCAAAGATGCGACAAAAAAATAGCTATACTTACGATGAATTAATTAATTGTGCGAATGGTTCTCTGTTTGGATCAGGGAATGCACGTCTACCGCTACCTCCAATGTTAATGTTTGATAGAATTACAAAAATAAAATCTGCTGAAGGTAAATTTAAAAAAGGTTTTGTAAAAGCAGAACTCGATATAAAAGAAAAAATGTGGTTTTTTGATTGTCACTTTAAAGAGGATCCTGTTATGCCGGGATGCCTAGGTTTGGATGCCATGTGGCAACTAGTTGGATTTTATTTAGGATGGATAGGAGAACCTGGCAAAGGACGTGCTTTAGGCGTAAATTCTGTTAGATTTACAGGAGAAGTTCTTAAAAAAGCCAAAATAGCAACTTATGAAATTGATATAAAAAAAATTTTAAAAACCGAAAGTGGAACAGTTGGTTTTGCCGATGGAATTTTAAAAGCGGATGGAAAACAGATATACTCTGCTGAAACTTTAAAAGTAGGAGTTTATAAATAATAATGAAGAGAGTTGTTATCACAGGAATTGGGGTAGTTTCTTGTTTA
>Ga0310344_10002341_pt1 | contig 14243 bp, 17 predicted proteins | sample HC15DNA20200_MG_FD_203801 | JGI IMG/M metagenome (GOLD analysis project Ga0310344, IMG submission 203801) | Marine microbial communities from station ALOHA, North Pacific Subtropical Gyre - HC15-DNA-20-200_MG | ecosystem: Environmental > Aquatic > Marine > Oceanic | place: Pacific Ocean: North... | reverse complement strand
AAATAATTAATGCTCTTGTTGGTTTAGGTTTTGGAGCATCACTAATATCAATTTTTGCTAGATTAGGTGGCGGAATTTTTACAAAAGGTGCTGACGTTGGAGCCGATTTAGTAGGTAAAGTTGAAGCCGGAATCCCCGAAGATGACCCAAGAAATCCTGCTGTGATAGCAGATAATGTTGGTGACAATGTTGGAGATTGCGCAGGAATGGCAGCAGATCTTTTTGAAACTTATGCTGTAACAATAGTAGCCACAATGGTTTTATCATCGATTTTCTTTTTAAATAATTTAAATATGATGGTCTATCCACTTGCAATTGGTGGGACTTGCATAATTACATCAATAGCTGGTACTTTTTTTGTAAGATTAGGAAAAAGTAAAAATATAATGGGAGCTTTATATAAAGGATTTATAGCAACTGCTATTTTATCATTAATAATTTTATATCCTATTACAGATAAGATTATCGGTTTAAATAATGTTTTTACTTCTTCAAATGCTACTTTTACAGGTTTTGGTCTTTATATTTGTGGTATAGTTGGATTGATAATTACTGGTTTTATTATTTGGGTTACAGAATATTATACTGGAACTAAATTTCGTCCAGTTATCAGTGTTGCAAAATCTTCTACTACAGGACATGGAACAAATGTAATTCAGGGCTTAGCAGTTTCGTTAGAAGCTACTGCATTACCCGCTCTAATTATAGTCGTAGGAATATTGGTGACTAATCATATAGCAGGTTTATTTGGCATAGCCATAGCAGTAACAACAATGTTAGCTCTAGCAGGTATGGTTGTTGCTCTAGATGCTTATGGTCCAGTTACAGATAATGCTGGTGGAATAGCCGAAATGTCAAATTTACCTAAAAATGTTAGAAAAACTACAGATGCTTTAGATGCTGTTGGAAATACAACAAAAGCTGTTACTAAAGGATATGCTATTGGTTCTGCAGGTTTAGGAGCGTTAGTATTATTTGCAGCTTATACTGAAGATATTAAATTTTTTTCTAAAGTAGAAGGTTCATCATTAGAAAATATTTCTGTAAATTTTGATCTCTCCAATCCTTTTGTGGTAGTAGGTTTACTAATAGGTGGTATGTTACCTTATTTGTTTGGATCAATGTCCATGCAGGCTGTTGGAAGGGCAGGTGGTGCGGTTGTAATAGAGGTTAGAAGACAATTTAAAAAAATTCCAGGTATTATGAAACGCAAGAGAAAACCGGATTATGGTAAATTAGTTGATTTATTAACGAAAGCAGCAATAAAGGAAATGATAATACCATCTCTGTTACCAGTATTATCTCCTATAATTTTATATTTTGCTATTTTTCTAATTGCTGGAATTGAAGCTGCTTTATCTGCTGTGGGAGCTATGCTGTTAGGTGTTATTATTACAGGCCTGTTCGTTGCTATTTCTATGACTGCTGGAGGTGGAGCTTGGGATAATGCAAAAAAATATATTGAAGATGGTAAATTTGGAGGAAAAGGATCAGAAGCTCACAAAGCTGCTGTTACCGGAGATACTGTTGGAGATCCTTATAAGGATACTGCAGGTCCTGCGGTTAACCCAATGATCAAGATAACCAACATTGTTGCTTTACTTCTCTTAGCTGTAATCGCTCACTAAAACTATTTTCTCTTTGTTAACATTTTTTGTCTTACACTTGATAAAAAACTGTAAATAAAATTTTCTTTTCTAACATCATTTTCTGTAATAGCTTCTGCAAAATTTAATTTTTTCATATCATCTTTTTTATATAAAGCTTTTTTATTTAAAATTCCATACTTATCAAATTCTAAAACTAAAACATTATTTTTAATTAAATAATTTCTTCCAAATTTTAATAATTTTCCTCGGCTTTTAGTTCTTTCAATATATATCCATAAATTTTCGTCGGACATTCCTTTTGTCGCGGGCTGACCTAAATATTGAATAGTATCATTTTTATTAGATTCATTGACTACTATTAACTTTTCTCTCTTTTCTAGGTATGATAGTCCATGTGTTTTTAAAACTTGGTTACGCTGACACTCAACAGTAAATAAAAGAACCAACGATAAAACAAATGTTATTTTAGACAAATGTATAAATTTTTTAGACATAACAATAAAAATGAAAGCATATTATATAACAAAATTCTTTTATTATCACGAAATAAAGCATTATTTACTAAATTTAATTTGGCTGACACCTTTCAAAATAGAATAAGCCTCATTTTTTTACATACTAGTTTCTTATTTATAAAACTAAAACAAGAAAACAAAAAAGAATTTTATAAGGACTTCTCTCAAAAAATGTTTGATTATACTTTCAGAGAAATCGAGTCCAATATGAGAGAAAATTCCTTGGGTGATGTTACTGTTAATAAAAATATGAAGTTTTTTGTTAAGATTTTTTTCAATATTTTGCTAGGTTGTGAAAATTATAGAAAAAAAAGCAACATCAACAAATCTAGTTTTTTATTTGATTATTTAACGAAAAATGACAATGAAAAACATGATATTAATGAAGATTTAGTTAAATATTTCGATAAATATGAAGCTTTTTGTTTTGATTTATCATCTGATAGTGTATTAAGTGGTGATCTAAATTTTATATATGAATAGGTTGTAAAATGGCTGTACCAAAAAGAAAAACATCCAAGTCAAGAAGAAACAAGAGAAGATCTCATCACAGGATTGTGAGCGCTAATATTATAGAAGATAAAAAGTCCGGTGAATTCAGATTGTCACATCATATAGATTTAAAAACCGGAATGTATAACGGTAAACAAATTTTAGATCCCAAAAAATAATTTATTAGAAAATTACTATGTCGAATATGGTTAAAATTGCAATTGACGCAATGGGTGGAGAAAATTCCCCAAAAAAAATAATTGAGGGTATTGAAATTTCACTAAAATCTAATCAAGAAAATACTTTTTTTCTTTATGGTAAAGAAGAGATTTTGAAAAAAGAAATTAATAAAAAAAAATTTATTCAAAAATATTGTAAAATAGTAGACACTAAAGACATTATTCATGATGACGAAAGCCCTCTAACAGCTGCAAAAAAAGGGAAAGAATCTAGCATGTGGAAAGCTATTGAATCACAAAAAAATAATGAAACTGATATAACATTATCCGCAGGAAATACTGGGGCGTTGTTAGTAATTTCTAGACTCCTATTAAATACAATAGAAGGTATTAATAAACCTGCTCTAGCAGGATTGTGGCCAAGCAATAAAGATATGAGCATAGTTTTAGATTTAGGAGCTAATGTTGAATGCAATGAAAAAAATCTAATTGATTTTGCAACAATGGGATCTGCTTTATCAACATCACTTTTTGATAATAAACGTCCAAAAATAGCTTTACTAAATATTGGATTGGAAGAACACAAAGGAAATGAAATACTTAAAAAAACTTTTTCAGTTCTAAAAAAAATAGAAATAGATAGTTTTGATTTTGCTGGTTATATAGAAGGCAATCATATTATGGATGGAAATGTTGACGTTATAATTACAGATGGTTTTACGGGAAACGTTGCTTTGAAGACAGCAGAAGGTACAGCAAATTTTATTACAACAAATTTAAAAAAATCTTTAAATAAACTCTCCATTTTATTCTCTTATGGTGCCCTTAAAAAATTTAAAAATAAACTTGATCCAAGAAAATATAATGGTGCTATTTTTTTAGGACTACAGGGTCCTGTTGTAAAAAGTCATGGTGCTACAGACGCAATTGGTTTTGCTCATTCTATTAATTTATGTCATAAAATTGTGAAAGGAAGATTAATTGAAAAGATAAAGTCACACTTAATAACAGTTGACGCGTAATAAGGCCGATAATAATTTTTAGGAATGGTTAAAAAAAATATTACCAGAAAAGATCTAGCCAATAAATTACATCAAAAGCTTGGTTTTTCAAAAAACACTTCGTTAAATCTAGTTGATGATTTTTTTGAATCTATAGTTTCTGAATTGATAAAATCTAATATAATTAAAATTTCATCCTTCGGTACATTTAAGATAATTGAAAAAAGAGAAAGAATAGGTCGAAATCCTAAAACAAAAATAGAAACAAAGATTTCAGCTAGAAAGGTTGTAACGTTTAAATCATCAATGTTAATAAAGAATAAATTAAATATTTAATGAAAACTAATTTTAAAACACCCGAGGCTTACAAAACAATTGGCGAAGTTACTAAGGAACTTGGTTTAATAGATAAAAAAACTGGAAATTTGCAAACTCACACACTTAGATATTGGGAAACTCAATTTAAACAAATAAAACCAAAGGTTATGGCTGGAAATAGAAGATACTATTCAAAAAGAGATTTTGAAATAATCAAAATGGTTAAATTTTTGCTTAAAGAAAGAGGTTTTACGATTAATGGGGTTAAAAAAATATTAAATGATCCAAATGCGGACTATCTTGACGAAAATGTTAATTTAAGTGTATATAAACCTGATTTACAAACTACCAAAATGATTAAAAGTAAGTTAAAAAAGATTTCTAAAATATTAAAAGATTTGAAGGATTATAAATAATGGCGAAAAAATCATCCGTAAAAGTTAGGCTTGTACCTGAGAGTAAACCAGATAGTCCTTTTTTTTATTATGTAAAAAGGCCGTCAAGTGGTGAGAAAGCTAAAATTAAACTTAAAATAAAAAAATACAATCCGTCTACTCGCAAACACGAAATGTTTGTTGAAAAAAAACTTCCACCACATAGTAAATAATTATTTCTTTTTAAAGTTCTTTCTTTGGTAATCTACATAACTCCATATCATAGATTTCCATATACGAGTTGTAATTTTAGGATCTACATTATTTTTTAATGATTTTTTTTTGATACTTTTAAGAATTTCATTTATTCTTTTTTGGTCGACGATTTGATTCTTTAATTTTTTAATGCGCATCATATGATTAACTATCTTGGTCCTATTTTTAATTAGATTAAATATTTTATTATCTAGTTGATCAATTTTTCTTCTTGCTAATAGTAGTTTTTTTTTATTCATTATGGCGACAAATAGTAAATTTTGTTTTACATCATAGATATGTATATTAATTCTGTGCTGGAAGAAAATAAAAATAATAATATCTTAATCTGGTTATTGTTAATAACTCTATTGGTTGCATTAATGATAATTATTGGCGGTTTAACAAGATTAACAGACTCGGGTTTATCTATAACTAAGTGGGATTTATTTACTGGCATTTTCCCTCCTTTAACTCTAGAAAGTTGGAATAAAACTTTTTCTTTATACAAACAAATACCTGAATATTATTTAGAAAATTCAAACATGACTTTAAAAGAATTTAAAGTTATTTTTTGGTGGGAATATATTCACAGATTATTAGGTCGAATTATAGGGCTACTTTATATTTTTCCCTTAATTTATTTCACTATCAAAAAAAAGTTAAAAAAAAATACCTTAATTTCATTATATAGCATTTTATTTCTCATTTGTTTTCAAGGATTTATAGGGTGGTATATGGTTAAAAGTGGTTTAACTGAAAAAACTGACGTCAGTCATTATCGTTTATCATTACATTTAACTTTAGCTTTTATTATTTTTATTTTATTACAATGGAATTACTTAAAATATAAATATGAAGATTCCTTTATTTTATACTTCAAATTACCCAATTACATCCCAATTTTTTTTCTACTAACTGTTTTAATTCAGATATCTCTAGGAGCATTGGTTTCAGGTTTAGATGGAGGACAAATATATCAAACATGGCCATTAATGAATTCATCATATTACCCAGACGATTCAGATATTAATAATTTCTTTTCTTTAAATTCTTTTGAAAGTCCTTCCATAGTTCAATTTGTTCATAGAAATATAGCTTATTTTATTTTTTTTCTTTATTTATTTATTCTTTTTAAAATTTTTAAAAATAAAGAACTTTTATATTTGAGGAATACAGCTTTAATAATTTTTGTTTTTTTGTTGCTACAAATTTTTTTAGGTATAATAACTGTCCTATCTGGTGCACAAATTGTTTTAGCTTCTTTGCACCAAATAGGATCGATATTTTTAGTTGCGACAACGTTAATTCTAGTTTTTAAAAATTCGAAAATTAACTAACTGCTTTAAGTTTCGTTGCTCCTGAAGCATTTAAAGCTTGATCTAAATCAGCTATTATGTCGTCTGGATGTTCAATCCCTATAGATAATCTTACATAACCTGGGGTCACACCTGCTGCCAATAACTCTTCTTCGGTTAATTGACTGTGAGTAGTTGTTGCAGGATGTATAGCTAAACTCCTAGCATCTCCAATATTAGCTACGTGGTAAAACATTTTTAAAGCTTCTATGAACTTTTTACCAGCACTAACTCCACCTTTAACTTCAATGCCAACTAAACCTCCATTTCCACCTTTAAAGTATTTTTTAGCTCTGGCCCCAATTTCTCCTTTATGCAAAGTAGGGTAGATTACTCTTTCAACATTTTTATGTTTTTGTAAAAATTCAACTGCCTTTTCAGCATTTGAACAATGTTGTTTCATTCTTAAAGCCACAGTTTCTAAACCTTGAATAATTCCAAAAGCATTATCAGGTGCTAAAGCTGAACCTAAATCTCTTAGTAAAACTACTCTTGCGCGCACGGCATAAGCAACATTTGCTCCGGTAAGTTCAGGAACGACTTTTCCCCAAACAGCTCCACCGTAACTCGCATCTGGTTCATTAAATAAAGGTTGTCTTTTCGGATTGGTTGTCCAGTCAAAATTTCCTCCATCCACCAAACATCCTCCAATTACAGTTCCGTGACCTCCGATAAATTTAGTTAAAGAATGAATAACTACTGCAGCCCCATGTTCTATTGGCTTACATATAACAGGAGAGGCTGTATTATCCATGATAAGAGGAATATTATGTTTTCTTCCTATATCAGATACTTCTTTAATTGGAAAAACACGTAAATATGGATTTGGTAAAGTTTCAGCATAAATACATCTGGTTTTGTCATCAATTAATTTTTCAAAGTTTTTTGGATCAGATGGGTCAGCATATCTAACCTCAATACCTAGCTTTTTTAATGTATGAGTGAATAAATTTACTGTTCCTCCATAAAGATCTGTTGAACTAATAAAATTATCACCTGATTGACAAACGTTTGTTATAGCAAAGGTTGATGCAGCTTGTCCCGATCCTACGGTAACACAAGCCAAACCACCTTCTAATGCTGCTACTCTTTTTTCCAAAACGTCATTTGTTGGATTCATTATACGGGTATATATGTTTCCAAATTCTTTCAAGGCAAAAAGATTCGCTGCCGTATCTGTATCTTTAAACTGATATGAAGTTGTTCTATAGATGGGCACAGCTACAGATGTTGTAGCAGGATCGCTTCTATATTCTCCTCCATGTAGTGCTATTGTTTCTGGGTTTTTTATATTCTTAGTCATTTATGTTACTCCTTTTTTTAAGCAATTCGTCATTTAACTAATAAATAAAGGGAATGTAAAGTTGACTTTATTTATAAATACAAGTACTTATGCGCGAACTAAATGACTAATTTTATTAAAAAAAACGAGATTAAAAAAAATTGGCTACTTATTGATGCTGAAAACTTAGTTGTAGGAAGATTAGCAGCCTATATATCAAAAATCTTAAGAGGAAAAAATAAGGCACAATTTACTCCCCATATGGATGCTGGCGATTTTGTTGTGGTTACTAATATTGATAAAATAAAATTTACTGGTAAAAAATTTAATAACAAAAAATACTATAGACACACTGGTCATCCTGGAGGTATTAAAAGCACGACACCTTCATATCTGTTTAAAAGTAAACCTGAAGAAGTATTAAAATTAGCAGTTAAAAGAATGTTGCCTGGTGGTGCTCTATCTAAAAAACAACTATCAAATTTAAAAATTTACAAAGGAAACTCTCATCCTCACGAACAACAAAATCCTAAAATAGTAGATTTTTCAAAAATTAATCCAAAAAACAAAATTTTAATTAATTGATATGGATCCACAAATAACTACAAGTCCCGTAAACAAAGAAATTAAACAAAATTCTAATGATACTAAATATGCTACTGGTAGAAGAAAAAAATCTATTGCAAGAGTTTGGGTCAAAAAAGGCGAAGGCTTAATTTATGTTAATGGGAAAAAAATGATTGATTACTTTAAAAAACCAAATTTGCAATTAGCTGTTTGTAGGCCTTTAAAAATTACTAATAGAGAAAAGGAATTTAATGTTAAATGTTCCGTCAAGGGTGGGGGTCTTTCAGGACAAGCTGGTGCTATTATTCACGGCTTATCCAGAGCTCTTGTAGAATTTGAGCCTGATTTGAAAAAGGTTTTAAAGAAGGAAAAACTAACCACAAGAGATTCAAGGACCGTTGAAAGAAAAAAATACGGTCATCGGAAGGCCAGAAGAAGCTTTCAATTTTCTAAAAGATAGACCTTCATTACAATTTCTGAAAGATGTAATAATTGGTATAATCAATAATATGAGAGATTCATTAAAAATTGCTGTTGCTGGAGCCACTGGATATGTTGGGTTAGAATTAATCAAGATTCTTGAAAAGCATCCTAATGTGAAAATTGTATATTTATGTGCTCAAAAATCTATAGGCAAATCTATAAATTTTTTTGATAAAAAAATTAAAAAAAAAAAATTACCTAAAATAAGCAAAATTAGTAATATTGATTGGAAAAAAATTGATATTATTTTTACAGCCTTGCCTAATGGAGAAGCACAAAAAATTTCAAAACAATTACCCAAATCTGTTAAACTAATTGATCTATCTGCCGATTTTAGATTAAAAGATCCAAAATTATATAAGAAATGGTATGGAATAAATCATGCTTCTAAAAAACAAATCAAAAATTCAGTTTACGCAATAACAGAATTTACTAGAAATTTACTTCCAAAATATAAAATTATCTCATGTCCGGGTTGTTATCCAACCTCTGTACAATTACCATTAATGCCATTAATAAAAAATAAAATGATTAATATAAAAAATATAATTATTGATTCTAAATCTGGATATTCTGGTGCCGGAAAGAAAATAAAGAAAAAATTTTCATTTAAAAATTTATTTGATTCTGTTTCTGCTTATGGAGTAGGATACCACCGTCATATGGCTGAAATGGATCAAGAGTTTACAAAAATTTCTAAAAAAAATACTAAAGTGTTTTTTACACCACACTTAATTCCTATGTTTAGAGGAATTTTATCAACAATATACCTCGATGCTAAAGGGAAAAATACAGCATTTAAGATTTATAAGTTTTTAAAAAAATATCATAAAAACAACTTTTTTGTTAAAATAGCTAAATTTAATTCTTCAATAGGTACTGGAGAAGTAATGAACACTAATTATTGCAAAATTTCAGTATGTAGAGATAGAACTGATAAAAAAGTAATAATAATATCTACAATTGATAATTTAATTAAGGGTGCTTCTGGACAAGCTGTACAAAATATGAATGTCGCTTTTAAGATGAAAGAAACTTTGGGCTTGATATGAGAATTATATTAATTTTATCACTTTTACTAATTGTTGTTAATTGCTCTTCAGGTAAACAAGTTTATTGGTGTGGAGATCATCCATGCGCTAATAAAAAAGAGCGGGAAGCATACTTTAAAAAAACAATGACAGTTGAAATAAAAGAAATGGGCAAGAAAAAAAAATCAGACAAATCGAAACTTGCTAAAATTTTAGAACAAGCTGAAATTGATCAAAACAAAAATGTTAAAAACGATAAAGACTTAGCAAAACAGCAACGTTTGGAAGAAAAAGAAAAAATAAAAGAACAAAAAGCGATGATGAAACAAGCAAAAATTGAACAGAAAAAAAGAGCTAAGGAAGAAAAAAGAATATCTAAACAAATTAAAAAAGAAGAGAAAAAATTACAAAAACTATTAAATAAAAAAGAAAAAAAAATTACAAAAAAGAATATATTAGTTAAAAACAAAGTATCAAATGCAAAAGTTTCATTAAGTGATTTTGATCAATTCGTTAATGAAATTTCTGCTAAAAATAAATTAAAACCTTATCCAGACATTAATGATTTACCACAATAAACATGAATAAAAAAATTAACATAGCATTAGCAGGATTTGGCAATATTGGAGGCTATTTCTATAAAACTTTAGAAAGTACAAAAAAAACTATTTATATTAAAACTGGCAAAACCCCTTTAATAAAATATATTTCTGCAAAAAATTTTAGTAAGAAAAGGAAAAATAAAATACCTAAATCAAAATGGGTAAAAAATCCAATGGATCTTGTTAAAAAAAAGGATGTTGATATTATTGTCGAATTAATTGGTGGTTCAGAGGGTATTACTAAAAAATTAGTTTTTGCTGCATTAAAGAATAAAAAACATGTTGTTACAGCAAATAAAGCGTTAATTGCCAAATATGGTGATCAACTTGCTTTTATTGCAGAAGAAAATAATGTCAATCTTGAATATGAAGCGTCAGTGGCCGGTGGTGTGCCAATTATTAGATCTATAAAAGAAGGTTTAATTGCAAATAAAATTAAGAAAATTTATGGGATTTTAAATGGCACTACCAATTATATTTTATCTACAATGGAAAATAGTGGAAAATCATTTCCCGAAGTACTTAAGAAAGCACAAAACATGGGTTTTGCTGAAACTAATCCTTTATCAGATTTAAATGGTGAAGATGCAGCTGCAAAAATTAGAATTTTATCATCTATTGCTTTTAATAAAAGTATATCCAAAAACAAAATATTAACTGAGGGAATACAAAACATAAACTTAAGTGATATTTTAAGAGCAAAGAGCCTAGGATATAAAATTAAATTACTGGCAATCTCAGAGATAAAAAATAATAAGTTAATGGAACGTGTTCATCCCTGCTTAGTTTTAAATAACTCTTATATTGCAAATATTAATGGAGTTCTAAATGCTGTTGTAATTGACGGTTTTCCTATTGGAAGATCAGTTTTACAAGGAGAAGGTGCAGGCCCAGGCCCTACATCATCTGCCTTGATTTCTGACTTGTGTTCAATTTTAAGAGGTAATGTAAAATATCCTTTTGGGGTATCGAGCACGCTAAGAAAAAAGATTAAGCAATTTAATATTTTGCAACATGTTTGTTCAGCTTATATGAGGATTGAAGTTAAAGATCAGCCAGGAGTTTTATCATCTATAACTAAAGTTTTTACAAAAAATAAAATATCAATTAAAAATTTAATTCAAACGCCAAACAAATTAAATAAAGTTGCTTCTATTGCTATAATTACACACCAAAATTTTGAAAAAAATTTTAATACATTAATTTCAAATTTAACAAGAAATAAATTTGTAAAACAAAAACCTACTTTTATAAGAATTGAGCAAATTTAAATGTTCATTGATAAAAATTTAGCAAATTATTTTGTTCGTTCAACAGAAAGAGGCGCATATGGAGCCTCTTTATTTAAAGGCAAAGGTGATAAAATCGCGGCTGATCAAGCTGCAGTTGATGAGATGAGAAAAGAGCTTAATAAAATTAATATGAAGGGTAAAATTGTAATAGGAGAAGGAGAGCTTGATGAAGCTCCTATGTTATACATTAATGAAGAAGTCGGCACAAAAAAAGGAGAGGAATTTGATATAGCAGTTGACCCTCTAGAGGGGACAAACTTTACTGCAAAAGATCTACCTAATGCTCTATCTGTATTAGCAGTTGCTAGAAAAAATAATCTTTTACAAGCTCCGGACATGTATATGGAAAAAATTGCTATAGGACCTAATTTACCAAAAAACCTGATCGATCTTGATTTAGGAATAAAAAAAAACATTGAATTATTATGCGAAGCCAAAAATACATCTCCTGATAAATTAACTGCATGTATATTAAAAAGACCTCGGCATAATCAAATTATAGAAGCTTTAAAATCTATGAAAGTAAAAATCAATTTTATCTCTGATGGTGATGTTTCTGGAGTAATCTCGGTAGGCATTACAAATTCAAATATTGATATATTTATTGGTATTGGGGGTGCTCCAGAAGGTGTTTTGGCAGCAGCGGCTCTAAATTGTCTAAATTGTCAAATGCAAACAAGGTTGGTTTTTAATGATGATAAAGAAAAAAAGAGAGCTAAAAAATTAGGTATTATTAATCTCGATCAAAAGTACGGTATAAATGACATGATAAAAGGTGACGTTATATTTTGCGCTACTGGTGTTACAGATGGAGATTTAGTTAATGGTATAAAGGATAAAGGAAAATATTTTGAATCTGAGACTTTTTTACTTCACAAAAGTAGTAACACAAACAAAATAATAAAAAGCAAAGTCTTAAAATGAATTCGTCTTCAGTTAGTGGCAAAAACTGGATATTTAAAAAATTTAATAACTCTGACAGCAAAAAATATGCTGAAGATTATTCTTTGGATGAAATTGTTGCTAGACTATTAGCTATTAGAAAAAAAGATATACAAAATATAGATTTATTTCTTAATCCTACTATTAAAAATCTTTTGCCTAATCCTTTATTTCTTAAAGATATGAAAAAAGCTGTTGATAGAACTTATGAAAGTATTGTGAAAAATGAAATAATAGGTATTTTTGGAGATTATGATGTCGATGGAGCTACTTCCACAGCTTTGCTTGCTAGATTTTTTTCATCTATTAATCAAAAATTTATAACTTATATACCTGATAGAAAAAAGGAGGGATATGGACCTACAATTAAAAGTTTTAATCTTCTAATTGAAAAAGATGTTAAAATTATATTTACTGTAGATTGCGGCACTTCATCCTTTGAACCAGTACAAACAGCACAAAATAAAAAAGTAGATGTCATAGTATTAGATCATCATCAATCTAGCATTAACCTCCCCAAAGCTCATGCTGTTATAAATCCAAATAGACATGACGATAATTCTGGACTTAATTACCTATCAGCTGTTGGAGTATGTTTTGTTTTTTTAGTAGCTCTAAATGTTAAACTAAGAGAATCAAATTGGTTTAAAGATCAAAAAGTAAGAGAGCCTAATATGTTAAATTTCTTAGACTTGGTCTCTTTGGGAACTGTATGTGACGTAGTTCCTTTGATTGGTTTGAATAGAGCAATAGTTAAACAAGGACTTAAAGTATTAAAAAAAAGATCCAATTTGGGATTAAAGACTTTATATGATTTGTGTAAAACAAATTCACAACCAACAACTTATGATTTAGGTTTTTTAATAGGTCCTAGAATAAATGCAGGTGGCAGAGTTGGAAAATCGTCACATGGAGCAGAGCTTTTAATTTCAGATGATCCTGAACGCACTTATCAAATTGCTATAGATTTAGAAAAATATAATCATGAAAGAAAAAGTATAGAATCAATATTATCTGAGAAGGTTTTTGCTGTTGTTAAAAATTTCCATAATCATCCTGTTTTAGTTTTGTCAGGTGAAAATTGGCATGAAGGAGTAATGGGAATTGTTGCATCACGAATAAAAGAAAAATTTAATAAACCAACTATTTTAATTTCGCTAAATAATAATTTAGGTAAAGCCTCAGCAAGATCAATTTATGGTTTTGACATAGGATCGCAAATTATAAAAGCTAGTCAATTAGGAATTGTTTTAAAGGGTGGAGGACATAAAATGGCAGGCGGATTCACTATCTATCGAGAAAATATTGATAAACTAAGAGATTATTTAATTAAAAATTATGAAACTTTAAAATTAAGTACATCTGAAAATTATAACTTATATTTAGATACTATAATTGCCCCAAGTGCAGTTAATGAAGAATTCTATGAAAATATTAGTCGTTTAGGGCCCTACGGATCGGGGAATAATGAACCAAAATTTATGATAGAAGATTTAAAAGTAATTTCATCTGAAATAGTTGGTGAAAATCATATAAAATCTATATTACGCGGACAAGATGGCTCCATTCTAAAAACATTTGCCTGGAATGCGAAAAATAGTCCATTAGAAGCATTGTTGAATAGAAAAAATAAAAAAAAATTTAATGTTGCCGGAAGGATGAAGCTGAACGAATGGAAAGGTAAAAAAAATATAGAATTTGTTATAGAAGATCTATCTTTGTAAAAAGTTTACTTTGGTAAAATTTGAAAAGGTTCTTTAAGATACTTTTCAAAGTTCTTCCAATAATTTATTGACGTATTGTATATTTTTTGTCTAACTTGAGTGTCACTGGCCGTTTTTACAGGTCTTTTATTTTTATAAAATTCTAAACAATGTTCATCCCAATCTAAATGACAAAAATTTAAAATTTTTTCGACATTTTTTTTAGGGTCACGAATTAA
>Ga0310344_10002340_pt1 | contig 14245 bp, 16 predicted proteins | sample HC15DNA20200_MG_FD_203801 | JGI IMG/M metagenome (GOLD analysis project Ga0310344, IMG submission 203801) | Marine microbial communities from station ALOHA, North Pacific Subtropical Gyre - HC15-DNA-20-200_MG | ecosystem: Environmental > Aquatic > Marine > Oceanic | place: Pacific Ocean: North... | reverse complement strand
AACTCCCATCTGTTCAGCAACCTCATTCAAACTGTTAGTTACTGAATCAGTAAAGGATATTCCTGCTAAACCATCACCATATCCGATTTTGTATGGCTTGTCAGCAGTCCTGATTACTGGATACCATGCCGTTTCTGTAGCTACAGTAGTAGCTGGAGCAACTGTCTCTTCAGGTGTAGCCTCTTCAGCAACTACTTCCTCTTCAGCACTCCCACCACAAGCCGCAACTATAAGAAAAAGGCATAAAAATATGCTCCAATATTTCTTATTAACTAAAATACTTTCCCCCCTTAATTTTTTTATTGCATTTTGCTTTTGTTAGATAAAGTTTAACATATTAATTTAGAGTTTGATGCTGAGTACAGCTATATATAATTTCATTAACCAGGAGGCCAGGAAAACTTTCTTCCTGCTAGTAAATGAAGGTGTATATGGAAGATATGTTGAAAACCCATTGGGTTTACATTGCAAACAAGACGATAGCCATCTTCAGAAAACCCCAGTTCAATTGCAATTTTCTTAGCTACTATAACCATTTTGCCAACAATTAGACTATCTTCGTCGGTGATATCATTTAAAGTTTCAATTTTCTTCTTAGGAATAATCAATATATGAGTTGGTGCAACTGGATTAATCCATTCAAAAGCAAATACAGAATCATCCTCAAATATTATCTCTGTAGGAAATTCTCGATTAATTATTTTTTGGAATAAATCTTCCTCGTATTCCATCTCTTTGAACTGATAGTCCATAAATTATGTTGAGTATTTATTAATAAAACTAGTATCTAGAATCCAACCAAAACCTTCTTCATCAGGTAGCTTTATTTTACCATTAGAGATTTGAGGTCTATTCTGAATTAAATTCCAAAAAATAGGATCTCTATCTTCTTCAAAGATCTCTACAAACTTACCATTTGGAACAGAAGCTAGTAAGTGAGCTGCGATTTGAAACTCTTCATGATGTCCTAATTCAATATTATATATTTGAGCCATGTTAGCTACTCTAAACCACTCAGTAGGACCTCCTCCCCACGAAGCATCGAAATTAATTACATCTACAGCTGAATTAATAATTAAATTTGCGACTGCAGAGCTTGATATCTCACTTTGTCCTGCAGCTACCTTTACTCTAGAAGCTAACCTAAGGTTAGACATGTCTGTTATATCCTGTTGCCACCTACATGGCTCCTCGAACCACTCAAGTTCAACAAATGATTCAATTAGACTACAAAACTTTACTGCATCCCAGTACCTGTATCCTTGATTAGCATCGACTACAAACTTGAAATCTTTAGGAGCTTCTTTAACAGCTATCTCGAGTCTTTTTGCATCTTCTTCTGGTGATAACCTCCCTATTTTGAACTTCATGCCATAAACGCCTTTCTTGCTCCAGTAGTCGACTTCTTTGTTTATGTCACCTAAGTCATCTGAGTAGTAGCCACCAATCCCAATAATAGGAATTTCATTTTTCCCTCCACCCCAGACCTTTCTAACTGGAAGGGATAGTTTCTTCGCATAGAGATCCCACATTGCAGAATCAATCGAAGCAATGGCTCTAGTTGCTAATTTCCTGTCCCTTAGCTGATCAAAAGTAGCGGGAACCATTTGCTCCCAACATTCGAAAGGAGAATTAAACTCCTTTCCTTTTATTTTTTCAAAAAGCTCACCTTGTATGATATCAATTAGATCATTCTGTTCTTTGTCTTCGTCAGCATTATAAGACTCGCCTACAACTCCATCCGAATCAGTAATACGCGTTATAATAGTGCACCTTGTTGGCATAGAGTAATAACTACCGGCATATACTTTCTTTAAAGGAACCCTGATCCCAATTGTCTCGATTTTTTCTACCTTAATTGATGTAATTTAGCTTCCCCCCATGACTTCAATAAAATAAGACTAATACTACTTTCGCTTACAGTCCAAACTGTATATGAACTATTTATAATAGCAAATTATATAAAAAGTATATTAATCAAGAACCTAAATGTATTAGATTGATATTAAATAGGAAAAAAATGGAAAATGAAACAAAATCTTTTGGAAATTATTACGAAGACTTCGTAGTTGGTGAGGTCTTAAAACACCCTCTCGGGCGAACTATTACTGAATCAGATAACACATGGTTTACTCTTATGACAATGAATACGAACCCTTATCATTTTGATAAAGAATACTCTTCGCAATCTCCATATGGAAAAATATTAGTTAACTCATGCCTCACATTGTCAATCGTAACCGGTCAATCAGTAATTGACCTAAGTCAAAATGCATTTGCTAATTTAGGATGGGATGATATAAAACTACCGCATCCAGTCTATGTAGGAGACACTCTTTACTCAGAAAGCAAAATAACAGATAAAAGAGAATCTAAAACAAGGAAATATGGAGGAATCGTTAGCGTTTCAACTGTAGGCTACAATCAAAATGGAGATATCGTTATCTCTTGGGATAGAAAGTTTTTTGTATATAAAAAAGATTCTAAATATGCAAAGTTTACTAGACCCGAGCCAGACTCACCCTGGGACAAAGAATAGAATAAGTTAAGGAAAGTATCTTGAGTAAAGGAAGAAGCTACTTATACATTCCAGCAATAAAAGAAAAATACTATGAAAAAGTAGATTCAAATAATGCTGATGCAATAATTTTTGATCTGGAGGATTCAGTCAAATATGAGAATAAAGAAGAAGCTAGGGAGTTGCTTCAAAAGTTCTTTAACAAAGATACCTTAACTTCAAAAGAAATTTTTGTACGAATTAACTCAGAACCTAAACATAACGAAGAAGATACGAAATTAATTAATAAAAATTATAAGAAAATTAAAGGAGTCTTCCTACCAAAAGTAAAGGGTTCTGAAGAAATAGATATAGTAGATAAAGCAATGGGAGAAGGGGGTGTACAAATTGTTCCCTTGATTGAGACACCCGAAGCAGTCCTAAACTTAGAAAATATTAGCATGAATGAAAAAGTTACAACTGTCGCTCTTGGAGAAGTAGATTTATCCCGTTCTTTAAATATAAATCCAAGTAACGGGTTGAAACAATTAATTCCAATTAGACTATTTGTCAATTTAGTTTTAGCTGCAAATAAAAAAAAGCCTCCGATTGGTCCTGTATGGACAAATATAGATGACGAAAAAGGGTTAAAAGATCACATGGAAATGATTAGAAACCTTGGGTATTCCGGCGTACAGCTTATCCATCCAAATCAAATTGAGATAACAAATGAAATTTTTTCTCATTCAGAAGATGAGATTACTTGGGCAAGATCAATTCTAGAGTTAGGTAATGAACTGGAAAGTAATTCAGGTAGTTTTAAAGATATCAACAACGAAATGGTTGACGAAGCGGTAATAAAAAGGGCAAGGATAATAATCGAATCTATTGAAGATGACTTAAACAAGCCTTAGCCAAATGCCCCCCCTTCTTCTAAATCTTTTATTTTTTCAGATTTGTAATTAAGAAGTTCATTTAAAACATACTCTTTGTTCTCATTAAGAAAAGGGGCTCTTTTGTGATCATGATTTCTAGAATCTCCTACGTGAGTAGAGGTTCTTACTTCCTTTACGGAACCAAAAATAGGATGGTCTATCTCCATAATCATATTCCGATCTTTAACTTGTGTATCTTCTAGAGCTTCTTCAAGTGAGTTCACAATTCCACAAGGTATCTTTTTTTTCTGCAGTCTTGAATCCCAATGTTCTGAGGACTCTTGTATAAAAATTTCCGATAAAATTCCTGCTAGTGCTTCTTTGTTGTTGTACCTTGATTCAAAATCATGAAAAGTAGGATTTTCAAGCCTTGGGTCTTCTAATTCTTCAACAAGAAGTTTCCAGAATTTTTCTTTTGCACAAACTACAGAAATCCAACCATTTGATGTTTTAAAGATTTGAAATGGGACCACTGATGGATGAGCAGAGTCTTTAGTTCTTTGAGTAACATGATTTTTTGTTAACATCCAAGTTGCAGGGTATGTAAGCATACTTATAGCTGTATCAAACAAACTAAGATCACAGTCCATTCCCTCCCCACTTAACCTTGCTGAATGTAGTCCTGCGAGAATAGATATAGCAGCTGCTAAACCTCCTGAATAATCCACAAGAGATAGTCCAGACTTTGTAGGAGGACCATCAGGATCACCTGTGAGATCCATCCACCCAGAAATTGCTTGCATTATATAGTCATAACCAGGCTGACTCTTTCTACTACCTGTCATCCCAAATGACGAAAGAGATACACAAACTATTGATTTATTGATTTTGCCAAGGTGTTCATAAGTTAAATTAAGTTTCTCTGGAACATCTCCTCTAAAGTTTGAAAAAACAACATCACTAACTTTAATTAAATCGTGAAAAACTTCTCTTCCTCTTTGAGTTTTTATATCCAAGGAAATACTTTTTTTATTTCTATTGAATGTCTCAAAAAACAAACTATGAGAGTCTTCCTGGAAAGGAGGAATATACCTACTAACATCCCCTTTGGTAGTTGGGTCTTCAATCTTAATTATTTCAGCTCCTAAATCAGCAAGATGAAGGGTCCCAAAAGGCCCTGCACCATATTGTTCTAGTGCAATAACTCTCACATCCTCTAAAGGTTTTCTCATTAGTTTAACTTCCCCCTATGATGAATTTATCATTATATTGACTTATAATAAAGTCTATACATTTTTTTTGTAGAGCAAATATAAGGGGGAAAAATTACTGAAAAAAAAGTAAGAACCAACCAAGCTGTTTTATATGCATTAGAAGACGCTATGAATGAAAGTACCGATGTTATTCTAATGGGAGAAGATATAGCAGCTGCTGGAGGGCCTTGGAAAACATCAGATGGTTTATTAGATAAATTTGGACCTGAGAGAGTAATTGATACACCTATTGCTGAAATGGGCTTTATGGGAATGGCCTTAGGAGCTGCATGTACCGGACTCAGGCCAGTAGTTGAGATTATGTTTGTCGAGTTCTTAGGAGTAGCTATAGATCAACTTTCTACCGAAGCAGCAAAGTTTCGTTATCTTTCTGGTGGAGAACTAAGTGTACCTCTAGTAGTAAGAGCAACAACTGGTGCGGGATTGGGATTTGGAGCTCAACATTCTCAAACACTAGAATCTTGGTTCTACTCAACACCAGGGTTGAAGTTAGCAGTTGTATCTAACCCGCAATCTGCTTATGGTTTACTTAGGAGCGCAATAAACGATGATAATCCAGTAGTCATTTTGGAACCTAGATCACTATTTGCAAACAGAGATGAATTAATAAGAGGAGAGGAAGGTTTTGTTCCTTTAGGAAAATCAAAAATAATAACTGAAGGTAATGATGTTACAATTGTAGGACTTGGTTCAACTGTTGAATCTATAAAGGAAGCGAGTAAAAAGATTGGTGCTTCCTCTGAAGTCGTTGACCTTCTTACGTTAATACCTTGGGATAAAGAAACAATTGTAGATTCCGTAAAAAAAACAGGAAGATTGGTAACAGTCGAAGAAAATCCTTACTCTGGGGGGTGGGGTTCAGAAATTATTTCTTACGTAACGTCAAAATGCTATAAAGAACTAAAAGCTCCCCCATTCAGAATAACGGCACCCGATACTCACATTCCATTCAATGAAGCATTAGAGAAAAGATACTTGCCTTCAGTTGAATATATAGAAGATTCTATTAATAAATATGTAGAAACTAATGAAGTTCCACAAGCTTGGTGGGAAGAAAGGAGGGTGTAGAGTATGAGCAATTCTCCGAAAGACAGAAGAGCTTTAATCAAAGAAGATCCTGTTGAACAACTAAAAAGAATGATTGAAATTAGAGAATTTGAAGACATATGTTTTAACTTGTTTGCTGAAGGACTCATTAGAGGAACTACACACCTATGTAATGGTCAAGAGGCTGTTGCTGTTGGTATAGCATCTAGTCTCGAAGTTACAGATTATGTAATGTGTACATATAGGGGGCACGGACATGCCTTAGCGCTTGGTATGACCCCCGAAACAGTGCTTTCTGAAATCATGGGGAAAGCTGGTGGATCTATGAATGGCTTAGGTGGATCAATGCATCTTTCAGATCTTTCCATTGGCTTACTTCCAACATCTGCAATTGTTGGTGCAGGAATACCAATAGCCACTGGTGTAGCAAAAAGTGCACAGTATAAAAAAACAGGGGCTGTGGCAGTTTCAATCTTTGGAGATGGTGCAACAAATATTGGCGCATTTCATGAGGGATTAAATATTGCTAAAGTTTTAAATTTACCAACAATATTTATATGTGAAAATAATCTATATGGAGAGTACAGCCCTCTTGCAAGTACAACATCTGTTTTAGATCTAGCAACTCGTGCAAATTCCTATGATATGAGAAATTACATTGTTGACGGACAGGAAGTTGAAGAAGTTATTAAAACAGTTCAAGAAGCTGCAACTTTCGCTAGAAATGGTGAAGGACCTACGTTTATCGAAATGAAAACGTACAGATATTCTGGACATAGTAGGTCAGATCCAGCAACATACAGACCGGATGGGGAGCTTGAGGCTTGGATGGAAAGAGATCCAATTGAATTGTTAAACAAACATCTAGTATCAAAGAAATTACTAAATGATGGAGATAAAGATAAGATTATTGATGAAACTAGAGAAATATTAGATAAAGTCAAAGAAAAAGTAGCAAATTCTGAAGAGCCAAATGAAGATTATTTGTTCCAGAATATATACTCAGAGTAATGAAAACTGTCGTAAAAGTTCCAAAATTAGGTGATTCTGCAGAAAATATATATATAGTCGAATGGAAGGTAGCTGTTGGGGATAAAATCTCAGAAGGAGATACCTTGCTAATTGCAGATACTAATAAAGTAGAGGTTGAAGTTCCATCACCTACATCAGGAGTGATAACAGAAATTTTTGCTAAAGTTGATGATGAAGTTCCTGTTGGAGAACCTTTGTGTGAGATAGAAAGTTCTTAAATACAAAGTGTTAAATACAATTAGATAGTTTTCTTTCAGTAAAATGTTCAAAATTGGAATAGAAAGCTACTCCTTCCACAGATATTTTGGGGAATTAAGAGCAGGAGAGTCTTCAGTAGATAAAAAGATTACTATGATCGAATTCTTAGATATAGTAAATGCTTATAAACCAGGCTCTGTAGGATTACAAACGTGCTTTGTAGACTTCAAAGATCATTCGTTTGTAAAAGAATTATCTTCTTTATTATTAGAGAGAGATTATAGCTTAGTTGTTTCTTGGGGACATCCTAGTGGACTAGAGTTAGGAAGAAATAAAGAAGCCTATACAGACCTCCTAAGCAAATTGTCTTGGGCACAAGAATTAAAAGCTGAACATTTCAGAATTGTTATAGATAGCCCAAAACTTTGGAATGCTGAGCCAAGCAAAGAAACAATAAAAAGAGTGATGCCGATACTGAGTAATATAGTGAAGGTTGCAAATGAGAACCAGCTAACTGTTTCTGTTGAAAATCATGGAGGACTAAAAATGGAAGTTTACTATGAGATTTTAAAGTCTTTTGACAATAGCTTTTTTGGAATGACTTTTGATATAGGAAACTTTATTAGAACTGGAGAAAAAATAGAAGATGCTCTCAAACTTCTTGGAGATTATATAAAAGTTGTACATATAAAAGATTTCGTTTTGGATGGATTAAAACCTGGAGAACCAGACGGCTGGTGGCCAACAGTAGCCTTGGGCGAAGGAGATCTTCCTCTTGAAAATGCTCTCTTGACACTAAATAAAATAAACTTTAACGGACCCGTATTGGTTGAGTTAATGGCTCCTCTTAACAATGATGAACCAGAAAGTGAAACAATTGAAAAAAGCTTATATTTTCTTAACGAGCAGCAAACCCTCCATCAACTGGAATAATAACACCATTAATAAAGTCAGAAAGATGTGATGCAAGGAAAATTGCTGGTCCAGCCATATCTTCTGGATCACCCCACCTACCAGCAGGGGTCCGATCTATAATTTCTTGGCTTCTCTTTAAATCTTTTTCCCATACATGTCTGTTTAATTCAGTTCTTATATAACCAGGTGCAATAGCATTAACATTTACTCCTTGATTAGACCACTCGTTTGAAAGAGCTTTAGTTAATTGAGCTACGCCCCCTTTTGATGCAGTGTACGCTGCAACTTTTACCCCACCAAAAAAAGCATACATTGAGGCAATATTAATAATTTTCCCATACTTATTGCTTATCATATGTTTTCCAACTGTCTGACATAGAAAAAAAGTTGAAGATAGATTTGTTTCAATAGTTTTATCCCAGTCCTCTTCGGAATGATCTGCTGAATCTTGGGGTAATGCTACTCCATGGCAATTAACTAAAATATCCACTTTTCTTAAAGTTGATATCATTTCGTTTACCAAATCTGGTCGACTATCTCGATCTGCTAGGTCTATATTGAAAACAGATATATTTTCTTTTTTATTATCAATGTTTATTTTCTTTATATCTGCTGAACGACTAACAACAGCTACAGATGCACCTTCTTTAATAAACCCTTCTGTAATACCTAGGCCGATACCAGTCGATCCACCTGTAATTATTGCTTGTTTGTCTTTTAAAATTCCCACAATATGCCCTTCAAGCCCCTAACTTCATATTATATTTTTCAATTACTTCCTCGACTATCTCTATTCCTAAACCAGGACCCTCTAGAGGGTCAACATATCCATTTTTTTGCTCAATTGGACTAGTAACAAGTTCGTACTGCATAGGAGAAGGGTTTGGTTTTAACTCAAAATTAACCCCAGTACTAGAAGCAGTATATAAATGTAAAGCAGCTGCAGTGTTTATTGCACTACTCCAGGAATGTGGAGTAAACCCAATTCCATAAGCCGCAGCAAAATCTACTACTTTTTTGAAGCCAGTTATACCCTCTGCTTTTCCAGGATCAGGCATAACTACATCAATCAATCCTGAAACAATCCAATTTTTAAAAGCTTCTAAATTCCACTCCTTTTCACAAGAAGCAACGGGTGTATTCGTTGATGACTTTAACATCTCATATCCCCTTAGATCGTGCTGGGGAAGTGGCTCCTCTACCCAAAAAATATCGTAGTCTTCATACTTCCTTATTTGTTCAATAGCATGCTGTGGTGTCCAAGCAACATGGGTTCCGACATCTAATGCAAAGGTAACATCTGGGCCAACTGCATCCCTTATAGTTTCTACTAGTTTTAGATCTCTCTCTGGATTTAAGCCAAATGCAGTTTCCTTTGACTTACCCCAACCTCCTTTAACTGCGGTAAATCCTCTTTCTTTAAAGTCTAAGAATTCATTATGAGTAGCTTCAAGGTTTTCCGTATCGAAAATAATACTTGCACAAGCTCTAATTTTTTCAGTCTTTTTTCCTCCTAACAACTGATATATGGGAAGGTTGTGAATTTTTCCTTTTAGATCCCATATAGCCATATCAATAGCACTTACAGCAAAATTAGCTATTCCGCCATTTCCATACCACCAATTCCTTTCTCTGAGTAGATTCCAAATATGCTCTACTTCTGTAGGGTCTTCTCCTATAATGTGTTCACCCAAACCAGTATCAATTACTGTTGCTGTCGCCATAGCTGCCTCAGGAAACTGAGCAATACATTCACCCCAGCCAACTCTTCCTTCGTTAGTGGTGATTTTTACTATAGTTATATACCTAGATTTTCCACTGTCGTGCGGTTCAGGGTAATGAAGTGGAAATGTTTCTATATTCTTAATAATTTCTTTACTCAAATCAAACCTCTAAATTCCAAACTTCTTGTAATGCAACCGGCCAACCATTCGAAGGGTCAACTTCAGGATATTCAATTAATTCCGAAAACTCATCTTCCCATTTTTGAGCAAGTTCATTACCATTAAATTTTTCCACCATAGATTCATAATTTTCAACTTCCATGTAGCTGAACAAGATATCCTTCCAAACATAAATAGAATAACGTGTAACCCCTGCGTCTCTAAATAGCTGTTCTAACTCAGGCCACACTGTTTTGTGATTTTTAATATACTCCTCGCGCTTTCCTTCTTTCAAAGTAAATACTTGAGCTATTCTCTCCATAATTTCCTTCTTCCTTAATTAATTTTAATTAATTTTCCTTCTTTAGAACTTGTATATGCTGCATCTAGCAATTTAACAACTTCTAACCCTATACTACCAGGAGACCTATTTTCATCTTTGTTAAGTATTACATTGACTAAATTTTCTGAAGTTGCATGCTCTGGATAGGATAAAGCCCAAAAATCCTGCGTACCAATTGTTGTACCTGCTTCCTGTTCAATTTTGTTCTCAACTACTCCAGCAGAATTGTGCAAAGTAGCAACCCCTTTAATTACATCAAATAATATGTGTCCTTTTTCACCAAAGATTTTATACTCTAATATTTCTTCCTGTCCATTTAATACACTTCCAGTGGCAGCTATTGTGCCAATTACATCGTTTTCAAAATTAACTACAAAAGCATCGGTTAGATCAACTTTTAAATCAAAATTTTTCATTAAGGAAAAAACCGATTTTGGAGTTAAGCCAGTCATTTTTATTAACATTGCAGCACTATGGGTAATTTGAGTTTGAGCTTGTCCTCCCCCAGCTATTGATGGGTCTGAATAAGTAGTGCTTTCTGGCATAACAGGAAAACCAAAAGTTTCTTTATAAGCTTCTGGATTGCCTCTATAAAGCTCCCATACAATTGAAGCAAAAATACAATCAATGAACATTATGTCACCGATTTCTTTATTAGAGATCCAATCTCTAACTTGCTCAACTTGTTTGTTATAATGCCAGGGGTATCCAACTATAACTTCAAGTTTATTTTTTTTAGCAACACTTAAAAGTTCTTCACCATGGTCTACTTCTAAAACCATAGGCTTCTCAATCATCACATGTAAGTTATGATTCAATGCGTCTAGAGCAATCTCATAGTGATACTTATGGGGAACTGCTATAACAACTCCGTCTAGATCTTCCTTCTCAAACATTTCAGTATGACTTGTATAAGTATTTGGAATACTAAATTTCTCTTTTGCTTGAAGTAGTTTACCTGAATCTAGATCTGCTATTGCAAGAAAATTTGCTTGTTCATTTTCAGTTAAAGCTGGTAGGTGCGCTTGCGAAGACCACCAACCAACACCGACTACTCCAACATTTGCTTTATCTTTTGGCAAAATGGCTACGTCTCCATTCGTCATAAAAGACAGCAATTAGCAACAAGGAACCCGTAGCAACATACTTGTAAAAAGTTGGGACACTTAACATTACCAAACCATTGCTCATGGTAGAAACAATAAACAAACCAAGGAATGTTCCCACTATTCTCCCTTTACCTCCAGTAAGGGCTGTACCTCCTAAGATAACAGCTGTTATAACACCTAATTCAACACCCATATTTATCTGAGGAGCACCAACTCCAACTCTTGCTGAGGTTATTGCCCCTGCCAGTCCAGCTAAAGCACCACAAGTTCCGTAAAAGACGAGCTTCCATCTATTAACTCTGACTCCTGCTAAGACACACGCTCGTTCATTTGAACCAATAGCATACATATACCTACCAAAACTAAACTTGGGGATGGTTATACCGACTGCAACAAAAAGAAAAACTAAAATAATCGCTACGTAAGGAATGTTAAATACTTGTCCTGATCCCATCCTAAGAAAAGTTTTATTACTAATTGCAATATCATAACCACCAGAAATAATAAAACCTAAACCACGCACTATAGACATCATGCCCAATGTGGTTATCAAAGGATTTATTCTCCCATACCCTGTAATTGCACCATTTCCAACTCCAATAATTCCGCCAATAATAATTGCTGTCATAACAGCGGTAATGAAACCATATCCTTGCTGTAGCATCCAAGCAGCAGCCATCCCAGTAGCAGCAGATACTGCCCCAACTGAAAGGTCAAATCCACCCGATATAATAACGATTGTTTGACCCAAAGCCATTATTCCAATGATTGTGGAAGCTCTAAATATATTCTTAAAATTACCCCAACCAAAGAAATACTCAGAAGTCAGGGAAAAAAAGACTATTTCGATTACAAATATCAAGATTAGTCCTGGTCCTATTTCTCTAACTGTGTCATTAATCTTATCAAGAAGAGTTTTCATCTTAATGTCCTGCCATAATTTTTAAAACTCTAGTTGAAAGCTCCTCAAACGAACCTTCCGTGACTAAGAACTCATCTGCTATTTTTCCACCATTTAAAACAACTATTCGATCACAAACAGCAAAAATATCTGAAAATCTATGACTAACTAATATTATCCCAAGATTTTTTTTCTTTAGACTTATTATTAAGTTGTTCAAATGACTAGCCTTTTCAGCCGATAAGGCTGCTGTTGGCTCATCCATAAGTAAGATTGTTGGGTTAAATTGGAGTGCTCTAGCAACAGCAACTAACTGTCTTTCTCCACCGGACATTACGTTTACAACTCTTGAAGAATCAAGCTCGCTCCCAAGCGTAGCTAATACCTTTGTTGCTTCATCTTGCATTTTTTTCTTATCAAGTGTTTTAAATATGCCAAAACTGTTATTCTTTTGTTCTCTTCCTAGAAATATATTTGCATCTGCTTGAAGCTCATCAGCTAATGCTAAGTCTTGATAAATCATTTCGATTCCGGCTTCTCTAGCTAATAATGGATCAGTAAAATCTACTTCCTTATCGTTCATATATGTCGTACCTGAATCAGCTTTATAGACTCCACTTAGTACCTTAAGGAGAGTAGATTTTCCAGCTCCGTTATCTCCAAGCAAACCCAAGCATTCATTATCATTGAGCTCTAAAGATACATCTTCTAAAGCTGTTACTGGACCAAAAGATTTTGATATATTATTTAATTTCAACAACATTTATTTCTCCATAACAAAATAAAGAGTAGCCTGAGGTTTAACCCTCAGGCTTCTCAATTATTTTAAAGCTATCTACCCTTGTGGATAGAATTCATCAACATTACCACGATCAATGATCATGTGTTGCATGTGTACTTCTTGCGGGACAGGCCTTCCTTCAATAACATCGATTGCAATGTTCACAAGGAACTCTCCATATCTTTCTGGATAGTAAGCGACAGTCGAAATATACTTTGTTTCTTCTATCGTTCCTTCGTGTATCAATGATGTTCCTGGAAGGTCAGCTCCCTGACCAACACATCCACCTTCTCTGCCAGCTTGAGTTAAAGCTCTTGCCATTCCTGATGCTCGCTCATCGTCTATTGTTCCGCAAAGAACATACGTTGCATCTGGATTAGCAGTTAGCCAGTCAGTGGTAGCTGTTATTGCTTGATCAGCTGTTCCATCTAGGTTGATCCTATGTACCTTTGAGTCTGGGATTCCGCAGTGAACTCTCACTCCGTCCCTAAACCCTACCATACGTAGGTCAGCTGCTTCTCCTTCAGGAGGGTTCTCCCCAAGTAAGATGTGAACATCGTCACATCCCCAGTTGTCAGCAGCATACTTTCCAGCATCATTTCCACCCAATACACCTGCAGCATAGTTGTCAGCACCAAAAAATATTGAATTTGGATGCCAAACATCAACTACAGCTACTGGTACTCCTGCAGCGTCAAAAATTTCCATTGATTGCTCTCCGGAAAGACCGCCTTGGAAGTTTGAGTGTATAACAAAGTCTGGATTTAGTGTCACAGACTGTTCAGCACAAGTAATTGCCTTTTCAGGACTGAACTCCATATCACAAAATCCTACAATTGTAACACCAGATGCTGCAGCAGCTTCTTTTAGATTCTCTGTAATTTTTACAGTGAAGTCAATAGCTGCCCAACCATTGTTGTATGCAATTGTATAATTAGATTTTGCAATTCTTGTAGTATTGTCCCAAGTTGCAGCTGGCATGCTGTCTTCGACAAACTTACCATCTACATACTTAACTGCTGGAATTGCGTCCGGTGCCAAGGCACCTGGAATGTCACTAACTGGTGGACCTGGAGGTTCAGCGGTAGGGATTAAGTCTCCCCCTCCTCCGCTATCACTCCCTCCACAAGCAGCGACAACAAGAAGCATAACAGTAATGAATAAAGTCTTAGCTTTAGTGTTATTACGTAATATCACATCTACTCCTCTGTTAGCTTATGCGTATATAGGTTTCCCTATATAAAGAAATTCTAACCAAAATTTGTCCTACATGCAGAAAAATGAATGACAATGTTTACTTCTGACTTGATAATTCCTACTTAAACGTAATAATATTAAGTCAAGTTAAGCCTTGGGAGAGACTATGCAGCTTAAATATAGTGAGAATAGA
>Ga0310344_10002339_pt1 | contig 14247 bp, 12 predicted proteins | sample HC15DNA20200_MG_FD_203801 | JGI IMG/M metagenome (GOLD analysis project Ga0310344, IMG submission 203801) | Marine microbial communities from station ALOHA, North Pacific Subtropical Gyre - HC15-DNA-20-200_MG | ecosystem: Environmental > Aquatic > Marine > Oceanic | place: Pacific Ocean: North... | reverse complement strand
ATTTTTTCCTGTTGTTGGTGAAGTAATCATACTTTCAACTGCACCAGTTGAAAATGCTTGGCTTATTTCAGCAGCTTCAATTTTTGTTGGCGCCATTCCAGTTAATTCAGCAATTCTAATTGTTGCAGAATTGTAAGCTCTAAATTTTAAACCTTTTAAATCTGCTACACTATTAATTTCCTTTTTGCTGTATAAACCTTGAGCAGGCCATGGCACTGCATATAAAAATACAAGACCTTTACTATCAAGACCTTTTACAATTTCAGGTTTTGAAGCTTTGTAAAGTCTCATAGCAGCTCCATAAGTAGTCGCCAAGAAAGGTTGAGAGTCTACTTCTAACAATGGATCTTCTTTTCCAAGAGCAGACATAAATCTTTCTCCTATTTGAGCTTGACCTGTTCTTACAGCTCTAAATATTTCTCCACCTTTGTATAGTGATCCACCTGGATGAGTAACTATTGTTAGTTTACCTCCACTTTTCTCACTAACATTTTTAGCAAATTCGGTAGCATTTGCTGAATGGAAATTTCCTGCTCCATAAGCAAGAGCCATATCCCATTTTTCTCCAGCACTAGCAACATTTACACTTAAAATAAGTGAAGCCAATGCAATTATAATATTTCTTATTAATTTCATTTTCCCTCCATAAATTTATTAATCTCTTATTTCACAACGAAGAATGAGTAATTGCAATACAATTATTTAGATAATAGAATAATAAAATAAAAAAAGTGCTAGAAGAAACCTTAATATTTGTTCAAATTGTATTCATTGACATTGTGATGGCTGCGGATAATGCCATTATTATTGGCATGATCGCAGCAAATTTTGCACCAAAAAACAGAAGACAAATTATTATGTGGGGAGTTTTTGCCGCATTTATTTTCAGGGTTATTTTTGCTTTTTCAGCAACTTTTTTACTTCAATTTGCTTTTGTTAAATTAATTGGTGGAGCACTTCTTTTATGGATAGTTAATGAACTTAGAATAGATTTATTTACTGTAAAAAAAATAAAGTCTCCTACAAAACAATCTAAAGAACCTTCTTTTAGAAGTGGAGTTTATAAAGTTTTAATTGCTGATATTACTTTAAGTTTCGATAATGTATTAGGTGTAGCTGGAGCTGCAAAAGAACATTACTTACTATTATTATTTGGTTTAGTTTTATCAGTAATCTTAGTAGGAACATTAGCTTCATATTTTGCAAAATATATTCAAGATCACAAATGGGTCGGCTATGTAGGTCTAGCAGTAATTTTATTAGTAGCTGTTCAATTAATTATTGGGGGTTTAATGGACTACGGTGTGCTAACAATTAATGAACCATTCGCTTCTTGGTTTTAATCTTTCCAAAAAAACACACTATTAATTTACTTATTAATAAAACAAATATATGTTGGATCGTATGCAGGTAGATTCGTTTATTACATATATGCTTTTAACTATCCTCGTTCTCCTTGTGGCGCTTGTTGCTATCGGGATTTATCTTTTAATCAATAAAAAGAATAACAAAGGACAAGATAATGTAGCTGATGAAACAAACCGCTTAAGAGAAGATATTAATAAATCAATAAGTGACATGTCATCTTCTTTTAATAAAGATTTCACTAGTTTGTCAAAAGATGTAACGAGGGATCTAGCTAGTTCACTAACACAAATGAATGAAAAAGTAGGAGCTTTTAACAAACAAGTTGAAGATTTGAATAAAAGTCAGGCGAATTTTAGTAAGATTTTAGCCGGCGTCAAAAAGTATGGTACGCTAGGTGAATTTAGTCTCGCGTCTCTTTTAAAAGATTTATTACCAGCTTCTCAATATATTTCTAATGTAAAAATGAAAGAAGATACAGGTGAAAATGTAGAATTTGCTGTAAAGCTACAAGACGGAGTTTTGGTTCCAATAGATTCACATTGGGCCGTTGATAAATTCCAAGCTATTATTGATGCCGAGGAAGCAAAAGACAAAAAAGCAATAGCAGATGCCAAAGATAAACTTGCAAGTGCCTATAGAACTAAAGCTAAAACAATTGCATCAAAGTATATTGTCCCACCTAAAAGCGTCGATTTCGGTATTTTATATGCTCCAGTAGAAAGTTTATTTTCAGAACTTACTAGTTACCGAGATCCAAGTACTAAAGAATTACTAACTCAAGAATTAATGAGAAAATATAAAATTACCATTGCTGGACCAAACACTCTCTCTGCTTATTTACAATCTTTACATATGGGGTTCCAATCATTAAAGATACAGAAACATGCTACCAAAATTTATGATGACTTAAGAAATATATCCTCAAGATTTGAAAAACATTTTTCTGGAATTGATGGATTAAGAAGAAAATTAGAGGAAGCTATGAATTATACAATTGATTTTGGAAAATCTGCAAGATCTATAAAAAATACTTTAGAAAATATTAAAGATCCTGATTTAGTTAAAGAACAAAAAAAAGAAGACTTTGACAAAATCAAGATATTGAATAAGTAATACATAATGCCAAATTATGTTTTTTACGATTTTGAAACTTGTTCTAGTAACACTTCTTATGGCCAAATAATTCAAGCAGCAGCAGTTTTGGTAAATGATAACTTTCAAGAATTAGATAGATATGAAGGACGATGTAAACTAAGTCCGGGAATTATACCTGAAGCAATGGCACTTCTAGTTAATAAAACAACTCCAAAAATGCTAAAGGAAACAAACTTATCTCACTATCAAATGATAAGACAGATGATGGAAAAGTTTAATAAATGGAAAAATTCAATTTTTATTGGTTATAATTCAATAGAGTTCGATGAAGAATTTCTGAGAAGAACTTTATTTAAAAATCTTGAGTATCCTTATCTAACAGTTACAAATGGAAACGAAAGAGGAGATCTTCTAGGATTAGCAAGAGCAGCTCACCTTTACTATCCAGATTGTATAAAAACTCCAATTAGTGATCGTAACAATCCTCTATTTAAATTAGAAAAATTAGCCCCAATGAATAATATAAAACACAATGAAGCGCACTCAGCTATTGGAGACGTTCTAGCTACGATTGAAATTGCCAAACTCTTGAACAAAAAAGCGCCCAACGTTTGGAAAGCAAGTTTAATGACTACAAATAAAGATAAATGTTTTGAAATTATTAAAAATGAAACTTTATTTTGTACAAATTTTTTTTACGGAGGTAAGGCAATACCTTTTGTCTTAACTTATCTTTGTACGCACCCGTGGTCTTACCCATTTTGTTTCGATCTCAAAGCTGATCCCACATATTATTTCAAATTATCAAACAAAGAACTTAAAAAAGAGATTTTTGATGTTAAACCAAAAGTAATGAGAACCATTAAACACAAAAAACATCCTATTATTATGAATCCAAGTTATGGTGTAAATTTTGATAATTATAAACAACTTGGTCTTGCTAAATTAAAAGAAAGAGCAAAATTAATTAGAAATAATAAAGATTTTGCAAATAAAGTATCTGCTATTCTAGAAGATGATATAAATGAAAAAAATGAATTAGATTCACAATTAGATGTTTATGCTGAGGAATCTATATATAAAAAATTTGCAACCAATGAAGATAATAAAATAATGTCGGAATTTCATAAGACAAACTGGGAAGAGAAATTTTCAGTAATTCAAAAGTTTAAAGATGAACGTTTTCAATATTTTGGAAAAAAAATTTTATACGAAGAAAATCCAGATTCTTTACCTAAAGAAGAGTATAATGCCATACATAAAGAAGTAGCTGCAAGAGCATTAAGTACGAATAAGGAAAAATGGAATACAATACCTAGAACTTACTCAGAAATAGACACGCTAAGGAATAAATTTAAAGATGATAAAGAAAAATTAAGAGCTCTTGATGAAATAAACTCATACATTGAAGAAATGGAAAAACAATACCAAAAAGCTTGAATTAAAAAATACCTTTGTTAGAAATTTTATTTTGACGCACTTCTTCTTTAAGTTGAATATTTAACTTATTAAGCTCTGATTTGTCTAGATTTCTTAAATTTTGAACATCATTTAAAAATCTTTCTGACTCGCTCGATTCAATAATACCGCTTGTGAGTGTTTTAAATTTTTTAATATAATCTTTTCTTTTAAATGATTTTTTTCCATTAGGATGAGCGTCTGCAACGCTAATTTGTTCAGCAATTTTCGATCCGTCTTTCATTTTAATAATCACTTTTCCCCCAAAACATTTTTTATTTGGATTGGAATCATGATATTTTTTTGTCCATTTTTTATCCTCAAATGTTTTAATTTTTTTCCATAACTGAACGGTGCTTTTTTTATTAGCTCTTTCTGGAGTATAAGAATCTATGTGATGCCACCTACCATCCTCTAAAGCCACTGCAAAAATATACATAATAGAGTGATCAAGCGTTTCCCTGCTTGCCTTTGGGTCCATTTTTTGCGGATCATTTGCTCCAGTTCCAATTACATTGTGAGTGTGATGACTTGTATGAATTTCTATTTTTATAATATCTGAAATATTCTTTATTTTTTTATTTAAACTTCTTGCTAAGTCTATCAATGCTTGAGATTGATACTCGGCTGAATGTTCTTTGGTATAAGTTTCTAAAATAGCTTTTTTTTCTTCATTAACTTTTGGCAAAGGAACAGAGTATTTTGCTTTGGTTCCTGAAAGGACATAAGCTATTACGCTATCTTCACCTTCATAAATTGGGCTTGGAGACCCTTCTCCTCTCATTGCTCTATCAACTGCTTCGATGCCTAATTTTCCAGCATGTGCTGGAGCAAATGCTTTCCAGCTCGAAATTTCACCTTTTCTAGATTGTCTTGTTGAAATTGTAGTATGTAATGCTTGTTGGACAGATTGATAAATAGTTTCGGTATTTAATTTTAGCAAAGATCCAATACCTGCTGCAACACTCGGTCCTAAATGAGCAATATGATCTATTTTGTGTTCATGTAAACAAATACCTTTTACTAAATTTACTTGCACTTCATACCCTGTAATAATTCCTCTAATTAAATCCATACCACTTAAATTTTTTTGCTGGGCTACTGCTAAAATTGGAGGAATGTTATCTCCTGGATGACTATAATCTGCAGCTAGAAATGTATCGTGAAAATCTAATTCTCTAACCGCCGTTCCATTTGCCCAAGCTGCCCATTCACAATGAAAAGTTTGATTAGAATTAATTCCAAAAATTGTTGCTCCATTTTCTCTTGGATGAGCTAAAGCCATCTCACGCGCAGAAATAACGGGTTTTCTATTAAATGAAGCTATTGCTACAGATGCATTATCAATTATCCTATTTATAACCATTTCAATGGCATCTTCATTTAAAGGAGCTTTATCTGAAGCGATTTCAGCGATTTTCCAAGCTAGTTGATCTTCTTTTTTTAATCTAGCAGATGATTTATGTACTCTTACTTTAATATTTCTCATTATAACATACTTCTTAAAACGTATTTTAATATTCCATCATTTTTATAATATTCAACTTCATTAGCTGTATCAATTCTGGAAAGTAAATTAATTTTTTTTATTACTCCATCTGTATACTTAATTTCACATTTAACTTCTTGACCTGGAGTGATCCCTTTTTCTATGCCAATAATTGTAATAAGTTCAGATCCTTTAAGATTTAATTTATTACTATTAAATCCATCTTTAAATTGAAGAGGAAGTATTCCCATTCCGATTAAATTTGATCTATGTATTCTTTCAAAACTTTCTACAATTACAGCTTTAACTCCTAGTAATTTTGTGCCTTTTGCCGCCCAATCTCTAGAAGATCCAGCCCCATATTCTTTACCAGCAATTATAACAAGATCGTTTCCTCTTTTTTTATATTCCATTGCCGCCTCATAAATAGTCATAACCTTTCCTTCTGGATATAGTTTGGTAAAGCCTCCTTCAGTTCCAGGGGCCATTTCATTTCTTATTCTAATATTTCCGAATGCTCCACGTACCATAACTTCATGATTTCCCCTTCTTGCTCCGTAAGAATTAAAATCTTTTTGCTGTATTTGATGTTTCATAAAATAATCACCTGTCGGACTATCTTTTTTTATAGAACCAGCTGGAGATATATGATCAGTCGTCACCATATCACCCAATATTAATAAAGGTCTTGCATCGGTAATTTTTTTGAAACCTTCTGGACTATCTGGCATTTTCTCAAAAAATGGTGGTTTTTTTACATAAGTAGAACTATCATTCCAATTATAAATACTGCTTTCGGTAGTTTTGATTTTTTGCCAATCAGCGGAACCCTCGGAAACTTTTGAATAACGCTTAGAAAACATTTGTGCGTTTATTGAAGTTAAAACTAACTCTTCAATTTCTTTATTTGTTGGCCATATATCTTTTAAAAATACATCTTTTCCTTCATTATTTTTTCCTAAAGATTCGTTGTATAAATCAAAATTCATTGATCCAGCTAATGCGTAGGCAACAACTAAAGGTGGAGAGGCAAGGTAGTTCGCTTTTACATCAGGATTAATTCTTCCTTCAAAATTTCTGTTTCCAGATAAAACTGAAACTGCATATAAATTTCCTTTATGAATTGCCTTTGAAATATTTTCTCTTAAAGGTCCAGAGTTACCTATGCATGTGGTGCACCCGTAACCAACTAAATGAAAGCCAAGCTGATCCAAATATTTATTTAAACCTGCTTTTTCAAGATAATCTGTAACTACTTGAGAGCCGGGAGCTAAAGAAGTTTTTACCCAAGGTTTTACTTTGAGTCCCATTTCTACAGCTTTTTTAGCAAGCAAGCCTGCACCTATAAGTACGTTTGGATTTGAAGTATTAGTACATGACGTAATCGCAGCTATAACAATATTACCATCTTTTAGTTTGAAATTTTCTCCTTCAACAGCTTCTTGCTTTATATCTTCTCTATTCATATTTTTTTGGAAAGATTTCATAAATGATTTTGACGACTCAGACAGTAAAACCTTATCCTGAGGACGTTTGGGACCTGAAATACTTGGAAAAACTTTAGATAAATCTAAATCTAAAATTTTAGTAAAAGAAATATTTTGATCTGCCCAAAGTCCTTGTTCCTTAGAATATTTTTCTACAAGCGAAATTGTGTGTTGGTCTCTGCCAGAAAATTTTAAATACTTCAAAGTTTCTTCATCAACAGGAAAAAAACCACAGGTTGCTCCATACTCGGGAGCCATATTTGCAATAGTAGCTCGATCTGCCAATGAAAGATTTTTTAATCCGTCACCATAAAATTCAACAAATTTTCCTACCACACCTTCTTTTCTTAACATTTGTACAATCGTTAAAACTAGATCGGTAGCTGTAGTTCCTTCGTTAAGTTTATTTTTAATTTTAAAACCAACGACTTCAGGAATTAACATTGATATTGGTTGTCCCAGCATTGCTGCTTCAGCTTCAATTCCACCTACACCCCAACCAAGAACCGAAATACCATTAATCATAGTTGTGTGACTATCTGTTCCCACAAGTGTATCAGGATAAGCAAAATTATCAGATGACCAAACAACCTTTGATAAATATTCTAAATTTACTTGATGACAAATTCCAGTGCCTGGCGGCACCACTCTAAAATTATTAAAGGCTTGTTGTCCCCATTTTAAAAAAGAATAACGTTCTCCATTTCTTAAAAATTCTTTTTCAACATTTTTTTTAAAAGAATCTTTAGAAGCGTAAGCATCTACCATTACAGAATGATCAATAACTAAGTCAACGGTTGATAAGGGATTTATTTTTTTTGGGTCCTTTTTTTTTAATTTTACTGCATCACGCATAGCTGCAAGGTCAGCTACTGCAGGTATGCCGGTGTAATCTTGCATAAGAACTCTCGTTGGTCTAAAAGCAATTTCAGTTTTTAAATTTTTTTTCTCTAGCCAAGATTGGATTGATAAAATTTGTTCTTTTTTAACTGACTTATTATCTTCATGTCTTAATAAATTTTCCAATAAAACTTTTATTGATTTAGGTAATTTTGAGATACCTTCCAATCCATTCTTTTCAGCTTCTTTAAGGCTAAATATATTATAAATTTTATTATCTACTTTTAATTTTTTTAAAGATTTAAATGAATCTTTGCTATTTATCTTCATATTTTTAAATAAATAAGTATAACACAAACAATTAGCGAAAAGGACATAGTGTAATTAAACACTTGAATAAATTTCTTATTTTCTGAAAAACGTCTAAGAAATTTTCCCAATAAACACCAACTTGTTATGCTTGTTATTGCACAAAAAAATGACACCATTATGACTACTAAGGAATGAAATAAATAATTTGGTCCAAGTTCAACAAAAAGAGAAATACTTGTTATAGCCGCAAAAACTCCTTTAGGATTAATAAACTGAAATATAAAAGTATCGTAAAAAGTGACAGGATTTTCAATCTTCTTTTCTTCAACCTGGTTTTTAAATGAAATTTTATAAGCTAGATAAATTAAAAATAAAGATCCAATAATTTTTATTATAGTTTTTAATATTGGATAAGTATTAAAAATCACATTTAGACCAGCTGCTGATAAAGTTATAAGAGTTGTATAACCAAATGTAACACCTAAAATTAAAGGTAATGATCTTTTTATTCCAAAATTAAAACCTGAGTAAGATCCAACTATATTATTAGGACCTGGAGTAAAAGCTGCAGCTACAGAAAAAAAAATTAGCGGTAGTAAATTAGGATACATCGCAATGGTTTATGCTATTTCTAAACCATTTTCAACTTTTTGTGATGGATGAACTAAAACTACCTTTCCATCTTTTTCAATAGCTCCTAGAATTAAAACTTCAGAAACTATTCCAGCTATATTCTTTTTTGGGAAATTGCAAACCCCTATCACTTGTTTACCAACTAAATTTTGTTCATTATAATAATGAGTAATTTGAGCAGAAGATTTTTTAACTCCAATTTCTTTACCAAAATCAACCTCAACAACTAATGATGGTTTTCTCGCTTTTTCATTTTTCTTAACACTTAATACTGTGCCAATTTTTATCTCTACTTTACTATAATCTTCGTATGTAATTTCTTGTTTCATAATTAAGATATATAATATATTTTTAGTCCAATGAGTATGCAAAAAAATATAATAGATGAAGTATTTCCAGAAACTTTGAAAGTTTTGTCAGAATTGATAAAATTTCAAACTGTATCGGGAACCTCAAATCTTTCATTAATTGAATATTGTGAAAAAAAACTAAGTAAAGTCGGGGCCACATCCTTTAGAACTTCTGATGAGGCAAAAAAAAGATTTAATTTATTTTCAACAGTTAAAGGAAAAGGAAAAGTGAACGGAAACGGAATTATTTTGTCAGGTCATACTGATGTGGTTCCTGCATCAGCAAAGGAGTGGAGTTCAGATCCGTTTATCTCCAAGGAAAAAAATAATAAAGTTTATGGTAGAGGAACTTGCGATATGAAAGGTTTTATAGCATGCAGTTTGGCCTTAGCGCCCTACTTTGCCTCTCAAAATTTAAAAAAACCAATTCATTTTTCTTTTACTTATGATGAAGAAACCGCATGCCAGGGAGCTCCTGTCATGATCAAGGAACTTAAAAAACGTAATTTAAATTGTTCGGTTTGTATTGTTGGCGAGCCCACAAACATGAAGGCTGTTCAAGCCCATAAAGGTTGTTATGAATATTCAACTTATTTTACAGGTTTAGCTGGGCATGGATCTGCTCCTGACAAAGGAGTCAACGCAGTTGAATATGGAACAAGATTTGTAAATAAACTTTTAGAACTAAGAGAAGAACTTAAAAAAAGAGAACCAAAAAATTCTGTTTTTACTCCTCCTTACACAACTTTAGGGATTGGTAGAATTAGAGGAGGAATAGCAAGAAATGTTATTGCTGATCAATGTGTAGTCGATTGGGAACTTAGACCAGTAGTGCCAGAAGATGGCGTATATGTAAATAAAATTATGGATGCATATGTAAAAAACGTCCTATTACCTGAAATGAAAAAAGTTTATCCAAAATCAGATATTAAAAAAGAAATTATTGGAGAAATTATTGGATTTAATAAAGAAGAAGATTCTCAAGCTTTAAATCTTATTTGTAATTTAACAGGTGATAACTCACGTGAAGTCGTTTCTTTTGGAACAGAAGCAGGTTTATTTCAAGAAATTGGAATTAGCACCGTTGTATGTGGACCTGGATCAGTTGAGCAAGCTCATACGATTGATGAATTTGTAACATACGAACAACTTAAAAAATGTTTAGGTTTACTAATTCAAATAGGTGATTTTGCAAAAAATTAATTATCGTTCCAACCGCTAACAGCTTTTACTTCAAGATATTCTTCTAATCCTAAAACTCCAGCTTCACGTCCAATACCAGAATGTTTATATCCACCAAAAGGGGCGTCTGGAGCAAGACCTGCTCCATTTATATCAACCATTCCTGATCTTAGTTTTCTTGCTACTCTATTTGCTTTTTTCTGATCTTGCGTTTGAATAAAATTTAAAAGGCCATAAGGTGTATCGTTCGCAATTGAAATAGCTTCATCCTCAGTTTCAAAAGGTATAATTGATAGCACTGGACCAAAAATTTCTGTTCTAGCAATCTGCATATTATTATTAACATCCGCGAAAGCTGTTGGTTTAACAAAATACCCTTTTTCTAATCCTTTTGGTTTTCCTGTTCCTCCAGCTACTAATTTTGCTCCTTCATCAATTCCTTTTTGAATTAACGTTTGAATTTTATCAAATTGAGTTTTTGAAACTACAGGTCCTATATGTTCACCTTTTTTCGAAGCTAAATCAATTTTTACTTTAGCTGCAACTTCTTTTACTTTATCTATTGTTTTATTATAGATAGATTTTTCGACCAGCATGCGAGTAGGCGCATTACAAGATTGTCCTGTATTTCTAAAACATCTCATTGCTCCTCTTTCTACTGCTTCTGAATCTGCATCTTTAAAAATAATATTTGCGCCTTTTCCGCCTAATTCTAAACTTACTCTTTTAAAATCGTTTGCTGCATTTTTGGAAATGAGAGCTCCAGCTCTAGTTGACCCGGTAAAAGAAATCATATTTACATCTGGGTGACTAGTTAAAGCATTTCCAGCAACGGCACCGTCCCCATTAACTAAATTGAATACTCCAGCAGGAAATTTTACTTCGTCGATCATTTCTGCCAATAACATAGAAGAAAGAGGAGCTATTTCTGATGGTTTTAAAACCATAGTACAGCCTGTTGCTAAAGCTGGAATCACCTTTAAACAAACTTGATTCATTGGCCAATTCCAAGGGGTTATTAAAGCACAAACTCCTTTTGGTTCATATAAAATTTTATTATTTGGCGCATGATCTCCCAATATTTTTTCAAACTTATAATCTTTTAAAACTTTGATATATGATTTTATGTGACTGGCTCCGGTTCCGGCTTGAAGCTGTGTTGAAAAATCAATTGGCGCACCCATCTCTAAAGAAATAGCTTCTGCCATTTCGGCCCATCTTTTTTTATAAAGAGAATACAAAGATTCTAATAACTTTATTCTTTCTTCTTTTGAAGTAAAAGCCCAGCTTTCAAAGGCTTTTTTTGCTGCGGTTACAGCTGTATTTATATCTTCTGCACTTCCTAAAGAAATAACCGCGCAACTCTCTTCGGTTGATGGATCAATGACATTAAAATCATTTTTTTTCTTTGGATCTACCCATTTTCCGTCAATATAGAATTTTTTTTTATCTTTCATTGTGAGAAATTAACCTATCCTTTTATTTTTGCAAATAAATTAGTTAATTCATAAACAATCGTTGCTGCGGCTAAAGAAGTTACTTCAGCATGATCATAGGCTGGGGAGACTTCGACAACATCAGCGGATATTAAATTTAAACCTGATAAACCTCTAATAACATTTACAATTTCTCTTGTGGTCATTCCTGCAACTTCAGGTGTACCTGTTCCTGGAGCAAAAGCTGGGTCAAGAACATCTATATCAATTGATAAATATAATGGATTATTTCCAACTCTATCTCTTATTCTTTTTACAATTTTATCTATTCCATCTGTTTGGAATTCGTCACAGTGAATTATTTTAAAGCCAAACTCTGCATCATTTTTTAAATCTTCTGGGCTATATAATGGACCACGTATTCCTACATGCATAGAAGCATTATCTAAAAATAAATTTTCTTCTCTTGCCCTCCTAAAAGGTGTTCCATGAGTGTAGGGTGCCCCAAAATAAGTATCCCAAGTATCTAGGTGAGCATCAAAATGAACTAATGCAACAGGTCCTTTATTTATTTTATTAACAGCTTTAAGCAAAGGAAAAGCTATTGTGTGATCTCCTCCCATGCTTATTATGCCGCCAACTTTATTTAATAAATCTAAAGCTCCTTTTTCTATTTGCTGTATTGCTTCATTAATATTAAATGGGTTACAAACTATATCTCCAGCATCAGCTACTTGTTGTACCTTAAATGGTTCAATGTCATAATTAGGGTGATAGTTTGTTCTAAGATGTCTAGAAGCTTGTCTAATGCTTTGTGGACCAAATCTTGCTCCCGGTCTGTAGCTTGTTCCTGCATCAAAAGGTATTCCAACAATTGCAACATCACAACTTTTTACATCCCTCATTTCAGGTAATCTTGCAAATGTAGATGGCCCAGCAAATCTTGGAACTTTAGTTCCACTTACTGGTTGAATTGGATTTTTTGTTTTATCTTTCTTTTTCATTTTACAAAATTTCCTTCATGATAATCATTCACAGCCTGCAATATTTCAGCTTTTGTATTCATAACAAATGGTCCACCTCTTGCTATTGGTTCACCAATTGGCTTACCAGAAATTAGAAGAAATTTAGTTTTAGTAACAGCCATCACTTTTAGCTTATCTCCTTTGCTTAACAAAATTAAATTTGAATCTTTAATATCATCATGAGACCTATTTCCAATTTTTATTTCTCCTTCCACCAAATAAACAAATGAGTTATGGGTAGTTGGAAGATTTATATTAAATTCTTTATTTTTATTTAACTCAATATCAAAATATATGGGTTCTACATTATGTCCCTTTATTGGGCCTTCGGCGTTTTCAAAATTACCAGCTATTACTTTTACAGTTTTTTCATCATCTTTATGCACACTCATTTTATCTGCATCAATATAAAGGTATTCTGGTTTACTCATTTTTAATTTTGCTGGCATATTAATCCACAATTGAAAGCCGTGAAGTTTACCAGCTTTCATTGCGGGCATTTCCGAATGGATTATGCCGCTTCCGGTTTTCATCCACTGAACATCTCCAGCTGTCATTCTGCCTTGACCTCCTGTACTATCTTTATGTTCAAAATCTCCCGCTAACATGTAAGTCACGGTTTCAATTCCTCTATGAGGATGAGGAGGAAAACCCGCAATATAATCATCTTTTTTCTCTGATCCAAACTCATCTAACATTAAAAAAGGATCAAAATAATTAGGCTCAACTCCTATGCTTCTTTTTAATTTTACACCAGCCCCATCAGATGTTGATATTGGCTTTATAATTTTTTCTACTTCAATTCTTTTAGTCATTATCAGTTAATCCAGCTCCCGCTCCAGTCTTTTTTAAACTATCAGACTCATCAACGAAAGTCTCTTCTGAAAGTTTGTACAATTCCTTCCAGTCTTTTTCTGAAAAGGAATTCTTGTTTTCCATAAATTCTATATTTGCTGCTTTTGCTTGAGATTGTACTTGTTTTTCAATATTTTTTGAAAAAATAGATTTGTCAAAATTTAATAAGAAACTCGAATTATCAAATTGGACCAGTATTTTTTTACTCATTATCTCAGATGCTCTACTAATAAAAGGAAGCATAAGTAAAGGATAACTCACATTATAAAATTTAACAGATTTTAGTTTTTCTAATTCTAAACAACGATCTAAAAAAGCTACTCCTGAATAAATAGGGCATAATTCATTATTATTAGTTTTATTTTCTTTTTCTATTTTTGTTATCTTTGTTGGGTGTTTTTTCTTAATTTTTTTTAGATATAGATTGAGATTTATAATGCCCGGTAATCCAAATAGCTCTAAACTTCTAATTGATTTTCCTATTTCTTCTGAAACACCCCAAGAAAATCCAGCGGCTTTAGAAGCTCTTTTTGTGGTTGTTTCGATTTCACTAAAGGTTATCATAATTAATTAACCGAATTATATATCCATGTATCATCTGAATTTTTTAATTCATGAGATAATGGAGCTCCTTGGTACATATTTATTCTAAGCCATTTGTCTGATCTTGGATCAAATTTAACCGCCCCAAAAAAAGACAGTTTAAGTCGGAGCATA
>Ga0310344_10002337_pt1 | contig 14253 bp, 16 predicted proteins | sample HC15DNA20200_MG_FD_203801 | JGI IMG/M metagenome (GOLD analysis project Ga0310344, IMG submission 203801) | Marine microbial communities from station ALOHA, North Pacific Subtropical Gyre - HC15-DNA-20-200_MG | ecosystem: Environmental > Aquatic > Marine > Oceanic | place: Pacific Ocean: North... | reverse complement strand
ACCAAAGTTCATCTTCAGTCATTCCAGCTTTGAGTTCTTCTCTCATTTTGTTAACAGCAATTTCTGCAACATCAATAGCTGCCTTCATGCATTTTAACTCTTCTGGTGATTTAATAACTCTTGCTTGCTCAACTATTGATTTTGCATCCACAATTTCAATGCCTGATTTATTCAAAGCGGTTATTGCTGGGCCATTAATGACATCAATTGCCAGTTTTTTAGTTTTAAAATATGAGTCTGATAATTCTTTTACTTCATTAATCCATTTTTCTAATTGGATTCCAACTTGATCTCCGTTACTAAAATAATCCCAAGTTATTGATGGTCTAATTTCATTAATTAAATTCAAATGTTCAGATAATTTTTCACAGTTAAAATATTCATAAAGTATTACAGGGCCATTAACAGGTATAAAACAATAACGCGTTAAATTATGCATATTATAGACACTCATATTAACTGTATCGAGCGCATACCTGACATTAACTGGATCAAATAATATGCAAGCTTCGAGATTATTTTTTTCTAATTCTTTTTTAACTCTATCCAATCTGTAAGATCTAAGTTTATCAAAATTTATTTCATCTTCTCTTAATCTTTTTTTTGTTACAAAATTTTGTTTTGGTTTTGTATCTGGAGAAATTTTTCTACTAAATCTCATTTTATACCAAATTTGTAGCTACCCATTTATGGAAATGGTGAGTAGGATTATCCATAACTGGTGAGAAGTTTCCGCCATTATAAGATGGTGAATTTCTTCCTTCCTGCATGCCTTCTATAATATGAACATCTTCATACTGAACATTATGCCAAAGTTTTAAATTTTGCTTTCTTAAGTTTTTAAATTTTTTTGAATTTGCTGCTTCATTACCTACATAATAAATTTCCATATGTTCTATAGTAAGTTCATGATTTACCGGCTCTAACCAATAAGCGTAATAGTGGTCTTTATGAATGCCCATCATTACATTAGGAAAAAGAGCAACATATTCGGCTATATTTATTTTATTTTTTGGCCAATTAGGGAAACATGGAAATTTGTTTTTGCCTTTTAGCCTAGGGTTGTAAACAGTAGTTCCTTGGCCAGCGAATCTATTTGGTAAACCTTGTATATGATAATGATCACTAATTTTAGAATAACTATTTAAACCCGGATGAACCCACGGTAAATGATAACTTTCACAATAATTTTCAATTGCAAACTTCCAATTACATTTTGCTTTTAATTTAAAATAACCAAGGTCATTTGAATGTTTGATTAGTTTTTGATCCTTTTCTGTCCAAAATTTAGACCAACGATCGTTTAATGGTTTAATATATTTTTCAAATGGGACTTCATTGTTAGAAATATTTACGATAATCATGTCTAACCAAACATAGGAACGAACTTCTTTAAGTCCGCTTAAAGATTTGTCAAAGTCTTTGGATTCATGTTTGTTCATTCCTCCTAGATGAGGAGTAACAACAAGTTTACCATCCAAATTATAAGACCAGGAGTGGTAGGGACATCTTATTACATTTTTTATAGAGCACTTTTTTTGTAAAATTTTATATCCTCTATGACTACAAACATTATGATAGACTTTGACTTGATTTTTTTTATTTCTTAATAAAATTAAGGGAATTCCTAATAAATCAAAAGGTTTTGCATCTCCAGGCTTTGGTATTGAACTAGCAACACCTATTACGACCCACTTGTCTTCGAAGAGTTTTTTTCTTTCTATTTTAGTATATTCAAAATTATTATAGCATTCATTAGGAAGACCATGTGCTTCAGTTATTGGTTTGTTTACCACATCTAATTTTTCTTTTTTTATGATATCGTAGATATTCATGCTTCCATTCAGTTTAACTACCATTTAAAAATCCTAGCATTTCAGTAAAAATTGGCAATAGATATCAATTGAAATTACTAGACAGGACCAGGGGTCCGCTGATATATCCCGTTGATTATGAATTTCTCTATAGAAATTACCATGAAGACTGATCTTTCGGAATTACCTAAAGTTAAGGATATTTATATTACAATGTTGCCTGGCAACGATTACAGAGATGTAGCAACTAAGGCCACTGAACTTGTTAATTCAGGCTTTAATCCAGTGCCTCATTTTCCAGCACGTTCATTAAAAAACAAAGCAGAATTAAAAGATTTTGTGCACAGGTGTAAAGATGGAGGGGTAAAACAAGCTCTAGTAATTGGGGGAAGCGCGCAACCAATTGGAGATTTTCACTGTTCGTTGCAGTTATTAGAGACGGGATTATTTGAGGGGTGGAAGATAGGAATTGCTGGACATCCGGATGGGTCCCCTGATATATCCGACTCGGATTTAGAAAAAGCTATGATCGATAAGAAACCTTACGCTGATTATATAGTTACACAATGGCTATTAGATGCTGAGCCCATAGTTAAATTTGTTTCTAAACAAACTTTACCAGTTCATGTTGGAATTACTGGGCCTCTAAAAATAAGTAGTTTATTAAAGTTTGCAAATATTGTTGGGGCGAAAAATTCAATCGATTTTCTTAAATCTAATGTAACGAAAGCTGTAGATTTATTAAAACCTAGAGATCCAAATGACATAATAGAAAAATTAAAGGGATCAACCCAAAATTTTCATATTTATACTTTTGGTGGTCTTAAAGAAACAAACAAATGGTTAATGGAGAAGAATTATGCCTAAAAAGAAAAAAGTTAAAAAAATTAAATCAGTTTCATTCAAACCGGAAAAAGTAAATTACGATAAGGTAAAACATGCAACTTCAGTGGATCAATCAGACAGACATGTTCCTTATAATCTTAGACAAAGTGGACCTACAAAAGTTGAAATGTTGATTTCAACGCGAGTAAGAAAATCACCTTACTGGCATTTGTCTATGAGAGCTGGCTGTTGGAGAGCAACAGTTTATAATCGTGTTTATCATCCAAGGGGATATGTAAGACCTGAAAAAGGTGGAGCAATGGTTGAGTATGCTGCAATTAAAAACCATGTAACGATGTGGAATGTAGCTGTTGAAAGACAAATTCGTGTCAAAGGACCTGATGCTGAAAAATTTACAGATTATGTAATAACAAGAGATGCAACAAAAATTTCAACAATGAGAGGACGTTATGTAATTCTTTGTAATTATAACGGCGGTGTTCTTAATGATCCAGTTTTAATGAGAGTAGCAGATGATGAATTTTGGTTTAGTTTGTCCGATTCTGATATTGGAATGTATTTACAAGGTGTTAATGCAGACAAAAGATTCAATGTTGATATAGACGAAATAGATGCATGCCCGGTCCAAATACAAGGTCCTAAATCAAAAGCATTAATGAATGATTTAATTGGAGATCAAGTTAATTTAGATAACATGCCTTTTTATGGCTTAGCAGAAGCAAAGGTTGGAGGTAGAAGTTGTGTTATTTCTCAATCAGGATTTTCTGGTGAAGCGGGATATGAAATTTATCTTCGTAATGCAACTCTGTATGCAGAAGATATGTGGAATGCCGTTTTAAAAGCTGGAAAAAAACATAAATTGATGGTTATTGCACCAGCTCATCACAGAAGAATACAAGCTGGAATCTTATCTTGGGGACAAGATATGGATCAAGAACATAATCCATTTCAGTGCAATCTGGGTTACCAAGTTTCATTATCAGGAAAAGGTGTTTGGGATAAACAAACAGATTATGTTGGAAGAGATGCTTTAGAGAAAATGAAACAACAACTTAAAAATGGAGAAAAGCCTTATAAGTTGCAACTCGTTGGCCTTGAAATAGGAGGTAAACCAATTGAAGAATATGCACCAGACTTTTGGTTAATTTCTGAGCCAAACAGTAGCAAACCAATAGGTTATATCACATCACCTTGGTATCACCCTGAAAAAAAACAAAATATTGCTATGGGATATGTACCCTATGAAGGAAATTTAAATGCTAAAGGATTTCCCATTGGTAATTTTGGCAAAAAATATAAAGTTCATTTGCCAAACAAATATTCTAGTAAACCGGTTGACGCTAAAGTTGTGCCAGTCCCTTTTACGCAATCTTTTAATGCGAATACTCGTGAAGCTGAGGTTTTAGCTACCTTAAATAAATAGTTAGATATTAAAAGTAGCTTTAATACCATCAATGATAAATTGAGTTGCTAGCGCAGCCAATATAAAAGCCATTACTCTAGCTGTAGCATGTAATATTTGTTTAGGGACAAATTTAACAATATAGCTTGCTCCAATCATAAGTATTAGACCAAATACTAACGCAGCTATTAAAGCAATTATCACTGTTATTTGAAATTCAGGAAAGTTTTTATAATTTCCAATAAGCAATATAATAGTTGTTAAAGCGGAAGGTCCAGCAATAAAAGGAATAGCGATTGGAAAAACAACAATTTCGTCGAAAGATTTTTCGTCCAATGCTTCTTCAACTCTTTTTTCTCTTCTCTTTTTTCTTTTTTCAAACAATATATCAATAGCTAAAAGCATAAGAATAACCCCTCCAGCAATTTTTAAAGAATCTAACGAAACATTAATAGCTTCTAAAAGATATCTTCCTCCATAAGCAAAAGTTATCATTATAAAAAAAGCAATGATCGTAGCCTTTATAGCTATTTTGTTTCTTTCTTTTACTTTTATATCCTCAGTCAAACTCAAAAAGAAAGGTACATTTCCTATAGTGTCAATTGCCACAAAAAATAAAATAAAAGAATTGATAAAGGTTGCGGTCATGAAAAATTTCATACTATAGATTCATGACAATAATGTGATATAGAGAGTAAATGGATTCCGTATTTGTTAATAGAATTGTAAGGGCTTGTAAGCTGGATGTTAGTGTTTATGAAGAAGTAGAAGCAGACAAATCTGCCACACTTCAGGCGGCTCTCGTTGTTGTTTTGTCAAGTTTAGCAGCTGGTGTTGGAGCCTTATCATTAGGAGCTTCTAATTTTTTAATGGCTCCAATACTTTCATTAATTAGTTGGTATATATGGGCTTATTTAATTTATTTTATAGGAGTAAAACTTTTTCCCGAGCCTAGCACAAAATCTGATCATGGCGAATTATTGAGAACAATTGGTTTTTCAAGTTCACCTGGTTTAATTAGGGTGTTTGGTGTTACTCCAGAATTAATGAGCATAACATTTATTGGAGCGGCTATATGGATGTTAATTGCAATGATCATAGCTGTGCGACAAGCTTTAGATTATCAAAGTACTTGGAGAGCTATAGGTGTAGTTGTGATTGGTTTTTTAGTTCAAGCTATTGTTTTAATTATGTTCTTAAGAATTTTTGGTACAACTTAAACAGGAAAAATTGTTTTTGATCTATAACAAGAATCACAAATTTTATATCCATGTTTGATTAAATTTTGAGATACACTTTCGTCTTCTTTTTTACACTCTTCACAAATATTATTTAATTCATCGCTCATATTACATCGCCCAAATACTTTGGGCTTGATACATTAGTTGTCATCCAACAATTTTTAAAATAGCCATCTAATAAAACTTTTTCTACTTGCCAAATGTAGTAATATTTTTTTTTATCATTTGATAAAATAAAAACTTTATAGATTGAAATATTATCTGTTTCTTTCAATATTGTTACTTCGTTGTTTTCGTGACTTATCAATATTTTGTAGTTTTCACTGTAAATCATTTGTTTAAAATTATCCAAAGGTCCTGTAATTATTTTATTATTTGGATGTGCAAATTCCCAAGTTTGTTCAATGCCTGCATCCTTATAAGGAATATTATTATTTTTTAGTGAATTTAATTGAATTAACAGAACGTCAATTGGTTTTAAAGTAGGTTTGGGTTTAATTAAATCAGCACTTGAAATGTTGGTAACAATAAAAAATAATAGGATTGATTTTATCAATATTTTCATTTGTTTTCTGCAGGTTTTAACTCTCCGTCTTCATATTTTGCTGGCGAGTATTTGGTATTTGGATCGAAACCTTCAGAAAATCTTAAAAACCCTAAGGCCAAAAGAAGTAAAATGATGCTAGCTACAGATAGTTTGATAATTGGAATTTTTTTCTTTTCGAGTTTTAGTAACCAGGAATAGAAAAAATAGAGACCAAAAGGACCCACAATTGCTAGTAAAAGTATAATTTTTTTAATCATTTAATTCTAACTTGACCTATCATATGGTTATATTTAGAAATTTACCTTATTTATTTATGAAATCAAAAGCTAAAGTTGTCGTAGTAGGAGGTGGTGTTGTTGGAGTAAGCATGCTTTACCATCTTGCAAAAAAAGGATGGTCTGACGTTGTTTTGGTTGAAAGAAAAGAATTAACTTCCGGATCAACTTGGCATGCTGCAGGTCTATTACCGCTTTTCAATATGAGTTATTCAGTTGGTCAATTACATAAGTATGCAGTTGATCTTTACAAAACTCTCGAAAAAGAAACGGGAAAAAATGTTGGTTTTAGTGTTGTATCAAATATTAGGTTAGCGAGTACAAAAGATAGAATGGATGAATATCATCAATACGCAGGAGTAGCACAAACAATTGGAGTCAACGTAAAATTTTTGAAACCAGAACAAGTAAAAGAAATTTGGCCATTATGTAATACCGAAGGATTAATTGGAGCAATTCAACACCCTGAAGATGGATATATTCAGCCGGCAGACCTAACACAAGCTTTGGCAACAGGTGCCAGAAATAAAGGAGCAGAAATTTACAGGAACACTACAGTAGTAGGAATTAAACAAACAAAAAATGGATGGATAGTAGAAACTGATAAAGGAACAATCGAATGTGAACATGTTGTTTCATGTTCAGGAAATTTTGCAAGACAAACTGGTAAGATGGTTGGTTTAGATATTCCAGTTATACCAGTTGAACATCAATACATAGTTACTGAACCTCATCCAGAAATACAAAAAAGAAAAAAAGAAGGTTTACCTGAAATGGGAGTACTTAGAGACAGCGATGGTCGCTGGTACATGAGAGAAGAAGCAGGAGGATTAATATTAGGACCATACGAAGATGGGGCTCCTTGTTGTTATGTCGATGGACCATCAAAAGATTCTGAATATGAATTATTTCAAGAAGATTTGGATAGACTTTTACCCCATATTGAAAGCGCTTATCATAGAGTACCAGCGTTTAAAGAAGTTGGTGTTAAAAAAGTTTATAATGGAGCAATTTGTTACACCCCAGATGGAAACCCTATCGTAGGTCCTGCGTGGGGTTTAAAAAACTTTTGGATTAACGAAGGACACAGTTTTGGAATTACAGCTGCGGGTGGAGCAGGCTGGCAACTAGCAGAGTGGATTGTAGATGGTGAACCCACAATTGATATGCTTGGTGTTGAACCCAGAAGGTATGGTGATTACGCCACAAAATCATATTTAAAAGAAAAAAATGAAGAAGCATATAGAAATGTATTTGTAATTCATTATCCTGATGAAGAAAGAACAGCAGCAAGGCCGTTAAGAACCGCTCCATGTTATGATAGATTAAAAAATTTAGGAGCTGTATTTGGACAAAAATTTGGTTGGGAAAGAGCAAATTTCTTTGCAACAGACGGCATGGAACAAAAAGATGATTGGTCATTTAGAAGATCCAAATGGTTTAATGCAATACAAAAAGAATGTAAAAATGTAAAAGAGAATGTTGGTCTTCTAGATATGACAGCATTTGCAAAATGTAGAATTAAAGGACCAAAAGCAGAAGAATTTTTAGATTATTTAGTTGCTAACAAACTTCCAAAAAAAATTGGTAGAATTAATTTGTGCCATGCTCTTAATACAAAAGGTGGAGTTCACTCAGAATTTACAATTATGAGAGAATCCGAAGACAGTTTTTATTTAGTATCAGCTGGAGCTTTTCAAAGATTGGACCACGATTGGATTCTTAAATGGATGCCAAAAGACGGATCAGTTCAGTTTGAAAACTTAACAAATAGTATTGGAGTTTTGGTTGTTTCTGGACCTAAAGCAAGAGAATTAATGAAGAGAGTTTCAAAAGATAATTTTTCAAATGAAAACTTTAAATGGTTAAGTTCAAAACAAATTAATGTGGGTTATGCACCAGTTAATGCAATGAGAGTAAACTTTGTAGGAGAATTAGGTTGGGAATTACACCATCCTATGGAATATCAAAATCATATATTTGATAAATTAATGGAAGCCGGAAGAGATTTAGGTTTAAAACCATATGGTATTAGAGCCATGAACAGTTTAAGAGTTGAAAAATCTTATAAATTAGTTGGAACAGAATTATCAATTGAGTATTCACCTTACGAGTCTGGATTAGACAGATTTATACATCCAAATAAAGGAAAATTTATTGGGTTAGAGGCACTTAATAAATGGAGAGAAAAAGGTTTTCAGAATAAGCTAGTAACACTTGAAGTACATAACGTAACCGATTCAGATGTTTTAGGAAATAATCCCATTTATCAAAACGGCAAAGTTGTTGGGAGAGCTACCGGTGGTGATTTTGGTTTTAGATTAAACAAATCAATAGCTTTAGGTATGGTTAAACCAGAGCTTGCGACAACAGGTCAAAAATTAAAAATTGATATTTTAGGTAAAATGCACGACGCTACGATTCTTGAAGAGAGTCCATATGATTCAGAAAACAAATTATTAAGAGCCTAAATGAAAATTTTAGTCGCAGTTAAAAGAGTTATTGATTATAACGTCCAAATCAGAGTTAGAGAAGATGGTACAGGCGTTCAAACTGACAATGTTAAAATGTCAACTAATCCACCAGATGATAATGCTGTTGAAGAAGCAGTAAAGCTTAAAGAATCAGGCAAAGCTAAAGAGGTAGTGGCTATCACAGTAGGAGAAGATAAAGCACAAGAGACTGTTAGAAAAGCTTTAGCAGTTGGTGCGGATAGAGGAATTCACGTGAAAGCGGATAATCACATTGAACCTTTAGGTGTTGCCAAAATTCTAAAAAAAATTATTGAAAAAGAAAAACCCGATATTGTTTTTATGGGAAAACAAGCTATCGATGATGATTGTAATCAAACAGGACAAATGTTGTCAGCAATGTTAGGTTGGGCACAAGGTACTTTTGCGTCAAAAATAGAAGTAAAAGATAAATCAATACAAGTAACTAGGGAAGTTGACGAAGGTTTAGAAACGATAGAAATAAACCTACCGGCCATTGTTACTTGTGATCTAAGACTTAATGAACCACGTTATGCTTCACTTCCCAATATAATGAAAGCGAAGAAAAAACCAATCGAACAGTTAATTGCTAAAGATTTAGGCGTTGATGTTTCAAACAGAATTCAACAGTTAAAAGTAGAAGAACCTCCTAAAAGAAAAGGTGGAGTCAAAGTAGCAAATGTAGCTGAACTAGTTAGTAAACTTAAAAACGAGGCCAAAGTAATTTAATGTCAGTTTTGATAGTCGCAGAACATGATAATTCAAAATTAAAAACATTTTCTTTAAATGTTATTAATCCGGCATCTAAAATTGACCCAGATATACATGTTTTGGTAGCTGGAAACAAATGCGAAAATGTCTGTAAAGAATTAGCAGCAGTTCCATTAGTTAAAAAAGTTTTGCAATCTGATTCAGCGAATTATGAAAATTATCTTGCAGAAAATTTGACACCATTAGTGGTGAAATTAGCAGACAAATATACTCATATAATAGCACCAGCCAACACATTTGGAAAAAATTTTATGCCAAGAGTTGCCGCTTTATTAGATACATCTCAAGTAAGCGATATAATAAAAGTTAATAGTCCAGATACTTTTGTTCGACCTATTTATGCAGGAAATGCATTTGCTACAGTTAAAAGTAATGATAAAAAAAAATGTATTACAATAAGACCAACGTCATTTGATCCAGCTCCAATCTCTGGAGGGTCTGCATCAATCGAAAAAGTTGAGGCAGTAGATGTTCCAAATATTTCTAAATTTATCAAAAGAGAGGAAACTAAATCTGAGAGACCAGAGCTTGGAACGGCAAGAGTTGTGATTTCAGGAGGAAGAGGTATGCAAAGTGGTGAAAATTTTAAACTAATAAACGCTATCGCAGATAAATTAAATGCAGCAGTTGGAGCATCACGCGCGGCTGTTGATGCTGGTTATATAAGCAATGATCATCAGGTGGGACAAACAGGTAAGGTTGTTGTTCCCGATTTATATATTGCAGTAGGTATTTCTGGTGCTATTCAACATTTGGCTGGAATGAAAGAAAGTAAAATTATTGTTGCAATAAACAAAGATGGAGAGGCTCCTATTTTTAGTATTGCAGACTATGGTTTAGAAGCAGATTTATTCGAAGCATTACCTCAGTTCTTAGAAGAACTAAACAAACTCAATACTATTCAAAAATAAAAAGTTTGATATAGTTGCCGTATGCCAAAAGAATCAATGGAATACGATGTAGTTATCGTTGGAGCAGGTCCAGCAGGTTTATCTACATCAATTAAACTAAAACAACTTGATCCTAATTTAAATGTTTGTGTACTAGAAAAAGGATCTGAAGTTGGCGCACATATTTTAAGTGGCAATGTTTTTGAAACTAGAGCTCTTGATGAATTATTGCCAAAATGGAAAGAACAGGGAGCTCCTGTTAAAACAAAAGTTGTTAAAGAAAAATTCTTATTTTTAGGAAAAAATAAATCTTTAAGTTGGCCAACCTGGCTTTTGCCATCAGTTCAAAAAAATCATAAAAATTATATTATTAGTCTTGCAAATCTATGCCGATGGCTAGCTGAACAAGCAGAAAAATTAGGTGTAGAAATATTTCCAGGATTTCCAGCTAGTGAAATACTTTATAAAGAAGATGGTTCTATAAAAGGAGTAGCTACTTTGGATATGGGTTTAGATAAAGAAGGCAATAAAAAAGAAGGTTATCAAGAAGGCATGGAACTTCACGCAAAAGTTACCGTATTCGCTGAAGGTTGCAGAGGTCATTTAGGAAAACAACTAATAAAAAAATATAATCTTGATTTGGGAAAAAGTCCTCAACAGTATGGTATTGGATTTAAAGAAATTTGGGAAGTAAGCGACCAACAACATCAAGAAGGTTTAGTTATGCATACAGCTGGTTGGCCTCTTGATAACAAAACTTATGGAGGAAGTTTTATTTATCATGCAGAAAAAAAACAAATTTATATTGGTTATGTTATTGGACTTGATTACCAAAATCCTCATTTATCTCCTTTTGATGAGTTTCAGCGATTTAAAACTCACAAGGATATTAAGAAAATGCTAGAGGGAGGAAAAAGAGTTGCTTTTGGAGCAAGAGCTTTAATTGAAGGTGGTCTTCAAAGTTTACCAAAAATGCATATGCCAGGAGGATTATTAATAGGATGTGACGCTGGAACTTTAAATATGCCAAAGATCAAAGGTTCCCACACAGCTATGAAAAGTGGAATTATTGCTGCAGAAACTATATTCGAGAATATAAAAAATAAAAAAGACCTATCTATTTACGAAGAAAATTTTAAGAAAAGCTGGGTACATAAAGAGCTTCATGCGGCTAGAAATGTTAAACCAAGTTTTGGTTGGGGGTTAGTTTTAGGAATTTTGTTTACAGGCTTAGATCAAATATTATTTAGAGGAAAATTACCACTTACTTTAAAACACAAACATGCTGATCACGAATCCTTGAAACCAGCAAATCAAGTACCTAAAATAGAATATCCAAAACCTGATGGTAAAATTACATTTGATAAAACAAGCTCAGTTTATTTGACAGGAACTAATCATACTGAAAATCAGCCAGTACATCTTAAATTAAAAGATACTAATTTACCGATTAATTACACGCTAAAAGAATATGATGAGCCTGCTCAAAGATACTGTCCTGTAGGAGTTTACGAAGTTCAGCAAGAAAAATTTATTATTAATTCACAAAATTGCATACATTGCAAAACTTGTGACATTAAAGAACCTTCTCAAAATATTACCTGGGTAACACCAGAGGGTGGAGGAGGTCCTAAATATGGAAATATGTAAAAAGATATTTTTAGCAATTTTTTTTTTATTCATCTTTCAGAATGGTGTAGCGGGAGTATCGTTTAAAGATTTAAAAGATAATAGAAAAATATCTTACTTAGATTTCGTTTTATTAAAGATTGAACAAAGATTAATTCAAAGACATCGACTAATGGGACCTCAACAAATAGTATCTAGGGTTCAATACCAAAATATTATTACTCAAGTTGAATTTTTAGAAAAAGATTCTAAAATTATGGTGTCGATTATAGGAGTTATGGATAAACGAAGATATAAAAAGAAAAAATACAAACCGAAGTTAACAGACTGCAATATATTAAGAAATGTACTTTTATATGATAAATATGGATACAATGTATTTTTAGGTAAAAGAAACAAACATTTAACAGAAGAAGATATGAGAAATCTTTTTGAAGATAGATTTTTAAATAATTTATCATTATCAAAAGAAGAAAAAAATTTTATAATTAATAATACTAAAGTGAAATCACAAATAATTGATCCTGTTAGAGGTAATGATATTTTTTGCTCTGGAGCGATTACAAAAGATCTTGAATAATCTTAGTTAAGATAAATCAATTGCGTAGTTTTTTAATTTTTCGAGAGAAATTATTTCCAAGGTTCTTTTATTGGTTTTTTTTAAATAAATTTTACATGCTGTGCCTTCATCTATAGATTGAGCATATGTCCCAGCACATACACACCAGCAATCTCCTTCTTTTAGTCCTGGAAAATCAAATTCAGGATGCGGAGTAATTAAATCATTTCCATTTTCTTTTGCCCATTCTAAAAATGTTTTTGTTACTTTGGCGCAAACTGTATGCACTCCATGATCAATTTCATTAGTATTACAACATCCATCTCTCATCCATCCAGTTAAAGGATTAGTAGAGCAAGATTCAAGTTTTTCATCTAGTACATTTTTTTGAAAATCTTCTTCACTCATTATAATTTAGTTGGATTTGGTTCGTCTTTATAAACTTTTTTTGGATCAAAAACTTTATTTTTTTCTTTGAATTCCATTTCTATTTTTTCTCCATTTAATATTTTGCCTAAAGGGATTGATCTATAAAAACAAGATTTATAACCTACATGGCAACTAGCTCCATCACCGATATCTACCGAAAGCCAAATAGAATCTTGATCATCATCAATTCTTATTTCTTTTATTTTTTGTACAAATCCACTTACTTGTCCTTTGTGCCAAATTTTTTTCCTTGATCTGCTCCAATAATGAGCCTCTTTAGTTTCAATAGTTTTTTTTAGAGATTCATCGTTCATATACCCATGCATCAATATGACCCCGGTTTTAAAATCGGTAGTTATCACAGGAATTAAGCCATTTTCATCAAATTTTGGTGCTAAATACTTGCCTTCTTCGACTTCTTTAATATTATCTCTTTTTTTAAACATTATTTACATTATATAGATATTTAAAATAATAACGAAGAAAATAAATGAAATTAGTTAAAGATACAGATCAGTTAAAGAAAAAAAGCCAACAAATTTCAGATGAGAGAGCTGAAGAAGCTGTGAGAACAATCATTGAATGGATTGGCGAAAACCCAAATCGAGAAGGTTTAAAATCAACGCCTAAAAGGGTTATAAAAGCTTTTAAGGAATATTTTTATGGTTATAACGAAGATCCATCTAATTTTTTAAACAAAACTTTTTCAGAAGTAGATGGATATGACGATATGGTTATAGAAAAAAATATTAGTATTAGAAGTCATTGCGAACATCATATGGCTCCAATAGTTGGTGTTGCTCATGTAGCATATATTCCTTCTAATAAAGTTGTTGGATTGAGTAAACTAGCTAGGGTAGTTGAAGTTTTTTCGAAAAGATTACAAACACAAGAACGTTTAACAATGCAAATCGCAAAATCGATTATGGATGTTTTACAACCAAGAGGCGTTGCTGTAACAATCGATGCTTCACACCAATGTATGACAAATAGAGGCGTTAAAAAAGAAAATGCAACTACAGTAACCAATTACTTTCTTGGTGCCTTTAAAGATGATTTAAGTTTTCAAAACCGCTACTTGCGATATATTAATAAAGATTAAATTTTATTAATAATTGGTAAAAATTTGGAATGAGCGAAAAGTTCAAAGCAATATTGCTTAATCAAACAGGTGATAAATTTTCAAGGGAAGTAAAAACTTTGGATAAAAGTTTTTTAAATTCCGGAGATGTTTTGGTTAAAATTGAATATTCAGATTTAAACTTCAAAGACGCAATGATTTTAAAAAATGGTGGAAAACTAATAAAAGAGTTCCCCAGAATACCTGGCATAGATTTTTCCGGAAGTATTGAGGAAAG
>Ga0310344_10002336_pt1 | contig 14256 bp, 16 predicted proteins | sample HC15DNA20200_MG_FD_203801 | JGI IMG/M metagenome (GOLD analysis project Ga0310344, IMG submission 203801) | Marine microbial communities from station ALOHA, North Pacific Subtropical Gyre - HC15-DNA-20-200_MG | ecosystem: Environmental > Aquatic > Marine > Oceanic | place: Pacific Ocean: North... | reverse complement strand
AGATGAGGGTTTTACTTCCGAATTGCTAGTTTCCCTTACCGGTGATTCTCTTTCGACAAATGGAGAGGCCACGGACTCCCCAAGACTACTAACAATCTCACGATATCGGACTATCTCAGAAATTGAAATCTCTAGTTGTATCAAGCGTCTTTCCCTTTCGGCAGGATCCTCAATCCTTGATGCAATTGCCATTTCTGACTGAAGCCACCTTTGAAATCTGTCAATCTCAGATTTTCCCTCCATGGTGCTACCAAATCGCACATATGGATAAATTCTACTAAGGGTTTTGAAAATGTTAGAATACATGGGACAATAGCAATTTTCAGCAATATGTCTGGGAAGGTCGTGATTAAGCTGGGAGGGGGGCTGATTACTGACAAAGGCTCGATGAAGACGATTAACACAGAAGCAGTACGAAGCGTCGCTAAGTATGTCGCGGAAATTACGGATCTAGGATTCGCGGTTTTACTCGTTCATGGGGCTGGCTCATATGGTCACATTCTAGCAAAGAAATGGTCTATTGCCAGTGGTTCCAGAAGAAGCATATTGGAAAGTCAACGCGAAGCCGTCTCCCGGATCCGAAAGGACATGATTGAGCTGAATTCAATCGTTATTGGATGCTTAGAAGAACAGGGATTGCAATGCGAAAGTCTTCCCCCCTCGAATTGGGCAATGGGTACTGGCAAGGAGTTCTCCGGAAACCTCACGATATTCGAAAACGAGAAAGGAGTAATCCCCGTCACCTTCGGGGACGTAGTGGATACCAATGACGGAACGGAATTTGGAATACTCTCCGGGGATGATATAATGCTGAGGCTTTCTAACGAAATGGTCGGGGTTGGCCATGCAATTTTCCTCATCGGCGACGCACCGGGAATAATGGATCGGCCACCGAACCAAGATGGTGCGATATTACTCGAGACCTGGGGCCCGAATGACTCAGTCAATTCCGAGCACCACGAAGAAATTGATGTAACAGGTGGAATCAGATTGAAGATGGAAAGGGCCAGCGAGATCTCCCGGAATGTTCAGAATGTTTGGATTATTGATGGAAGGCAACCATCTAGGCTTCTAGAACTGCTTACCAGAGGGCAAACGATTGGAACTAGGATAATGCCAAGTTGAGGTTCATATAGGAATCACAGTACCCGGTGGATTAGAAATGAATAGTGAAGATAGACCATTGGTCGAACATGACCCCTCACAGTCTGACATGATGCAGGAGATGTGTCTGGTTGTGGATCGCAAGGACAATATGACAAGGGCCGAATCCAAATTGACGTGCCATTATGGTGAAGGAACCAGGCATCGAGCATTCAGCGTATTTCTTTTCGATGAATCAAATAGGATGCTGATTCAGAAGAGAGCATCGGAAAAAATCACATTTCCAGGAATTTGGGCAAATTCCTGTTGCAGTCACCCACTGGATATCGATGGTGAAAATGGTGACCCGATAATGGGAGTGGTTGCTGCTGCAAGGAGAAAGTTGGAGCAAGAGCTCGGCATCCCTTCCTCGATAACTGAAGGCTGGACCTTTCACCACATGGGGAGATTGGAATATTCCTGTAGGTGGGACGATGAATGGATAGAAAGAGAGATTGACCATGTCCTGTTAGCACGTGCAGATGTGGAAGTAAATCCCAATGAAAATGAAATCTCGGATATTATTTGGTCCGATCACTCGCAAATTCAGAGAATGATGGATGGCGAAGGGGAATGGGAGAATGAATTGGTTAGTCCGTGGTTCAGGCTATTGTGGGAGAATTTCATCGAGCCAAACGGTTCTGACCCCACACTCATGGCAGATTTTGTAATAGAGGAAATTGTCTATTGCGGGGAAGTAGACCTTGGAGGCAATTCCGTCACTCCGGGGAATAATCTCCTTACCGCACTATCGACCCATAGGGAACTAGTTGAGGCTGAGATAATGGAGAGTCTGTCAAAGATGACGCAGGAGAGGCTCCATGGTGCAATGACGCATTTATTCAAGGGAGGAGGGAAGAGACTCAGGGCAATCCTTCCTCGTTTGGTAGCTGAGGCTATTGGTGGCGAGAATGATGGCCACTACACCCTCGGGGCCTCGATTGAGATTATTCATAACTTCACCCTTATTCATGATGACATCATTGATCAAGATCCGATTAGGAGGGGTCTTGATGCGGTGCATGTTGCATATGACGATGCTACGGCAATAAACGCAGGAGATGCGATGCTAGCAATCGGATTCGAAATACTAGCCGAGTCTGACAATATACCAAATGAAAGCCTGGGTCAATTAATTTCAGCAATTGGCGAGATGGTCAGAAAGGTTGCAGATGGCCAACAGGAAGATATTGAGTTCGAGAATAGGGGTAAAGTTACCGAAGACGATTACATCGCAATGATTGAGGGCAAGACCAGTGCAATGTTTGAGACATGTGCTAGGACAGGAGCAATTCTGTCTAATGCTGAAGAAAGAACAATTGAAAATATGGCAAACTGGGGATTAAACCTAGGACTATGCTTCCAGCTGATGGATGACCTGATTGACGCCACGGGGGACACTGAGACCCTGGGCAAGCCCGCTGGTTCTGACATACTTCAGGGAAAGAGGACGCTGATTGCGATTCATGCCCTGGATAGTGGAATTGAGATGCCGTATTTTTCCAAGGTTTACGGTTCTGGTAAGTGCAGCTCAGAGGAATTAGACAATGCAGTAGCGGAACTGCACGAATCTGGCTCAATAGAATATGCGAGAAATAGGGCGATGAAACACCATGCACTTGCTCATGAGTATCTCGGGACTCTCAAAGAAAACGCTGCTGTGGGAGTCCTTAGAGAGTTGACGGACTTCCAACTGATTAGGATTAACTGATTTTCAGTCTGTATAATTGGCCTCTCCGGGGATTTCCTCCTTCAGACCCTTCCTCTGCCTTATATCGGCAACAATCTTGTGGAACAAGTTGGGAGGGACCTGTTGGTAGCCAGCGTTCTCTGTATTCCATACTGCCCTTCCCTGAGTGGCTGCCCTGATATCGTTCGAGAATCCGAATGACTCTGCGACTGGCATCTTTCCAAGTACGCTAGTTACGTCTCCTTCGACGGGCATATCCTCAATTACACCTCTCCTGGTATTGAGTTGCCTGGTTATTCCGCCGGCCCACTCAGTGGGTGCATCGATCCTGATCTTTTGTATGGGCTCGAACAGAACAGAGTTGGACCTAATCAGTGCTCCTTTGAGTGAGTTTCGCACAGCAGGGATGGTCTGGGCAGGACCGCGGTGAATTGCATCTTCGTGGAGTTTGGCATCGACAAGGCGAGCCATTACACCAGTCAGTGGCTCTTCGGCAATAGGTCCCTTCTTGCATACGTCATTGAATGCCTCGATGATTAGTTCCCTGGTCTCGTGCAAATTCTGGATTCCCTTCGTATCGTTGACCAAGACAGAGGTGCCATTAATTGCGTATATCTTCCGCATCAGATCTTTGTCCATGCCGAATTCCGCAAATTTGTTTCCAGTCTCCTTTGCATCCTTGACCCGTACAGGGCCATCACCGAAGTGTCCCTCTCGGAGAGCTGTTATCACTTCCTCTGGGAGTTGCTCAACCTCAACATAGAATCGATTATGCCTGTTGGGTGACTTGCCCTCAAATGAACGGCCTTTGTTATCTTCAGAAATTGACTCCCTATAAACTACGATTGGATTGCTCTGATTTACCTTGATTCCCTGTTCCTCCTCTAGTCGGTAAATCGTAATCTCAAGATGCAGTTCACCCATTCCGGCTAGTAGTGCTTCGCCAGTTTCTTGATTTGTAGTAACTTGGAGTGACGCATCGGCCTTGCCGAGGCTACGGAGTGCGTCAACGAACTTCGGTAAGTCCTTCAATGACTTTGGTTCAATCGCAATGGTAACAACGGGTTCGGAATAGTGCCTAATGGCCTCGAAGGGTGTTGAGTCCTGTTCGCGGGATAGCGTAACTCCAGCAGCGGCACTACGTACACCTGTAAGTGCAGCAATGTTCCCAGCAGACACTCCTGGAACCGGAATTCGGTCCCCTCCGACCATCATACTGACTTGCTGTACTCGTTCTGCTTTCGCTCCACCTATTGACCAAACAGACTCCCCCTGCTTTATTGTCCCGGAGTAAACCCTTCCTACTGCAACCTCTCCAGCATGTGGGTCCATCCAAATTTTGGTTATCATCAGTGATAGTGGTCCATCTGAGTCACACCCAAGCATTGCCATGCCGGTACTGGAATCTAAGTCACCCTGCCAAATGTTTGGGATTCTGTATCCTTGGGCAACTAGGGGCGAAGGTAGCTTCTCTACTGACATATCAAGGAGGACCTCATGGACGGGGGCCTTTCCAGCGAGCTCTTTCTGTTGCTCATTGTGGCAGTGCTCAAAGATATCCTTGAATGAAATTCCCGACTTTGCCATATAAGGAACTGTGATGCCCCAATTGTGGTATGCGGATCCGAATGCAACTGTGCCGTCCTGAACGCTAACCTGCCAGTCAGTCTTGTGCTCTTCGGGGGCAAATGAGCGAATCAGCTGGTTGACCTTCGTAATCTGGGTCATAAACCTCTCTTGCATGTCCTCTGGAGTAACCTGTAATTCGTTGATCAGTCTGTCGACCTTATTGATGAATAGGACCGGTTTTACTTTCTCCTTCAGTGCCTGCCTGACTACGGTCTCCGTCTGGGGCATCGCTCCCTCAACTGCGCATGTTAGGATAATGCATCCGTCCACGGCGCGCATAGCTCTTGTCACATCCCCGCCGAAGTCCACGTGGCCAGGCGTATCGATTAGGTTGATCAGGTGGTCCTCGCCATTTACGCTGTGTACCATGGATGCGCTGGCAGCGTTTATCGTGATTCCGCGAGCGCTTTCCTGGTCGTCGAAATCGAGAACCCGGGACTTCCCGGCTAGTTCCTCAGACATCATTCCTGCGCCGGCAATTAGGTTGTCGGATAGAGTAGTCTTGCCATGGTCTATATGAGCAGCAATGGCAAGGTTGCGGATTCTTTCACGGTTGTGCATTACCTCTGTTGCACGCTTGATATTGTCTTCCTTACGACCCATAGTATCACCTTATTGAGTCGCCGACCTGAAATCGGTTCATAAATGCAATTGGCCCTCAGATAGAAAGTGTTGCAGAACGCATTACTGGAAGGCCACGCATCATCTCGCAGATGCAGCTATCCTTTCGACCTCGTGCCGCTTTCCCACGGCATAGGAGTTCACATCCCCTTCAGCAGCCTTGCTTAGCTCAGATATGATTCCCTCAGTCAGCGATTTCTTACTCTTCATTGTCGCAGAAGCAGAGCCAATGGCCAAGTTCCTCAGTGCGACATCAAGCCTCCTACTGGGCGAAGAGTCTACTGCCTTTGGTTGACTAACTGCACCGATTCGGACCCTTGTGGTCTCTTCACATGGAGCCGCTTCGGTAATTGCATCAATGAATTTCTGAAGGGGGTTTTTTCCACTTCTTTCGTGAATTCTATCAAACGCCGATTCGAGAGACTTGGCGCAATACTGCTTCTTGCCGCTGTATTTCCCTGAGCGCATCAGATTATTGATGAAGCGCTCGGTAACGGAGAGTCCCTGCTTCCCAAACCAGGCATTGGCATGTCTGCCACCAGTATGAGGGGCCCCAATCATCTTGAGATTGACATATGGGGAAATTCCAGGATCCGCACATATCACTTCTGTGGCATCCCACTTGCCGAACACCATTGTTCCGATTCCGGCAATGGGTTCCTCCTCGGAATTTTCGACTGATGTTTCATTTTCGTCATCCATCATACAACCTCACCTTACTGGCTTCTCCTTTCGGCCACGTACCATCTCGTCGAGAGAAACACCGTTGACCTTGATTACCTTGTATCTGACACCCGGAAGGTCGCCGTATGATCTTCCCTTGCTTCCGCCAATTCCCTCTACCATGACTTCATCGTGCTCATCAATAAATGAGATTGCACCATCACCGGGGGCGAATGCTGTGAGCCTGTTCCCAGTCCTGATGAGGCTGATCTTGACTGCCTTTCTAATTGCAGAGTTTGGCTGCTTGGCCTCGAAACCAACCTTTTCGATGACAATTCCCTTTGCCTGAGGGCTTCCTCTTAGGGGGTCATGCTTGAGGACTCCCCCTTGCTTTCGCTTAGCCTGGCGGTTCCGGAATTGCCTCTCCTTCCAGCGATACCTTTTACGGTCAGATTTCATTTTCGAACCCGAGAATAGCCCCCGACCCAAGTATTCACCTCAAAATGACGCCACGGCGACCTGCCCTCCGTTTATGAGACTGACGGGAGGCATTTCCTTCAGTTGAGCATGGAAATATGTAATAATGGCCAACATTGAAGCAGCATATTCGGCTGGTTACAGTCATGGCGTTCCGTGAACTACTCGAAGGAGCAAGTGTTGTGGGCGAACCCATGAGTGTAAAATTCTCGATTCTCGAAAAATCGATTGCTACTGGAAACGCTCCCATGGTTTTCAGCAATTTGGAAGAGTCCCCGGGACACAGGGCGGCAATAAACATCCTAACTAGACAGAGACTATGCGAATACTTTGGAGTAGCACCCGGGGAACTTATTGACATTTTGGCTTGGGCAATGGAAAACCCCTCAGAGCCAGTAATTGTTCCTAAGGAGGAGTCCCCAGTGATGGATAACACGATGGAGGGCGTTGATTTAGGAAGGCTACCGATTCCATGGCACTACCCCGAAGACGCGGGAAGATATCAGTCGGCTTCAATAATTATTGCCGAGTATGGGGGGGAGAGGAATACCTCCTTTCACCGGCAACTTCTGAAAGACAATGGCCGCACGGCAACAAGGCTTGTTCCTCGACACCTTAGGACAATGGCCGAATCTGCAGAGAATGATGGGCAGGAGATTCCCATTGTGGTGGTTAATGGTCCGGATCCTGTAGTTCTTCTTGCTGGAGCAATGTCTTTTGATGAGCCCCTAGACGAGTTGAGGGTAGCGGCGGCCCTCCATGAACGTCTGTATAACTCCCCACTGCGGGTCGTTCAAATGTCAAATGGGCTAATTTCTCCGGCTGATGCAGAATATGCGATGGAGGCCAGAATTACTCTTGATAGGGGTTCCGAGGGCCCGTATGTCGACATAACTGGAACAGTCGATGATGTGAGGATGGAGCCGGTAATAGAGTATGATAAGATACACCACAGGGACGATCCAGTATTCCATGCACTAATTCCTGCTGGATTAGAACACATGACTTTGATGGGAATGCCCAGGGCACCGACCATTAAGCAGGCAGTATCAAGCGTGGTCGATTGTACCGACGTCTACCTCACCGAGGGAGGTTGCGGTTGGCTTTCGTCTGTGGTGCAAATTTCTCCTGCAGAGGTTGGAGATGGCGTTAAAGCAATTCATGCTGCTTTGGATGGGCACCGGTCAATGAAGCAGGTCATTGTTGTTGACAAGGACATAGACGTTGCAAGTTCTTCTCGGGTGGAGTGGGCTTTGATGACGAGATGGCAACCCGATAAGGATACAGTAATACTGTCTGAACAGAAGGGCTCGAGCTTGGATCCAAGTCGCTCCGAAGACGGAACTACGAGTAAAATCGGCATGGATGCTACACTGGAACCTGGAGTTGACTGGGGTCCATACGAATCTGTACTGTGAGAATTCCATATGTCTGAAAAAGGTGTACTTTCGGAGTCATTGCAACATCCTAGGAGAAGTCTGGGGAATCGCTACAGAAGCCAGGCCGAGAAGTTCCTAGAACTATCCAATGGTGATGACGAAAACTTGTCTTGGGCCGAGCAGAACGCTAGGCAGAGTATATTGTACGACTTTACGAATGGTGAAAACTGGAAGGCATTGGTCCGAATAAAGGCCATCACTGGAGATGTTGTGGGAATCAGAGCAGTTCTGGAGGATCTCTTTGCAGTACTTGGGAGGGACCCAGAAAATATGTCACAGTTGGATGGAATAGACATGTTGAGTTCCTCGATAGGGCTGATGGAGGCGGCATTGGCTGCTGACCCTCTAGATCCCGATCTGTGGTGGGAAAGAGTAGGGGAAGATGACAAGAAGTTGGCAGATTTCATCACCAGACTAAGGGGACTGGACATCTCTGATCCTAGAGCAAGCATCCTATTTTCCAGAAGGGTCGAGAGGATTGGTGAGAAGGGGGATGAAGCGCTATTCATCGAGCTAACCAGGTTCTTGCTGGCACAGCGACCGGACAATCATGAGGCATGGGAGGAAATTGGGCGTCTTTACGAGAGAAGGGGCGAATACGATCAGGCTTGGCTGTGCTACGACCAAGCCAGAATCCACTTTCCCGGCTCTACCGCAAGGGGACGATTCAAAGAAAGAATGGTCGACATGGTAGAAGGAGGAGGGAAATCACCTTGGAAGGCTCCAGGGATTTCTGATAGAGTGCAATTCATGGAGAGAATGCGAGAATTGTCATCAAGGAAGACAAGTGAGGAGCCCACCGAAACTATAGAAAATAAGAAGGATAATCCATTATGGGAAATTGACTCACTTCTCCGGGAAGGGAATTCCAACGAGGCCTTTTTCCTAGCGAGAAGGATGGCTGCAGAGGGAATAGAAGGCGCTGAGGCAAAAGTCAACGAACTCTTGGAGGAAATGAGGATTGGCTGAAGAATTCGTAGTAGTTTGGACCGTTCCCTCTGAAGGATTCGGAGATGATTGCTGGTTGATGGTCAAACACAAGAGGAGGGGATGGGAATTTCCCGGAGGAGTAGTCGAAGATGGTGAGGAGGCAGATATTGCTGCTTTGAGGGAGCTATACGAAGAGGCTGGCCTTCTTGGTGTGGCAAAGGCCCTCGATTTCGGCCTTATCGAAGGAGGATGTGTGGCACTAGTCGAAGTCCCCCAATCACCTAGTCCCAACTCTTGGCAATCAGAGGATGGGTCGATAGATGAAGTGGGGTGGTGCTTAGAAATCCCCGAAGATACTGCATGGGAAGCAGATGAGATTGAGAGGCTCAGAAGTCACGATTGGAGTACTTCGATAATCCTTGGGTCCTGAATCTCTGAGAGTCGTACCTTTAGCCCATCAATCCAAGATTTCTCGTTAATTATTTCACCTGCATCAATCACAATTCCAAGGTCGTCTCTCGAGAGACCCGATAGATCTCTAGTTAGAATTGGAAGTATTATTTCGACAGCTTCCTTAACGTCATCGGGATTCGATGATATTCGGGTTTCCCCTCTTGTTTCCCTGGGTTTTGCCTCGCTAATTAATTCGGCTATCCTAGGAGAAGAAGGGTCGACGTCATCCAAGGCTATGTCTAGCCACTCCATTGCGCAAACCAATGACTCAGCGGACAACTCACTGCCGGAAAGGCGTTTCATTGCTATCCAGAGGTGCCTCATCGCAGATTCGAAATCCCCCATCTCTGCATGAATCCGGCCAGTCTCTAGGCGCGATAGGCCGATGACGTCATTTGGATAGCCAGCGGAAGAAGAAATGTCTGAAAAGGTCACAAGAGCCATCATTGTCTGACCTTGATTCCTGTGCCATGAACCGAGATTCAGCAAAGAAATCCCGTGCAGGGGCGAACCGGGGGCCACCGCAGAAAGCCTTTCCGCGCACCAAGTCAACTCTTCCCCAACGGATTCTTCCCCCAGTGCCCCGAGCAAGGCCCGCTCCATACGAATCCATGCTTCTGTCTCGTGGTTGCGCTCTTCGAGGCTGCGGGAGCGTTCCAAAATTTCTTCGCTAAGTTCGATGGCCTGGTCTTTGTTTCCCTCGGAAAGTAGGGTCTTGAATAGAATGGCGTCGACGGTCAGAACATCGGGTGCATTATTTTCGATTGACTCCAAGCGAATCACGCGCCCTCGAAATCATCCGCCATTTGTTCGTACTGTTTTCGAAGTCCCTCTTCTCTGTCTATTAGTCTCTTCAGATGTTCCTCGACAGCATCTCTTGAGGATTCTAATTCCTTGAGAAGCGCCTCCCTGTCATCTACTTCCAATAGTAGGTTTCCCAATGACCTATAGACCGGTCTGTCGGGATTTTGCTTTCCAAGCGCCTCAATTGTGATTCCAAATTCGGATGCCTGTGATGAAATTGTCTGAATTTGGCTTCGAACTAACTGTAGTTCTCGGGCGATAGCCTGAATCTCCTCTGTTGATACTCCGTCTGTGATGTCATCCCCTCCTTGATGCAGACTCAAGGGAGTGCTCGGAGGCAATTAATGCTCTCATTACCGTATTCCACCTAGCTCTGAGTTCGGTAAAGCTCTCGGAACGTAAGAAAACATCGACAGACTCGTCACCACAAGTGAAATCGGCCTCGGTCGTTAGGGAAGAGCCCAGAGCCTCTGGTTGGTCATTTTCCAATGACAAAAGGAGCTCGAGTGGTTCATTCCTCTTCTGAGGCTTCATCCGAATCCCTCTGAGAGAGCTTTCTCTCGTAGTCTAGAGCTGCCTGCTGAGCGATTACGGTCATGTCCGTTGCCGTGGCACCCTCCATAGATCTCCTTACAATTCTCTTATTGGCGTCTGATGCCCTAGTGTAGGGTTCCCAGACGCCTCCTGAAAAGGTGTGCTGACACTTCTTGCACTCCCATATCCCCGCAGCACGTCGCCTTACCTTGGGATACTGGCAATTCGGGCAAGTGTAGTTTCTGGACTTCTTAGCAATCGCTGACCCGGCCCTACGCCTTACGCTAACGCCGTATCTCGGACCGTATCGGGCGGTCGCCCCTGCTTTCTGCGTCCTCTTGGCCATTCAAACCACCATTATTCAACTGATGAGTTTCCTCAATTCCTTAGTCCTGTCACATGCGTGACTCATGATTTCTTCGAATTCGTCCGCCGTGAAAATTCCCTTTAGACCCTTCTGTAATGAGTGGACATTGTCATCGTCTCCCAGTGTGATATGGATCCTTTCATCCCCGCCTAGCTCTTCCCTTCCGCTGGCGTCATAGATAAATCGTCCACCAACCCTATGGTAAGAGCACATTATTGGCGTCTTTGACAACATCAATGGCTCGTCCTCGCCGACTTCAAACCTCTCTGCCGGAATTGTGGCATTTCTCAGTGCGGTTATTCCCGCCAGTGCAAAGGCATCGAACAGATTTCCATCATCAGAGATTGCAAAAAGATCGAGAATTACCTGCCAAGCCTTTTCACCTGGGATAATGCATAGAGAATCGACATCGATGCATCCTGATTCTCGGATTCCTCGGTCAACAACCCTGCCCAATTCAATTGACTCAGGACTTGGAGGACCTGCCTCCCAATGCCTACCTGCAATTGGTCGGACCTCGGCGGAACACATTAGTCCGCCTTGGTTCGGCCTGTCTGGGTATGGTTGCATAATCTGGAACTTGACACCAGCGAATACAATCGTATCCCCCATACGAACCCTGGCTGAACCCTCTGCTCTTGGTAAAACAGAGTGCTCGACCTCCAATTCCCTTCCTTCCCATCGGTCTCGTCCGTCTATCCTAGCATCATTAGCTGCTAGTTCTCCGAGATGAGCACGCAGTAGTTTTGGAACTATAGGGATCGTCATTGTGACTCACCCCCCTTGAGGGCGTCAACCATCATTTCGTGAACGACCTGGGCTGCTTCCATATTGTAATCCCATGCCTGCTTGAACTCTTCTTGGGATAGGTCTCCGTCCATCTGGAGGAATACCAGTTCGCCTGAGTTTGGCAGTATTCCCATTGGCAAATCAGCCTCACCGTAGTTGTCCTCTTCCTTATTCAAGTCACAAACCACGATGTCGTTGATCTTTCCACTGGCAACGCTGACGACCATGTCGGTCATTGGAATTCCTGCATCGGCCAGGGCAACTGACGCTGCAGTAAGGCCGACGCATCTAGTTCCCGCCTCAGCGGAGACAATCTCTATGCTGATCCTGATTTTTGACCTGGGATATAGCTCTAGCAAAACTACGCTTTCAAGTGCGTCTTTTGTTACCTTGCTAATTTCCCTGCTTCTTCGATTGAAGCCTGGCCGCATTCTGTCGGTAGTGGAAAATGGGGCCATGTTGTATGCAACATCAAGAACGGCTCTATCCTGCCTCTGGATTTTCCTTGGATGGGCCTCCATTGGACCATAAACCGCCACAATAGCCTCATTGGTACCCCATGTCATCCTACAAGAGCCATCGGCCACGGGAACAACTCCTGTTTCAATAGTAATTTCCCTTATATCGCCGGGACCTCGTCCATCCACCCTGAGGCCGTTTTCATCGATCATCTGAACGTCTCCGTATCCGCCCATCAGAAATCGCCACCCTCAGAAATTTGCTGGAGCCTATGCCTTACTGATAGAATGCCATCTAGTTCGCCGTCAATCCACATCCTTCCATTGTCAGCAACAACAATGCGGCATTCGGTCTCTTCCTTTAGTCTTCGGAGGGATTCGCCCCCCTTTCCAATTAGTCGGCCGAGAAGATGAGGGTCAATCTCCTCCACAACTCCAGAACGAATTTTCCTCAGTCCCATTCCCTTCATCGTAACAACGCTGGAATGAGTTTCCTCAACTTCCTGGACACGGCACAGTATGGTATCCCCCACATCCATAATTGACCTAGTCCCACCGAATTCTACCTTACCCGGTCCTAAGCTCATAGGGAGAATTGCATTGAATGGTGCTCCCAGTTCGACAAACCAAATGTTGTTGGTGCATCCTTCTATGTACCCGATTACTAAATCACTAGGTCGGGGGATATAGCGAGTATGCACTGGCTCTACCGAAACTGTGCCACCCTGTTTCCTAACCTTTCCTTGTTTTACTGCCCTTATTCGCCCAGAAATAGATATGGTGCCATGTCCAGCATCCATACCATCTGATTTCCCCAGATCATCACCTGGGATGACGAGCGATTGGGCTCGTCCGTTCATCCGCGGTCCTCCCGCGTCATTCTTCTTACTCATATTATCGGGCCGCGCGACCGGCCCGATGTTCATAACCGTTGATGCTGCAAGGATTATTCCGAATCAGTCCAATTCCCTCACTTCGACGTCCGAAGAACGTTCTGCGACCTTACCAATGAGGTCGTTTTTCATCCCACCGGGAACTGAGACGATGCAGACCCATGTGCCGTCACTGAGCCACTCTTCCTTCTGAATGGAGTCCCTTAGCATCTGACTAACTCCCCCATAATCCCGTCCTTGGACCTTGAATGCAAGACGGACGGTGATGAACTGCAGAGGAATGTGGGGCCTTAGAGCTTTGATTGCCTCTTGTACTTGGCTCTCTGTGGATTTGAAGGGGTCGATTGGGAATCTGATCTCCTCAAGGGCATTTTCTATCCTAGTTCTAGGGTGGGGCAGTTTTGTCTTTGGATCAGTGGCAGTACTTGCAATCTCATTCACGATCTGAAGCTTCTTATCACTCACCATTCGCTTTCTTTGGACAGTAGTCAACTGTATCGAGCCCTCTCTGAGAATCTTTGAAACGCAGGCGGACAAATCGCTAGACCCGAAAACCCTCTCCAATGAATCGCTTGTTGGTCGCTCGCCGCTCCTGGCATCGGACCAGACCTCCTCTGTTGCAAGTAAATCGTCCAACCTTACCGAATCGGGGTCTCCCTTCCAGGCATCGACTAAATCGGGGTCTACGAGTATCTCATACCTTTTCCCGCCCTTCTCAAGACGAGCCAGGACCGCGTCATCTAGGCTGACCATGAATACCCCATGGGGACTTTGGCTTAGATGGTGGGGTCTCAAGACAGTTTGGCTAGGTGCTTCAGGGTGGTTTCTCTGTCTAGTTTGCTATATCCGCTACTATCCACGTTCGCAATTTCAACTGTATCTGCGTTCAAATCGTCCTCTAGTGAGTCCCGAAGAGCCTCCAATCCTAGCTTAATGGCTGCATTCTGGGTCATTCCTGTCTTCCACTTGTCCTCGAAGTGGTCGATAACTGCAGAGCGCCCCCTGCCGATTGCACCTGCGTGATAAGACTGGTAGGCTCCCGAGGGGTCGGTCTCGAATAAGTGGACGCCCTCTTCGTCAATACCTGCAATCAACAATGCAGTGCCAAATGGCCTGGCTCCGCCATACTGAGTGAATGATTGCTTATGATCGCACATCTTCTTTACCAAAGTGGGAACAGGGATACTGTCCCCATAGGTCATTCTGTTAATCTGGCACTGTACACGTGCTCGATCGACAAGTTGCCTAGCATCTGCCACTAGTCCCGATGTGGTAATCCCAATGTGGTCATCAATCTTGTACATCTTCTCTATAGAGTCTGTGATTACTAACTTGCTCTGTATTCTTTTATCGACAATAAGCACTA
>Ga0310344_10002335_pt1 | contig 14259 bp, 14 predicted proteins | sample HC15DNA20200_MG_FD_203801 | JGI IMG/M metagenome (GOLD analysis project Ga0310344, IMG submission 203801) | Marine microbial communities from station ALOHA, North Pacific Subtropical Gyre - HC15-DNA-20-200_MG | ecosystem: Environmental > Aquatic > Marine > Oceanic | place: Pacific Ocean: North... | reverse complement strand
ACCTGCGATAAATATAATTGAGACGGTGTGGATATGCGTTTAGACGGCAAAGTTGCTCTCATAACTGGGGGGGCGAAAGGACAAGGTGCGACGGAAGCGCGTTTGTTTTCCAAAGAAGGAGCATCTGTTGTAATTGCTGATATTCTTGAGACTGAAGGACGTGCTTTACAGGCTGAAATTAATAAGATGGGAGGAACGGCCGAATTTGTAAATTTGGATGTGACAAGTTCTAAACATTGGGGAAATGCGATAGATACCGCAGTTAAGCGTTTTGGTAAATTGAATGTTTTGATCAATAATGCAGGTATTTATAGCAGGACCACTATAGAAGATACCACTGAGGAAGAATGGGATAGGATAATGGAAGTGAACGCTAAAGGTGTGTTCCTTGGAATGAAGTATGCGGTCCCAGCAATGCGAAGTGCGGGAGGCGGGTCGATAGTAAATATTTCCTCAACTGCAGGTCTTGTAGGCAGCCCAAGAGGGAGTGCGTATCCGACTTCTAAAGGTGGAGTCAGAATATTGACAAAGGCATTAGCTATCCAGCACGCGAAGGACGGCATAAGAGCTAATTCCATACATCCTGGCCCGATAGATACTGATATGATAGCGGACAATATTGGTACCCCCGAAGGGCTGGCCGCGTCAGTATCTCGTGTTCCAATGGGCAGAGTAGGTACTGTTGAGGACGTTGCTTACGGCGCTCTTTTTCTTGCCTCAGATGAATCGTCCTTTATGACGGGGTCTGAACTAGTTATAGATGGCGGTGTCACTGCTCAATAACTGAAGTGAATCAGATGGCAATGCTGAATTCAAAATGTGACAAATTAGTTTGGCAGTGATTAGTAATAACTTTCTTTTCGGCTATGCATATTGCTCCCGTTTAACAATTATTATCACACCTTGTTAAACAGAATATTATCAAGTAAATTAGTCTCATGATGAGAATGTAATTTTATGGAGGGTAGTATGCTTACTTGTACGTGTAACAAGGCTGAGTCCGTGGCGGCAGATGAACCACTGTGTACTCAGCCTGACCAGACTGATCTTGTTTTGATAGAAGAAGATCCGCTTATCGGGGAAACACCTCAAGGTGTTCTACAAAGTTGGCTTACCCCCAATCCTCTTTTCTATGTACGCAATCATTATTCCATTCCGAGTGTTGACGAGACGGCTGATTGGAGCCTGTCTGTGGACGGTCAAGTAGAGAATAGCCTCAATTTAGATTTGAATGGATTTAGGCAATACGCGAAACAAACTCTTCCGGTCACTCTCGAGTGTGCAGGAAATAATCGGAGTGACTTAACTCCGGGGGTTCCTGGCAATCCCTTTCAAAATGGAGCTGTGAGTACTGCTATATGGGGGGGTATTCCTCTTTCAGTCTTGCTAAACGAGGCAGGGATTAAAGATGGAGCGACTGAGATATTATTTGAAGGTCTCGATAGAGGGCAACCTGCCCCTGACGAAGAATTTGGGCCTTATACCCGGAGTCTTCCTATTGAAGTGGCTATGCACCCTGATACCCTTCTTGCTTATGAAATGAACGGGGAAGCGATGCCGATAGAACATGGTTATCCTTTAAGATTAGTAGTGCCTGGTTGGTACGGGATGGCGTCGGTGAAATGGCTTACTCATATTTCAGTTACAACCGGTAAATACGAAGGTTTTTGGCAAAAGGATCGATACATAGTTGAAAATGATGAGGGAGTAGAGATTCCAGTTTCAAACATTGAGGTTAAATCCCTTATTAGTTGGCCGCAACCGGGAACGGCATTGAAAGGGATGGTTCATGTCATTACAGGACTTGCTTGGTCGGGTAATGCCGACATTGCATCTGTGGAAATAAGTGATGACGGTGGTGAAACGTGGAAATCGGCAGAATTGGTAGGTCCTAAATACAAATATGCTTGGCAGCAATGGAATTTTGTGTGGACCCCGTCAAGCGCAGGTCATGTGACATTGGTCGCTAGGGCTCATGATGAAAACGGTAATAAGCAGCCTTTGGAAAATAGATGGAACAGACTGGGTTACGTAGTGAACGGTGTTCGACCTGTTTGTGTTGATATTAAGTCGTAGAGTATTCACTAGGAGAATTGCAATCTCATCAAACGCATATTTTTCTAAGCTTTGGTGATATTTCGCTTTAGAATTATGGATTGCTGACTACAATCTAAGTTAATTTGTTACGATACTCAATGTTCGATTATTTTCTGTGAATCTGATGAACAAAATTACTTTTGTGGATTATCGCAATGCTATTTCGATATGTGATAGCGATGGTAGTAATTCCCGTCATTTGACCGACACATACGTAAAATGTGTGTGGCCAACTTGGTCTCGGCGAGGAAACAACGTCGCAGTTTCTAGATTCGGGGCGGGCGAAAATGGGCATGGAAGTCTCCGTTTACTCACATCAACAGACGAAGGTCTTAATTGGACTGAAACGTATGCTAACGACAGCGGTACTGATGCAATAGCTAAGCAGACGCCTCATTATATTTTGTGGGCGCCAGACGGCAAAACATTAGCGTTTATTGCTCAAACTAAAGAAAAAGGGTTAACGCTATACGTAACCTCTCTTGAGGATGAGATAGAAGTGTCTCCATTACTTAGTGGAGGGCCCATATTCATTTCGTGGTCATATGATTCTAAATACCTCGCAGTTCACAGTGGTCCAATGCATTATTTAATTGAAATGTCAAGCATGAATATCTCGCAAGTGCCAGTTGTGTCCGCTAAGTATATGGCCCCTTCGTGGAACCCAGTAAAAAATGAAGTGGCTCTTTGCGCAGAGATATCGGACTCACAGCAGGGTTTACTTGTATCAGAAATTGATGGGAGTAAGACGCGTATAGTGGCAGAATTGAACGGATCGGCTACCTTTTTGTGGAATCCAAAAGGTGGAGAATTAGCTCTGGCGAGAAATTTAGATGATGCAACTGGCTATTACCAGCAATTATCGCTAGTAGATGTTGTGAATACGACTGAGAAAGTAATATATCAAGGCCCCATACTGGCAGCGTATTGGTCACCAGCCGGAACAAAAATAGCCTGTGTAACTCCTTCATCAGTTGGTAATGGTTCTCTGCGATGGACTGTGATTGATAGAGATGGCCCTGAGATACTTCACACGGATGATTTTCGTCCTAGTCAGGAGCAAATGATAGCTTATATGTTTTTTGATCAGTATGGCCAGTCACATTCACCCTGGTCACCTGATAGTACTATGTTGGTCTTTGGAGGAGTAACTGGGTTGATAACCAGACGAACGACATTGCCAGATAAGGACGTGTCTCAAATCTACACCGCCCATGCCAGTGGTCTTAAATCAGTGGCTCAAATTGCTCAAGGAACGTTCGGAGTATGGTCACAGGACTAAGTTTATTGCAATCCGATTGGAAGAGTTTCTGGTATAGCCCCGTTGCTAATTAAATCATTTATACTTTCTTGGCTTAAGCCAGCTGAAAGTAGGACATCTATAGTGTCTTCGCCAAAGGCTCTGGGATATACTTCAGACTTGCCCGTGGTAGAGATCGTTATAGGATTACCAGCCCAGGCCACATGCCCCCATTCCGGGTAATTAGATGTTGTGATTTCAGGATTGTCTATAATGATGCCGCGTCTCCGATTAAGGTCGTCGGCGTAGACATCATCAGTTGACATGTGCATTACCGCAGGTACGTCCGATGCAGAGAGAAGTGAGAGCCAATATTCAGAATTGTTGGTGGTAAATAGTCTTTCCATTTCTTCATGTTGATGTTCTGCTGGAGATATATCCAAAAATGCGAATTCCTTTATTGCTCGCAATCGACTCCATTCTTCGTCTCTAACAGCAGAAAGAAAAATCCATCCGTCGGACACTTCATACAATCTATTTGCTATGGAGGTTCCACGGATTCCAGGGCCCCCATGATTTGACGGGTTAAGTCCTTCATATTTAGTATGGAGAGGGCCTGAAATCATAGCTGAAGTCTGAGATAAAGAGGCATCGACTCGTTGGCCTTTTCCTGTATTTTGCCGTTCCAGTAGTGCTAACATCACGGCGTATGCTGCTGCTAATCCTGTTCCGTAATCGTTGAGAGTATAGGTAGCAGGTCTAGGCTTACCGTCAATTCCTCCATTTCGTATTTGTATTCCTGTAGCAGCCTGAGCGTTCTGTTCGAATCCCGGCCTCAGACTCCAAGGGCCATCCTGTCCGAAGCAATTGATAGATCCATATATAATTCCTGGATTTAATCTCTTAAGAGCGTCATATCCAATGCCAAGACGCTCTGTAACACCTTTTCTGAATCCTTCTATGACTACATCAGCTGTTTTGGCTAGTTCAAGGAAGGCTTCCAGACCGCCTGGTTTTTTGATATTAAGACAGATACTTTTCTTGCCTCTTCCAACGTCTAGCCACGGAGTCAGCTGTGGAGGACGATGTTCAGGGTCAATCTTGATTACCTCAGCCCCGTACTGTGAGAGAGTACGACCACATGTTGGACCGGCAAGCACAATGCAAAGATCAAGGACTTTAATGCCTTGTAGTGGTAGTTCATTTTTCATTATTGTAACGCCTTTTTAGTTCGATTGAATGTTCCCCCAGTTTAGGGGCACCTGAAATGGGGGTTTCTACGGTTCCTCTGGTTCTAACAGTTATTCCAGGTTGCTTCATCAACCCATAGGAAGGATCATCTACGTTTATGACAGCTCCTGAGATTTCCGCGTGGTCAACTTCAATCCATTCAGATACCGTCCTACACATAGTGACAGGTACGCCAGCATTAGCCATTATTGTTTCCCACTCAATCGCCGTTTTTGCTCTCCACACAGAGGCGAATTTGTTTCGCCACTCACTTAGATCCTGAGGGTCATCAGTTGGGCTCGTTAGGTGTTCAAACCATTCGGAGTGATTGATAGTTTCGAGAAAGGGCTTTAAGAAGCGGTCATAAGACCCAATGTTATTATTTATCCATCTTCCATCTGAACATTGATAGAACCTGTCAATAATCGGATGTCCATCCTGCCTACCATGATCTTTGTTGGCATTTCGCACTAACCTGCTACCCATACCTTGAAACATAGCGTCGTGCCCAGAAAGGAGAATCTCTTGGCCTTGTCCTGTAATATTACGCATGAGCAAGGCTGATATTACTGCAGGAGCCGCGGTCAGGGCAGCAAAGCTACTAGAATATGGTACTTCATGAAAACTAGGTCCTTCTCCATGAATAGGCGATGCCCCCGGTGGGTTCATCGAATATACCCCAGAGACTGTACTAATAAGTTCTTCCCTTGACGGTAGGTTTTCATACTTGTGATTTGCGGGGAAGCCTGTCAGAGAGATCATTATCAAACGTGGATTGGTTTTTGCCAAATCTGAATACGTCAAGGATAGTTCCTTTGCTTCTCCAGGGTCCAAATTTTCTATCGTGACGTCGGTAGCTTTCACCATATTCCTTATCAATGACAGATCGTTTGAGTCATTCATGTTGGCCACGAATGATTTTTTCCCTCTGTTCCACACGGAAAAAGAGTGATCCTTTCTGAATAAGTCTCCACCGGGAGGTTCATATTTTAGCACTTCTGCTCCCTGATCAGCCAAAAGCATACCTAATGCCTGACCAGAGCCATGCCTGCTCAATTCCAAAATTGTGTATTTTTCTAGTGTTCCCAATTTCTCACCTGATTTGAATTGTAAATTTACGTAAAACGGAATATTGCGCTGTCATTGCTTCTTTCTTAAAAATTTAAAATATGCAAATAATAATCCTGCTACGACTATACAACCACCGGCCAATAGCGAAGCATAAATTTCGAACCTAGTGACTATGATGTCATAAATGGAGTCCCCGTAAAAATATAATAGTCCTCCTAAGACAAAATATCTAGCGCCCCGACCAAGGAGTGATGCGAATATGAAACTTTTCCTATCATATTTCAACATTCCTGCGGCTATGGTGAAAACCTTGTAGGGAATTGGGGTTATAGCCGCTAGAATTACTGCCCAGATACCGTATTTGTTGAACCAGTCTTCCACTTTGAGGATCGTGTCTTCAGGGATTATTTTGTTCAACAACGGGCGCCCAAAACGCATTCCTAACCAATGCCCTATTAGACCGCCTAACACGGAGGTAGTTGTCACCAAAGCAGCGAGCCATAATGATGATTGAGGATGAAGTATTCCCATTGCAATCATCAAAGGATCTGGGGGTATTGGGAAAAAAATAGATTCGGTAAATGATATGGCAGACAACAATACCAGAGACCACTCACTGCTGGCGAAATTGATTAAGTGCTGTTGCAAGATATTGAGGAATTCAAACATACAGGCTCTCAGTCATTTTTCAGAATCAATTAAAGACCGGCCATTTGCAGCACTTTTTCTACGTTTGAAGGATCAGGATTGATTGTTCCTTGATCGATTCCTCTGACAACTTCGACTATTGCAGCATTTACGGGCGTAGGGATCCCTGTTTTTTCACCTTCAGCAACGATGTGCCCGTTCATATATTCTATTTCTGTGCGCCTTCCCTTGGTTACATCTTGAGCCATAGAAGATCTCCAATTCTCAGAAGTACGGGTACTTGGCATGAATTTTGCATCTAGCTCTTCAAATATTTCTCCATTTTCTGCGTTTGCCCACGTTGAGGCTGGTAGTCCGCTGATGTTTGCAATATCATAATTTAGTGCCAATCCTACTTGCGCTGACTCTTTGGCTATGTGTATTTGTATTAGTCTTGCTCTAGGATTCTCAGCGAAAGAGCTAGCGCCTTGGCCTGTCATTCCTCCGACAGGATTGCCCAATGCATTTGTGGTCAACTTGGACCATCGTTCTCCCCAGATATTTGAAGTGGCATGAGATCCGTCTATGCAACCGAGCATGCCAGCTATCTCTTCGACTCGAGAGGTGATACGGCCATGAAGTTCTCCCACCCTAAATACATCGTGTCCTCTATCACGGCCAGGCTTACCACCTCTCGTAACGAGGGCGGGTTCCCACAGAGCTACGCTAATGGATGACATAACGCAACCAACTTGCCTTTCGTATCCCACAATCGAAGCAGTTAATTGATCATTCATACAATTCTGGCAGTTGACAACCACTCCATTTGGTTTGATCAAGCGTTTCACAAAATGACTAGCCCATTCTGTATCGTAGGATTTGACGGCTAAAAATATAATGTCGTAAGGTTCAGTGCTTTGTGAAGCGTCAGATAAATGAATAGCTTTAACGGGTACCGTGAAATCTCCCTGTGTGCCAGTTACTGTTAGACCTGAAGAGGTCATTTGGTCTACATGTTCTCCCCACATGTCAATTAATGTCACATCATAGCCTTCTCTAGTCAGGAATGCTCCAATGTAGCTCCCTGCTGCTCCTACCCCAAAGACTGCCATATGTTTTGTCATTAGTAATCCTTTCAAAACCAATTATTTTCTTTTATCCAAAAATTATGAGAGACTACTGCAATATCTAGTCAAAATCTAGATCCGTAATATTAAAAGTAAATTCTTCTTCGAGTACTTTGACACTTGCGATATAGGTTTTGTTACTGTCTGAACGTGTGCTGTGTAGGTATGGGTCCACCGAGATAGCATACTCTGGCCTTATCTCTACTTTTTCTCCATCGACCTTCAGCAGTACAGATTTGGGGGACTCCTTCCAAGTGGTTGCGAGTCGGTTTTCGCACTCCTGAAGACTATCTACAGCTGCTGCGATGTCAACTGTTTCGAAAATCAACACATCTCCTGGCATGGTTTGCGCCACTTTGCCTAAATCAGAGGTTATGACAGTCGCAATTTTAGTATAGCCACCCGATGTTCCTCTATCTGATAAGAGTATTATTGGTTGCCCATTACCTGGTATTTGGATACTTCCACAAGCATTACCGTCTGATATTAGATCGGGGCCGTCTATGTGGTTTACAGGCGGACCTTCTAATCTATACCCCATGCGATCCGAATCTAGAGAGACAGAATATTCAGACGTTAGGAAAGTTTCGATACCATGAGACTCAAACGAGGTATGTTGTGGTCCAAGTATAACTCTGATAATTTGGGGAGAGCCATAAATTGGAATGTTCTCGGGTTCTATGCACATTGGTCTTACAGTGGCAGCGCCAGGTTCGCCATACGAGTATATTACGTCTCCCGAGCGCAATTCCCGGCCTTGAAAACCTCCGATACCAGCCTTGGTATACGTAGATCTACTTCCCATGACTAAGGGCACATCTATTCCACCAAATACCGATATATAAGCTCGTACTCCATTTTCAGCGCCTAGAAAATCAAGTTCATCGCCCCTGGCAACGATATATGATTCCCACAGGTTGAGTCTATGCTTATTGAGTCTGGGTTGTAAGTTTGCACCAGTGATAGCGATCTGAGTTTCCTTTAAAAACGCTAACTTGGGGCCTCCTACAGTCACTTCTAGACAGGCTCCATTGTCGTTGTTCCCAAGTAACCGATTAGCAGCTTTGAAAGCGAAGGGATCCATTGCACCTGCTACAGGCATCCCGAATTTTTGGTATCCATATCTGCCCGCGTCCTGCACGGTCGTAAAAAGTCCAGGTTCTATAACTGAGATTGCCTCAGTACTCATTTAACTAGTTCCGACTTAGGTTCATATTGTGATTTAGCAACACTGGAAGCAATTGTCTTGTATTCTGATTCAGAGCCTATAGGCTCAAATTTTATGTAATTTCCAGAGTTCAGCAAAATAGGAGTATTTCTCATGGGGTCAAATAGTTTGACCGGAGTGCGACCAATTAACTGCCAACCTCCGGGACTTTCCATTGGATATACGCCAGTTTGCATATCTGCAATTCCGACAGAACCCACCGGTATTTTCAATCTAGGGTTTTCCAGCCTAGGAGTTTTGAGAAGTTCGTTTAGACCACCTAAATAGGCGAAACCAGGACTAAAGCCCATCATATAGATTAAATATACAGAACAGGAATGTAGATCTATCACTTCGCTTCTAGAGAGTCCAGTATGTCGACTTACAAATTCTAGATCAGGACCATAGTCCCCGCCGTACAATACCGGAAGATGAACCAACGTTGTTTTGTCTGTATCTATCTCGTCTAGATTTGTATAGATGTCCAATATCCTTGACTGTAGTTCCGAGAGTGGGATTCGGCTTGGTTCGTAATTTATGAGGACGGAGCGATAAGTGGGAATAAGATCTATCAGGCCTTCAATATCCGCATTCTCTATCGCGGAGGCTATTCCGTGTACTAGTCTGTTTAACTCAGGAGTTATTTCATTTCCCAGCTCGATAACTAAGGATTTATCCCCTGCCAGCAAAATTTGGGGTTCGTCATACATTACAATATTTCACCTAATGCTTTTATTGTGACCCCGGATGATTCGAGTCCTGCTTTCACGGCTTGGGCCATATCCACAGCCCCAGGGGTATCTCCGTGGAGGCATAAGCTTTCAGCTTGGACCTCTATTTCTTCCCCGGTGATCGCAATAACTTTCCCTTCTGTAACCATTCTTAAGCTCCGTTCTACCACTTCTGATACGTCGTGAATGACCGAACCCGCTTGAGATCTTGATACAAGAGTGCCGTCCGCGTTCATAGCTCTGTCAGCAAATATTTCTCTGGCGACCTTCACTCCCATATTTTCAGCTATATCCACCCATTTAGAACCTGAAAGAGCCAATAGTATTATGTTCCGGTCAAGTTCAGATATTGCTTCACATATTGCCTTTGCCAAGTCCTCGTCGTTAACTGCCATATTGTACATCGCACCATGGGGTTTTACGTGCTGCAAGGTTGCGTTACCGGTAAATGCTCCCAAAGCCCCGACCTGATATTTCAAATCGTTCTTCACTTCCGCAGATGTCGCATTCATGTTCCGTCTGCCAAAGCCATTCAGATCTGGGAAACTGGGATGAGCGCCCACGGCAACGTCATGTTCAAGTGCTAGTTTCACAGTGTGGTTCATCCATTGTGGATCTCCCGCGTGAAATCCACAGGCTATATTTGCAGATGTTATGTACTTTATGACCTCCTCGTCATGGCCCATCTTGTACATTCCGAAACTTTCTCCCATGTCACAGTTGAAATCTATTTCATTAGCCATACTAAATCCTTCGTCATTACATTGTTCATCGGTACTGCATGCTAATTATACTCCCAGAAAGATATGCCTTCCAGTGAGAGGGGGAAGGTAGTATTATTTTTGACAGTATATGAGGAATTTGTGGAGTGTGAATGCTGAAAAGATTTAGAGTGTAACTATAGTCTGGCGGCTTTCTCTGTATTTGTGTAGAATCTCGTGCAGATACTCTACTAAATTGAGGTACTTATCGAACAAGAAGTATTATACGAGGCCGGACTCCTAACCATGATAGGAATCGGCACGGCTTTTGCCTTATTAGTCTCTCTAATGGTTTTGGTGGTATTGATTCGCATAGCCATTCCTATTGTTTTTAGAGATTCCCGGATTCCATTAATGCCTCCATATCCACGTATATCGATGCCTAGTGCTGCGGAAATTGAGGCACGTACAGAGGATCCGAATGAAGAATTGAAAGATAGAAGCAAGGCAGCCGCGGCTGCTGTCGCAATGTTGCGTATGACTTCAACCCATCTCGGTATTTCGGAGCGAAATGACCCGGCGAGTCAGTCGTTTACAAGGGTGCCTATACCTGATCTGGATGAAAGAAACCGGGCAGCTGCAGCAAGTGTAGCGCTAATGCGTATGAAAGGACTGATTCCGTGATTGAATTCTTAGAATTTTTTCATGGGACTGGCGCCATGGCTGCTAACTGGCGTAATGGAGCCATGATTGCCGTGGGTCTTTTTTTCATTTATCTCTCCATTAGTAAACGATTGGAGCCTTATGAGTTACTTCCGATAGGGCTAGGGGTTATTATTGCTAATCTACCTCTTACGGGCTTGACAACATATTCCGCTGGGGCAGGTTCTTTTCAAGAATCAGGAATATTTGGGATATTTTTTCATTACGGCCTCGCTTTCTGGAACCTATTACCACCTGTAATATTCCTCGGATTAGGTGCCATGACCGATTTTGGACCCATCATTTCCAATCCACGCACTTTGCTTTTGGGGGCTGCAGCGCAGGTCGGGATATTCGTCGCTTTTTGGGGAGCGCTAGCGACAAGTCTTGTGCCGAATCTGGGAATTAATTTTAGCCTTGGACAGGCTGCTGCGATTGGTATTATAGGGGGGGCTGATGGGCCGACTACGATTTTTCTTTCCGCCCAACTTGCACCTGAGCTTCTGGGCATCACGGCTGTTATAGCTTATTCGTATATGGCTGCGGTAGCCTTTATACAACCACCTATAATGAAATTGTTGACGAGCCAGAGGGAAAGGGCTATAGAGATGCCGGGTTCGAGAGAAGTCTCGAGAAGAGAAAGACTCATATTCCCCGTTTTTGCTATGGTGATTATTATTCTCGTGGTACCCAAATCTGCGCCTTTGATAACTATGTTCATGATAGGGAACGTCTTTAGAGAAAGTGGGGTAGTGCCGAGGCTGACAAATGCTGCTTCAAATGAATTGTTGAATATTGCTACATTGTTCCTTATGATCACGGTTGGGACTCAACTATCGGGTGATACAATATTCTCTCTAGATACAGTGGCGATACTGCTTCTAGGGCTTATCGCTTTTTCCGCTGGTACCGTAGGTGGGTTGCTTTTTGCGAAAACTATGAATTTATTTCTAAGAAATAAGATAAATCCCTTGATAGGGGCTGCGGGAGTTTCCGCGGTGCCTATGGCGGCGAGGATGGCCCACCATGTCGCCCAGCAGGCGAATCCTAGGACTTACCTACTTCCTCATGCTATTGGGCCAAATGTGGCGGGTGTGATTGGATCAGCTGTAGTAGCTGGGATATTTATTTCGTTAATACAGATTCCTGTGGGGCAATAAAATGACCAATATATTGAAAGTGAAAATTTCTGACAGATGGTATACGGTAGAAGTCGAGGATCTCACTACTAGTCCGATCATGACCAAGGTTGATGGAGTCTTGGTAGAAGTGACTTTAGAAGAACGAGTTGTAGAAACGCCGAAATCTCAAAAGGCGAAACCTGTGGCATTAGATACGTCGCATTCGGCCCCCAAAAAACAGGAAGACCAAGTTGTAGAGACAATGCCACTTGCCGAACCCTTAGCATCATCTATAGTTGCTCCCATGCCAGGTGTGGTAATTTCTGTGGCGTTGGCCGTAGGGGATTCGATTTCTAAAGGTGATGAAACTTGTGTACTAGAAGCAATGAAAATGCATCAAAGTATACGCTCTGATTTAGACGGTGTCGTGTCCAAAGTTATGATAGAGGCAGGACAACAAGTTAAAGGTGGGGAAGTGATGTTCGAGTTGAGTAGTTGACGTAAATTAACTCCATAGTAAGACTAAAATTCACTCAATCAATTAAATGATAAAAATACAAGGAGACAGGTTACTGGGCGGTCGTGCCTCCATCGATTACTAATTCTGATCCAGTTACGTATTTTGATTCGTCACATGCCAGATAGAGTGCTGCATGTGCTATGTCAGTAGCGTTACCTAGCCGTCCCAGAGGAATCCTACTCAAGAGCGATCCCCTAACTTTGAGGTCCGACAAATTATCTTTAGTCATGGGAGTCTCCGCAAATCCTGGATGGACTGAGTTAATTCGTATGTTGTCTTTGGCATACTGAATTGCAGATGCCTTTGTCAGGATTCTGGATGCCCCCTTTGCTGCAGAGTAGGGAGCTGATGTAGGGCTCCCTATAATTCCATAAATCGAAGATATGTTAATGATAGATCCCCCACCAATACGGCGCATTTCAGGGACTGCATGTTTTGTACCTAGGAAAACTCCTTTAACATGCACGTCAATTTGGCTGTCCCAGATTTCTTCAGTGGTTTCGAGTAAATCAGTACGTACTCCTGCACCTGCATTGTTAACTAATATATCTAGTTTGCCGTATGCAGATTTCATTTTGTCCATCGCCGTGATCCAGTCCGATTCTTCTAAGACGTCGAGGTGTTGGTAGTAAACATCATGTCCCGTGTTCTGCATTTGAATCGCCGTCTGATTACCTAGGTCATCTTGTATGTCGGTTATGATTACCTTGGCACCTTCTTTAGCAAACAGCCATGCAATGGCTCCTCCGAATCCCATAATACTTCCCGTTATACCAGAAGCTGATCCCGAAATGAGTGCCACTTTCCCGTCTAATCTCATGCCGCACCTTTGTTTAAGTAGGATCCAAATTGTTTCTCTATTCAGTTGGTCATTAATAGGATTATGTACATGTGTTAAGGTTAACTGAATTTGACATCGTATCTTGATCTTCAGATGCTCTAGGTTTAGGTAGCTTGCTCTATGCCAACAGGGTTACCTGTTTTCCAAACACGACGCATCTCTGCCACGACGATTGACAAGAGTATAACGATTAAAATGAAGGCGATGCCTGTGAGGAATAATATTGGCGGTGCTGAAAATTTATCTGCAAGTATTCCGTATGCTAGATTTGCAAAAGCCATTATTCCTCCCGCATGAAGAATATAAAGACTAGATATGCGTCCTCTGAGACGGTCTGGTGCAACTGTTTGTACATATGTGCTTGATAATGCCATGAAAGTAGCTTGAGTGGCACCCATGAGCGCTGATATTGCTAATGATGACGTGATGTCGAGGGAGAATGCTAAGATAGCCGGGGTTACCCCACTGAGTACTCCGATCCAAATGAATAACTGGCCCTTATGTTTTTCATTTCTCACGCCAGCTAATAAAAGGTTTCCGATTAGAGAACCTACCCCAAAGGCCATTACCAAGTAACCAAGATATGATCCGTCTATAGCTCCCAGACTTTCACGAGAAAATATAGGCAGGATAGATTCAAATGACATTACGAGTGAACAGTGAAATACTACGAGTATCATGAATATTGCTATGGCCTTATTGGTGTATATATAGACCATGCCTTCAAGAATGGGTTTGATAATACGGTCGAGTAGAGGCGCAAATATGCCTCCCAACAGGTTTCCCATACGTGATTGGTCATATTCTGGACTAGGTAATATTTCACCAGTGGATGCTGTATGGGTTCGTGACATCAAAACGCAACCAGCTAGTTGGAAGACTGTGCTTAAAACTAGTACTCCTGGTATGCCAATATAGCTTATGGCTAGGAGAGGTGAAGCTACCAACAAACCGAAGAATCTGGCACCGTGTCTTGTAGTAGCATTAAGTGTGATTGCATTTAATAGATCTTCTTTTGGGACCTGATTTGGAATTAGTGCCTGG
>Ga0310344_10002334_pt1 | contig 14263 bp, 13 predicted proteins | sample HC15DNA20200_MG_FD_203801 | JGI IMG/M metagenome (GOLD analysis project Ga0310344, IMG submission 203801) | Marine microbial communities from station ALOHA, North Pacific Subtropical Gyre - HC15-DNA-20-200_MG | ecosystem: Environmental > Aquatic > Marine > Oceanic | place: Pacific Ocean: North... | reverse complement strand
CGGCGGCTATCGAAGGCGGTGAGGTTAATCACAGCTTCATGACCATCATGGATGTCCTACCAACCTTTCTCGAGATCGCTGGTACTGAACATCCTGGCGCCGGCCCTTACCGTGACGGGCGCGAGATCAGGGCAATTGAGGGGCGATCCTTTTGGCCGCACCTCATAGGTATTGCTCCCACAGTACATTCACCTGATGACACTGCGGGTTGGTCAGCCGATGGAGTTCATGGTGCTTTGATTCGTGGGGACTATAAAATTATCAACGACGAACTTCCGGGTGGTAGGGGCGTGACACCGTGGCGACTCTATAACCTTGCGGAAGACCCTGGCGAGATCCGAGATCTGGCGGCGCTGTTCCCGCGTCTGACCGCCGAGCTTGTTGAGGAATGGGAGAACGATTGGCGTTAAGCCACTAAAAGTTGATAGTTGCCTAGGCCAACTTACTTTTCGGCTAGGCGAATCTAGCGGTACTTATTCAGCGCCAGTTGGTTGCCCATTCTGCGACGAGTTCTGCTGTGAGTTCCGGATTTTCGGCAGAGATATCGTGCCTCTCCCCGGGATCGGTGGCCAAGTCGTAGAGCCGCCACGGTGTTGGACCCATACCGCCGCCTGGAGGTGGCCGGTTAATGATCTTGTAGTTGCCACGGATTAACGCGCCTGTCTCTCTCCCGGCCGCCCAACCTGCTGAGTCTGTCGGTAAATGTATAGTCGACGCCTGTCCGGTTACATGCGGCCACGCCGAACGGCCGACGATATCGTTAATCTCCCGGCCGTCACGGTAAGGGCCGGCGCCAGGATGTTCAGTACCAGCGATCTCGAGAAAGGTTGGTAGGAAATCCATCATCGTCATGAACGCATTGCTGACGCCACCCGCCTCGATAGCCGCCGGGTAATGGACGAACGCCGCAGCCCGAAGACCACCTTCGTCTAATGCTCCTTTCTGATGCTTGAACGGTGCCGTTGCAGCTTCTCCAAATCCGCGGCCATGGTCAATGAACGATCCGGGCCTGCCGAAATTCTCCAAGCTGTTGTCGATGAAATCCGGCATCGGAGGCCCTCCGCCCGAAACTGGATTTTGATCTGTTTCCACACCGTGCTCACCACCCGACGCACCGTGATCTGCCGTGAAGACGATGACTGTATTGTCTAATTGCCCGCTTTCTTCGAGGTAATCGATGATGCGTCCGATGCTCATATCGAGATATTCAACCATACCCGCATAAATTTCCTGAGCGCGCGAGTAGCGGCGTTGCTCATCCGGGCTTAAGTTCGACCAGGGTGCTGCTACTGGTTGAAAGCCGTCTAGGTTTGAGCCCGGAGGCAACACACCTACCTCAGAGGCTTGTTCGAAACGCCGATTCCGCAGAGCGTCGTAGCCGTCGTCGTAACGGCCGGCGTAGCGGTTAAGCCATTCGTCGTTTGGGAGATGCAACGGCCAATGCGGTGCCGTATAAGGCATATATGCGAACCAGGGCTTTCCGTCCTCTGTTGATTGCAGATACTCGAGCATCTTGTCCGTGTAGTGCTTGGTAACGTAGAAATCGTCTGGTAGCTCGGCTTGTTCCACCATACGGCCGTTGTCCTCGTAGCCGAGGTCCTCCGCAGTCCTTCCCCTCCATCCAAAATCCTCGGCAAAGTAGCTGGCAGAAGCACCCAGGTGCATCCAGGACTGATCGAATCCGCGATCTGCCGGAGTGTAGCCCGACACATTACCGAGGTCCCATTTACCTGCTCCGTAAGTTGCATAGCCTGCGTCCTGAAGCAGTTCAGGAATCGTTGCGTAGCTCCGGCTGAGCACCCCGCCGCGTGCTGCTTCCGGTAAAGGGTGATTAGCTGCGACAGTCCCAGCACTCGACATCAGCATAAGCCGCGTGGTCCGGCAAGCGGGTGCCGCGTGAAGATTGTTGAGTCTCAATCCACCGAACGCGAGTTCGTCAAGGTTGGGTGTCGAGATTTCGCTACCGAATGCGCCGAGGTCCGTGAAGCCGATGTCGTCAGCGACAACAAATAGAATATTCGGACGAGAGGTGGCGGTGGTTGTAGCCATAGCTACTTCGCTCGCCGCATCCTCGTTAGGTGTCGAGTTATCTGGCGAACAGCCGAGGAGTCCAGCGACTAGAAATAATATCAACAGATTGATCTTAACTCTCATCTCATTTCTATCCTTATTTACCATTTTTATTAGGAGGCACTAATGAGTTTTCAGTACAACGAAGGAAAATCCACTAACTGATTTTTTGCAATCACTCCGGAAAATATAGTCGTTTAACATCTCTTGCCGAGTTATGCGGGAAAAACCGATTAGGATCACGTCGATTTCCGGTGAATCCAGTCGGTTTTGAGGGATCATAGTCTGGGTTAATGATTGGTATATCGGCGTTCACGGATGCGAGGTACGCATCCAGTCGCGTTTCGAGATCCGCAGCTTTCTCCGGCATCTTCATTGCAAGATTGTGTTTCTCACCGATGTCGACAGACAAATCAAACAGTGCCGTCTTGTTTCCCTCGTAATATTTGATCAGCTTGTAATCGCCAAGCCGAATCGCAGTCTGTGGGCTACCGACCTGGTAGTGGGGAAAATGAAAGATCAATTCTTCTGTCGAACGCTCAACTTCACCGTCGCCACCGTTAGCGAGAATTGAGGCGATGCTTCCACCCTCAATTCCGGCGGGAAGATCGGATGGATCTATCTCTGCCCATTCCGCATAAGTGGGAAATAGATCGTATCCAACTATTGGGACGCGTGACCAGGAGTTAGGCTCGATACCAGGCCCCTTGATGATGAACGGCACCCTGATACCGCCCTCAGACACATTGCCTTTGTCACCAACTAGCGGGGCCGGATTATCCGCTCGATTATTAGCCATGTTGTTGTCGTCCGGACGGTGTCCATTATCGCCTATATAGATGAGGTACGTATTGTCGCTAAGCCCTAAGTCACCGAGGCCATCCATAAGGACGCCTACTCCAGTATCTAGATCTTCGGTAATAGCTGCGATGAGAACATTGGAATGGACCTCGCCCTTCGGCCGCGCTTCTACTCGCGCAATAGTCTCGGGCGATGCGTTTTGTTGGACATGCAGCGGGTAGTAGGAAATCTGTGCGAAGAACGGTTCATTCGCTTCGTCGGCACGGCGCATAAAATCTAGTGCGCGTTCTGACATACCGATGACATCTAATGGGTTGTCCGGGTCGTTCAGCGGGTCGGCGTTTGCGTTACCAGTTTCCCCGTCGCTCTCATCGTACCCGTGCATCGCCGGGCCTCCACCGAGGAGATGCCACTTGCCGTAGTGCGCGGTTCTATAGCCTGCAGCCTGCAGTACTTCGCCTATGGTGATTTCCTCTGTAGACAGTGCTTTGCGGTGCTGTATGGGGATCAATGGGAAATTATTACTAGCTGTTGCGATTGGCGCTGCTTTTGTCCAATGATTTTTAGCCGGAGTCATACCGGTTTGTAAGCTCGCTCTAGTCGCCGAGCACACGGTTGCCGGGGCATAGGCGTCTGTAAATCTCATCCCCTGACTTGCCAGTTCTTCCAGACGCGGTGTGCGGTAAAAGTCGCTCTTAGAGTTTGGCATATCGGGATGCATCTGTACGGAGGTTCCATACCAGGCCTGATCGTCAGAGATCATCAAAACGATATTGGGCCGATCGGCGGCAAGGCTAACGGTCGACATCATTAAGATTATCGTCAACAGCCCGGAATAACGTGGTTTCGTCATGAATTTTTCTTCCTCCGAATTTAGAGTTGCATTAGATCCTCGGTATTAACTATGGTTTTATGCCGTAAGATCTAGAATCTTTTTAGTATGAGAAAACCTAAAAAAGGAACTATAGACAAGGCAAACAACTAATAAAACCTATAGTTCGACAGGCAAGATTCCTAGAGCGAAGAAGTGTACAGTCAAAAGATCCACTTTCTCGAGTAACTGTTTCTGTATGTCCCGATGGTGAGTGAGTCTTTCAGCAAACCAATCATCGAACTTAGTTGGAGTAATGTTGATGTATAAAGCTTTGATTATACTATGTTTTATTGGGTTATTTCAGTTGATAGGGCCACCCATTTTTGCGCAAAGTGGAGTATCGGAAAAGGGTGGACAAGACCCTTTTGGACCGTACGAACCCGCTCTCGATTGGCCGAAGGATATTTCTACCTTGCCTGGGAACGAGGACTGGACGTGGGGCGCTATCCAGGGAATTTTCGCAGAGAGTGCGGATCGGATATTTGTTATTCAGAGAGGGGTGCTACCTAAGATTGATCGACCCGAGATTCGTTTTGTCGAAGATCAGGGTACCCGCCTGCTATTTCCAGTCGGTCGCAACTACGCGTGGAGAGACAACACTATGCCATGGCGAGACGCTACTCAGGCTAGTCCTGATCATAACAATGACCACGGATGGGATCTGTGGGAGAGCGCGGGTTATGTGCGCGGTGTGGATGCGCGTTGGGAACATTGTGTAGTTGTTATCGATCGCGAAGGGAATATTGTTGAGACATGGGATCAATGGGATTCGATGTGGGTTAAGCCGCACGCTGTGCATGTAAATCCCTATGATCCAGATAAGCATATCTGGATCGTTGACGATTTCGCTCACGCTATTTACAAATTTACCAACGACGGCACAGAGATAGTGCAGACGCTCGGTGTGCCAAACGAGCCTGGGCAAGATGAAAACCATTTCGCAAGACCAACCTTTATGGCTTTTTCAGAGGACGCGATATTTGTCACTGACGGTTATGTGAATTCTCGGGTAATGAAGTTCGACCACGATGGTAACTATCTTTTGCAGTGGGGCCAGGAAGGCACATTGCCGGACGATATACGTCCGGGATACTTCAATGCTTTACACGGAATAGATATCGACCTGGAGTCAGGTCGGGTTTACGTTAGTGATCGAATGAATAATCGAATACAGGTCTTCGATCAGAACGGTAATTTTCTTGATCAATGGCGAGTAGGTGAACCTCCGTCGGATGTCCAATACTTAATTGTGGCAAATAGTGCAGTGTGGATTATGGATGCTGGGACAACGAAGCTTCTTAAGTACGATCTCGACGGGAATTTCTTAGACTCCTGGGGTACTTGGGGGACTTTTCCCGGCGGTATGTGGGGTGTCCACGGTATGACTGTTGACGAAGAAGGAAACTTCTACATTTCAGAAGTCAATACAGGTCGCGTACAGAAATTTGTTCCTAAAGCTGGAGTCAACCCGGACCGTGTTATTAGCCGCGTTCACCCGACCTACTAGAGGGTTCCTGGGAGATATTTATGCGTATCGCAATATTTCTGAGTCTCGCGCTATCTGCGCTACCTGTAGCCGTGAATTCCCATCATTCCACCACGCTCAATTTTTCCGACGAGACTATTACCATCGAGGGCCAGATCAAGTCGGTTCTCTGGGTTAATCCGCATTGTTCCTTCATTCTAGAAGTTACGAATGAGGCTGGTATAGTCGAGGAATGGCTGATCGAAATGTTGGCTCGTATTGCGCTCGAACGACAAGGCTTTGATTTTGAGGCCTTAGAGGTTGGTGAGGTTGTCACGGTAACGGGTCGTGTTGGTTATCGGCCCAACAGCCTGTATTTAGAAGAGGCAGCGCTACAAGATGGAATGCGATTAACTAATCCGGGACCGATTCGCTAACTAGGCTTCCCGATGTCACTCAAGGTGGTTCTTTCGCAATGGGAGCAATGATGTTCGAGCGCATGAAAAAATTAGTTTTTTTCTCTAGCATGGTCGTTGTAGGTGGCCAAGTTACATTTGCTCATCACTCCGTAACCGCTAACTTTGATAGAAGCCTCAGAGTCGAAATTACTGGTACGCTAACGGCGTTTCACCTCAGAAATCCGCACACTCACCTAGAAGTGGATGTCGTTGAGGAGGATGGGAGCGTATCGAATTGGCTTGTCGAATGGGGCACTAGAAACGATTTAATACGCCGAGGAGTCAATGTCGAGAGCATTAAGGAGGGGGAGGAAGTTACGGTTACGATGATTCCGAGTCGCCGACTCGAGAACGTTGGTTACGCAAGGAGCCTTGTTCTTGCTGATGGTTCGACGCTTCGCGATTGCGGCTACGCTGCTTTTCGTGAGGCTTTGAACAGCTCAGATGGCCGCGAGTGTGAAGCGCCGGAGCGATAGGAAAATGTCTCTAACTAACTATGTACGCGTTGTCATTATTGCGCTCACACCGGCGTTATTACTCGTACTACCGATCAGTGCTGTAGCGCAACGTAGCGCGCTGGATGGCGCATGGATGCAGCTGTCGGCGTCACGCCCTGATGTTGAACTGACAACAATCGGGAAGGAAGCCGTCGCTGACTATGTACCACTTCGCGATGATCCTGATCTGCAGTGCAAGCCGGGTAGCTTGACTAATGTCATTGGTATTCCTGATCCGCCGTTCGAGATTCGTCCTCACGAAAGTCATGTAGAGATCAATTTCGAGTATATGGATGTTAAACGACGGATCCCACTAGACCCAGAGTTGCATTTGGATGACGCGCCCTTTACTGCGGCTGATTACCCACATCTTGGGCGGTCAATTGGTCGTTACGAGGGTGATACGCTCGTGATCGAAACCGCCGGTTCAGAGGTAGGTTTTTTAGAGACGCGCGGTGCAGCTGAAGGCTACCCGCAGTCAACTCAGATGCGTATGGAGGAGCGATTCCGGGCGGAGGGCGATTTGCTTTATGTCGATATTCTGCACACCGATCCTGTCAATTACACCGATTCCTTTACCATGAGCTTTGAGTTTTTCCGTGTGGACTTCGAGATACTCGAGTTCGGTTGTACTGTCGATGCAGCGAATTACGATCACCGTCTTTAAATGCGGATTCAGTAAATATTGTCGAATTAGTAATTAGGATTGTGTAATTGAAGCGTTTACCGTTGTCGGATACGGTGAAGCGATCTTCTAGTAGCCCATGCTACTTTGGAATTCGTTAGCATGCCTTCAAAAAGAACAACGTAATCATACGGGGATAATCAGGATGCGAAATAAAAAAAGCCTTAAAAGTTTTGGGCTATCACTAGCAATTTTCTCGACTACGGTACTTGGTTCTGCAGCTGCCTATGAGTCGTTTCACGGTCCTACAGAGGTGATTTACTCAGATCCGTCAAGGGTTTCCCCAGGGTATCTATTGTTCTCGTCTTGGCCACATCTAGAGGAGTACGAATATACCTACCTCGTAGATATCGAAGGTAACGTTGTCAACAAGTGGAAAACGGTCCCCCCTGTTTACGAGGGCCAAGGTTATATACTGGAGAAGACTGCACGAATGACTGAGACTGGTAGTATCATTCAGGGACTGAGTAACGCTGCTCATCGCTATGAGGGTGAACGCGTAATCCAGGAGCTTGATTGGGACGGTAACCTGGTCTGGGAATTCGCTGACCCACGCGAGGGATACAGGTATCACCATAATTTTAAGCGAATCTGGAACAATCATCTAAATGATTGGACGATTATCTATACTGCTCAGTTCCCAATGACCCAAGAGCAGGCCGTGGCTGCTGGCGCTGACCCTTCGGTAGAGTGGGACGCTGCGCCTGACGGCATAGTTGAAGTCGACAGAAATGGCAACGTCGTCTGGGAATGGTGGTCGTTGGATCACGTGATCCAAGATAAAAATCCCGAGTGGCCTAACTACGGCGTGCTCGCCGAGCACCCGGAGCGATTTGATATGAACTGGGGTTTTGGCCTAAGGGGCGACTTCATTCATCAGAACGCTTTGGATTATAACCAGACGCTCGATCAGATCGTCCTCAACAACGATCGGATGGGAGAGCTTTATGTGATTGATCATGGCGGTACGTTCGTGGTTGGTGACTTTGAGGCGAGTAAGGCGGCGGCGGCGGGGCCCGGAGGAGACATTATTTTTCGCTGGGGAAATCCTAGTCTCTACGATTCTGGTGAAGCTCCTAGCTATAACGCAGATGGCAACATTGCGTCAGAAGGTGACCAAATGCTCTTCCATCATCATGATACGCAGTGGATAAAAGAAGGCTTACCAGGCGCGGGAAATTTTTTGATTTTCAATAATGGTTCTCGAAATGCTGGCGCATACCGTTCGGAGCTTATCGAGGTTAATCCTTACGACGGGGCTTACCCGAACGCGCCCTACCTTCCGGAGATGGAAACTGGTGGACCCGCTGAACAGGTGGTATGGCTTTTTGCTTCTCGTCAACCCAACAGTTTTTTTAGCCGCAATATCTCTGGCGTTCAGCGTTTAGCTAATGGTAATACGTTAGGAATCGCCGGTCGGCAGGGGCATGTGTTTCAGGTAACAGCTGATGGAGATGTTGTGTGGGAATACATTGTTCCGGTTATGGCATCCTTGCCAGAAGGGGCTGCGCCTGATCAAGTGTTCAGAAAGACCATGTCAGATGCTGATGACAACGCAATTTTTACAGCACACTGGATCGCACCGGATCATCCGGGTCTGGTTGGCAAAGACCTTACACCGCAAGGCAAGATCACAGATATCATGACGCAATAATAGCGGCCATGAAAGGTCGTATGTGAGCTATAACTTAGGTTGTTGCGCCTCGGTTACCTTACATTATCGTGATGAATGTTTTCGACAATATGATCGAGATCCCGGTCGATACAGGGTGGTGCTTCAAGGATTTCGTCGTCGGTTAACCGCGCAATACGGGGTCGTAGCTGCCAGGGTTCTGCCAGAATCTCAGGGTCGTGCGCAGTTGCAAGCCACTGAAGCGTATCGCCGTCGCGGCTGATGCGCTCGATAACTTTCAGGTCAGTGGTGTGGAATGAGCCGTCGTCGGTGAGCCAGGTATCGTTATTGAAGTTTATTGTCTCGACGACCAGCGTATCGTCTTCCCACCAACCGATGGCATCGCCAAGGAAACCAGGCTCGACATCAGTTCGATGCGGTCGACCATCCATAGGCACAATTCGAAAATAGTTGCCGGAAAAATCGTCGTAGAGAAAAACAATCTCGTTCGGCGTTTGCACAATTTTATCCGGAGGCCCGATTCGGGGTAGGCCGGGGGAGAAACAACGCAATACCGTATCTTCCTCAATCTGTCGTTCGTCCAAATCTGCTACTTTCTCCATGTACTCGGGCTTGTAGTTTGGTCGGTCCCCGCTCTGGGTTGGCCGTGGACCTGTTGCGCAACCGCGAAGACACACGGAGTCACCGTCCACTACTGCCTCAACAAAGTCGATACCTGAACCATTATCCCAAGTGCCTGATAAATCCGGATGTCCGTCGGATGTACGGGGTGCTTCGGCTGCTGTTGTGGGGGCGACCCATAGGGTGGCTACCATTGTAATCAAATATCTTGAGACGATTTTGTTCATTCTGATTCCCCTGGCTTTTTGAGCAGTAGGACGCTAATCCTCCGCGCTCAGCACGTAATAGTGCCCATCGGCATAGGTGATCTTTTTCATGTAGGCGCGATACGGCGTTCGGGCTTCAGGACGTGCGGGCTGAATTCGAACCGTTACCGGCCGCCCGTCTCCGATGATCTTAGCTTTCGTCAGGCCGCCTTTACGGAGCATCGCGGTCGGTGAGGACTCAAGTTCCCAAGTCACAACATTGCCGTCTGCGTCAGTGACATCGAGATAAATGTGAGTATGTGGATTAATCCAGTCCATGTCCGTAATAATGCCGGTTAATTCAATGATTTCATCGCCAAACACAGCAGACACGGAGTGATGAGCAGAAGCCCAGCCAGCTGCGAGAAGCAGCGCCATGGATACAGTTAACCGATTGTAATACATGATATTTATCCTTTTCCGGGCCTACCATAAGACTTTATCCATTTGAACTTGGTTTCGGGCGTATTAGGCGTAATATACTTAGGAAATTCTAGTCCGTGACCGGCTAAAAATAAAAAATTAAAGGCCTACTCCCTCGGAGATTACAGGTCGTATCATAAACGCAGGAGTGTGAATTATGAAAGGTGGAATTTTGAGTCTTTCAGTAGGGGCCGTTTCCGGGTTTCTCTTATTGGCGGTAACTAGTCTGTCCGCTTATGAATCTTCGCGGGGACCTACGGAGCTAATCTACTGGGATAAAGAGAAGACCCAGCCTGGTTACTCATTTGTTAGGACTCGGGTACGTGGGATCGCTGGCGCCTATTTGATCGATATGGCCGGGGAGGTAGTGAATTATTGGCCTGGATTCACTGACGCCTATCTACTCGAAGATGGTTCAATGATAGGGGCGAAAGGGCCATCGCATTTCGTTCAGGCCGACTGGGACGGTAATGTGATATGGGAATACATTGAAACGCGACCCTCTTATCACCCACACCACGATTTTCTAAGAATTTACAACTCTGAGCTACAGGATCATACGGTTCTTTTTATAGCTAACGTTGATCTGACACACGAGGAAGTCATCGCGCTCGGTGCCGATCCAGAAGTAGTAGATAGGTACGAAGGGGCACAAATAGATGCCATCGTGGAGGTAGATCGCAATGGCGACGTTGTCTGGGAATATCACTTCACGGATCACTTGGTACAGGATATCTCGCCTAGCGCACTCAACTATGTCGGCTCTAATAATACTATTGCCGATTATCCTGGCCGGCTTGATGTTAATTGGGGCGTCGTGTCGCGCGATTATATCCATCTGAATGCCATTGATTACAATCCCGCGAGCGGTCATCTTGCCATCAGTTCAAATAGAACAAACGAGATCTATATTGTTGATCATGACAGCACGTTCGTTGCTGGTAATCCCGAGGAAAGCTTGCGACTCGCAGCTAGCGAAGCGGGCGATTTTCTCTATCGTTTTGGGAACCCAGCGATCTATGGCCAAGGAGACAGTCCGTACTATGCGAAGAAAAACTGGTCCCTCGAGGAATTTTCAGGACACATGCAAATGGGTGGTAACCACGATATCCAATGGATCAAAGATGGGCTTCCCGGTGCCGGTAATCTCTTGTTATTCAATAACGGCATTTCGGTTCCTCGTGGGGCGGGTGACCCCGACCCACAGGCAGAGCTAATAGAAATAAATCCTTACCTTGATGCAAACGGCGTTGATCAGGGCCGCTACGTTAACCCGCCCGAAGCAGGTTATACGACCACCATGCCAGGTACTGACGGTCCTGGAAGAGGTATCGCGCCGCCTACAAGACAGTTCTCCGAGCAGATTATCTGGATGTATCACACGACCGATGGTTTTAGTAGTTATCATGGCTCAGCTTTGCAACGTATGCCGAACGGTAACACGATGGCGCAGTTAGCTCGTGTTGGTCGTTTGCTGGAAATTACCCCAGAGGGTGAGGTCGTTTGGGAGTACGTGAACCCATTAACCAACGCCGGTATACAAAAGACATTGATCACTTCTGAGCACGAAAATGTTTTTGGTGGCTGGTCGCCACTACGTTATCTTGCAGATTTTCCAGGTCTTATCGGAAAAGAGCTTTCACCGAAAGGTCTTATTACTGACTTTCACAATGCAGACAATCCTCGTGCTGGCGGTGAATTAGAGTTAGCAGATGAAGAGGAGGACTACTAATGGTTTTCGCTAGCACTGAAGTGGTTTGATGAGTAGGTTCATCAATATTTTACTAGCCTTGTTTCTAGTCATCAGTTCAGGAGTTGCCTTCAGCCAAATGGGTCCCCCGGGATTTTCTGGAAACTGGGACCCTCGTGAACACTGGCAAGGTTGGTCAGTGGATCAGCCCTTTACTCCTGAGGGTCAGGTGTTACAGGATAATTGGGGTCCTGATGATGATACCGGTCTTCAGTGCCATTATCCCTTAGGACGTATTTTGTCCAGTATGTGGATGCTAGAGACTTTTCAGACGGAAGATCGGGTCTTGTTGGTCTACGAGTTCGATAATACGGTCAGACGGATCTATATGGATGGCCGAGAACATGAGGATTCATTTCCAACGTTGCTGGGACGTTCGATCGGTCATTGGGAGGGAGAAACGCTTGTTGTTAAAACGCGAAATCTGGAAGCTGGGTTCACTCGTTTTCAAGGTCTACCCTATACGTCAGATCTCACGCTGACCGAGCGCTTCAGTTTGTCTGAAGATGAATCGCAGTTGACTATAGAACTCACCTTCGATGACCCTAACTACTATCGCGAACCGTGGACTGTTTCTACGTTGTACGATCGTAGCAATTATGAGGTTCGTGACTCTGCTTGTACTTTAAGAGAACACATAGCGACGGTTCCGGAATAATTGAGAAAAATGCTTAGGTCAATCGTCTTTTTTCTGCTTTTTATGGGCTTGCTGTCGCTTGGGCAAGGTCATCACAACAACCGCGCGTTGTACGACTATGACAAGATAATTGATATCGAGGGCATCGTCACAGAAGTCTGGTATGTCAATCCGCATTCACGTGTCTACATTGAGGTTACGAATGAAAACGGCGAAACGGAACTCTGGGAAGGCGATTTGCTCGACAGAGGGACGTTAGATAGACGTGGTTGGAAGTATAACGATCTAGTTGCAGGCGATTATGTTGTGGCATCCGGTCGGCCAGCCCGCAATAGGAGTTTTGGACTCATGCTGACAAAGGTTTTCAGGCCTTCTGACGGTTGGGTAGGTGAAGGCTACAGGGACAACACGGGCGGATAGATCAAGTTTACAGTGCTGACTACTCGCCATCAGTTGTTTTTATCGTTGAGGGGAATAAAAAATGCGAGTGAGAACAGCAGGTTTCTTGATTAGTGTCGTTTCCGGATTGTGCTTCATTATTGCTGGCACTACGTCTGCCTATGAGTCATCTCGTGGACCCACTGAACTACTGTATTGGGATCCGGAGAAAGCCTACGACGGTTACACGTTTATCAGGCCGGGCCGCGTCAATGGCATATATCTCATCGACATGGCCGGAGAGGTTGTCAACTATTGGCCTGATCTGACCGACGCTTATCTCACGGACGACGGTACACTCGTCGGCAGCAAACACGGCGTCGACTTTGTCGAGGTCGATTGGGATGGGAATGTCTTATGGGAATACAGTGAGTCTCGTGATACGCATCACCCACACCATGACGATCTCCGAATCTATAACAAGGCGCTAGGCGAATACACGAGACTCTATATCGCCAACGTTGACATGACACATGACGAAGTCATCGTATTAGGTGCCGATCCCAGCCGTGCCGAGCGTTATGACGAAGTACAGATGGATGCGATCGTCGAGGTCGACCGAGCCGGGAACGTTGTCTGGGAATGGCGGTTCAGCGATCATCTCGTTCAGGATATGTTTCCCGAGAAGGAGGGCTATGTCGGTACCGGAAAGACCATCGCCGATTACCCGGGAAAACTTGACATCAATTGGGGCACGCCGTCGATCGATTACGCGCACAGCAATAGCATCGATTACAACTCGGAGCTAGGGCAGGTTGCCATCAGCTCCAACCGTTTCTTCGAGATTTTCATCGTCGATCATGACGGCACATTCGTAGCCGGAGACCCCGAGGAGAGTCTTCGGTTGGCTGCCAGCGACGCCGGAGATTTTGTCTATCGTTTCGGTAACCCTGCCAACTATGGGCAGGGCGATTTTCCTTACTATTCGGATAAAGAGTGGTTCATTCTGCCGTACGCGGGTCACCGGCAGATCGGCGGCAATCACGACATACAGTGGATCAAGGAAGGGCTGCCGGGAGCGGGGAATCTTCTCTTGTTCAACAATGGTATGTCCGTTCCGCGTGCGCAACGCGACCGCGATGCGCAATCCGAAGTTGTCGAGATCAATCCCTACCTCGGCGCCGATGGCGTTGTCGCGAATCACTACGTAAATCCGCCGGAGGCTGGCTACACTTTCATCCCCGAGACGGATGCGACCGGTCGGCATCCGCCTGTAACACGGCTAGTCTCGAATCAGGTCGTAGCCGCCAATCGGCCGCTTGATGCGTTCGTCAGCTACCACAGTTCGGGCGTGCAGCGCATGCCGAACGGCAACAACCTCGTCAGTCTCGCACGGTCTGGTCGGCTTGTTGAATTGACGGCGGACGACGAAGTAGTTTGGGAGTACGTTATTCCGGTAACGGCGAATCACGGCATCGTTACCAGTGTAATTACTAGTCTGCACACGAACACCGGCGGAGGTTATTCGCCGTATCGTTATACAGCTGATCATCCTGGTTTGGTCGGAAGGGATCTGACGCCGAAGGGGCTGATCACCGAATATCATGATCGCGGAAATTTCGGTGCCGATGAACGGCAGGAATTACCTTCCGAGGAGAATTACTGAAGTCCTGCTCTTTTTGAGGAGAGGGAAGGTTACATCGAAAGCTATTGTTTAGATTTCCTC
>Ga0310344_10002333_pt1 | contig 14265 bp, 12 predicted proteins | sample HC15DNA20200_MG_FD_203801 | JGI IMG/M metagenome (GOLD analysis project Ga0310344, IMG submission 203801) | Marine microbial communities from station ALOHA, North Pacific Subtropical Gyre - HC15-DNA-20-200_MG | ecosystem: Environmental > Aquatic > Marine > Oceanic | place: Pacific Ocean: North... | reverse complement strand
AACCGGCTATATGCAGAGATCAGCAACTGCTGGGTAAATCTCTAGATAGGTAATTCCCGCTTGGTGTGCGGAAATGAAATCACGCCGAGGCGGGTGGTTGCAGGACAAGGATTATCCGAAGGGATAACTCCTAAGACCGAACCATCGAAAGGGATGAGGTCCGGGAGGGAACAATCCTAAGATGGAGCATCCACGCTTCCTCGTCAACGTGGCGGATCTTGTACGCCTTGAAATGGGACTATCAGTCTAGACTGGAACTGGCAGAACTACTACACTAGTTTTAATCATCGATGATGATTAATACCTCACTTCAAAATTTTTGAAAGTACCTAGGTAATTTTCATTACTTATTTGAATATCATCTACACGAGAATTTGCAGGACCAAAATTACACCACTTGATTACAGACTCAACACATTTGTCGTCCCCTTCAATTAAGATCTCAACTCGACCATCATCTAGATTTCTTACCCAACCTGTGACATTATTTTTTATTGCTACAACTCTAGTTGCTTGTCGAAAAAAAACACCCTGCACTCTACCTGTCACAAAAATATGCACGCACTTTCGACTCATATAATTAGAAGATCTTAGTTAGTATTATTTTTTGACTACTTAATGGATTGTTTTCTTTCTTTAATTCTAGCTCTTCCAGTCTTTCTTGCTGCAATGCTTCCAACCTTTGCACCTGGTGGTGTATCACGTGCAACCGTAGAACTTTGGCCAACATGTTGATGCCTTCCACCACCATGTGGATGAACATATGCAGCTTGAGCTACACCTCGAACAATTGGATATTTTTTTCCTTTTGATCTAAATCTACGCCATGCTACTCCAGCTCGCATGAGTGGTCTATCTCTAACACCACCACCAGCAAGAGTTCCAATCATTGCCCGATTTTTTGGGTTTAATTTTGTAAATTTACCAGAAGCCAATTTTAAGACAACACCATTATCAGTATGTGAGAAAACAGTTGCGTTTCCTCCAGCAGATTTTATAATAGTTCCACCATCCCCAAACTGTTTTTCCACATTACATACAATAGTTCCGTCAGGTATATTTTGAATACTTATTACATTTCCATCTTTGATTTCAGATTTTAGACCAAAATTTATTGTTGAACCAACTCTAGTACCAAGAATAGATGGAATCAATGAAATTGAGCCATCTTCAAATCTTACTTTTGATAATGGTACATCGCGACCTGTTTCATGAACTAGGTCAATTATCTCACCTTCACGAGTCTCATCAAGGTCAAAACTCGGATATTTGGCTGGTTTTAGCTTACCAGTCACTGCAGCCCTAAACTGCATTCCACCACGTCCACGCCTTCTAACTAGTGGTCTTTTACCCATGTCTCGTTTTGAACTGAGATCATGATTTTAAGCTTGTGATCAATGTTTTTGAGATCACAATAATAATACGTAATATATAAAAAAAGAACAAAGTGTGATAAGATATGAGTGAAGGTGGATTATCCCTTAAGGTTTTGGAAGCTTATACTAGGGATGTTGGTAGGGGAGTTGCTCGAATAGATTACGATTCTATGGATAACCTAAACGCATCTACTGGTGATGTGATTGAATTAAAAGGAAAAAGAAGAACTGTTGCTAAATGTCTTCCACTTTATCCTTCTGATGAGGGTAAGGGAATAATTCGAATTGATGGATTAGGGAGAAATAACTCAGGTATTGCAATTGGTGATGCAATTACTGTAAAAAAGATAAAAGCAGTTTCGGCAGAAAAAGTTGTTGTTGCTCCACTTGAAGCAATACCACCAATAGATGAGCGATATTTAGCTGATGCATTGGAAAGTGTTCCTTTGATTAAAGGTGACAATGTAATGGTTCCTTATTTTGGAGGAAGGCTAACATTTCAAGTAATTGGCGTCACACCAGCTGCTGATGCAGTTCTTGTTACACAAAAGACACTATTTCATATTGCAGAAAAAGGTGAGACATTACGAGGCGTACCTCAAGTAACCTATGAAGATATTGGAGGAATAAGAGATGAGATAAAGAAAGTTCGTGAAATGATTGAACTTCCATTGAGACATCCAGAAATATTTGAAAAACTTGGCATTGAAGCACCAAAAGGAGTTATGTTGTATGGTCCACCAGGTACAGGAAAAACATTACTTGCTAAAGCAGTTGCAAACGAAAGTAATGCACATTTCATTAGTATTTCAGGTCCAGAGATTATGAGTAAATTCTATGGTGAAAGCGAAGCTCGGTTAAGAGAGATATTCAAAGAGGCTAGAGAGAAAGCTCCATCAATAATATTTGTTGATGAGATTGATTCTATTGCGCCAAAAAGGGAAGAAGTCACTGGTGAGGTAGAAAGAAGAGTAGTCTCACAAATGTTATCTTTGATGGATGGATTGGAGGCCAGAGGTAAAGTAATTGTAATCTCGGCTACAAATAGACCAAATGCAATTGATCCTGCTTTGAGAAGGCCCGGTAGATTTGATAGAGAAATTGAGATTAAAGTACCTGACAAGAAAGGTAGACAAGAAATTTTACAAATCCATACACGTAACATGCCATTGCTAAGTGAAGGTGATGGAATGGTGAAAATTGAGAAAATAGCATCAGTCAGTCATGGTTATGTCGGTGCTGATTTGGAATATCTATGTAAAGAAGCAGCAATGAAGTGTCTTAGAAGATTACTACCTGAACTAAACTTGGAAGAAGAAAAAATTCCTCCAGAAACTTTGGATAAATTAATAGTAAATTCTGAAGACTTTACTAAGGCATTAGTTGAAGTCACCCCATCTGGTATGAGAGAAGTCTTCATTGAAAATCCAGATGTGAAATGGGAACAAGTAGGCGGATTAGCCGAAGTAAAAAGAGAATTGATGGAGGCTGTTGAATGGCCTATGAAATATCCAGCATTATATGATAAATTAGGTCATAAAATGCCAAGAGGAATTCTATTACATGGTCCTAGTGGAACAGGAAAAACACTGATGGCTAAAGCAGTTGCGACACAAAGTGAGGCAAATTTTGTTTCTGTTCGTGGGCCAGAACTACTTTCAAAATGGGTAGGCGAATCAGAAAGAGGTATCAGAGAAATTTTCAAGCGTGCAAGACAATCAGCACCATGTGTTATTTTCTTTGATGAGATCGATTCTATTGCACCTATAAGAGGCGCCGGAGGAGAAACGGTTGTAACAGAAAGAGTTGTCAGCCAATTATTGACTGAATTAGATGGAATGGAAAATATGCATGGAGTGATTGTCCTTGCTGCAACAAATAGGGCTGATATGATAGATCCGGCTTTACTAAGACCAGGTAGATTTGATAAGATTATTCAAATTCCATTGCCTGATAAAGAGAGTCGTAGAAGTATTCTGAAAATTAACTGTGAAGATATTCCAATCTCTGATCCAAAGGGTCCAGACAAAATTGATTATGAAAAACTAGCCGAAATGACTGATGGCATGAGTGGAGCAGATGTTGCATCAATTGCAAATACTGCAGTTTCACTTGTAGTTCATGAGCACCTTGATAGTGCACCTGATGCTAAAGAGATAACAGAAAAAGCTAGCAATGCCAAAGTAACAATGAAGCACTTTGAAGAGGCTGTGAAAAAAGTGAGAGAGCAGAAAGACTTGAAAATTGGCGAGAAAATGGTTGCCTCATACTACAGGTAGTTTTAATAAAATAATCAATTAATTCTCATTAGATGTCGGAACTTAAAGGCTACAAAGGTAAATCACTTGATTACCTGAATCAGAAAGATGTCAATGTTGGTGATTTAATAAAAATAATTTCTGACTTATCGTATGAAGGTATACTGATGCCTAGGTATGAAACAAGTGAGGATTCTCATATTGTTTTAAAACTGAAAAGTGGATATAATATTGGAATTGAATTAAGTGAGATTACGGATATAGAAAAAATTTCATCACCAAAACAAGTTATAGAAGAAAAGAATGTAAAGAAAACAAATTCTTCATTACCAAAAATACTATTACTCTCAACTGGTGGAACTATTGCAAGCAAAGTTGACTATAGAACCGGCGCTGTGACACCTGCATTAACAGCATCTGATCTCAATGATGCCGTTCCAGAGATTGCAAATATTGCTAATGTTGATGCAGAAGTACTATTCTCAGAATACTCTGAGAATCTCCAACCTGAACATTGGGTTCAGACTGCTAAGAAAATTCAAAGTGTTGCAAACTTGGATTACAAAGGAATTATTGTTGCACATGGAACTGATACAATGCATTATAGCTCTGCATTCTTATCATTTGCACTTTCAGGATTGAAAATTCCAATTGTGTTTGTTGGTTCACAACGATCATCAGATAGACCATCATCAGATGCAGCACTAAATCTTATTGCAGCAACAAGATTTATTGTTGAAACAGATGCAAAAGGTGTCTATGTTATAATGCATCATAATGAAAGTGACGATACTATCTCAGGTCATCTTGGAACAAGAGTCAGAAAAAACCATACTAGTAAGAGAAGTGCATTTGAAACTGTTGGAAATGATCCAGCATTTTTGATTTTAGATGAAAAAATTATGAAAAATTCTACAGATGAATTTTTCGCTGATGAAACATTTAATCCTAGACTTGGAATAGATACCAAAGTTGCACTGGTAAAATATTATCCAGGATATGAACCAAAACAAATAGACGCATTGATCGATTTAGGTTTTAAAGCAATAATTTTTGAAGGAACTGGACTTGGTCATGTTGGTAAAACAATGTATGATGCAGTAAAAAAAGCAAGTGAACATGGTTTGTTTTTGGGAATGACATCACAGTGTATTGATGGTCGTGTTAGAATGACGGTTTATGAAAGTGGAAGAGATCTGTTAGAACTAGGAATAATTCCTTTGGAAAATATGATCCCAGAAGTGGCTCTTGTGAAAACAATGTGGGCATTAGGTAACTCTGAAAACAACGATCAGCTTAAAAAATTACTTTTAGAAAACATTGCATCGGAATTTTCCAAGTGAGTTTGAAAATGACCGAGTTTAAAATAAATGATATTGGTCTAAAGGTTGGTTTAGAGATTCATCAACAATTAGATACTGGAAAAAAACTATTCTGTAATTGTAAGTCAATTGAAGATAATGACTATACCAACAAATTTAGTAGGAAACTACGAGCAACAAAAAGTGAACTTGGTAAAATTGACCCAGCTGCACTCTTTGAGGATACAAAATCAAAAACAATTGTCTATTATACTAATCCAGACACTAGTTGCCTAGTAGAAAAAGATGAAGAACCACCACATGATTTAGATCATGATGCAAAAGATACTGCACTATTAGTTGGATCTGCACTAAATTCAAAAATATTTAGCGAAATACATGTCATGCGAAAAACTGTTGTTGATGGTTCAAACACATCTGGATTTCAAAGAACCATGCTTATTGCGCAAGGTGGTCACCTTGAAGTAGAAGGTAAACATGTTGGTGTTCAATCCATTTGTTTGGAAGAAGATGCTGCAAAAATAATCAAAAATGAAGATGACAAACGATTCTTCAGTTTAGATCGATTAGGGACACCATTAGTTGAGATTGCCTTAGAGCCCGTTTCTGACAGTCCAGAAACTATAAGAAAAATTGCGTTAACGCTAGGAAGACTACTTAGAGTGACAAAAAAAGTTTCTAGAGGTATTGGAACAATTCGTCAGGATGTTAATGTCTCAATTGATGGCGGGGGTATAATAGAAGTAAAAGGAGTACAACAACTAGACCAACTTGAAAAAATAATCGAATTCGAGGCTAAGCGTCAATATGGTTTAAAGATAATTTCTGACAGAATAAAAACTGTCATTGATACAGTCGTTGATGAAAACTATAATGTTTCTCTAATAACTGAACTGCTTAAAGATTGTAATTCAAAAATTATCCAGGACTCTATACAAAGTGGAAATGAGGTTAAGGCAATTCAAATAAAAAAGATGACAGGTATAATTGGATTTGAACCATATACTGGGATTCGTCTTGGAAAAGAGATTGGGCAGTTAGTTAGATTTTTTGGAATTGGTGGAGTATTTCATTCAGACGAACTCCCTAATTATGGAATTGAGAATTCAGACATTGTAAAAGTAAGAGAATTTTTAAAATTAAATCAAGATGATGCGTTCATAATCATTGCTGGAAAAAATCCATCATTAGACTTTGCAATTGAATCAATAATCAAGAGAATAAAAGATGCAAGAGATGGGCCTCCCGCCGAAACAAGAGCAGCAACACAAAATGGAGAAACAATTTTTCTAAGACCAAGACCTGGTGCCTCACGAATGTATCCAGAGACTGATATTCCAACTATAAAAATTACAAAAAATGAAATAGATTCTGCTAAATCTAAAATTCCAAAACCATGGGATGAATCACTTAAGGAAATTCAAAATAAGTATAAAATAAATTCTCAACTATCAGAACAAATTTTTGATTCTGAATATTTTGACTTGTTTGAAAAAATTTGTAGTGATGAAAAAAATTCTCCTAATTTTATTGCCTCAGTATTATGTTCCACTATAACTAATCTACAAAGAAAGGGACTTGACTCTACACTTCTAAAAAATGATCAAATACACAACACATTTGAATTATTGAAAAATGAAAAGATAACTAAAGAATCTATAGAGATAATATTTGAACAAATAATGTCTGGAAAATCATCCACTGCTTTAGATGCAATGGAAAAAGCCTCAATTACTCAATTGAGTAAAGATGAACTAGAAAAAATAGTAGATGAAATTATTGAACAGAATTTTGATAAAATTAAGGAGGATGGTACACGCTCAATCAGTTCTATAATGGGTTTGGTAATGAAACAAGTTAGAGGAAAAACTTCTGGTAGTTTAGTAAATGAACTTGTAAAAACAAAAATCCAAGATATAATAAAATAGGAAAAAAACTAGTAAATTACTAGTTTGTAAAGTAATTGGCTATTTACTGCCTTTTCTTCTTCCAGTTCCTCTACCAGTTACTCGTGTTCTGCCTTTAGCAGATGCCTTTTTAGGAGCTGCAGTTAGTTTCCTTCTTCCAGTTCCTCTTCCTGTAGAAATAGTTCTGTTACCAGCTGCTTTTCTTCTCTTCTCCTGATATTCTCTATAGGAATCTCCAGAAAAGCTTGATTTTTTGCTGGCATCTGTTTTTCTACGGGATGTGCCTCTACCGCTGACTCTAGTTACTTTTGCCATGCAAATTATCAAAACTACAATGCTTTAAAGTTGTTCATAACAAAATTCCAAAAATACTATGCGGGAAGTGGGATTTGAACCCACGAACTCCTAGGAGATAAGGATCTGAACCTTACGCCGTTGACCAGGCTGGGCTACCCCCGCAATAATATTTTGAATTTCCAGAATAAGTTCGTTATTAGGAAAAACTGAAATTATGGAGAGTTGGTGAAAAAATTATGCCATACTGGGAGGTTTATTCGGAGGATTTGAAAAAAGTGATTGGTAAATATAATCAAAAGTACTTCTCAGAGATAAAAATTGGTGAGATTGTCAAAGCCGTTTACGCTTCATACGTTCAATCTGGTCATTATCTAGTTATTAGAACATCTGATGAAAAATAAACTAGTCTGATTCTTCAAATTCCTTTAAAAATTTTTTTTGGTTTTTTGAAATTTTTTTCGGAATCTCAACTACTACACGTACATATTGATCACCATGTTGGCGTGAATTTTGCCTAGGTAATCCTTTACCCTTAAGTTTTAGAATAGAATTAGGTTGTGTGCCAGATTCAATCTTCATTGTCTCTATATCTTCAAGAGTAGGAACCTGAATTTCAGTTCCTAATGTTGCTTCAACCATTGAAATATTTGCATCGGAATAAATGTCAATTCCATCTTTTCTAAACTGTGAATGCTCTAGTACTCTAACACGAACTATAAGATCACCATTATTGCCGTTAGGAATAGATTCTCCTTCCCCATGTATTACATAATCACCATTATCAATGCCAGGTGGAAGTTGAAAAGAGAGATGCTTCGTTCCTTTAACTTTTCCGCGATTACATTTTTTACATGGTTTTTCAAAAACTTGTCCTTCACCATGACATTTTCTACATGGTTGAACAGTGACAAATGTGGAAAAACCCATTTTTCGGCCAACTCTGACTTGTCCTTGACCATTGCAATCACTACATCTTGATTTTGAAGTTCCAGGTTCACATCCCGTTCCACTACAATCAGGACAATCTACATGTTTTTTTAAATCAAGTTCAATCTGCTTTCCATGTAATACATCCTCAAGTGTGACAGATGTTTCATATAACATGTCAGAGCCAGTCTGTCGTCCAAAATTACCAAATCCTCCACCACCAAACAAATTTTCAAAAATTGATTCAAATCCACCTGAACCCCTCCTTCCTTGACCACCAAACAAATCATTGAATATATCATTGAAGTTTCCACCAGCACCTCTGAAGATATCTTCTGTTGAATATTGTCCATCTACACCTGCATGACCATGTTGATCATAAAGCTGCCTTTTTCCTGGATCTGATAATACAGCATACGCTTCTGAAATTTCCTTGAAATGTTCTTGTGCGTCTGTAGATTTGTTTCTGTCAGGATGAAATTTCAAGGCTAATTTTCTATATTGTGATTTTATCTCATCAGCAGATGCTGACTTGGAAACTCCTATAACTTCATAATAATCGCGTTTTGCACTCATGTATATCTCTCTATTTTGATTAGGTATCTAAATTAATTAATTTAGGAATTTTCTGATTTTTGTTCAGAATCTTGATCTGTTTTTTGCTCTTGGTTATTTTCTGAATCTGTTTTTTCCTCACCAGTATTTTGATCGCCTGTACTTTCTTTTTCTTGACTAGATTCCTGTTCTCCATTTGGTGGTGCTGTATTCTTGTAAAGCTCAGTTGTCACTTCGTTAACTATTGCTTTTAATGCATCAAGTTTTGGTTTGATCTGTTCAGTTCCTTGTGTTAATGATTCCTTTAAATCTTTAATAGCATCTGTAATTTTAATTCCTTTTTCTTGAGGTATTTTATCCTTAAGATCTTGGTTAACAAGTTTTTCGGTAGTATAGATAAAACTCTCAGCTTCGTTTTTAATATCTACTGTTTCTTTTTTCTTTTTATCCTCTTCAGCAAACTTTTCTGCATCAGTTTTCATTTTTTCTACATCTTCTTCTGACATTTTTGATGAAGATTCAATTGTAATTTTCGCGTCTTTTCCTGTTCCAAGATCTTTAGCTGTTACATTGATTATGCCATTTGCATCGATATCAAATTTAACATTAATTTGTGGAACTCCTCTAGGTGCCGGTGGTATTTCAGTTAAGTTAAAACTTCCTAATGACACATTGTCTGCGACCATTGGTCTTTCACCTTGAACTACATTGATTGTCACTGCAGTTTGATTATCTGCAGCTGTAGTGAATGTTTTATCTTTAGATGTAGGAATTGTTGTGTTCCTTTCTATTATTGGTTCTCTAACTCCTCCAAGTGTTTCAATTCCTAAAGTTAATGGTGTGACGTCAAGTAATACAATATCACTTGTGACATCCCCAGCAATAATACCAGCTTGAACTGCTGCACCAAATGCTACAGCCTCCATTGGATCAACTCCAGATTCAGCTTCTTTTCCGATTGTATCACTAACAAATTTTCTTACAATTGGCATTCTTGTTGGACCACCAACAAGAACGATTTTTGTAATATCGGTTGGAGATATTTTTGCATCTTCTATAGATTTCTCAATAGATGATTTACATCTTTGAACAATTGGGTTAACAAGATCCTCGAGTTTTGCTCTTGTTAGTTTAACTTCTAAGTTCTTTGCCCCAGAAGAATCTTGTGCAATAAATGGTAAATTAATCTCAGTTTCCATCACTGTAGATAATTCAATTTTTGCTTTCTCGCCACCTTCTTTGATTCTGGTCATAGCAGTACTATCATTTGAGAGATCAATTCCTTCTTTCTTTCTAAATTCCTCAACAACATAATCGATTATTGCTTTATCCATATCAGAACCCCCAAGTTGTGTATCACCAGAAGTACTCATGACTTCAAAAACACCACCGCCCATTTCCATAATTGTCACATCTAATGTTCCTCCACCAAAATCAAAAACAAGGATTTTCATATCCTCTTTATTTTTGTCTAAACCAAATGCCAATGATGCAGCAGTGGGTTCGTTGATTATTCTAACTACTTCTAATCCTGCAATTATACCAGCGTCCTTTGTTGCCTGTCGTTGATTATCATTAAAGTAGGCTGGTACAGTAATTACAGCCTTAGAAATTGTGTCTCCAGTAAATGCCTCAGCATCACGTTTTATCTTCTGAAGAATGAATGCTGAAATTTGTTGTGGTTTATACTCCTTATCTTGAATTTTATACATAAATTCTGTTCCCATCTTTCTTTTTGCCTCTCTAATTGTATTTTCTGGGTTGGTGACAGCTTGTCTTCTAGCAGGTTCACCAACCAATAGATCACCATCTTTTGAAAAAGCTACAATTGAAGGAAAGGCCTTACCAGCAACAGTAGTGCCTTCAGCTGCTGGGATTAGAGTAGGTTTACCACCCTGTATTATTGCAGCTGCAGAGTTACTTGTTCCCAGATCAATTCCTATAATTTTTTCACTCATTTTTCATCTGTTCCTTTTGGTTTTTCTTTGATACAATCACTTTAGATGGTCTTAATACATCTTCAAACGAAATATATCCTTTTGCTACCTCTTGGGTTATAGTTCCATCATCTAATGAATTATCTTCTATGGTAGATACTGCTTCGTGGAGTCTAGGATCAAAAATTTCTCCAACAGCCTCAATTGGCTTAACATTATTTTCAGATAGAAGATTTTCCATGTTCTTAATTACTCCATCAAGACCTTGTGTGTTAACATCCTCACTCTTTAGAGAAGATTTTGCACGAATAAAGTCTTCATAGATTACTATAAAGTCAAGCATGATTTGATTAATTTTTCTTGTGACTTTTTGAGAAATCTCAATTTTACTTCGTCGTTCAAGATTCTGGTAGTCAGCTAGCACTCTTTGAAGTTTATCTTCACAAGTTGATAATTTTTCTGAATCTATACTGGTTTCCTGATCTTCTGTTTCAGCTGGAGATTCTTCATCACTGTCTAATACTTGTGAATCTATGAGATTTTCTTCTTCTGTCATAATTTTAATCTCAGAGTATCATAATATTATTTTTGTGGAGAAACTTCACATAATGGATTTGCTTTAAGAACAATAAAATCATTATCCTTGTTATTTTTTGAAATCAGTTGGTAGTCTGATTCTGAACAAGCAACTATGATGAGCGTTTTATCGTTAGAAAAAATGTTTGAAGGATCTTGAACCGATTCAACATCACCTATGTAATCTTTTAATTTTGTTTCAAGTTCGGCAAGTTTCTCATGTTTTTCTCCTTTCATTTCATATTGATCTAATGACCAAAGAAGTACAATTTTGGTTCTACTAGCCTTTAATTCATTTCTTTTTAAAACTAGACGTATCTCATCAATTAATTTTTTGATGTATCCATCTACGCCTTTTAGACTACCATTAATCAAATATGTTAACGAACTAGCACCTTCAAATGAACTACCTAATGAACGTAAATCAAATAGATTATCAATCATATCATCTAAGAAAATTTCATTAAGTTCATTTGAATTTAATTCTGCTTTTGTTGTTGGATCCTTTGTGAATTTACACACTTCAAGTATACAAATGGTATCTGAAAAATGCTTCAGAGTATTAATTGCATGTAAATGCTCTGCAGTTGTGATTGACATAAATTTTGTATTTTTATCCAGAGATAACAATTTAACCAGTCTTTCATCTGTCTTTCCATCATGAGAGCCTATGGTTTTACAATTTTCTTGTTTGGTTAAAGGCAGATAAAAATAGGAAATGTTTTTGCCAGTTTTATATCCAGTCACATGTTCTAATAATGAAATATTCTCAGAGTTGCCCCCAAAACCAGTTCCTAAACAATAAACTATACTACAACCTTTTTTGACATTGGACACAGCGTCTTTAAATTTAGAGTTTAATTCAATTTTAATATCCTGGCCGGTTTTTCTGATCCTTGGAGTAAAAAATACAATTTGTGCCTTTGAGACTGCAACATCTATTGGAGTCATAGATAGTAGGGGTTCATCGTCTTTTAAAGCTTGAACAGTAGGATATGTCTTTGCAATATCGGTTTTTATTGAAATTGCAGATGGGGTAGATTCGTCAATAATCTGTACATCACCTCCATTTGATGCAATCTTACATGCTAACTCATACCCCTCAGTACTTAAACCAAAAATGACAACTTTTGTATTCATATGAACTACTTGTGTTAATATCAAGACTAAGAAATACTTATTGCAGTTATTTATCAAGTGCTAATGCTTGAAAATCTGGTTTGATATTTTGACACCAAAACAATACTTGTTTTTTGAATATTTCATTCAAAAACTTAGAAAACAACACAAAATTTTTTCAACCTCAAGAAAGTATCAACAAGTTAACGATGTTGTGAAATTCGGTTCAATAAACCCAGTATTGATAGGAAAACATGGAGGAGGAGGAAAAGGAAATAAAATGATGGCAAGTTTACAAAGAAGTAAACTATTAACAAAAAAAATTGAGAAATTTGCACCTGATTTACTGATTAGTTTTTGTTCTCCTGAGGCATCAAGAGTTGCATTTGGATCAAATATTCCTCATATTGCATTCTCTGATTCACCACATGCAAAAGCAGTAATGAAATTATCATTACCGTTTGTAACAAAATTACTCACACCATGGATTATTCCAAAAAGTGATTTCAGTATATATGGAATTGATTCAAAAAATATCATCAGATACAAAACGATTGATGCCGCTTTAATAATTAAAAATTATAAAAATATTAAAAAGAAAAACACAAAATCAAAAAAAATAATTCTTATTCGACCTGAAGAAGTAGAAGCTGCATACACATCAAAAAGTAACAAAACTGTTAAAATAATAAAGAAAATTGTTGAGAAATTTCCAAATGAAGAAAAAATTGTTTTATCTAGATATGAAAATCAATCAAAAGAATTGAAAAGAGTCTTTGGGTCAAATATTTCACTCTTTTCAAAGCCAATAAACGGACAAGAGTTTTTAAGAAAAACTGATTGTTTTGTAGGTTCTGGAGGAACGATGACTGCCGAATCAGGTTTGTTAGGAATACCAACTATATCGCTTAATTCAGTACCAAATAGAATAGAGGATTATTTGGTGAAAAAGAAATTAATTGTGAGAGCAGATACTTCAGAAAAAATTTCAAAAGAAGTTTTTCGTGCACTAAATGATAATAATTTCATGAAAAAAAGAAAAATTCAAGCAAAAAAAATCATCTCATCTTTTGAAGATCCCCATCAAATTCTTTTAAAAACAATTAGAACATTATAAAATAATATTATAGGGGTAAGAGAACGTTTTTTTGTTTAGCAGCCCGGTAGTGTAGCGGCAAGCATAGGGGCCCTTGGAGCCTTTGACCCCAGTTCGAGTCTGGGCCGGGCTATTTTATTTTAAAAATCTAATTTAGTAAGTAATTTTGTTGCTATAACAAAAAGAACGGATGCCAAGGATACTAACACTATCATTTCTAAAATTATGAAATCGGTAACAGCACCAAAAATGCCAGCCCTAATTATATCAACTAGATATGTTAACGGATTAAGATAGAAAGCGGTGGCAAGTGGTTCCGGTGCACCAGCTGCGGGATAAAATGCAGTACTGACAAAAGCAAAGAATAAGAAAACTGTGTTAATGATTACATTGAATCCTTCGCTTGAACGTAATCTAGTTGAAATGATCGAAGCTATCGAGCCAAAGAGAATCGCACCTGCAATTGCGGTAAAAATTATGAGTGGTATCGTGACTAAACTAAATTCAACTGATTCAAAGAATACTGGATAACCCACTGCTGTAATTAATGCTCCACTAACTAAACCAACTATTGCAATAGTTGCAATGTTACTTAGAATATAATGTGTTCTTGTAAAAGGACCAGACATGATTTGTTCAAACATACCATGTCTCCGATCATTCCAGATGATAATTCCTGAAACTAATGTACTGTTCATTATGTTAAAACCTATCATTCCTGAAGCTAAGAATGCTGGATAATCAAGATCTTTGTTTCCAAATGGAACATTCTGAATTAGTGCTGTGTATGCAAATCCTGCAACAAAAATGTAAATCAAAGGAAAAATTACTTGCCATATCAAAAATCCAGGATTGATTGCGATTGTAAGGTTTCTATTTACTAATCTAATTATTG